>ODAI010357201.1_pt1 | contig 29096 bp, 25 predicted proteins | sample 1539321 | NCBI WGS metagenome assembly ODAI01 (sample SAMN02144231, study PRJEB22623) | gut metagenome | biome: sheep rumen | host: Ovis aries | place: New Zealand
ATTTCATGAAGATGGTTCATTTTTAGAGTAGTTCCTGTACTTGTTAAATCAGAAATTACGTCTGCAACACCTATCAACGGAGCTACTTCTGTTGCTCCTGATAATGAAAATATTCTTGCAGAAATGTTTTTTTCTTCAAAGTATTCCTTAGTTAAATTTGGAAACTCAGTTGCTACCGTTGTAACTCTTTTTAAATCTTCTGCAGTTTTAAAATCAGAACTTTCCGGAGCTGCTATTACAAGTCTTGTATGTCCAAAGTTTAAATCTTCCAAAACTTCCACATCTGCTCCATTTTCTTTTACCAGATCATAACCTGTTATTCCAATATCTGCTGCCCCGTCTTTGACATATTCAGGAATATCTGCAGCTCTTGTAAACATGACTGTTATTTCCGGATCAAATGTGTGTGAAAATAACTTTCTGTTGGAATTATCTATTAATCCTATTCCTGCTTTTTCCAATATTTCTACTGCAGGACCACTAATTCTTCCTTTAGATGGTAATGCTATACGTACACCCATTAAATTCCTCCTGTTGAATTATTAATAAATGATTAAAATTAATGAATTTTCTTTAACATATTATGGATTACTATTATTATTTATGTTTATCAAAATATAATATTATTATTAAAAAATCATTAACAAAATATGAGATAATTATTATAACATTAATCAAAAGGTGTGTATGTTGATAGTGAATTTAAATGGTATTGTTAAATCAGGACTACAAAAAGCAGGAATGTTCATGCAAAAAGAAACTTACATGAAACAATATATGAAAAAGTTAGGTTTCATGCCATATAATGGAACATTGAATGTGAAATTGGAAAACGATGTTGAAATAAATATCCAGGAAAAATATAATGAAAAACTCAAAATCATCAAGGGTGATGAAAACCTGGGTGATGTATATTTTTTAGAAGCCACAATATCAACAAACGACAAAAAAAATTCTGAAACGGGAGCAATATTATTTCCTACAAAAACCGTGCATAAAATAGACACCCTTGAATTTGTAGCAAAGGATAAATTAAGAGAAAAAATGAATCTAAAAGACGATTCAAAGGTAATAATATCCATTCAAGATTAAAATATATATTAAATATAAAACATAAATAATTATAACTATAATGTTAATCACTATTTGTATATCAGTTGGTTTAGCATTAACAGACAGATGAACATTTACACCGTATTCCTGGAGGGATACAATGGCAAACGACTATGAACTGGTTACTAGTGCAACCGTCAACAAATCAATGTTAAGAAAAATTGGAGAAAATCAATACTTAAAAATAATACCACCAGAAAAAATAGTGCAAATTTCAACTATTGAACAAAATAAAATTACAGAACCAATCACACAAACAGATGAAACTATAATCGAAGCGTACCCTCAAGAAGTAAAATTATTTAGAAACCAAAGCAAAGATACAAAATACGAAACAAAATGGCAAACATTGACTGGAGAAACATTTGAAATACCAGCTTCTGATATTAAGACTATATATTCACTCCTGAAAGCAAAAGGATTGGTGTTGGTTGACAACATGCTTAACTTATCAAATATATTAAGTATGATTATAAAACAAGACACGCTAGAAAAGAAATTAGAATCCATAAAAGAAGAAATATAGGGTTTCTAAACGATAATATCTAAAGAATTAACCCCATTTTTCTTTAGAATCTACTTTTTAACCTGTAGAAAAAACAAGAAAAGTTCATTAATTCTACAGACTACTTTTTTTAATATTATTTTTTGTAAATATCAACTATCTGTTCAAAAGTCAGGTAATCCCTGAACTTAGGAACTTCAGCCAATTCAACAAATTTCATTACATCCAAATCTTTATTCACCACATCCTTGGCAGCCTGGGTGAACTTTTCCAATTGGAGGTAATCTTCAGGAACACGCCCCTTATTTTCCACTTTTGCCTTGCTAATGCTCCATATATTTTCCTTACTTATGCCTGATTTTGCAGATAGGAAGTCACTTACATGTGAAACAATTTTTTCATCATATGTCCTGTTTAATATTATTCCTTTGGTATTTATATTCATCTTATTGAGTAATCTGATGTGTGCTTCTATGTCTATGGCGGCAGTTTCAATTCCACCCTTGCTGACACTTGAAACCATTATGACAGGAATGTTACCTGCATATGCTATTTCGGCAGTTGAATATGGAACTTTTTCATTCAACAAACCGGTCGCTGCACTCATCACACCCTCTACAAGTACCAGATCATAACCTTTTCCCTTGACATTTTCAATGACTTCATCCAATGGTGTCCATCCAATATCTCCTATTTTTATTGAAGCATAGTCATGCAATTTTTCTTTATTCATATATAATGATGGAGACAAATCTCTGATGTCGGGACCGACTTTAACTACATAGGTATGAATTCCCCTTTCACGTAAGGCTCCCACAATTCCACTTGCCAGGAATGTTTTTCCTGATTCTGAACCCGTACCCATCAACATTATCATTGGAGGTACTTCAGGATGTTCTTTTTTAGGAGTATAGAAATTATTGGTGTTTACTGCAATTTCACTGAAAACCTTCTCATGAAGTTTTTTGTTTTTTTCGATAATTTCATCATATTGATCTTTGGCATCCAGATAATCAAGAATATTGTTTACAATTGCCTGATTGTTATCTAAAAGGCCGTGGATGGTAGTTCCAAGAATATTTCCCTTCTTGTTGCTTACTCCGGACAATACCCTTGATGGCTTATGCATATAGTTTGCCCTTACAATATTGGAATACATTACGTTCTTATCGTTTGATTCGATTTTTCCGTATGTATGACAGTGAAATCCTGTTACTGTGGTGTCCTTTAAACCTTTGGTAAACAATGTGGTGTCATCTACAACATCTGCATTTACTTTGTTGGTGTTTATTAGTGGTTCGAAAGTGACATCAAGCAATCCTAATCCTTCACGTATTACAGGTACAGGTGAATTTCTGCCCACATCCGTTTGTTTGGCCAGAATTTGGAAACCTGCACACATACCAAGGATAAATCCATCATTATCATTTATTAAATTGATTTCCTCAGCCAGTTGTGGAGTTAATGATTCGGATTCCATGATGGTTCCACCAGGAATTATTAAACCATCCAACTCTTCGTGGGCTTTTTTTCCATTTTCTATTGTTCCATCAGATTTCACGACATTTGTTGGCAAATGTCCAAAATGTTCATATAATGTTAGAACACCATCTACTTCTAATATTCCTATTTTAACCATAAAATTCATCCATGTAGTTTTTAAATATCTACTAATATTTTGTTGAAAGTAGTATAAAGTTATATTTAAAATAAAATGTAAAAAAAGTTAAAATTTAGTAAAAATAATTTAAAAATAAAAAGTTAATGCCCTGACGGGGATTTGAACCCCGGTAAAGGGATCCGCAGTCCCTCGTGATATCCGCTACACTACCAAGGCATATCAAAAATAATATGCTATAAAATACTAATTGTATTTTTATAGTTTATTAATATTAAATTTTTCGTTTGTAACTATAAAAAAAATGGAATATAATTAGAATTATTTATTCTAAGTATATTGCCGGTTTGTAAGGAGCAGCATTAACTGCCTTATTTTGTGGGTCATATGTTGGTTCAGAATAAACTTCTATTTTAGCATTGATTTCGCTTTCCAAATACTCTTTGGCATCTTCAATTATTGAAACTTCATCAATTTTTCCAACATAGTTAATTTTGTTAAATGATTTACCTGCTTTTGTTGCAAATTTGGATAGTTCTTTTTTGTTATCATGTAAATTTGCCTTCATGGATCTTCCTATTATTTCACCAATATTTGGTTTTCCAACTTCCTGTGCAATATCATAGACTTTGTATTTCCATTCAGGAGCTGTGTATAAATGTACTGTTTCAGGATTTGCATTGGTTATTTTGATGATTTCCTTAATGTCTTTGGCTAAATCCTGAATTATCTCTTCACCTTTTTCTATGGAGACATCTATTACTGATTCATCAGCTTTTGGCCATGCAATGGATGATATGAAAGTGTCATCATCATTGTATTTGTCCCATATTTCTTCGGTTGTGTACGGTACGAATGGGGATAATAATCTGATCCATGTGTTTACTATGTAAGTCAATGTTTCTTTTTCTTCCTCTTCGATTGTGGTAATTCTGTTTAGGTAATAGTCAACATCTTTTCTGAAGAGGAATAAACTTGCCTGTAATGCTTTTCTTGTTTGGAATCCTTCAAGGGCTTCTGTAGCTTCTCCGATTTTTTGGTTTATCTGACTGATAATCCATTTGTTGATTGGTTTTTCAACGGAAGGTATTTTATTATCCATGGATAATTTTAATTTTTCTCCTGTTAATGATTCGATTTTTTCAGGGAATTCCTGGATTAACTCTAACCTTCTTTGGATACCATTAACTTCTTTTTCTCTCCAATCGAAATCTTGCCATGGTTCTGCTGAAGACATTAAGAATAATCTTACTGTGTCGGCACCATATTTGTCAATTGCTTCACTAAGCAGGATTACATTTCCTTTTGATGAGGACATTTTTTGTCCTTCTAACAATCCCATACCGAAGACTGTTATTCCTTTAGGCCAGTATTCTTTAGGGAATATGGCTGCATGGTGGAACATGTGGAATGAGAGGTGGTTTCCAACAAGGTCTTTAGCTGACAGTCTCCAATTTAATGGGTACCAGTAATTGAATTCTTTTTGAATTTGTTCTGTTAATTCAGGATCTATTTTATTTACTGAACCGTCATTTGCACCATCCTGATTTAGGAATACCTTGTTGAAGAATGCATCGTTTAAATCTTCAGGATTTATGTCTTTCATGTATTTTGCTATGGTGTAATAGGACATGTAGATTGTTGAATCTGTTAATGGTTCTATTAACCATTTTTCATCCCATGGCATGTGGGTACCAAGACCTAATCTTCTTGAACATGCCCAGTCTTCAAGCCATCCGAGGTAGTATTCAAAGTTTGCTTTTAATTCCTTAGGAACTACTTCAACCTGGTCAAGACATTCGTAGGTTTTCTTTGTCCATTCTTCATCAGAGTATTTAACAAACCATTGATCATCCAATTCTTTTACAACACATTTTGCTCCGCAACGACATATAACTGGTTTTTCTGCAAATTCATATAATTTGTCTGCGATGTTTTCGTCTATTAATTTTTCTATGACTTCATCACGTACATCTGCAACACGTTTTCCTTCGAATTCTCCGGTGTTTTCATTCATTATACCTTTTGCATGTTCTGTCTTATATGCTTCGTTGGTAGCGTCTTTGAGTTTTTCATCTTCCTGACTTTCAACGTTGAATTGTTTGATGAAATCTACAGCAGGGAATTCAGAGTATCCTTTTAGTTTTACAAGACTAATCATTTTTATGTTGTCTATTTGTTCCTGTAAACCGTATTTCTCGATTAGTTCTTTGTTGTTTTTAATGTCTTCAAGTGCAATGTAATCTGCAGGTGCGTGTGCAGGTACTGAAAATACTACTCCTGTAGCATAATCTGGGTTAACAAATGATGCTGGGAAAATTGGTAATGGGTCGTTTGTTAATGGATTTGTTACGTATTTTCCAATGAAATCTTTTGGATCCACATCTTCAATGATTTCCATTGATTCTTTTTGGTGAATGATATTAGCAAATGATTCTTTGCTTATTATCCATTTTTCATCGTTGTATTTTACCCTTACATATTCTTCATCAGGATTTAGCCAGAAGTTTGTTGCTCCATATAAGGTTTCTGGTCTGAATGTTGCTGCTACCAGGTAGTCGTCTTCACATGGGAATTTAATTAATGTTAATTCGTTTATTCCTACGCCTTCCCCTTCAAGCAAGTCATGATCTCCCACAGGGTTCTCATCTGATGGACAGTATTTTACAGGGTGTGATCCTTTTCTTATTAAGTCTTTATCCTTAAGTTGTCTTATTTGCCATCTTACAAATTGTTTGTAGTGTGGATCGATTGTTCTGAATTCTCTTCTCCAGTCAATTGAATATCCCATGTGTGTCATGTCTTCATGATATTCTGAACTGAAATATTTTACTATGTATTCAGGATCAACGAATTTTGCCAATTCGTCTTCAGGTACTTGATGTACGTTTTTGTAGATGTCCAATGTCCATGGGTCTTGTCTTTCTATCCTTTTAGCAATTCCAACTACAGGTGCACCTGTTACGTGCCATGCCATTGGAAAGAGCACATTGTATCCCTGCATTCTTTTAAATCTTGCATATACATCTGGAACTGTGTATGTTCTTCCGTGACCTACGTGCATTGCACCACTAGGATATGGGAATGCCACTGTTACGTACATTTTTTCTCTATCATCCGGATTTGATTCGAATAATTTTTCTTCTTGCCATTTCTTTTGCCATTTCTTTTCTAATTCGGAAACCATTAGATTAAACTCCCTGTTTAATTATTTGATTATTAAATGAAAATAATTACGATTGTTTATAATATTAATATTTATATCACTTACAATATTTTAATTTAATCATAATATATTATAAAAAAAGTGTGGTGGTGAATTCATTTCTTATTTAAGAAATATTGGTGGAGTATCCCTTTTATGTTGAGAATTCTTGTTTAGATTGATTATTCGCTCCACTTCAGTAATATCTAACCCTAACTTTTTGGAAATTTCCTCTTCATCATTATTCTCATCAAGATAGAGGTACAATAATCTGTCAAGTACGTGATATGTCATACCCAATTCCTTTTCATCCGTTTGATTAGGCAAAAGACCTGCCGTTGGTGGTTTTTCTATTATTTGTTCGGGAACACCTAATTCCTTTGCAACTGCCATCACTTCTTCCTTGTACAAATCACCTATTGGAAGCATGTCCACTCCACCATCACCGTGTTTTGTAAAGTATCCTACATTTAGCTCTGTTTTATTTCCTGTTCCTATTACAAGTGATTTGTAAATTGTTGCATAATAATATAATATGGTCATTCTTAATCTTGGCTTTACATTTGAAGTTGCCAATGCAAGGTTGTTGTCTGGCTGTCCTTCATTAGAGAGTTCTTTCATGATGTTTTCATGAATTTCATCTATGCATATGCTTTCCCCTTCAATTTTAAGTTTTTCTTGAACTAGCTTTGCATCGTCTAAATCCTGTTGTGATGTTGTTTTTGTTGGAAGTATGTATCCTCTGACATTTGAGGAACCCAAAGCCTTAACTGCCAGGTATGCTACTACTGCAGAATCTATTCCACCACTTAATCCCAGAACCACCCCGGTACAATGTGCATTTTTAACTTTTTCTTTTATAAAATCACATACGTTTTCAATGAAAATCTTAGCATCAAAATCAGGTAAATCTATCATATCCTTTCATTCCAAATAGTTAATTAATGATAAATTTCTTTTTTATCAATAATATAATTAATGAAAATATTAAAATAACAAAAGTTTATTAAATTAGAATGATAAAATATTATTAATAAAATATATGAAAAAACATGAAAAAAATATAAAAAAATACATTTTAATTAAACTAGGAGGTAAATCATGGCATTTACAGATTTAGTGAAATTTAACAAAAAAAGCACAACATTCATATTTATCGGAGGAAAAGGAGGAGTAGGAAAAACTACAGTATCTGCTGCAACCGCACTTTGGTGTGCTAGGATGAACAAGAAAACATTAATCATATCAACAGATCCGGCACACTCCCTTGGAGATTCATTTGACAGAATTATAAAACACGTGCCTACACCAATTACCCAAAACCTGGAAGCTATAGAAATTGATCCTGACAAGGCAATGGAAGAATATAAAGAAAAAATGAATCAACAACAAAAATATAACGATGCATTAAGCATGTTTTCTGATCAATTGGATGTAATGAGTTCTTCACCAGGAATAGATGAAGTTGCTTCATTTGAAAAATTCATGGAATATATGAACAGTGACGAATACGATGTCGTGATTTTTGATACCGCACCAACAGGACATACATTAAGACTACTTTCTTTCCCTGAAATGATGGACTCCTGGATGGGAAAACTAATTAAAACGAGAACACAACTGGGTCAAATGGCAAGTAAACTTAAAAACATCATCCCATTCATGGGTTCAGATGAAGAAAATGAACAGGAAATGGAAGAATTAAACAGAATGAAAGAACAAATACTAAGTGCCAGAGAAGTTCTTACAGACCCTAAAAGAACAACATTTAAAACTGTACTCATCCCTGAGGAAATGTCAATCTACGAATCAAGCCGTGCAATGGAAGCATTACATAAATGCAATATGAGTACTGATGGAATAATAGTAAATAAAATTCAGCCTGACAACAACCACTGTGAATTCTGCAGAGCAAGAAGAGAAATACAGGAAAAACGTTTAGAAACAATTGAAGAGTTATTTGGTGATCAGATTATAGCACAAATTCCTCTACAGGCACATGAAGTAAGGGGTATTGATCAACTTTATGAAATATGTGATCTTTTATACGGCTCAGATCCGGGAAACGGACCGATTGCCTTATAGAATTTCATCCCCCAACCTTTTTTTAAAAAATAAATATAAAAAAATAGAATTATCGATATTTTTTTCTTTGATCCCATATTAATTTTAAGCTTTTTCTGCCGCCGTTGGAATTGTCAAACATTCTCATATCCCTTGTTAACTCGGCAACTTTAATGCTTGCTTTGGAACCGTTTTTTATTAATCTTGAACCATGCGGCTTTTTCATATGTCCTACAGCATATTCTATGTCATATGCTGATACAACATCAATCCCCAATGATTGTGCCAGATCATTACTTGCATGTTGTGTATGGAATCCTAATAATTTAACGCTAGGAACTGATAAGGCTCCAACTTCGATTGTAACGCCCATACCTGCACAGTATATTACTCCTTGTGAAGCATTCATCAAACTGATTAGATCAACATATCCATCAATTACATAAACTCCTTTTCGGGTAATAAACTTACTGATTGATTTTGCTTCAAATCGATAAGGTATGATTAGTATGATCTTATCCAATTTTTGAACTTCCTGAATGATTCGTGGAATGTCACTTGCCCTTGTATCTCCTCCTAAAAAGAGAACATAAAAATCATTTATACCATAATGCCTGTAAATCTCTTCAGGATCCATGATTGGAACTCTGTTGACATATTCTGCTTGAGGATATCCCTTAATATTAACTGTATTGGTAATCCCATACATTTTTTTCAAGATTTTTTTAGCATGGCTGTTAGGTACCGTGATTAAATCTGCGTAGGCAATCATTTCTATAGGATTGTAGAGGTCCTGTTCGATGTGTAGTTTGGGGATTTTTAATTTTTTTGCTGCAGATATTCCTTTTCTGACATCTCCGGCATTTCCACAGGTTAACACCAATTCTGCATCAGCGGATTTTAGTGCTTTGTAAGTTCTAAAAGTATCCTGCAAAACCAATCTGCCAATAGTTAAATCACTACGTTTTGTAGTGGTGTTTCTTCTTCCTTTACCTATAGGCAAAACTTCAGAACTATACGGACGTAATAATTTTTCTGCCCCTTCACTATGAGTTAAAGAAGTTATATTATCATTTAATTTTTCAATAACCGGAATCAACGTTTTGGCCGGCGCTGTTTCTGCCACTACTGCTATGTTCATCTACACATCCCCCCTTTTAATTGATACTGAATATAAAATTATTATTATTGTAATTAAGAAGAACAACAGAACTACCAAATCGGTTGGTCCTGTTTCTATCCAAATAAATACGTGTGCAAGCAATATTGCATATAATCCTACGAAAACATTTCCCAATGATTTTTGAATCAGGTAAATGAAGTTCATTACTGCCCCTAATAAAAACATCTGAAGCAACATTGCATATAATCCAAAATCCAACAATGCCGGACCAAATATCATTGAGGTAGTTGAATGAGCATAACCCAGAGTTGTAGAGCCAACTATAACCCTCGGATCAGTAGATTTGAAAAAGCCCATTAATGTATTGTATAACAATTGACCATGTGTACTTCCCTGTAAAACCACCGCATGATCAAGTACCTGCAATGTATATCCTGCCCTGTAGAACAATAACTCCAATGGACTTAAAGTCCAGGTTTGCCATTCTATTGATTTTACAGCAACATATCCCACGATTAACAATAGAATGAATATTGCAATGATAGCTAATAACAAATATTTCCATTTTAAATCTTTAGTGTAATATAATGTGATTAACATGCTTATTACAATAGCCATAACGGTTGTTCTATAACCCGTAAATACAAACAGCACTAATCCGATAATAAATAGCAGATAATACTTTTTGTTATTGTATCTGGCCATCAGAATATTAATGGATGGTAAAAATATCAGATAGGATAACAGCCATATTCTTGTAGCTGCATGTGCTTTCAAATATCCACTAAATAAAGGTATGCCACCCAAATATATTAAATTAATCACTTGTAGGCAAATACCAACAATAACCAAAGACAGAAGTATTTTTTCTGAAAAAATCCTGTTTATCTTGGTTTCATTTAATGAAAACTCTTTATTATTAAGTAGATACCTAGATAAACAAAGACCTCCCACATAAAATACTAAACCCAATCCTATAACGTATAATGTATTTATGTTTATGCCAACTAACTCTTTTAAATGATAATTAAAGGCTATTTGTGAAAAAATTAGATAAACAACAACCAATAAGACAAAAACCAATGGTGAAAAAATATCAAACTTTTTGTAATTCATAACAATCAACCATAAAATAGTTTATTAGCATTCAATAAATACTAAACTATATAAGTATATCTTTATAAAGTGATATAAACATTTTATTTTAATTAACAGATTTTGTGAACAACATGTCAAATAAAGTACTGAAAAATAGTTTTATACTGTTAATAGGTAACCTTTTGTTCAGATTAGGAGGATACATCAACCGGTTATTGATGAGCAGAATGCTTGGACCGGAAGGTTACGGTTTATATGGATTAACGTTACCTTTTCAGGGTATTTTCCAAATACTGTCTGCAGGAGGATTACCACCTGCAATATCCAAATATGTGGCAGAGTATAATGCAAAGGATGAGAAAGCGTTAACAAGACAGGTTATTTTAACTGCAACCAAGTTTATGGTTTTGATGGCCATATTGCTTAGTATAGTATTGCTGTTTTCATCAGACTTTATTGCCAACAACATTTTTCACAAGCCCCTTGTTGTATGGCCGTTAAGAGCTGTTAGTTTAATTACACCATTTAGTGTTATTGTTGGAGCCATGAGAGGGGCTTTTCAGGGTGTTTATAAAAATGAGTACACCGTTTACAATAGACTTGCTGAACAGGTAGCTACAATAGTCTTTGCTTGTGTATTTGTATATTGTGGATTGTATGCGATGGGTGCAGTCCTTGGTGGAGCCTTTGGTTTTATGGTTTCTGCACTTACTGCCGTGGTTTTGTATAAGAAATATATCAGTCCGATTTTTTATTCTGAGGACTCCTTGAATTTAACTTTTAGGGAAGAGTTAAAACTGTTATGGATGTTAATACGTTTTGCAGTTCCAGTAGCCATTACTGCCCTTTCAGAAATGGCTATTTATGATGTGGGAACATTGGTTATTGGTTATTTCATGCTGTCATCCGATGTGGGTTTTTATAATGCGGCAGATCCGATATCCAGAATTCCGTTAGTTATTTCATTGTCTGTTTCAACCGTTCTCTTACCTGCAACTGCTGAAGCATATGCTTTAAAGAACCATAAACTATTACAGGAATATGTTAGCGACTGTTTACGATATAGTATTTTGACCGTGTTGCCATTATGTGTTTTAATAAGTGTATTCAGTACTCCTATCATCACATTATTATTTGGTGGCGCATATACTCAGGGATCAGGACCTTTAAGCATATTGGTTATTGGAATGTCCTTTTACAGCATTTACATGATTTGCAGCAGTATCCTACAGGGAACAGGCAAACCAAGATTACCTATGATTATCTTATTGGTTGGTACATTGTTGAATGTTGTATTAAATGCCCTGTTTGTATCCAGAATGGGTATTATCGGTGCTGCAATAGCAACCACAATTACAACATTCCTCCTTATGCTTGTGATAATGTACTTTGTAATCAGAAATACGAAGATATCCCTTCCATGGAAAAATATTGTAATGATAATAATGGCAAACATTATTTTGACAATAGTTTGTGTTCTTATTCCAAAAAGTATCATAGGATCAATATTTGGATTGATTATAGGTAGTGTTGCCTATGTTATTTCATTAATAATGCTTAAGGTCTTAACTAAAAGAGATTTGGACTTTTTTGCACGATATTTTAATAAAATACCAGTGCTAAACAGGTTTAGTGAAAAGATAGTTAAATATATTGAAAAGAAAGAATTAATATATAAATTAGAAGATTAGAACGTTAAAAGAGATGTTAACATGGCTAAAAATAGAAAGGTAAAATTAAGTAGAAAAACAAAAGAAACTGACATAACAATTGAATTAAACATTGATGGTAATGGAAAAAGCAATATAGATACTGGATTAAAGTTTTTAGACCATATGCTTGAATCTTTTAGTAAACACGGATTTTTTGATTTGAATGTTAAGGCTGTTGGAGACATCGAAGTAGATGATCACCATACTGTCGAGGATACAGCATTATTGCTTGGAGAATGTTTTAAAGAAGCATTAAGTGATAAAAAAGGAATAAACCGTATGGGTTTTAGTGTTGTACCTATGGATGAGTCATTAGCCCAGGTTGCTGTAGACATTAGTGGAAGGAACTACACTGTTTTCAAAGCAAATTTCAAATACCAAAAAATAGGAGACATAAGTTCTGAAAACGTTAAACATTTCATTGAATCATTCGCAAATACGTCTCTCATGAACATAAATGTTAAAGCAGAAGGAGAAAATGACCATCATATTTGTGAAGCAATATTTAAAGCATTGGCTCGTTCTTTAAATACTGCAACAACAATTACTCATGATCAAATATTAAGTACTAAAGGAATATTATAACTTTTTTACCTTTTACTCTCTTTTTTTATTTATATGTATCAACCAAGGATTGTCTTACCCATACTGAGCCGTCTTTTGCGTGTGGTGTTCTTAAAACAGTATCATTTGATTTTTCTATTTCTCGTGCTTCATCTGCCATTTTTGCTGCTGCAGACATTAATTCGTGAGACGCTGTTACTAATGGAATATACACATCAGGTTCATCTGTTTGGAAACATGCCTTGATATTCATTTCTGAGACCAAAGATGCCATATTGTATGCAGCTATTGCTTTACCCATTGCATATGGATTTTTAAAACCTGCATTGAATACTGCCAGTTCTGCCGTGACAACAAGTTGCGGTAATTCAATGTTTTCATTTTCGGTAATTTGTCCAAGTAACTTATCTATGGCTCCGGCAACCAAACGTAAAGTTCCCGTGACTGACAATACTTTCAAGACATCGGCATTAAACAGAGCCATTTCTGTAGGATCCAAAAATTCTCTTCTTGCACCTATCATTGCATCCGCATGTATGAGTATGTATCCCAAATTCTTCTCTTTCATCCTGTTGATACTTTTTTCACCTGGTTTATCTCCTATGATTACTGTAGGAATGTCTTTTTTTGATAATTCTTCCCATGCATTCCTTGGCTGAACAGCGTTAGGATTCGGAGTTATAAAAATCAGTAAATCAGGATTGAAATCAAATATTTTAGGCAATATTTCATGTATTTGTTTTTTTCCCATTTTAGCCCCGGAACTTATTGTCCTGACATCAATATCTTGTCTGTCTGCCCGTTCATCCAATATCAAATCTATTATAGGGGATGTTCCAATGTTTCCAACTTTAATTATTCCAATTTTCAATACCATATTTTCACACCATATCTTATATTATATTTATTCATTTCCCATCAATTATAGATTGTGTAAAGTTATATGCAAAATCAGGTAAACATGACGTATGAGTATGTATATAACTGGCAACTGTTTTATTTTTTAGCAAACCATCATATTTTCCCGTGATTCCAACCCCACGTTTCATTTCGAATGCAAAATCGTTCTTGTTTGATCCCGTGTACTCTACCTTGGAATAATGGAACTCGTGACCGTGGTACTGCTGGCCTTTTTTAAGAATCGGGTTGTCCTGTATTACCTGTGCTATAGTATAACTTAATCCCTGTACTTTTTTGGTCAGCATGGATTTGTATGGAAATACATCCACCATCGGCAAAGCATCTATGGATTTTGTAAGATACATCAATCCACCACATTCTGCATAGATCGGATTGTTGTCTTGTGAGAAATCCTTAATTGATTTCAACATGCTTTTGTTTTGGGATAATTCCTTCTTGAACACTTCCGGATATCCCCCTCCAATGTATAGTGCATCAACATCAGGCATTTCTTCATCATGTATCGGACTGAAAAAGACTAATTCTGCATTGTTTGCTTCCAATGCTTCCATGTTTTCCTGATAATAAAAGTTAAATGCCTCATCAAACGGTATTCCTATTCTTGTTTTTTCATGAGTAGTATTATCCATCCATATCGGTTCATAATCCGCAGTTATATGTTTAGAATTATCCATTATTTCCACCAACATATCCAAATCTATGTTGTCTTCGATTAATTCTCCCCATTTTTCTATTAAATGTTTTATACGTTCTTCTTCCACGGCAGGTATTAAACCCAAATGTCTCTGTTCCATAGTGATGGATTTGTCCCTGACTATTCCCCCGATTACAGGAGTATTTGCCAGTGTTTCAACAGCTTCTTTTGTTTTTAAATAATGTTTTTGACTTTTGACGTTGTTTAAGATTACTCCCTGAATGTTTATTTGATTATCCAATGCCTTGAATCCCAGAGTCATTGCAGCTGCACTTCTAACCAAACTTCTACTGTTTATTATAAGAATGACTGGTGCATTTAATGCTTTGGCTATGGAGGATGTTGTTCCAACATCTGTTATGGGGCTGATTCCTTCATATAATCCCCTAACTCCTTCTATTATTCCATAATCAGCATTACTTCTTTCCATACCCTGTTTGAAGGATTGTCTTATTTGTCCATTTGACATAAAAAATGAATCCAAATTTCGTGCATTGTTTCCTGTGGCACATTTATGATATGATGGATCTATATAATCCGGCCCCACCTTAAATGATTGTATTTTATGTTTTTTTGACAAAGCCCTCATAATTCCTGTGGAAATGGTTGTTTTACCAACCCCACTGCCTGTTCCAGATAATACTACTCGTTTCATATAATAACCTTTAATTTAATAATTGCAACAGCTTTTGATTATATATTATATTTCAAAAACATCACATAAATTTTTTATGAATAACAAAAATACCTATATAAAATATGATATATAAAAAAAAGTACAAAAATAAATTATAGAATGTTTTTTTGTAAAAATTTGAGAAATTCAGTGAGAGATTGTGATGGTTAACGAAAGAATAGTTGCATTATCTAATCAATTAAGAGAAGAAGGTGTGTCAGTTAGTGTTCGCAGTACTAAAACAGCCTGCGATGTTTGGAACCTAATGAAAGGTTCTACTGATATAAAGGATATGCAATATGCACTTAAAACTGTTTATATTAAAGATACTCATGATGAACAGAAGTTTGATGATATCTTCGAAGAATTGTTTGCAGAGCCCGAAGAAGGTGTCAAACATACAACCAAGGAAGAGTCTGACAGTCCATTTAAAGACCCCGCAATAGAACAGGAAGACATAATGGGCTTGCCTGATTCACAGATTAGTGAAATACCAATAGAACAGATGATTCCCCCTGAATTTGATGCTGAAAATTTACAACAAAACAAGATTCATGAAAAAGATTTGTTGAAAAGTGATATCAACCATTTGAACACTTTTGATGAAAGAATAGTTGATTTATGCAGGAAATTAGGTAAAAAAATAGCAAACAGCAGAGCCCGAAGAAAAAGACTGATGAAATCAAATAACATCAATATGCCTCGTACCATACGTACAAATCTAAAGAATGGTGGTAAGTTAATAGATATTGTATATGCAAAACCAAAACTTAACAAAACCAAGCACATATTCCTGAATGATGTGAGCGGTTCATGTGATTGGATTAGTAACTGGTTTTTTTCAATAATCTACGGTTGTCAAAGGTCATTCGATAAGATTTCCTGTTTTGAATTTGACAGTAAAGTTATTGAAACAACAGATGCTTTGAAAACCGAATCCTATGAAATTTCCTATGAGGCAGTTACTTTAAAGAAACTTCAAAGAGGAATGATACATGGACAATCAGATATGGCAGCATCATTTAAAGAGTTTTTAGCAAGAACACATCTTAATCACAGGACAACAGTCATAATATTAAGTGATTGTAGGGATTGGCAGGGAAAAAGAGAAGATGGTATCCTTGAAAGTGCAGTGATACTTAAGGAAATTGTTACTAAAAGCGCCAAAGTGTTGATTTTCAATCCCGAACCTGAAAACAAATGGGACACACCCACAAGCTGTGTGAGAGACTATCAAAATGCAGGTGCCCAAGTCTATGAAATTAAAAATTTGGATCATTTAGCCAGATTAATAACTGATTTGTGAGTGAGAATATGAAATATTTTATAAGATATGGAGAAATAGGAGTAAAAAGTCCGAAAATTAGAAGGAAATTTGAAAATAAACTTATTTCCAACATACAAAGCGAATTAAAGTGTAGTTTTGAAAATGATCAGGGCAGAATAACAATCGTTACTGATGAAAGTGATGAAAAAGTTCAGGATGTTCTTGGAAGAGTATTTGGTATTGTATCATACAGCCCTGTAAAAGAAACCAGAACCGATAAACAGGAAATTAGTGATTTGATTAACGAAATTTTACCGGAAGTTATCAAAAAGGGCAAATTTGATCCAAAAACTGATAGTTTTGCTGTGAGATGTAGACGTGTTGGAAAACATGATTTTTCCAGTCAAGAAATGGCAGCTTATGCGGGTTCGGTTGTGATAGATGCTACAGATGCTAAAGTTAATTTGTCAAATCCTGATTTTACGTTGTATGTTGAAGTAAGAGAAGATAAGACTTTCATATATCATGAAAAAATTAAGGGTCTTGGAGGATTACCTGTGGGTAGTCAGGGAAAGGTAATTTGTTTAATATCCGGAGGAATAGATTCTCCAGTAGCAGCATTCCAGCTTTTAAAAAGAGGATGTTCAATTACATTATTACACTGTGACAATTACCCCTTTACTGAAGGTTCTGTAGAAAAAGTTCTTAAAAATGCAGATAACCTCAGAAGATATTCTCTGGGAGAAGAAGTGAAAGTCTATTCTGTTAAATTTGGAAAATATCTTCAGCATGTTCAAAATGAGGCCCCTCCTAGAATGACTTGTGTACTGTGTAAAAGCGGTATGTATCAAATAGCATCCATGCTTGCAAAACGGGAGAAAGCCCATGCCATTGTTGATGGAAGTAGTATTGGTCAAGTTGCTTCACAAACCCTCAACAATATAGAAGTAACAAGATATCATTGTAAAATGCCGATTTTCAGTCCATTAATCAGTATGGATAAGATTGAAATTGAAGAAATCGGTAAAAAAATAGGCACTTATGAAGTATCAATATTACCTGACAGTGGATGTAGTGCAGTTCCAAGATATCCTGAAACACATGCCGATTTGGAATTATTCAAAAAGGTTGTTGAAGATATAAATCAGGAAAAAGTTTTAGAGGATACAGCTGAAAGCTTTGAAAGAATAGACCTTTAACCTCCAACAATTATTTTTTTTGTGGTTTTATGAATTTGAAAGAAGAATTGTTATCTAATAAAAATAAGATACATACAACCCAATTAGGTATTGGAAGAATTAAAAACAATCTGGGATTATCGGTAGATGATGTTGTAGAGTACTGTGTTAATATAATTGAAAATGAGAACAGTACCGTAATTAAAAAAGGTAAAAATTATTATGTGAATTTAAAAAATACTGAACTTACTATTAATTCATCCAGTTTTACTATTATTACTGCCCATTTAAAAAAGTAATGGACAAAGTTATAACTTTTTGTCCAAATATTGTCCTAATCTTCTTGATAATGCAAGAATAGTGTATATTGGCGGTAAACCCGGTGCCTTAGGTAATACTGACCCGTCAGCTACATAGAGGTTTTTTATTTCTGTTTCTAAATTGCTGTCAACCACATCTCCTATTCTGGCAGATGCTATTAAGTGTGCTCCCCTCACATGGGTTGAGGATATACTTTCAATATCTGCCCCTGCTTTTACAAGGATGTTTCCTGCAATTGCAGCTCCTCTTGCAAGTAATGATGCATCTTCAAAGTCTATACCTTTTTCCACTTCATTCAGATAAACATGACCCTTAAGGTTATCTGGAATCTTTATCATGAAACTGATAATGTCATCTACGGTTGCATCAGGATGTGTTTCCTGTATTTTTGGCAATAGGAACTGGCTTGTATGTGATGCAATAACAATATGTGGCAATTTTATGAATTTGTTCATTTGAATTTCATTGTCCTGTCTTGCACCCTTTAAGTATCCTCCAACAGTTATGAAAGGATCTACTGAAAAAGTTTCACCCGCCTTAATTCCGGCAGTTCTTAATAATTTTGGTGTAATCATACCACCCGCAGCTAAAACAACAACGTCGGCATAGTATTGATTTCCCTGATCTGTTTTAACACCCTTAATTTCATTGTTTTGTGTTATTAAACCAGTCACTCCCTCGTTTGTTATTAATTTAACGCCGTTTTTCTGGGCAACCTCCCAATCTTTCAAACTATCCCATTTGGCTCCATGAGGACAACCCCATGCACATTTACCACATTGTTTACATTTGGATGGATTTATTGCCTTTGGCATGTCCTGCATGTCCAAACCCAATTGAGTAGCTGCATCATACAATAATTTATTGATTTTACCTTCATGACTTTTAGGCATTGTCTGAATACCTATTTCATCCTTTAGTTGTTCCAGTTGAGGAGTTATGTCTATATCATATTCTTTTAATTCATCAACAAGAGAGGGTACGAAATTTCCTGCTATTACTAAGGATGATCCTCCAACAACATTCGTTTTGATTAGTTCCATTTCATTTTTATCCCATACATCATAAAATTTGTATGCTTCTGATGCATCAGCCAATGGTCCTTTCTCCAGGATTGTTATGTTAACATTAGAATTTTTAGATAGTTCTCTTGCAACACTCAAACCGCCAGTTCCGGCACCGACAATAATTACTTCTTTCATAAACATCTACTTCCCGTTTCTTTTCTTTCTGTTTTTTGCCTTTTGAATTGGAGTCATATACAACAATTCTTTTTTTTCTTTTTTATTTAATGAATTTGCATCAAATGAATAGTCTTTATTCCTGTTGAATGAGTTATCCTCATACGAATAATCATGATTAGGATTAAATGAATTGTCCTCATAATAATAATCATCATTTCTATTGAATGAATAATCATCATAGGAATAGTCACGATTACCATTAAATGAATTGTTATTGTATGAATATTCAGGACGTCTATTGAAAGAATCTGTTATAATCGTATCGGAATCCTTTTCTTCTTTGAAATAATGTTCATCCGTACCTTTCCCCATGAGTTTATCAAATAATCTTTTAAGCATGAGTCCTATTACGGAAAAGATACCGCATACCACTATTGTTATTATTACTGGAATTATCCACCCCATAAGTAGGTTGGAGTATACTGTTGCTGTTGAAACCGTTATAGGAATACTTTCTCTAGGCATATAGTTTATTAAAAACAAGCTTGAAGGATAAGTTATTATATAACTTAAAGTTGCGTATAGTATTCCTGTGAATACTGCACTTTTTTTACTTCCGCAAATTATGGGCATGATAATACCTATGGCAAGGAGTATTGTGAAATAGTTTACACCCATCCTAGTTACATGTATAGCTAATATCGCCACAATTAGAATACTTAATTTTTTTAATATGTTTATCAAAGTCATTAATTTTTCCTTCCGATTTACAAGTTTTATTTGTCAATTATATATAGTTATTTATTATAAATAAATTAAATATTTTGTTTTACAAACCTAATAATAACTAATATTGGAAGGGGATTATAATTAAATTCAAAAGCATAGAATATCCTAGTAATGAAGATGCATACAATGTGATTCAGGAGGGCTTTGATAAAAAGGCAATGCTGCTTATTTTATCCAAATGTCATGTTGAATATGAAGGCCGAGCCCGCAGTATCCTTGAATCCGGAGACCGGTTGATATTAATTAAAAAGGATGGAACTTTTGCCATTCATCAGGAATTAAATTTGGATCCTGTTAACTGGCAGGCTCCCGGTTGTAAGAATAAGGTTTCTTTGACTGATGAAGGAATAATATTAACCAGTAAAAAAATCAAACCTAATGAAGAGATTAAGGTCTTCCTGGATGAAGTGTATAATGTAACCTATTACAACTGTCTGGATACCAAAGATCTGGAGATAAGAGGTTATGAAAAACACATGGTTGATCTTGCATGGGAAAAACCTGAACTTATAGAAAAAGGATTCAGACCTACCCGAAGAGAATATCAGACAGAAAATGGTTTTATCGATTTGATGGGAACAGATTCCGAAGAAAAATTAATGATATTGGAATTTAAAAGTAGAAAAGCCGGAATGAATGCTGTTAAACAATTAAAAAGATATGTTGATTGCTTTAAAGACAATAAAGAATTTGTTAGAGGTATAATTGTAGCTCCAGACATTACCTTAAATGCTAAAGAAGAATTAGAATCATTACAGATGGAGTTTATAGCCATGGAAGCTCCTTTAAACTTAATTAAAGACAATGCTTCAACATTAGACTCGTTCTTTAAATAAAGAAAAAAAAGAGATTACATTAAAAATTCATAATCCTCCCCATTTATACTTAAAAGTATTGCATCAACGATACATGCAGTATTCCATCCAACCACCTTGGTGGCAACATCCTGCAAATCTTCAGGAATTTCTTCGGCACCGTATGGTCTGATGATGATAATTGCTTTTTCAAATGTCTGAGCATATCTTATGTGCTCACCAATAATTTGCTTATCACTTTCCCACAAACCAGATAAAACAATCAACGCATCACAATCGGCAATGGCCTCTGCATAACCTTCCTGGGAAACATCAGTTATGTCCTCCCATTTAAAAGCCTCTGTTGCTGACTCCAATCGTGACATGAAAGTATTGTAATCTTCACAATCCTTTGGATAAGATATGAATAATTTCCATTTTTTTACATCATCTTCCGGGAATAAATCTAACAAGAAAATCAATCCTCCAGTAACGCATTGCGTTCAACTTCTATTTCTTCACCAGTATCCTCATCATATAAAGTAAAACAATCGTTTGGACAGATACTTGCAGATGTTTCTATTTCATATATTGATTTAACTAATCCTTCAACAACATCATCATCCACAAATCCACCCTTCATGTTCACCAGTTTTTGATCATCAAGAAACAATATTTGTGAAGGCTTTGTACATGCACCACAACCTCTACAATTAGCCCTGTCTATTTCAACTTCTATCATTTATTTCACCTATTTTTTTACTTCTTATTAGTTATTTGTATAACTATAAAAATATAAATTATTATTTATATGGTGATAATATGAAAAAATTAAGTATTGCAAGTTGCCAAATGAATGTTGTGGATGACAAGGAAAAGAATGTGGAACATGCTGTGGAATTAATTAACGAAGCATCATCCAATAATGTCGATTTAATTACATTACCTGAGATGTTCAACACACCATACTCAAATGACAAATTTATTGAAAATTCTGAAAAGGAAAAGGACAGCTATACCTTAAAGGCCATGTGTGAAGTTGCCAGGGAGAATAACATTTATTTACAGGCAGGTTCCATAGCTGAAAGAGATGATGAAAGAATTTACAATACAGCTTATTTTATTGACAACAATGGAAAAATACTGGATAAACACCGAAAAATGCACATGTTTGACATTGACACCGAAAGCATGAAATTCACTGAATCCGAAACCCTTAGTCCTGGAAATAAGATTACAAGCATAAAAACGCCCCTTGCAAATATTTCCATTGCAATTTGTTATGACATACGATTTAATCAAATGTGGACATTGATGAATGATTCCGACATAATACTGTTACCTGGTGCGTTTAATAAAACTACCGGGCCGTTACACTGGGAAACATTGATTAGAGCAAGAGCAATAGACAATCAAACTTATGTGGTTGCAACATCACCCAGCCAAGTTGAAAACCCATACTATGTTGCATGGGGACATTCCATGATTGTTGATCCATGGGGAAAAATATTGTCCAAAGCCCATGAAAAAGAGGAAATTCTATATGCCACTTTGACACCTGAATCCATTAATTCGGTACGACAACAAATCCCAATACTTAAAAATAAAAGAAATGACATTTACGAGACAATATATAAAAAAAATAAAAATTAGTGGAAAAAGGGATTGGAGATTATACTATTTTTTTAACTTTTTTTCTTTTTTGGTTTTGGATCTATTTTTTTAAGAGCTTTGTTTGCTACTTTTTTGAATTCTTTATCACCGGTAGCTGCCCTTCTAGCCTTTTTAATAGGATCTATTGCTTTTTCATCCCCAATATCACCTAAAGCTTTTGTTGCTGAAGTTCTTACTCCCCAATCATCATCAGTAAGTAACTCAATTATAGGATCTACTGCTGTCTTTACTTCCATTTCACCCAATGCTTTAGCTGCAAACTTTCTTATTGCAAAATCTTCAGAACTTAATGCATCAATAAGTTCTTGTGCTACGGTGTCATCACCAATATCCTTTAAGGCCAGAATAGCATATTTTTGAACAGATGGGTTATCAGAACTTAAAGCTGTTATTAATGGTTTGATTGACTCTGTTCCTATTTCTGCCAAGGATTTTGCAGCCTGGAATCTTACATGCGGATTTTTATCTGTGAATGTGTCTATTAATAATGGAATTCCTTCTTCAGGATATTCAATCAGGTCTTTACATGCTTCTTGTCTTACTTCATAGTTTTCATCGGCAAGCTTTTCTTCAATTGCAATCATATCTGTCATAATAATTATTCCCTTTGTATCCCCATAGGATACTTCTATGGTTATATATCTATTAAAAAGTACTTAATAATATTATTTATAAAATTCTTTTGTCATAAAAAAATGAAATAATATATTTTAACAATTTGTTTTAACAAAATATTATTATGAATTTATCTACTGAAATATATGGTGCCCAAATAATCAACAAGGCCTTGAAAATTGATGATACACTTATCATATCCGATTTACATTTCGGTTATGAAACATCCCTGAACAGTCAGGGTTTAATGATTCCCCAATACCAGTTTGACAAGGTTATAGATTCACTTGATGCCATTCAAGAAAAGGCAAATGCGGATAAAATAATACTTAACGGAGACATCAAACATAACTTCGGCAGCATCAGCAAACAGGAATGGAAAGAGGTTTTGAGTTTTATTGATTATTTGTCAGATATTTATGTAGATATCAAAGTTATTAAAGGAAATCACGATAATTTCACCCAATATATCTTAAACAAGAGAGATATCATACTGGAAGATGAAATTACTATGGGAAAATACTTTATAACACACGGACACAATATTCCAAAAAGCATTCCGGAAGATATTGAAACGATTATAATCGGCCATGAACATCCATGCATAGGTATTCGTAATCAGGAACGTGTGGAAAAGGTTAAAACGTTTTTAAAGGGAAGCTGGAATGATTACAATCTAATTGTCACACCCTCTTTTAACCACATCAGCCATGGTTCCGATGTTTTACATGAAAAAACCATTTCACCCTTTATTGGTGACATTTTAAGTTTTGAAGCATATGCTGTTGAGGGTGATGAAGTATTTGACTTTGGTACTATAAGGGACATTCTACATGTAGAAAGAGATGAAAATTATTAAGGGGATGAAAACTTGAATATTGAATATGATGATGAGCATATACATAGCTTACTGCACCCTTACGTTAGTAAATGGTTTAAAAGCAGATTTGAAACATTTACTGATGCTCAAAGACAAGCAATTCCCCACATTAATGCCGGAAAAAATATCCTGATACTCTCTCCTACAGGTTCCGGAAAAACATTGACTGCCTTTTTAGCCATTTTATCCGGCCTTACAAGTCTTAGTCAACGCAACATGTTGGAGGAGAAGGTTTATTGTATTTACATCTCCCCCCTTAAGGCTTTGGACAATGACATTTTTAAGAACTTGGAAGAACCTATTAACGGAATCAATGATGTTGCAGGATATGATATTGGAATAAGACAGGCAGTCAGAACAGGGGACACCACCCAATATCAGCGTTCCAAAATGTTAAAGCATCCTCCACACATTTTAATCACAACACCTGAAACATTATCCATTCTTCTTGTTGCTCCCAAGTTCCGGGAAAAACTCAAGAGTGTCAGATATGTGATTATTGACGAAATTCATTCCCTTGCGGAAAATAAGAGAGGTACACACCTTAGTCTAAGTTTAGAACGTTTAAATGAATTGACTGGTGGTTTTACCAGGATTGGATTAAGTGCGACAGTAAGCCCTCCCGATGAAATCGCCACATTCCTTTCAGGATACTCATGGGGACAAAAGAGGGAATGTGAAATAATAAACGTTAATTATATCAAACAGTTGGATATGAAAGTTTTATGTCCTGTTGAAAATATTATTGAAACAGATCAGGAAACTTTAACCAATGAACTTTACAAGTTACTGCACAAATTAATTCAACAACATAAAACCACACTCATCTTTACAAATACAAGAAGTGGAGCCGAAAGCGTTTCTTATAAATTAACACAACATTTTCCAAAATATTATAATTCCAATAATGTAATGGCACACCATTCTTCCCTATCCAAGGAGGTTAGACTGGAAACTGAAAATCAGCTAAAAGATGGGAATCTGAAAGTTGTTGTAAGCAGTACGTCACTTGAATTAGGTATTGATATCGGTTATATTGACCTGGTAATACTGATAAGTTCTCCAAAATCAGTATCCAGAGCATTACAAAGAATTGGACGAAGTGGACATCAGTTACACGAAAAATCAAAGGGACGAATGGTTGTTGTTAACAGGGATGACCTGGTTGAATGCAGCCTGATATTGAAAAATGCCATGGAAGGAAAAATAGATCGAATCAACATTCCACGAAAATGTTTAGATGTTTTAAGCCAACATCTTTATGGAATAGCCATTGAAGGCAGACAAAACATAAAACATATATTCCACCTTATTAAACAGGCAATGCCCTATAAAGATTTGAGTTGGGAGGAATATGAACAGGTTCTTCGCTATCTTGCAGGAGAATATTCCAAACTTGAGCAAAGATATGTTTATGCGAAAATATGGGTTGATTGGGAAACAAATACCTTTGGTAAACGTGGAAAACTAGCAAGAGTACTTTATTCCACGAATGTTGGAACAATTGCAGATAGAAGTCATGCCAAAGTCAAGTGTAACGGCCAAATTATTGGAAACATTGACGGAGACTTTATGGAACGCTTGCATAAGGGTGACACATTCGTGCTTGGAGGAAGAGTTTATCAGTTTAAGTATGCCCGAGGCATGACTGTTACAGTTGTTCCTAGCGGCAGCACTCCGACAATTCCTTCATGGGTTTCTGAACAGTTACCATTATCTTATGACATTGGTATTGCAATTCAGAACTTTAGAGCAATAATGGAATGGAAACTGTCAACAAATCTTTCCCAGAATGAAATAATTGAATATATTAAGGATTATCTGTATGTTGATGAAAACTCTGCCAGTTCAATCTATTATTATTTCGTAGAACAGTATTTGTATAGTGAAATTCCATCAAAAAACAAGTTACTCATTGAATATTATACCGGATTTGGTGGCAGAAAATTTGTTGTATTCCATTCATTATATGGTAGACGAGTAAATGATGCTTTAAGCAGAGCCGTGGCATACATCATTGCTCAACGTTATCATAGGGATGTTATGATAAGCATTGATGACAATGGTTTTTATTTAAGCAGTGACTCAAAAATTGGTGGGGCAGAGGCTTTTGATGAATTAAATAGTGAAAATATAAGAGAAATATTAATTCAAGCCATTGATAAAACTGAAACCTTGGCAAGCCGTTTTAGAGATTGTGCTAACAGGTCCCTGATGATTTTACGTCGTTATAAAGGACGTGAAAAAAGTGTTGGCCGACAACAGGTTACCAGCAAGATCCTTCTAAACTTTGTTAAAGAGGTTGATGACCATTTCGCCATCCTTGATGAGGCAAGACGTGAAGTTATTGAAGATTATATGGACATTAAACATGCACAGGAAGTTTTAAAATCCATTGAAGAACAAAAAACGGTGATAAAAACTGTTGATACAACTATCCCAACCCCTTTTGCATTTAATTTAGTTTCAAGAGGATATCTTGATGTTTTAAAATATGAAGAACGTGCAGAATTTATTCGAAGGATGCATAAGGCAATCATTGATAAAATAAAAGAAAAAAAGAATGATACTCTGAGAAAAGTTAAATAAAATTTTTAATTTAACTTAAAAACACTAATAAAAACTGTTAACACATTATTTGATTAAAAATATTTATACAAATACTTTTAAAATAGAAACGATATAAATACGATAAGAAATTTATTTAGAATGATTGGGAGAAAGTTTAAATGAAAAATGATACATTATACCCTACTGATGAAATAACTGTTAAAGAAGAATTTTCTTCCTATTTTGAATTCAAAGACTTCCCAGGAGGTCATGAAACATCAATTAAGATTCCAAACAAGTATGATGTAAACTTAAAAGTATACAATCTAATTCCCGGCGTTAGTGTAATCATTAACCATGCAAATCTTAAGGACAGATACAGGGAAAGCGATGATATGCTGGAATATGCCCATCCTGAGGATACTCTGCTGATTAATTTCATTAGAAGGGGACGTTGCCAACTGGAAGTCAATCCGGACAAATACATGTTTGTAAAAAACAATGATATCTACCTGTATATCAAAGAATCATTCCCCAATTCATTCTCATATCTTGGAGAAGTAACAATATATCACATACTGATAAACAGAAGACAGTTCAAGAAATTGTTAACAGAGTATACCCAGGAATATATGGATGTGATAAATTATTTCTTCAAAGAATGTGAAAAAGAAAAAAGTGTCGTGTTTAAGACACCTGAAAAAATCATAGAAATAATCGAAGAACTTGAAAACACCAGATACAACAAAGAGATAACCAATCTGTTGTTATTTCAGTTAAAAACTCTTGAAACAATCACATTTTTATATGAACTTGAAATAGAAGACGAAAAAATTAATCAAAGAACGTACTCCGATGCCACAATCAGGGTTGTCCGAAACATAAAAAATTCCTTATCACGAAACATTGCAAGTTACGTTTCATTGGAAACACTCTCTTTAAGTTACGGAATAAATCTTACAACACTTAAAAACTGTTTTAAGGACATGTACGGAAAACCGTTATACACTTGGTACAAGGAATACAAATTTTACAGAGCAAGGGAATTGATTAAAAATACGGATTATCCAATATCAAAAATTGCAAATATGATAGGATATAAAAGCAGCAGCAAATTTGCAAAATCATTCAAAAAAGAAATGGGTGTTCTACCATCAAGTTATCGTAAAAACAAAAAATAATCATTAAAATTTATCTTTTTTTGAAAAAAAAATCTATTAAATTATAATAATACTAATAAATGATTAAAAACATACAATATATTATATAATTATAAGTAATATAAGGAGATAAAATGAATTATTTATTAGCAGTTATAATATTAATTTATATTGCAATGATGGTTCTGGTAGGTTATATTGCTTGGAAACGTACGAGTAGTAATGAGGATTACTTAGTCGCAGGACGTAAAACAAGTTCATTTGTTATGGCTTTAAGTTATGGAGCAACATTTATTAGTACTGCGGCAATTGTAGGTTTTGGTGGTTTAGCAGGTACTAATGGTATGGGAATACTATGGCTTGTATTTTTAAATATTGCCGTGGGTATTTTCATAGCTTTCGTATTCTTCGGAAAACCAACAAGAGCAATAGGAAAATATTTAAATGCATTGACTTTTCCAGAATTTTTATCCAAAAGATTCAACAGTAAATTCATACAATATTTCAGTGGATTGTTAATCTTTTGTGCAATGCCAGTATATGCAGCAAGTGTGTTAATCGGTGCTGCAAGATTTTTAGAAACAACATTAAGTATGGAATTCCAGATTGCTATCATTATATTAGCAGTAATCATAGGATTTTATGTGATATTCGGTGGATTGAAAGGTGTTATGTACACTGATGCGTTACAAGGCGTAATCATGTTTGTTGGAATGCTTGTTTTATTAATAAGCATTTACTGGATACTTGGAGGAGTAACAGAAGCACACACATTACTTACAAACATGGCTCCATTATTCCCTGAAAGTGCAAAGGCAACTGGTGCTACAGGTTGGACAACCTTCCCTAAAGTCGGCAGTGTATTCTGGTGGAACCTGGTAACATCAATCATAATGGGTGTTGGAATCGGAGCTATAGCTCAACCACAACTTGCCGTAAGATTCATGACAGTTAACAGTAACCGTGAATTGAACAGAGCAGTTCTTATAGGTGGAATTTTCATATTTGTTGCTACCTTCTCAGCATATGTGGTTGGATCATTATCAAATGTATACTTCTACCAAACAACCGGACAAATAGCAATAGAAGCAGCTGGAGCAAACGTGGATAAAATCATACCTACATTCATCAGTTCAGCAATGCCTGAATGGTTCACATATGTATTCACACTTACATTATTATGTGCTGCAATGAGTACATTAAGTACCCAGTTCCACGCACAGGGTTCTGCAATAGGTCACGATTTATATGCAGCAAACAAAAGCGGTAAAACAGAAAGTTTAAGTGTGACACGTATTGGTATATTAATAGGTATCATACTAGCTGTGGTATTGGCTTTCATATTACCTGGAGGAGTAGTTGCACAGGGAACTACCATTTTCTTCGGTATC
>ODAI011930641.1_pt1 | contig 29095 bp, 22 predicted proteins | sample 1539321 | NCBI WGS metagenome assembly ODAI01 (sample SAMN02144231, study PRJEB22623) | gut metagenome | biome: sheep rumen | host: Ovis aries | place: New Zealand
GAGGGCGACGGCCTGCTGACCGTGGAGGATATCATAGCCCGTATGGAGCAGATGAAGAGGGAGCACGACATCAAGGTTGTGGTTGTCGACAAGCTGAAGTGGATAGTCAGCACCATTGGTGGCGGGAAGCATGGCGTGATGATACAGTTGGAGGATGCCGCCAAGCGGCTGGATGTCGTCGTGCTTGTCGTCGCCGAGATAAAGGACGTCGCCGATCGGAATGGGTCTTACTGGCCGCAGCTCAGCGATCTGCGTGACGGGTTTGGCGCCGACACGTTTTCTTCGATGGTGCTGCTGCTGTATCGGCCTGAGTATTTCTGCATCTTTGAGGATGAGCATGGCTCCACCATAGACAAGGCCGACGTTATCGTTGCCAAGAACAGATACGGCGCTATCGGCGAGGTACGTCTTGACTTCCGCAACCATTGCAGCTTCGAGGACTGCAACAGCAAACAGATGTATTCATTACCGTGGCAGGTACGTGACAGAACCGGGAGATGACCGAAACTCAACCGAAACTATAGTATCGTTACCCCTTATGTATTATAGACTTACCTATGTGGAGCTTTAAGGCTGACGGCTCGTCGGCCGGATGCTGGGAGGTGATGGCTGTTAATGGTTAAAAATCAATATTATGGCACGTGTAAAAGGCGTTTTGGAAAATATTGAAGGGCATCTGGATGTGCTCACTTTCTATCGGCGTGACGGGTCGACGTTTGTGCGCCAGAGGCATATCTATCAGCCGCGTCGTCTGTCGCGCGGCCAGCTTCTTGTACGCGAACGGCAGAGCCACAACAACGCCCTCTGGCGTGCGTTGAAACGGACGGGGCACCTGTTTTTCGAAGGGGGGAGGGCTCCGTATTCCCGTTTCATGTCGCTCAATATGTTCTCGCCGGTACCTTATCTGGAAAAAGGGCACATCGGGTCGGGGTGTTCCCTGCTGCTGCCAGAGATGGTGCTCAGCGACGGGCCGTTGCCGGCGATAAACTACCAGATAGGGGATGTGGAGGGTCGGCCGGCGCTCCTGACAGACCTCACCAAGGCGGATGCCCGCAAGGGCACGCTGATGCTCTATGTGCTGAAGCAGAATGTCGCCCCTTGTGGGGCTGACGATGAGCATTTCTGGCTGAGCATCACGGTGGAGACGGTAGCGGCGGACGCTTTCGTCGTCGTGCCGTCGACGCTCATGTCGCCATACAAGGCCGTCCGCGGCACCCTCGCTCTCGTCGGCGACCGCTACGGCGACCCGATGCTGGGCTTCGGCCTGGTGCGCGTCAAAGACGGCCTCGCCTCGCACCAGCGTGTCGTCACCCGCTGCACCTACTACGAGAAGTATACAACGGAGGAAGCCCTCCAAGCCGCCGCCAAAAGCTACGGCGGGTTGACGGGGGAGTGATGTTTTTTGTGTAATTATGCAAATTATTTGCACGGGTGAAAAAGTATTTGTAATTTTGCATCATCAATTTTATAAGAAAATATGAGACTATCAGCGACGACGATGGTATGGAGAACCTACAGAGAATCCAACAAATTCCAGATTGGGAAACATTTTATCCGGCATTTAAGTGGTGTGCAAAGAAAGGTGATGCTTGGTATTTGCCGACAATTGAAGATTATCGAATGATTGATAAGCAGAAGGGTATTGTTTTAAAGGGTATTACGGGGATAGATGAAAGAAAGTGGTTTTGGTCATCATAACAAGAAGATGTTTATAGTGCAAAGTACTATCATTTTTTGAGTGGACAAACTTGTGGTATTGGCAAAGACAACGAGTGTATTGTACTCGCTGTTGCCGAGTTTTAGTATGCACATGTATAGTGCGCAGCAACATTTGTATGTTTTTTGTTGCGATGAGCCGATAATTGAAAATTTTTCTTATTTTTGCACCAATAGAAAGCAAACGATTTTAGTATGAATCCATCAGAATTTATTCATCCCGAGGATGCTACGGCGTTGATGCAATTGGAAAGTATTCCCGGATTTCCCACATTTGTAAAAGGCATCCTTTCGCTTGGGTTGGAGCGTCTCCAGTATGGTATGAATATGGCATCGTCGTTAAGACTGTCGGAGAATCAGTTGCCAGAGATCTACAGACACCTGCCGCCAATCTGCGAGAAGTTGGGAATCAATATACCTGAGTTTTACCTCTCCATGGACCCCCAACCTAACGCATGGACTTTTGGAGATACGCGAATCTTCGTTACCGTCACCAGTGGGTTGTTGGATATGATGAATGACGAAGAATTGGATGCTGTGTTAGCACATGAGTGCGGACATATTCTCTGTCGTCATGTTCTATACCATTCGGTTGCCAGATATATACTTTCCGGCATTGATTCGTTAGGAGTGCTTGGAAAGTTGACTATACCTATACAGTTGGCATTCTTGTATTGGCAGCGTAAAAGTGAGCTTTCGTGTGACCGTGCCGGTGCCATTGTTACCTCGCCGGAAGTTGTAAGTCGTACTATGGCCCGACTGGCGGCAGGTCCCAAGAGCGTTACCAACGAACTAAACTATGAAGAATGGGCCCGTCAAGCCGATAGGTACGATGAAATATGGAACAGCAATACTTGGAATAAAGCACTCCAGATTTATGCTATTGCAGGACAGTCCCATCCGTTCTCGGCAGTGCGCGTGCGTGAAATACTGAAATGGGGTAGGAGTGATGAATATCATCGCATTAAGACCAGCCTTCTTGATGCTGGGTCGTATGGATGCTGTCCCAATTGTAAAAGAACGGTATGCGAAGATTGGCATTATTGTAAGCATTGTGGATATAAACTAAAATAAGTTTTTTATGAATACATTTTTCAATGAAGACGGTATTTTGAATTTGGACGAGGCCGTCATGGGGATGGAATCCTTCAAGAGAATCATGGAGGATGGGGTTGTCACCGATGAAGAACTCATGAGTCAAGCGAAAAAGGTGACTGCTATGTTGCATAAGGTGGAAGATACTTTCACCCGGGAGCAGTCAGCAGTTGTTAAAGAGCTGTTATCCGAGATGAGTGTGCTTTTTGCGGTATATCATTACAAAGAACTTCAAACAATAAAATAACATGGGAACATTCAATACAAAGAAACTAATTTATGGTGATCCTTCATTAATTCCTGCCATTGCATCACGAATTGAGGAAACATTCGTTGCAGATGGTTATACTGTGCAGAGCCAAATACTTATGAGTGGTTCTGCCGATATTTCCATTGCAAAAGGAGGGGTATTCAAGGCTGTTTTGGGGATGAGGACAGCGTTGAAAATCACTCTCAAACCGGAAAATAATGCCATATTCTTTAATGCGGGGGTCGGTATATTTGGCCGTCAGATTATCCCGACCTTGATAATGTGGTATTTTGCATGGCCAGTTCTTTTAGCTCAGATATGGGGCCTTGTGCAGCAGTCGAAACTTGACGACAAAGCGTTAGCAATAGCAGAGCAGGTCATATCCGAAGGTGCCTCTTCATCCGCTTCAGCATCATCGTTCTCCTCTTCTTCCACAGGGACGCACAAATTCTGCACCAACTGTGGCACCAAGACCGATGGCACCTCTAAGTTCTGTCCAGAGTGCGGAAGCAAGTTAGGGTAAATACAATATGAGAGCAGTATTTTACATAACAGGTATCAGTCATATTGTAGCTTTGGAGATGGCAAGATCTATCCATACTCCAGCCTGCTGTTTGAGTAAGCCTAGAAACAGCCTAGGAGCAGGCAAGAAGCAGCCTAGAGTATGGCTAGATTATGTCTGTTGTGTGGCAAAGATGCTCCTTTACTCCTCCTTTGGTGCTCTTTTAATGTTCCTCTGCTCTCCTTATGATAGCTCGAAGATGGTTCGGAGTGGGTTCGAAGAAGGCTCGAAGAACAGACGAGAGTACGTTTCAGACAACGTATGTTCATTTTTGCAATAAACCCAGCAGTATCATATCATAACAGAGATCAAAAACGATAACAATATGGATATAGTATCTAACAACAACGTAATGGACGATCGGAGTCAATACACCTATTATGCCTTCATAAGCTATCAGCGGAAAGACGAGAAGTGGGCAAAGTGGTTACAGCGTAAGTTGGAAAACTACAAACTACCTGTAGGAAATGCCAAGGGCGTTACAGATAAAAAGTCACAGTATATTCGTCCTGTTTTTCGTGATAAGACGGATTTGACGGCAGGTCCTTTACCCGATGCCTTAAAAGAAGCATTGCAACAATCTCGATACCTCATCGTTATTTGTTCGCCCAATGCTGTTGAATCTCCTTGGGTAAATGAAGAAATAGAGACTTTTACCAAAGCAGGGCGTACAGAGTTTATCATTCCGTTTATTGTTGATGGTGAGCCATATTCAGAAGATGGTGCAAAAGAATGCTTTCCTGATGCGATAAAAGCCATCCCAAAAGAAAAGGAGCCATTAGGTGTTAATATCAATGAGAATGGAAAGGAGAGGGCATTCATTCGAACTGTAGCATATATGCTGAATGTGAAGTTTGATGAACTTTGGAACAGATTCGAGCGTCACAGAAGGAAAATTCGTAATATAACCATTGCTTGTTGTGCATTCTTGGCTCTTATTGCTCTTGGGATCTATGATTACACAAGAACTAAAGTGGAATACTATGCTGATTGGGTGGATTGTAATGGTGTGGCACAAGGTGTAACATCACTAAATAATGAACAAGTGAGCCATCGTTATGCTTCATACAAATTTGAATATTCAAGGGTTCCTTTCGGAGAAAAAGGATTCTACTCATGGAGATTGAACCGAGTTAGTTTGGTTAATTCGAAAGGAGTCATATCCACTAGCGTTCCCGACAATCATGCATTTTTCTATCCAATACAGGAATACAAATACACAGATGGTTATGTGACAGAAATTATCAACCGGGACACTTATAACAGGGTGGCAATGCGCTACACTATCAAGGATGATTATGACCATAAAGTTGCTTGTCTTGTTGACATGGAGGGTAAAAAAAAGCACCAGGGAAGTGCATACCTTAATGGCTCTACTACTGCTTTTCTTTCCGATGCCAACCCGAATATGTCTAAGATAAAACGATTCCACTATACACGAAATGAAAAAGGTTATATAACCAAAGTCACTTATCATGCCAATGATGCTGACGAACTTGATGAAAGTGCCATTGGTGACAACAATAACATTTACGGAAAGCTATTTGACTTAGATGATTATGGGCGAGTAACCAAAGTCACATATATCAATCATGAGGGTAACCCGATGACTGATAAATATGGCGTGGGGTATATAAGGTACAACAATGCTTCGTTTGAAAGGGATGACACTGTAGAGTATTTGGGAAGTGATGGAGAATTGGCATATAATGAGCATAGATTCGCGAGACAAATTAACAAACTAGATAAATATGGAAATCCCGTCGAAAGTTATAATGAAGGTGCAGACGGGAAACCTTGCTATGATTATAAAAACACCTATCATCAGAAAGTAGCTTTCGATCAAAATGGCTGTTTTACAGAGATAAAATTTTTCGACTTTGATGGTAATTTGTCATATTGTTCAGATAATTATGCTATTCAAAGGGTTAAATATGACTCAAGAGGGAGGTATATAGAAGTGTCACACTACGATGTGAATGATAACCCATGCTATATCAAAGGAAACTATAGTCTTTCACGAGTAAAATACAATTCCAACGATTGTGTTATAGAACAGAGTGTATATGATATCGTTGACAAACCTTGTGTAGAAACAATTATGGGTTCGCATATGATTCGAACTGCATATGATGGTTACAATTATTTGACAGCTGTTGAAATATATAATGAGAAAAAAGAATTGACTCTATCATCAGTTTGTCACTTTGCCAAACAAATAATTAGTTATGATGATTATCACCAACTCATTTCAATTAAAAACTTTGATGAAAAAGGGATTCCCTGTTATTACACAGACAACACAAGCGAACACAAGTATCAATATGATAATAGAGGAAATTTGGTAAAGATAGAATGTATTGACACGGAAGGTAAACCATGCATATGTAAGGATGGCTATGCAACAATAACTTATAAATATGACGGCTATGGAAATATAATAGAAGAAAGTTACTATGGAATAAAAGGAGAGCCAATCTACATAAAAGGCTGCGCAATGATTCAATACGATTATTATCCTAATGGCTTATTATCAGAAAATCGTTACTATAATGATAAGGATAGTCTATGCCTCAATTCAGAATGGTTCGCTATAGGTCGATATGAATATGATATAAATGGAAATCAAATAAAACATTGTTTCTATGATGTAGATACAACACTTTGCACAACAAAAGAGTGGTTTTATTCTATTATGGAAAGAAAATTCAAGAATGGAGATGTTGTTGAAGAAAGATTCTATAATAAAAAACAACAATTGGAAGAAAATGGACACGGATATGCAATTGGGAAGTATTCCTATGACGACAAGCATAGACTAACAGCGTTGAGGTATTTTGATAAGGACTCATTACCATGCGTAAACAATAATTACATTCATTTCGATTCCATTATATTTGATAACAAAGGTCTGAAAATAAAAGAAATGTATTTTGATAAGAATGGCAGGAAATGCAATATTCTTAATGGGGCATCAGTAACCTCATATAAATATAATGATAAGGGATTGACAACAGAGATAGCATATGATTATGTTCTGGTTGGTCCTAATTCTGAAGTGTTCAATGTCAGATTGTGCAAATATGAATACAATAAGATGGGACAGCTTGTTCGAGAATCCTATTTTGGTGAGAATGAGAAACCGGTTTGGAACGTTAATGATATTTGTAGGAAAGAATACACATATGATATATATGGAAATGCTGTGTCAGAATCATTTTATTCGCCATCGGGCAATTTGACGGCACATTCTGGATGGGCGATAAAAAAGAGTGTTTTTGATAGTCAATCGCGAGTAAAAGAAGTAAGGTATTTCGATGATAAGATGCAGCCTATAGGTGGAAAATATGCTTTTCCAATAGAAAAGTATGAATACAATATCGATTTTATGAGAGGTTCTTTTTGGAGGGACGACTCCACAATAGTCACTTATGTGAATGTCTTTTTTGAAAAGGGTAATGTTGAGAAAATGACATTTACTGACCAAAATGATAAATTACAAATATTAAAAATACAAGGTATAATAGAAGTCCCTTGCGCAATGGTTGTTTATGATTTTAATGCGAAGGGGCTCATGGTAAAGGCAGCGTATTATGATGATCAGGCTGAACTTTTTGATACAGATGCAGGAAGTGCATATAGACATTTTAAGTACAATGATAGGGGTCAAATGATTTTGGTTGAATCATATGATAAAAAGGGGCGATTGTCTAATGTGATTCCTGATAATTATGCTAGGCTGATTAGAAATTATGATATTTATGGTAATATGACAGAACAGTCGTATTATGATAAGAATGGTAATTTGTCAAAAACGCCATGGACGTGGAGTCGAAGGATTGTAAAATGGGATGACCGTGGTCGATTAATAAAAGAAATGTATTATTATCCCGATGGCTCTACTTATGATGCACCTTTGTATGACAATGGAACCGTAAGACCAGACATTGATGATGAACCAGAGCTGCCTATCGAAGAACGAATGGTAATTATTCTTTCCGTAGAGGAATATGATCAAATGTATGAAGCGGGATTTAGGGGGATATACGTTATACTTGAATGGAATGAATGGAATACATATGGTAATTTGGAGTCTTTTCAAGATGCACTTATGGGAAGTCGCGGAAAAGAAAAACATTTGGTTTTACTCCCAGTAGGTGATAAATTAGGTGATGAGGAAGTTGTTGAGTATACATTTTCTGGAGAAAAAACACTGGGTGCACGTATTATGGATAATGTAAATAATGATGGGACTAATCGAAAGATTACACTTGCCAAATATGAGGAATGGAAGAAAAAAAATACAAAACAATAAATTGGTAAAGGTTGAAATAACAATATTTGCATATCCTCCTTCAGAAGGAAGGACTTTAGAAAGGATTCTTCTTGATTCTGGAAATAATGCATCTGATTCTTCAGCCATATCATTGTTAAGAAGGAGGATTTGCAAAGATGTTGATGAGGGAATCACCCCCATTCATTCTGATGCACCAAAATATGAGTTCTGCAAGGCGGTACTTTACAGCGATGTTGTTATCTTTGATGGTACTCTCGAAGAGAATGGCCTTGTACTAGGTGATAACTATGCCTTCATCCCGTATGTCAATATAAGGAACACCTATATATAGAAGCATCTAATATTGAGGAGATCTTGTAAATGAGTTACGATGTATTTATCAGTTACAGTAGGCGAGATTATGCAATAGCAGACAAAATCGTCAGTGCTTTAAACGCAGGAGGTTTTACCTATTTTAGAGATCAACAAGGTATTGAGTCTGGTTCAGATTTTCTGCAATCAATAATCAATGCTATAGATAGTTGCAAACTGTTTCTGTGCGTTTTATCTGAAAACGCATATAGTTCAGAGTTCGTAATTAAGGAATTGGAATATGCTCTTCAACGAAGGGAAAATATAGTTTTTCCTGTGATAGTTGATAATTCCCAGATGCCAGATAGACTAAGTTTTTCATTGGGGAGATTGAATATAATTAATTGGCAATTCTCTGGTAACCTCAATGTTGAAGATATTATTATTAGGGATGTTAGTCGTGCTTTGGGACGAACTGAGGATAATTTATCTAAAAATGTAAAAGAGCAGAATACCGTATTAGCAAAGAAAAGGCAAGAAGGTTCCGACGATTATATTCCCCATTTGATAGATGTGGATATTTTTATGAGTTATCGAAGAGCAGATGGTCTCCACTATGCACGAAATATTATGCAAGCATTGAAAATGGTCGGTTACCCAAAGGTGTTTTTTGATTATAATTCATTGAGAGACGGAGTGTTTAACACCCAGATAATTGATGCAATATATTCATGCAAAGACTTTATTCTTGTTATTAGTCCTTTGGCCTTGAAAAACTGTGCTAGAGAAGGTGATTGGGTTGCCAAAGAAATACGGGCAGCTCTAAAGTATGATAAACACATAATACCTGTTGTCATTGAAGACACTTTTATTGGTTGGCCTAGTGATTTCCCAAATGATTTGAATGCCATAAAAGACATTCATTTTCATAAACTGATGACAGATGAGTATTTTGAAGATTCAATTCAGAAACTGAAAGCCAGATTGACAACGATAGAATCAGACACTAGTAATATTTCATTATTTCAAGCCACACAAGCAAGCGTTCAACCTTCACCAGAAACGGTTTTGTACAAAATAAAAGTCGATAGAAAGTGCCGCTTGATAATAGACGATGAAGAGATACAAGTATTAGAGGCATCCAAATTAACCAAGGTTCCTCTACCAAAGGGAGAGTACATTCGGAAGGTGGTTGATGTTGAAAATGAAGGAAACTTCAAGGAGGATGTTTTAGTGATGGATGGCGAAAAAGCCGAGTTGATACAATTGTCTAACTAAAAGAGGACATTGTTATGGAATCAAAGTACGATATATTCATAAGCTATAGGCACGAGAGAAATGAGATTGCAGATCGAGTATATGATAGATTAGACCAATATGGTTACAAAGTTTGTTTTGATAAAGCATCATATACCAGGAGCAATAAGGGTTTAAACAAACTGACAGACGATATTGCTGCATGTACTGATTTTTTGCTGTTTCTTAGTAAAAATACCTTTAAAAGAGGGATCTTCAATAAAAGAGAAATCGATTGGGTTGAACGAGAAGTCAGAACTGCTTTTGCAACATGGAACAACGAATATGGCGATGCTTCAAAGCAGGATGGTGTGAATATTGTTGTCATTTTATTCCCTAATGAAGACAAAATGCCTGATAATCTCCCCAAAGACTTGGAGGGAAAGATAAAAGATATACCCGCTGTATATCATTGCAATTTTTCAATTGCCCACTACAATGTATTTATTAACGAACTTGTCGCCAAGCTAAAAAGCAAGCCAAAATACCTGCCTAACAGTATCGTTTTAGATCATAGATTAGATAGGTCTATGGAGGGTGCGCGAACTATTTCTAGAGAATTATTAGTTCAAAAAATTTAATTAGAGTAATAATGATGATGAAACTATCATATTTCACAGGCGAACAGCACAGCGATAACTTAGAACAGATTCTCCTTCTCGCGAAAGAATTAGGATACTCGGTTCGTGTTTATGAATCAAAGGGGTCGTCTCAATTCGATTTCTTACAAGCAGTGTATCGGGATACAGCTACGATTGTTGATGCGACAATTCCTGATGACTTGACGCTGTCAACGGTCTATCCTCTCTTGACGGCTCATGTTAATATCCTTGACCATATTCTTGTATTCAGCGACAAGCAATACGAGGATGGCTCTCAGATTCTACCACTTAATATCACCCCGCAGAGAGTCTGGACTAACAAGGACAAAGAACTGTTAGTTTGGCTAAGATTGCAACTGGAGGATTTAAAGGAACATCAATACTACGACAGGTTTGAAATAGAATCGATAGAGAAACTCGCTGACTATAAGCTTCCGATGGAAAAGGTAATGTTAGCTTCTCTCGAATTGCACAAACCAAAGAAGGAGGACAAGAAACGGGTGATGATTAGCTATCGTAACAGTTGTAGTAAGGAGGTGGAACTGTTCAGAAAGCGAGAAGAAGCGAAAGGCAAAGTTGAGATAAAGGTACTGCCTCCTGGTTCTTTATGCGACGACTATGAGGCACATACTCCGATGCGGCGATGGATGTTAGTTGGTTTGCTAGAAGACCATATCCGTAGTGTGAATGAAGTGTGGGTGTATTATAACGACATTTACACCAATTCGTGGTGGACGTTGGCAGAAATGGTGATGGTGGCGTATGTCAACCACGAGCGTGCGGAGAAGGACAAGGTGAAGGTATTAGTGTATGATGCCGAAAAGAAACGATTCCTTGAGGAAAACGAGGAAGGGTATCCTCCCTATCTACATATTCAAATTTCTGATAGTCAGCACCAGAAGCTGGCGCGATACCTGTCGAACACCCGTCCTGATACGATGGGGCCAGAGACACTGCGACAGATCAATGGGCTGAAGAAGCTTTCTTGGGTGATGCGCTTTATGACAAAAAAGAAAAGAGCTTTCTTTGCCGAGCAGATGCGTCCGATGATTGAGCAAGGTGTGCCAAGCGACTTGCCGCAGGAGGATCTCGACAAGATGGTTAATGATTTACTGGCGATGTACAGCGACCCCAAGGCCATTCTGGCGTATGCCAACGACGCGGTGTTCAAGGACGAGTTTTGGAACAACATCTCGTATCAGACGACGCGTGTGACAGCGGCATTCAAGGACAGAACCATTGATGTGGACATATTTATGGATACCCCAATGCAGGAACTGACCAAATACAAGGACGAGAACCTCCGCACAGCTGCCGACAGCAACTCACAAATCAAGCTGAAAGGCAACAAATACTATGTGAGCGAAGGCAAGAAGCGTTACCTCTGGCTCGCCACCCGCATGGGTATGCCCACCGTGAAGGATGCCCCTGGTATTGAGATAGTTCAAACATACAACCTGCTGACCCATGACCAGATTGCGGGGATGGGGATGAAAAAATTGGTATGAAATAAACTTGAGTTATATGGACGAAATGTTTGCTTCTTATAAATGCCCTGTGTGTGGTAGTGACATTCATAATACGGATGAATATTGTAATTGTTGTCATTCTGTATGCACGTTGGTTTCTGTAGGTAGAGAAAACTGTGACATAGTTATAGAAGATCTTTATGTGTCCAGACATCATCTTGACATCGTATATATACAATATCAATCAAAATCGTTTTTTACTATTTTTAATTATGGTGTCAATGGCACTGTGGTGGGTGGGCGAGAACTCAGAAATAGAGAGTCTATCACAATTCCCAACATTGGAACAATGCCTCCCGTATTATTGGGTAATAGGAATAATTTGGATTGGGAGATAGTAAAAAGGCATATTGCGTGGAAAAAAAGAATAAACCGCGATGAATTGACACAACGTCCCAAATGTGCTCCTTCGAGTATGCCTATGCAAACTGCAAGCAGAACTCCATTGATTTTTAAGATTTTTACAGCTCCTATTGCTATCATTGTTGCCCCAATTTCAATTGTTGCTTCGGGTTTTAGTAACGCAGTTAGTGCGATAAAAGAGCGAACAAAGCAGACGAAACAGAATGGTGTATCATATAGACCTACTTGTAATTCTTTTGATGAGGACTCAGTTTTCTCTTCTGTCTTTGCCCCGGCAGAAGTAAAACGTAAATCTCACATGCTAGTACAGGTATATCTTCATCTATTTGAAGAGACTGATATGGTGAAAACATTGGCACGGGAATCACAAAAAGATGCGGAGCGACGTGATTATATCCCCCTACAATACAAGCTGAAGAAAGGAGATCGAGTGGATGTTCTATTGAATATCTATGGTGAGACGTTGCTGATGTCGGACAGTAAGAGTGCTATTTGGCAAGGTTCTTTCACTAAATGCAGTTTTGACTACTTCGTTCCGAAGGACATTGATATGGATGAGCTGAGTTGTGTGGCGATGCTGACCGTCAACGGGGTGCCTGTAGGCGAGATGTGGTTTGTCACAAGGATTGTTGATTCTCCAAGGCAACTGAATCCTGAGATTATTGCACATAAGTATAGCAAGGTGTTCATCTCATATTCACATCAGGATGAGTCAAAGGTGAAGTTTCTACATGAGGGGTTGGAGTTGGGGTCAGTGCCTCATTTCTTTGACCGCAAATACCTAAAAGCGGGTGATGTGTTCCCGCAGGTGATTCAGGAGTACATCAACTCGGCAGACCTGTTCATCCTCTGTTGGTCGGAAAACGCCTCAAAGAGCGAGTATGTGCAGAAAGAACGGATGCAGGCTCTTGAACGAGCCTTTCCACAGGTGCAGCCTGAAAAAGCGGCTAAGTTAAGGATTTATCCTATGAGCATCGAGCCGCGTGCGGAACTGCCTGTCGATATGAAAGATAACTATCATTTTGGAGAAATATAAAAAAACTATATGGATCAATGTAAAGAATAAAATGCAGTTGTCAGCCACAAGCGCGAGGATGAAAAATTGGTCATCTGGTTTCAGAAAGAAAAAGCTATTATCTACCCTTGCGCTTGACGATAAAAAGATTTTGCTAATCAGCTCTTATTAAGTTTGTCGGTACATAGACGTTAAGACGCATTATGGTCTGAGAAAAGTCTGCCGGTGTCGTGAAAAGAGAAAAATGCCAGATGGCTGATGAGGTGAAGAAATGATGGCAAGGAAGAAGTGATAATTGGTGTTCGTTTAATATGAGCTTTTTAAGATGTTTTTGCTGTTTATTTTGGTGATTTGAAAAATAATATGTACATTTGCACATCGATTTCTTCGGGAATAAAATATCAAATAAATTAATACTGGTTTCAATATGAGAACATTACTTTTAGATTGTAGTTCAAATGCAGCTCAAATGGCAAAATGTGGTTGCAAGGCAGTCGTGGAGACAAACGGGAATGATGTGACGATTGCACAGACGGTATGCTGCTCCATAGTGACGATAATCGCTATTGTGGTAGGAGGTTTCCTTCTTTGGAAACTGATGGAACATATTGTCCAAAATAGACAATCCAAACGACAACACGTGTGGGAAACGGAAGAAAAAGTTCGTAATAGAAATGTGGAATTGTTGGATGAGAAGCTAAAAGTGCTAAAAGACCAATGCTATGTAAAAAAAGATAAGGGAGAAAAGGAAATCACAAGTGATGCGACGATAGTGAAAGAATACACTGATGCTATTGATGAAATCCTTCAGGTTGTATCCAAAGGTGAAAAGAAATAGATATGAAACCCAAGGATAGTCGTAAAGTAAAGCTGTGGTTCGACAGGCTACTGTCAGAGAGTTTGCTGAAGCAGTTTGCATTTCTGACGGTTTTACTATTCGGTCTGTTTCTCCTTTCGTGGCTTTTTCTACACTTGTCAGGGTGCGAGTGGAAGGACTTCGCTGAAAAAAGCGATATACCAGAAGTTTTATTGCCGCTCTATTTGTTGATAGATACCAATGCTTTTAATAATCTGTATATTAATGGTGTCCGCGGGTGGGCTTTGTTTGTCAGCAGCATCACCTTCGTCATCGGTGCGTTTATATTCAATGGTGCCATTATCGCTATAATAACCAATGCTATCGGACAGCGAGTGAGCAACCACCGCGATGGGTATCTCCACTACCTCAAGTCAGGTCACTACATAATCATGGGATACGACGATATGGTACCGTCAATCGTCACGCATATTTTTGAAAAGGACAAAGAAGCCTACGTCCTTATTCTCAGTGCGACAGAATCACCCATCATTTGTGAAAAACTGAAACGTGTTTTCAATGAGAAACAGTTGAAACACATTATTATCAATTATGGACACCGTGTATCAATCGACTATTACAAAGACATCCATCTCGAGTCGGCAGAAGAGGTCTATGTTGTTGGACTGCATTCGCTGCCTGCCCATGATGCGGTGAATGTGGAATGTATCGACAGTATATGCAAGTACTTGAGCCGTCCCTCCATTAAGCAGCGTCCTGCTCGTGTCGTCTGTGTATTCAAAGACATTGATACATATGCAGCATTTAAGACATCGGATATCTTCTCCGAGGATATGAGACGACTTGGAGTGGAGTTTGTTCCATATAATTTCTATACAGGATGGGCCAAGCAGGTGTTTGTGAAACGCAAGTATAGGGGCGGTTGTTATCCTGCTGTCTATGGCAAAGGAATCACACCTGATGACACAAAGCGCGTGCACCTCGTCTTTGTCGGTACAACTAACTTTGCTGTTGCCTTTGCGATGGAGGCGGCGCATTTGTTGCACTTCCCAAATTTCAACAGTAAGGCAAGGAAGACCCTGATTACATTTATTGATATTAATGCCAATAAAGAGAAGGAAGAGTTTGTTACCCGTAACCGCCATCTTTTCGAAACGTTGAATGAGAACCCTGGCCTTCTTGATGTTGAATTTGATTTTGTAGAGGGTAATGTCTTCTCCCAAGATATTCAGGCGTTGATAAAATGCTGGGCAAGTAATGATGAAGAATATCTCTCTATTTTCTTGGCTATGGTCAACCAGCGCCAGAATTTCGTGTTGGGTATGAATATGCCCGACGAAGTCTACGACCGCAAAGTGCCCGTGTTTATTCGTCAGGACAAGTCAGACAACCTTGTCACAAAATTGCGTAACGCTGATGCGGGTGTGGAATACACCTACGCTAGTGTCCAAGACGGGCGGTTGATTGAAGAAAATCGGAATGGCCGTTATGCCAATATATATCCGTTCGGAATGAACGACAGTTCCTATTGTGCTGACGATCGAGCCCTTGTCCAGGCAAAACTCATTAACTATCTATATGCTACGGCAGACTATGACCGCCACAAATTTAAAGGGGCGCTGGTGTTGGAGACTATGAGCCAGAATCAAATTATAGCGGAAGCAGATAAATGTTGGCAAAAACTTTCCGTAGCCCTCAAGTGGTCCAATCTTTACAATGCTTATGCATTGGAGACTAAAGCTGCCACACTACGCGCTATGCGTGGATTGGACATTGACGATACGTCGCACGACCTCGATACCCTCTCTGATGAGGAGGTGGAAGTCATTGCAGAAGTGGAGCACAACCGCTGGAATGTGGAGAAGTTGCTTATGGGTTACCGCCGCAGTCGTCCCGATGAAGACTGTCGCCGGCATCCCGAGTTTGCTTCCGACTTGGCTAAGAACAAGAAACTCTTCATCCACCATGACATCCTCCCGTTCGATCAGTTGGGTGACATCCAAGAACTTGACCGCGAATTCACTCGATATATTCCGTGGATATTGAAGACAAGTAAACAATAGTGGAACAATATGTGACTACCACAAAGGAAATAATGTATAATAATATATTACATATCTGGACTTCAGTAGCCTGATAATCTCATCATGTGGGGAATAGAAATGAATAAGCTGATATTACCATGAAAAGAGATGTTTTCATTAGTTATAGTCGAAAAGAATCTTCTTGTGTAAAACGGAAAAAAAAGAAATTGAACCCTATACTCAAGTGAATTGTTGGATGGATTTGGAAGCTATTGTGGCGGGGTCTCGTAAGTTTCGTAAAGTCATTGTTGATGGCATTAACAATAGTCATGTTTTCCTATTTATGCTTTCTGAACATTCTCAAGAATCAGATAATGCAATTGGTGAACTTGAATTGGCCAAAAGGAAGCTAATAGTATCGGATTGTATGATATGAATGGCAATATGGATGAATTTGTTTGGCCTATCCAGATTGAGGATTATAACGTAAGGTGCCCTCTTAACGTGATAGGAGGTGGATTTTATTCATATATAGGTTTTGATGAGACAGAGAATTGGTTGACTGAACATGCAGGTATTCGATTAGTTCTCATTCCAAAGAATATGAAGAACAATAACATTGCTATAAAAAAGATACGTTACTCTAAATAATTGACAATGGGTTTAATAATGATATTGTTCTTGTTGGTTTCATGGTGAAGACAAAGGGACTCTATCGGACTCCATCGAAGGCCTAAATAAGTTGAATAAATGGAAGACAACAAAGAATATTACGCATTTATCAGTTACAAGCGCGAGGATGAGAAATGGGCGAAGTGGCTGCAGCATAAGTTGGAGCACTATAAGTTGCCGTCCAATCTCAACGGGCGTACTGATTTGCCAAAGAACATTCGGCCTATTTTCCGTGACGTCTCCGACCTTACACCAGGCCTGCTTGGCGAAGAAATTGACAAAGCACTGCATAATTCACAGTGGCTTATCGTTATATGTTCTCCCCGAAGCGCCAAAAGTCCATGGGTATGTAAAGAAGCTCAGACATTTGTAGACACTGGGCGTGCTGACCACATCATTCCATTTGTTATTGAAGGTAATCCCTTCTCAAATGACGTCGAGACAGAATGTTATCCAGAAGCTCTGCTCAACCTCATCGATAGCAAAGAGCTCCTTGCTGCCAATATCAACGAAATGGGACGTGATGCCGCAGCCATTAAGGTGGTGGCCCGGATGTTTGGCCTGCGATTTGACACTCTGTGGCAACGCTACGAAAAAGAAAAACGCCGCCACCGCAACTGGATTGTTGCCGCCGTGGCAACCTTTTTACTTACGATGACGGGTGTTGCAGGATATATTCTATTGCTTAACAAACAGTTAAATAATGAAAAAAAAGAAGCCGTTGAAGCCCGTAATAATGCCGAACAGGAAAGAGATCGTGCCGAGAATGAAAAAAACAGAGCCAACAAAGAGAAATATAGGGCAGAACTTGCTGAAGACAGTATCCGGTACCAATATTATGTTATAGAAAAAAATAATAAAGCTTTAGTGCTTGCCAATGATAGTATACAACTTCAAGCAAATACTATCAAAAAGGCAAATGAAGAACTATACAATCAACTTGCAAAAGCTTCTTCTCGAGAGGCGTTAGCAAGATTAGAGCAGTGTGATATTATTGGCGCTTGCCATATTATTGATGATTTCATCCAAGAATGCGATTTTAATAATTCAGAAACCAAGATTAATCCATATATTAAGCAAGCTCTTCATATTATCTATGATAGTCTGAATGTTACAGGGATAAGAACAAAACCGATTGGGGTTTTTGATGTTCAATCTGAGGTACGGGCAATTAAATTTTCCTCAGATGGAAACTACATAGTATATGCCACGAAACAAGGATATGTTTCTCTAATCAATATTGCAACTGGCTTTTCTATTGAGTGGAAAAAATTTGTATTTAGTGACATAACGGATATAGATATTCATTCTAAATCAAATCATGTCGCAATTACATCAGAAAATAGAGGAAATATTGTTTGTGATTTGAAAGGAAATACGATTGCCTCTTTTGATAGAACTCGATATTCAAGAAGTATCCGTTTTAGCCCTGATGGGAAATACTTGGCCATTGCCGAGTGTTATGGTGTAACAATTTATAAAACTGATGATTATAGTGAATTGCTATACATTTCTTACGGAACAATGAATTGCGATGACCATATTTGGAGTATCGATATCAATGATAAATCAGAGTTGTTGATAGCAACTAATAAAGAGTGTTTCTTATATGATTGGAAAAACAACCGGAGATTAAAGACATTTAATGACTCCCGTGGTGGGCGTGCAAGTTTTAGCATTGATTATAGATCGGTAATACAATGTTCTGGCTACAATGATTATATTAATGTTTATGATGTTAATACTTCGGAAAACAAATTTTCCCAGTTTATTAAGTATGACAAAACCGATCATTGGATGAAAGGTGATATTCTGCTGTATCGTGGGTATGGCGCCAGACTAGGACCATTGTTTATTGATATTTCAACAAAAGACACTATATTAGCATATACTGGGGAGGGTGGCGTATCTGCATTAGATATGCATCCTAAAGGTACATATGTTGCTGTAGGAAAATATAATCATAAAGTGTGTGTGCTTCCCATTGAAGTGTATAGAGATTCTTATAAAGGGTTCTCCAATAAAGGATCAGAAAAAATCACTGTTTCTCCAGATAATAATTTTTTTGCCAATCTATTAAGTAATGGGGGAATTGCAATATTTGACGTAAAAAAAATAGATAGTGCTGTTTCATTTATTCCACAAATCAAGGGGGAGGCGATTTGTTTTACCCCAGATTCCAAGCATATTATTTGCGGTTTAAAAGGAGGCGTAGTCAAAGAGTTTGATTTAGATGGGAATGTAATTAGAGTGTTTCAAGATTCTTTGCCAGGCACGGTGCCTGAATCAATAGTGATAAGTGACAATTTTCAAGATGTGTTCATTGCTGATGGTTTTTCTGACCATATTCATAAATTCGATTACAAATCAGGGAAATTGGTCAAATCTGTTAATTGCAATACTAGCGTACACGATTTAAAATTAAATCATTCGTGTACTAGACTTATTTCGTCTCATGCAAGTTCTCCCAATTTTAGGATTTGGGACACAGGATTAAATCAAATATTATCGATATTACCAAACTTAAGTGAGATTGGTAATGATGCGGTATTTAGCCCCAATGACAAGATAATCGCTGTAGCAAACCACAATCATTTCATATATGTGATAGATTTAGAGACAAAAGAAACAAAACAATTAATCGGACATTCTGGCGCTTCTGGGGTTAGTAACTTATCTTTTATCGACGACTATACTTTGGTTTCATATGGCAGTGATGACATTCTTATTGTTTGGGATATTGGGTCAGGTCTACCTCTTCATAAGTATAAACTGAAAAAAGGATATGCTACATCATTAACATACATACCTTACCAACAATATGTCATAGCTGGTAGTAGGAGTGGCTCTCACATATACCAAATTCCAACAACTAACGAAATTTTGAACGTATTAAAACCATTTTTTGAGAAAAAAGATTCCCGGTAATTTAATACTGTCAATGTTTTACGGGAGAGCAGAAAGGAAAAGAGAGAAGTGACAAGGGAATAAAGGGGAGGGCACGGGGGATGGTACCTGCCCCATAAGTAAGTGAAACCAGGTGTTTGTATTTGGTAAGTAATATCTAATGCCGATAGAAAAATGGAAGACAACAAGGAATACTACGCATTTATCAGCTACAAGAGCGATGACACAGAGTGGGCTATTTGGCTGCAACATGAGCTGGAGCACTACCACCTGCCTGCCAGCCTCAATGGCCGCGGCGACATTCGTCAGGATCTACGTCCTGTGTTTCGCGACATCGATGAATTAAGTGCTGGTAATTTGCCCGAACAGATTCGCGCCGCACTGGCCAAGTCGGCCAATCTCATCGTAATTTGCTCACCCATGTCGGCAAAATCGCCTTGGGTCAATAAAGAGGTAGAGACATTCATCTCCATGGGCAAGACTGATCATATATTCCCTTTCATTGTCGAGGGCAACACGCCGCAAGACTTTTTCCCGCCCGCCCTACTGGATCTGCCTAAGGATGAAGAACGTCTCGGTGGCGACGTTACCAAAAACGGTCGCGATGCCGCCTTCATAAAAGTGGTAGCTGGTATGCTTGGTATCGGCTTCGACACCCTGTGGGACCGGTATGAGCGCGAGAAAGCCGAAGAAGAGCGTAAACAGCGTGAGCAGAAGGAGAATCTGTTGAGGGTGCAGGGCCGATTCGTTTCGGAAAAGGCGACAGCCATTGCCAAATCAGGAGATTCGTACCTTGCAAGATTATTGCTCCTTGAAGTGCTTCCAAACGATGAACATCCAGATTATCCTTATGTGCCCGAAGTTGAAAGTGTTTTAAGAGAGGTGACTCAATATGAGACTGCAATCTTGTTGGGTCACACGAGCGAGGTAACTTCTGCCTCGTTCAGTTCAGATGGCAAGCGGATAGTTTCATCATCCATAGATCAAACCATACGCATCTGGGATGCGGAAACGGGACAACAGATAGGGCAGCCATTAGAGAGTCGCACGCAGGTGGAATACGCTTCGTTCAGCCCAGATGGCAAGCGGATAGTTTCAGTTGGTTACAAGATTATACGCATCTGGGATGCGGAAACGGGACAGCAGATAGGACAGCCGCTGGAAGGACACACGTCTCATGTGTGTTTCGCTACATTCAGTCCTGACGGCAAGAAAATTGTTTCGGCATCCTATGACAATACTATCCGCATCTGGGATGCGGAGTCGGGACGGCAGATAAGGCAGTTGGAAGGTCACACAGAGCCTGTGAACTCGGCCTTGTTCAGCCTAGACGGTAAGCGGATAGTCTCGGCATCCGATGACAATACTATCCGCATCTGGGATGCGGAAACAGGACAGCAGATAGGACAGCCACTGGAAGGACATACAAATTATGTGCATCTGGCCTCATTCAGTCCTGACGGAAAACGAATTGTTTCAGCATCATTTGACGATACTATACGTATTTGGGATGCGGAGACGGGACGGCAGCTAGGACAGCCGATGAAAGGTCACACAAGTTATGTGAATTCTGTCACGTTTAGCCCGGACGGCAAGCGGATAGTTTCTGCATCGGTGGACAATACCATTCGCATCTGGGATGCGGAAACGGGACAGCAGATAGGACTGCCTCTGAAAGGCCACACAAATCCTGTGCGGTCTGCCTTATATAGCCCGGATGGCAAGCGGATAGTTTCAGCATCCGATGACAACACCATACGTATTTGGGAAATAGAGACAAGACGGCAGGCGGAGAGGTTGTTGGAAGGTCACACGGAAGACGTCTATTCCGCCTCGTTTAGTCCAGATGGCAAACGTATAGTTTCAGCATCAAAGGACAAGACCCTACGCATTTGGGATGTAGAGACGGGACAACAGATAGGGCAGCCGCTGGAAGGGCATACGAATTATGTGCATCTAGCCTCCTTCAGTCCTGACGGAAAACGAATAGTTTCAGCATCATTTGACGATACTATACGTATTTGGGATGCGGAGACGGGGCAACAGATAGGGAAGCCACTGCCATTAGAAAGTAATACGTATGTGGAATCCGTTTCGTTTAGCCCAGATGGCAAGCGAATAGTTTCAGCATTTTCTAAAGCTATATGCATTTGGGATGTAGAAACGGGACAGCAGATAGGACCGCCAATTAAAGGACACACTTCTGTTATAAAATATGCCTCGTTCAGTCCAGATAGTAAACGGATAGTTTCTGCATCATGGGACAATACTGTACGCATTTGGGATGTAGAGACGGGGCAACAGATAGGGAAACCGCTGGAGGGACACACGCATTGTGTGTATTTCGCTACGTTCAGTCCTGACGGCAAGCGAATAGTTTCAGCTTCCTCAGATAAGACCCTCTGCATCTGGGATGCAGATACTGGACTATTGATAGGTCGGCTACTTGAAGGCCACGTGGGGTGGGTGTTATCCATCTTCTTCAGCCCTGACGGCAAACGGAGTTTTGTTTTGATTACAAATGAAAATAACATTTGTATCTGGGATGCAGAGACTGGACGTCAGATAGGACAGCCGCTGAAAGGAAGCTTATTTGGGGAGGCAGAATCCGCTTCGTTCAGTCCAGATGGCAAACGGATTGTTTTTGCGGATCGTTCCAATTCCATACGCGTTTGGGATTACCAAACCCTTCAGGAACTCATAAACCAAACACGTGAACGTTTCAAAAATCGTCATTTGACACTAGAAGAACGCAGGAAATACTATTTAGAATGATGAAGAAAACGAAGGTTTGAGAGGCTTATGAAGAAAGGTATTGGCTCAAAATAAAAAGAATTTGTTCGTTTTTTGCCTCAGATGAGTTGATAATTGAAGAAAAATTGCTATTTTTGCCTCTGTTCAAATCGGTATAAGATTATTATAAATAACATAAAACAATGAATACAAAAGAATTGGGTTGTGAAGTATATCACATTGTCGTAGAAGAAGTGGGTTTGTTATATCCACAGTTTATTGATCGGGTAAATGATATAGATATCGATTACTTTGAGGATATCTCCCGCGACACTGAGGAAATACCCGAGAAATTAAACTTCGAGTTGCGAGACATTGTTCTGGACGATGTGCGGCAGTATGCTAATCAGTTGTTGAAACAGTCTGGCATTAAAGGCCAAATTGAAGCACTCATGAAAGACACTGATGCTGATACGGCAAGCGAGACTTTCGGTTATGCGAAGGGATTGATACGTGACTATGTGTATACGAAAAGTCTGATAAATGGCAGTGCAGACCTTACAGAGGATGAACTCCAGAAAATGTATATAAAAGCCCAAAGACGAAACTTATGGGAACGTGTCACGAAGAATAACAAGAGCGATGTGATTAAGTTCCATCATGCGCTGATGAATGATACATATGAGCGTTGCAAGGACATTCTGTATGAGAGTATCAATTCTTTTTTGCAAACAATTCATTGGTATCAATGACTGATGTGGAAATCATACAAGGGCTGATTGACCGGGACAACCGGGTGACGGAGGAGTTCTTCTTTGTCCGCTGCCGGCCGCTGTTTCTCAGCATTATCGGCAAGGTGTTTGACTATCAGGTGGAATACGACGAGTTGGTCAACGAGCTATATCTCTACTTGATGCAGGATGATGCCAAACGTCTGCGAGAGTTTGAGTACCGCAGCACCGTTTATCAGTGGCTCAAGGTGGTTGCCATCCGATTCTTCATCAAGAGACGGAAGCAGATGATAGAAAACAGCTGCGAGGACCATCTTTATGAAGGGCAAAGTGTTTTTCCTGTGGACGAAAAAGAACCCTTGGCAAAAGCAGACCTCCGGCGTCTCTTCTCCATGATGCCTAACAAGCGGTATGTATACGTCATCCAACAACTGGTGATTGAAGACCTGGAACCAGAGGAAGTGGCCAAAGATATGAATGTTACGGTGGACAACCTTTACAATATCAAACGGCGTGCTATGGCTCAGTTGACCCAAGTCGCCCTAAACGACATTAGAGAATATGAAAAGGTTAATGGTTAGAGGTTAGTGGTTAATGAATATGGAATACAAGAATAAAAATAACTATATTTCCGACGAGCTGTTGGCAGCCTACCTGGACGGCAATACCAACGAGGCAGAGACAATGTCCGTACTCCACGCCCTCAACACCGACCCGGAACTGCGAGAAGTAATCGACATTGCTATGGATGTAGAAAACGACGATGTCGGCACGCTTGACTTTTTGCCCGTGATGAAGATGGCAGCAGAGAGTGGGGATAACATATGCAGTGTGCTCAGCGAAGCTTTTGTACTGTATAGACGTGATATTGCATTCGATGAGAAAGAATTGTTGGGAGTGGCGCGGCAGAACCATTGGCTGACGCCGCAAGGCACGCCACTGCACGCTGTCGGACAGCTGTTGGCGCACTACGGACTGATGGTGACGCGAAAGTATGACGCCACCATAGAGGATATCCAGAAAGCACTTGCCAGAGATAACGACGTGTTGGTGGCTGTGGACAGTGACAAACTGCATCCCGAACTCCCTGACGAGGAGGATGCTCCAAACCACGTTGTGGTAGTGACTGCCATCAATGCAGAGGGAATTTCCATATATGATCCAAAGCATCTTTCAACTTCTACCTTTCAATATTCAGCGTTCCAAAGCGCTTGGCGTGAGTCCCAGAACTATTTGGTTCGTGTGCTTCAGTCGGTAGACGATTATGAGCCGCAACCCGTCAATCTGGGGAGTGTTCAGTTGACCGACGACCTGCAAGACCTGCAAGAGGCTATTGCAGAAAATGCCCACGAGGTGTGGGCGGCGGCCAGAATGAAAGAGGGATGGACCTATGGTCCCCAACGCGACGACGCCAAGAAAAAGCACCCTGACCTTGTCCCTTATTCGTCGCTTCCCGACAGCGAGAAAGAATATGACCGCCAAATGGCGTTCGACACTATCAAATTGGTGAAAAAGCTTGGGTTCGATTTGATAAAGGTTAAGGGGTGAGGTATTCAGTTTACGGTTTAAATGAGTAGTGATAGATTCGGACAAGACAAAGGCTCTTTATGTGTGATAATGAAAAAAAGAAATAATGATTGAGAAAGAAACCTACATTCCCCAGCCTATTGACACCAATGATGTCGTATTGCCAGAAGAGTTGAGCCAATTGGCCGAGCAGATGGCTAAAAACGTCCATGAGATATGGGCGCTGACCCGCATTTCGCAGGGCTGGACCTATGGGTCCGAACGCAATGACGCAGAAAAGAAGCACCCCTGCCTTGTGCCTTATGAAGAACTGCCTGAAGAAGAGAAGGTCTACGACCGCAATACAAGCATAGAAACGCTGAAGTTTATCGTCAGCAATGGGTATGAGATCAAGAAGAAAAGCTGAGGCGGTTAGATGAATACATTGCAAGAGAAAAAAAGTGGGTCGCTGATAACATATCTGCTCCGTTTATGCTTGATGGAAGCGAACCATGCTGAGGAACGATAGAATATTAATCTACAGAAGAATGAGAAGGAGATTCATCTTTTGGGCCTTTTTGCTTCTTCTTGCTGCATGCAAGGGCAGCGGTGCACCGGAAGGCAATGGTGGCATTGTCTGCCCCGATGAGCGGCTTGTTGAGGCTCCCGAGAACTTGGTGGCCTACTTCGACTCGTTGCTGCGGTATACTCCAGCATTTATCTATACGATGAATGTCGATGATTTACAGCCCAATCCCGATTCGCTGGCGGTGCTGAATTCCATCAAGGCGCTGGATGACTACCAGGCGCATCGCAGAGGCGACTATCCCCGCGAGCAGGTGGCGGAGGCACTGGGGACGATGGTTTTTGCCCAGTGGCACAACGACACCCATGGGGACGACGAGGAGGATGTGATGGCCGGCAGCGAGGTGTTTTCCCTTCGATATCTGGAGCAGGTGGCGAGGGTGTGCCCACATGTGGATTTCCTCACCACCATACACACAGGCGACGACAAGGCGGGCATATTCACCGGACACGAGTTTTCAGAGTGGAACCAGCCATACTACTGCATACTGCTCTATAGGTATGGTTCGGGGTACAGGACGAAGTTCCTGCAACACTACATCGGGTACGACAAGATATGGGAGCTCGCAGATTCAGTCGGCAGAAACTACATCCTCTGTTACAATGGTGATACCGACATGGACAAAGGCTCCTGGCCGTTCAAAGCCATCCTGTTTCTCGAAGAAGGGGATGACTATGTGGAGGTGTGCTCGTCGGAAGGCTGGCTGAGCGAGGAGGAATACGATGAGTCTGGCTTTTGTATCGATTATAATCCAAGGACCCACATGTGGACCCAATGCCGTCAGCATGGCAAGAAGAGAATCCCTATACCCCAGCGGAAGAGCTTGCGTCTGACGCTTGACGGTCGGCAGTCGTGTTTTCACATCTTGTGACTGCCCCCTTAGTTTCTATACAGCGATAGAAGTATAGATGTCGTTTGGTCAGGAGTAGAACATCTCACTTTGTTCATACATTCATACTGTCGGTCGTATTTCCGACGTGTGTGCGTTTTCTTTTTGCTGATATCTCCTGAAATATTGGAATGATGTATTCTCAATTCTTTAGGAGGATGGACTTGTTCTGAAGGGTTGTACAGTAGATGTTAAGGGTAGGGGAATGCTGCTTTAGCTGATCTCGCTATTAATTAGATTGCTATGGAAAAAATATGAATGGGAGTGATAGATAATCAACGCTACAGGTCTCTATATAAATGATGTTATAGTGACAGTGGTGATAAGGATGTATAAAAATATGGATGGTGATAGGTTTTCGTGTTTTAGGACATCTTTATATACAAAAGCAATTGATAAACACCAAAAATATGAAGAACGAAGAAAATGAAATTATCAAAAGATATCCAGGGATGGTTCTCGTGCCAGTAGGTGCTTTTTTCTATTACAAGATGCATAAGAATTATAATGCGTGCAATGTTTTAATGTGTATTTCTCTTCTTGTCTTAAGTACGATGATATACATTGGTATTATATGTGGTTCGATTGACATCAATGTCACTCTTTGCGTCTTTGCGGTTAATGCACTGATATTGTTGCCTGTGGTGTTTCTGATGAGGAGAATGGAGGTACTTGCCTCTGCCGGATTGCAAGTTAAACAATATGCCACACATGTTGAACTATTCTGCCAACATGGCCGTAAATTAAGACGCGTGTATAAAGATGGCAGGTTAGGCTTGATGGTGGATTCTACATTTGAGCAGGAGCTTCCTGTTGGATTCCATGAAATCGTATGGCTTCATGGGGCGACATATCTCACAAAAGTTGAGACTGATGATGTTGCATCCCAGTATGAGGAAGGACGTGGATTTTGAATAAGAAAAAAATAGAAAAGGATATTCCGATTAAGGATAATGAGTTAAATATAATCTAAAATCAAGTAATATGGGAAACATTTTCAAGGCCTTATGGAAAGGCAGCAAGGCCGTCTTCACGGCTGTTGTCGACTGGGTGGCTACCCTGTTCGGCATGAAAGACAACTCGAAATATGGTCGCATACTTCACCGTGTGGTGGGCACCGCTTTCGCTGCAGTTGTCGTCGTTTGGGCTACGGCGTCATTGGTTCGATTCGGACGCAGCGCTTATTGGGACATCAGTCGTTCGTGCGGATATAGTGACCGCTACAGCAGAATTTATTTGGATGAGGAGTTTAACGACAATCTTTTCTACTATGCTGACTGTTTTGGCGACAAAGGCTATTTGGCCGACAGTAATGGGCACAAAATACTGAAACATATTTTGTGCATCAACAAGCCCATGGAAGGCGATTCGCTGGTCTATTTCAGTGATGGTGACAAGCGTGGCTACTTCCATATGCGTGACGGTCATCTTGTAGTGAAACCTATATACGAGCATGCATGGATTTTCTCAGATGGACTTGCGGCTGTGGAGGTGAACGGCAAGGTGAAATTTATCGACACCACAGGGCAGGTGGTTATAGAGCGAGGATTTGCCTATGATGTGTCGGACGACGGTTATGTCTTCCACGAAGGCCATTGTGCTGTGAACGACAAAGATGGCAAACACATGGGACTTATCGACCGTAACGGTGATTGGGTGGTGCCACCAGTGTATGAGAACATCATTCCGGTTGACACCTTCTGGTTGGTGCGCAACGGTGACGAGCAGGCCATCATTACTTTCGGCATGGACACCTTGTTCACCTTGGCTAAAATACAATTTGAAATCAGCGACACCGCCATCTTAGCCACGTTTGCCGACCACACGCAGTGTCAATACAACCTGCAGGGGAAGTTGATAACTGCCAACCAGATTAGGGATGTGGAGCAGCTCATGTATGAGACCTCCGAGGTAGTTTATCCGGCAGGATATAGCGGCCATGACGAAGAAGACGATTTGGCCGAGTACTATGGTGGTGAACCGTATACCCGCAAGGCTGTTGCTACTTGTATGCGTTACGAGGCGGAGTGCGGCTGGTACGGCCTGCTGAGTCCCAAAGGCAAGTTGCTTACTTTTCCATTATACAGAGGCATAGAGGCTGTGTGTAAGGATTTGTACCTCTGTAAAACCGACTATGGTAGGGGCGTGCTGCTAAACAGCAAAGGTCAACGTGTAGAATGATGTTTATTGTGAGAGGGCTGCGGTTGCAGCCCTTTTTTGTTTGACTTGCTGGCGAAGTGTATTGATGATTATTTAAAACCATGCGCTTGCGCTGTGCGTTTTTTGTATACACATCGGAGGTGTCAAATTCAATGTGAAGCATGAGTGTCTTGGTTTGTTCTTTTTGTGTCATTATGCAAATTAATTTGCACGGATGAAAAAGTATTTGTAACTTTGCACTCGATTTCTTTCCGTTGAACGAATCGGAATGACACTATGCAGACAATAAATATAACTACAATTCGCTTTGCAAATAGCTTGAAGACAGAGGAGTTGGAGTTCTTCCGCGGAGCTATGATAGAGACTGCCTCCCTGCATGACGCCTCGCTGTTCCATAACCACACCGAGGATGGTTATCGCTATGGTTATCCGCTTATCCAGTATAAGTTGTTGCAGGGGCGAGTTGCACTTGTTGGGGTCAATCAAGGGGCCAATGAGTTACTATGGCTGCGACCCTACCTCAGTCGCGAGCTACATATTGGATACAAGGAAATACCTTTCGAGGTATTGTCGATTGAGAATGCAGAGGCACAGATTGGCGTCAGCACGCGCACCATGCGCTACCGGCTCAGCAACTGGCTACCGCTCAACCAGAAGAATGACAAACTCTTCCATTCTACCAGGGATGAAGGTGAGCGTCTGATGCTGCTCGAGGGCATCCTTACCAATAATATCGTCGCCTTCTTCCAGGCCTTCGACTATAACCCTTCCGAACAGATCCGTTGCCGCATTGAGCGGCGCGGCCCCATCGAGAAGGTGATGTACAAAGATGTCCAGATGCGTGCCGTCGACATCGACTTCATCACCAATGCCCTCCTCCCACCGAACATAGGCATCGGCAAAGGCAGCAGCCTGGGGCATGGAATAGTTGAAACAAGATAATCAGCTGCACTATGATATTCCTGCTTGGTGGACACGATTTGGAGATGCTCGAGATAAAAAAACTTCTCGAACGCGAAGGAAAGCAATACTTTGACGCCGACCTGCGTTGGGA
>ODAI014324146.1_pt1 | contig 29091 bp, 22 predicted proteins | sample 1539321 | NCBI WGS metagenome assembly ODAI01 (sample SAMN02144231, study PRJEB22623) | gut metagenome | biome: sheep rumen | host: Ovis aries | place: New Zealand
ATGGCAACAAGAACTGTAACCCTCAACGCCGACGGCATAGCCGAACGCGAAGTAATGTATGTGCGTTACGAACTCAATCAACAAACCGACGTAGAAGGTCAGCCAACAGGCACCACTCGTGGCGGTAAAATCTATTTCAAGGTGAAGTCGAACGACGATGGCAACACGGATTTGCTTGAGTGGATGTGCGACACTTACATGGCCAAGAGCGGAACTATTTCATGGCCTAACCGTCAGGGTGGCGAAATGAAGCATCTCGACTTCAAGGAAGGCTATATGGTAGAATATGCTGAAACCTACGACAACAAGAACGAGGTGCAGCAATATGAAGAGTTCACCATCTCGGCCAAGGAGATTGCTATTGGCAATGCTCGCCACAACAACCGCTGGACAATTGACAATTAATCCTCTACCCTCAACGGGGTGTGCCTGCACAACGAAACGCGGCAGGCACACCCACTAAAAACTCTTATTGCTTATGGATATTTCAGACATCTTCGGCAGCGGAGAATTGTCCGACATTTTTGACGGTGCGGCTAAGGCGGCTGAAAGCGCTGGTAAAGAAGCTGCAAAGGCAGCTGAAGGAGCTGTTAAAGCGGCTGAAAGTGCAGGAAAAGAAGCTGCAAAGGCAGCTGAAGGGGCCATAAAGGAGGCACAATCTACTGTTAACAGTGCACTTAATGAAGTCCAGACGGCTACAAACGATGTGGCACAATCCGTAAAGGAACAAGCCGCAGCTTTTCAGGAACAGGCAACTGATGCTATAAATTCCGCAAAACAAGCAGCGCAAGAAGCGGAAGACGCAGCAAAACAAGCGGCGGCAGATGCCGTCAACTCAGCCAAGGAAGCGGCTCAGGATGCTGTCAACTCGGCAAAACAAGCGGCACAAGAAGCCGCTCAGCAAGCTAAGGATGCAGCGCAAGAAGCGGTACAACAAGCCCAAAATGCAGCTCAAGAGGCACTACAGACAGCCCAAGATGCAGCCAATGCCGCAAAGGAACAGGCCACAAGTGCCATTCAGTCGGCTCAAGATGCAGCTCAGGATGCTGCCAATTCAGTGAAGGAAGCCGCACAGGATGCTGCCAACACAGTCAAAGAAGCAGCTTCAAGCATTAAAGAACAAGCCGAGGGTGCCCTGAATGAAGCCAAAGAATCCATCAGCAACACGGTGAGCCAGATGCAAGACTCCATCAGCGACACCGTCAGTGGCATTCAAGATGCAGCGCAAGAAAAACTCAACGCCTTGGAAGGCAAAGCCGAAGAATTGCAACAGGCAGCTTCTGACAAGTTGAATGAAATACAAAATGCTGCAACTGAAAAAGCGGAGCAACTGCAGAAAGCCGCTGAAGACAAAGTGGCTGAACTACAAAAGGCGGCTGAAGAAAAAGTCAACGAACTGCAGCAAAAAGCAGAAGCCGCATTGGAAGAAGCCCAAAAAGCGGTCAGCGAGGCATACGAAAACATAAAGGAAAAGGCTGGCGAAGCCTACGAAGAGGCCAAGCAAGCCGTCAGCGATGCATACGAAGAAACGAAACAAGCTATAAGCAACGCTTACGAAGAGGGCAAACAAGCCGTCAGCGACGCTTACAACGAGGCCAAACAAGCCGTCAGCGATGCATACAATGAGGCAAAAGAGGCTGTCAGCCAAGCCTACAACGAAGCGAAGGAAGCCGTAAGCCAAGCCTACAACGAAGCAAAGGAGGCTGTCAGCAAAGCTTACAACGAAGCGAAGGAAGCCGTAAGCCAGGCTTACAACGAAGCCAAGCAAGCCCTCAGCAATGCTTACAACGAAGCGAAGGAAGCCGTCAGCCAGGCTTACAACGAGGCAAAACAGGCCATCAGCAATGCTTTCAACGAAACGAAGCAAGCTTTATCGGAAGGGTTAGAAAATGCTCTGGGCGACCTGAGTTCGTTGACCGACCGAACAGAAGCCAATCTCTCAGACATGGCCTCTGGCTTGATGGGAGGATTTGCCCCCAGCGCAGCCGATATTGACGACTCTGCTTTCCACGGAATGCTGAAGATTGGCAATCGGAAATTCAACATTGTTGATTGCACCTACAAATTCTCCCAAACAGTTGACAACACAGGCAAACCTTCGTCGCGTCCCCGTGGAGGTGCCATCACCTTCATCATGCCATCGCTGAGCGATGACAGCATGTTTTTCTACCGTTGGATGTTCAGCAAAACAGAAGTGCAGTCGGGCTTCTTCAAGTTTGTGGTGTATTCCAACAACAACAAGCGCAGCTACAAAACCCTCCAATTCGAAAACGCCTACTGCGTGGAACTGCAGGACCACTTCAACGACAGCGACAGCCTGCTCATGCGCACCACTGTCACCATCGCAGCCGAAAAAATAAAGATGGGCAGCAACGACATTGCTGAATACGACAATGAGTGGAGCTGACACTCTTTTTTCATTTTTCACTTTTCATTTTCACGTCAAATGTCCATTTCTGTAAAAAATATCAGTTTAAGTATCGGAGAAGTCATTTCCGACAAGTTCAAGATAAAAATAGACAATGCGCTGTATCATCTTGACAACTTCGTGTTGGAACAAAAATTGATGTGCCCTTGCAGGTTGACCTTCACCATGTTCAAAGACCCTGTGGAGGACATCAACGAGCCGCAGTTCTCCATTTGCAGTAGTATAATCGGTCAGGAACTGAAACTCACCCTCAAGACGGAGACAATGGAGACAGAATTTGCCAATGGCAGCGATGGTGAGAAAACCGATGACATAGAATTTGAGGGGTTCATCGCTTGTGCCAACTCCAAGCGCATGGAGAGCATTCAACACATTCAGGTGGAGGCTGTGAGCAAGGATGCTGTGCTGATGGATCACCCCAAGTGCCAAATCTTTAACGAAGAGAAGCTTGCCGACATTGTAAAAGAAATCTACGAGGTGGCAGGACTGGACAACAAGGAAGTGATGCCAGAAAATGAAGACGCCATCTTCTACACCACTCAATACAACGAAACGAACTACGACTTTCTGCGCCGCCTGGCTCGACGACACTGCGAGTGGTTTTTCAGTACTGGCAAGGAACTGCATTTCGGACGCTTAAATGGCTCGCGCTCCATCCAGTTGTCTTATCCCAGCAAAGACATTCCCCGCTATGGCGTGCGCCTGAAAACGTTCCACCCCTCTTTCTCTAACGTGGGCATGGGCTACAATCGCATCAACCACCAAATTCACAACTACGCCGAAGACTATACGGAGACAACCAACAATCCGCTCAGCGACGCAGCTTTCCAAGCCTCGCAAGCCAACTATGCCCACAATACCAGTCAGCTAACCCCTGCCACGTTGGAGAGCGACGAGGATGCAGCGCAGGACAGTCTCGATGCGCCCATCTTCTGTCAGGACGAACGCGCAGCGATGCTCGCTCTGCGTGCAAACATGCTCATCTACGAGGGCGAGACCTACTGTTCGCGCCTTCACATCGGCGCAAAGCTCAACATCAAGGACAGCTACATCAGCAGCGAGGAATCGAACGACAAGAGCGAAGTGCAGCAAGACGAAATCCTCCTCACAGAAGTCATCCACTCCTTCAAGGCCAACGAGCAATACAAGAACACCTTCAAGGGCATCACAGCCGCCTACCCTCACCCACCCTACGAGGAGGGCAACATCTTCCCCATCTGTTCCCACCCTGTAGTGGCTCATGTGGTAGATACGGAAGACCCCAAAAAGTGGGGGCGCGTAAGGCTTCGTTTCCCTTGGATGATGGGTAAATACAAAGAAAATCACAAAAACGGAATGACTCCCTGGATTCACGTGATGCAGCCCTATACTGGTGGAGAGAACTATGGCACGCACATCATTCCCGAACTCTACTCGGAGGTGCTTGTCATGTTCGACAACGCTAATTTTGAACGCCCCTACGTGTGTGGTTCTTACGCCACATCGGAGTACCCAATAGACAGCAAGTGGTACCCGGGCGACAACAACATCAAGGCCATCCGCACTTCAAGCGGCCACACCATCGAGGTGACCGACAACGGAGGGAAAAAGGGAGGAAAGATACGCATCTACGACAACCAAACGAACAACTATGAGCTGATTTTCGACACAGATAAGAAACTCATCAAACTCCATTCAAAGGGAAACATCGAACTGAATGCCGACAACGACATTGTGCTGAAGGCTGGCAACAACGTGAAGTGGGACACTTCCAAAAACATGGAAATCAAAGCCACCAATGTGAAATTCAACACCAGCGAGGCCTACGAAGTGGAGTCGAACAAGTTCATCCGCTTCACCTCCGACCGTGCCATCACCACCAAAACTCAAAACTATTTGGGAGAAAGCCTTGCGTGGGATTGGAAATCATCCACCTACAGCTTCAATGGAAAAGCTCCCTTGGGGGGAAACTTTGTGGTGGCTGGCAACAGGCTCAGTTTCAACGCCGACTCCACATTCATCCTCAAAGCCAATGCTACGCTTAGTGTCACCTGCGCCGCTGCACTCAACTTGCAAGGCACCGTCATCAACATGAATTAACCTTCGCTCCCTCCTCCCCACTCAACCACCGAGTTCTTTCATCCGTAAAAAAGCGCAGCATCATGCCTGGAGATAATAATCAAGGAAACGACAATAAAATCATCGAAGCAGCCGTGAATCTTGGTCTTGCGGTGGAAAAGGCCAATGAAGCCTCCAACCCAGCCATTCTGGACATCATAGCACGGGGTGAACAGGCGGCCAGCCTCAAGAACTTGCAACAAAGTGCAAAGCAAGTAGAAGAAAGCGTTGCGAAAGGGGTGGATGCGGCGTGGGACACCACAAAATCGGTGTCCTTGGCCACAAAAAAAGCTGTGGTGGGCATAGGAGAGAACTGGGGGGATTCCTACACCAAGCGCAGCGCATTGGCCGAGTTGGTGAACGGTGAGCCCAAACAACCCACCGCAACCGACATAGCAGCGGCCAATGCAATCACTCAACAGCTCTCACTCGAAAATCAAGGCATTGAGAGCGTGGCACGCACGGCTTTTCACCTCACAACCGCAATGCCTGTGTGCACCGACAAAGCCGTGCTCAGATGCTCCTTCGGGGTGGGTGTAGGTCCACTGACGGTCTTGCCCATGAACCGAACACAAATTGGCACTCCCCCCAACTATGTGGCCAACATCATGGATTTCCTGCCAGTCAACATGCCGCAGTTTGGAATGTGCTTCAACATATTGAACCCAGCGGTTGCATCTGCCACCGCCATAGCCACTGCCGCCGCAGGAGGGAAGTTTACGCTTGTGCCCATGCCCTGCATAGGCACCCGAGCACCCACCCCTTGGCTTCCCACCACTAAAAACACATGCGGCAAAATATCGCTGCTTACACAAACCAGCTGCAGCACCTGCTGGGGCATTGGGAGCATCAGCATCCTCCACTGCGGACAGGGGCTGACGAATACTTACCGATTTTTGGTGCCCGGAGCCGATGGTTCGGTGGACCTGTGGGCCACTGCAAAAGTGGGGATAGAGTCGCTGCTGAACTTAGCTGGTGGGGTGACTGGAGGACTCAAAGTGCTTTCAGGCCTAACAAAAGGAATCAGCAACGCATTCAAGGCTGCTAAAATGAAGCGCTTAGCCGAAGGAACAAAAAAGCTTTCTGAGGGTGTGAACAAAATTTCTGAATCCAAAAAATTGGAAAAGGCACTGGAAGTGATTGATTATGGTGGAAACACGGCACATCTTGGCATGTCCATAAAAGACGGAGACACAGCGGGCGCCACTGGCGATGCAGCTAACATAGCGGTATCATTAGCATTTAAGGGAAGAGCCAAGTACAAGGCTCACCAAAAGAATGCCGCTTTTGATGATATGCAAAAAGCAGGCACCACAATCAATCAAACAGAACCTAATTTGAGAAATTCTGTAATAGATGAAGGAAACGCACGAGTTGCTTTAACCGATGCTAAAGGAAAAGCTGCCGAGGCTGGCTCTGTGCGAACTCAAACTCAAACAGAATTGCGAGCCAAAGAAGGAGAGATTAATCAAGAAACCGAAAAATTAATACAGGCCGACCAAAAAGTTGCAAACAATCAAGTAAAATATAATGAAGCAGACGCGGAACTGACTGCTGCAAAAGAAAGACAGACGAAAGCAAACCAAGACCTTGAACAGGCTAAAGCAAATTATACTGACGCACAAAAGAAATTGGAAGATGCTAAAGCGACGGGAACGCCTGACGAAATTCGCGAAGCCCAAAGAAAGGAATTGGACACAAAACAACAGTTGACAATGAGCGAGTTGGAGAAAAGTTCCGCAGAAAGCAACTTAGCTTGGAAGCAATCACGCTTTGACACAGCAAAATCAGATCTTGCCAACAGCAAAGTTGAATTAGAAACAGCACATGCAAAAGTTGAGCAAAAAATAAACGAATATGGAGACGCAACCGTTGCGGCAACAAACGCAGAAATGGAATGGAGCACAGCAAATGCTAAATTAGCGGCAAGGCAAGAAAAGTATGACGCTGCCGTCGCAAATACAGACAGATTAGCTGCGCAAAAAGCCGAAGCCGAACAAGCATTTAAGAATGCTGGTGATCGTTTTGACTATTATTCAAGCGACACGACCGGCGACAAAATAGCAAGCAACGTCGCAGGATGGGGAAAAGACCCCGCAAAGAGTGTGGCGACAGAAGTCATCAACGACGATGGAAAGAAAGAGACGGAAGGGAAAGAAAAGGTAAAAGATGAATTTGACAAATACATGTAGATTAATCACATAAAAACTAAAACATAACGACTATGACAGATCAAGAATTTTATCAGGAAGAGTTTATCGTGATGTTGACGATAGACGGCACTTCTTATGACGAGATTGAAGTGAAGGTGAGCGACCCGAACAAGACGATTCGTGACCAAATCAACAGCATTGTGCAGGTGTTCGAGCTACCAAAGATGGACAACGGCGGCAACCCCATCCAGTACCTTCTGGGCAAGCTGATGGAGGACGACGAAGAGCCGGCCATCCTGGAATTTGAGGATGAGAACGGACGCGAAATGGCTCTTATCGACTACGACATCCAGCCGATGGACCATCTGCACCTCATTTCCGTGCCCATTGCGGGCTAAAATGTGAGGTCGTCCCCCTATATGAGAACGTGGAAAGGAAAAGAATTGTTTGTTCATCACTAATGTTTCAATAGAGAAGAAAAAGATATGAATCCTGCTATCAATAATTTTAATCAGAAGGAACTCTCGGGGCGCGATGCACGCCTGTTGCAAGAATGGAAAGAACTGGATGCGCTGTGCAGCAAACGCCGTGCGGCAAGTCCCGACATCAGGAAACCCTCATTGTCCTATATCATTCGCCGCAAGAACGCAACGGGGCTCCCTACAGAATTTGAAATATGGTATCGCGTCAAAAGTATTGTGGGTGTGGAAGACACGGAGCCTCCTCGCAAACCTATTTTTGGCAATCTGCACAAGATGAGCGTGGTGCTGCCCAACAATTACCCCTCAGCCGACGGCAATCCTGTGTTCACATTCCTCACCGACATTTGGCATCCCAACATTCGTCATTCAGGTAGTTTCAAAGGTCACGTTTGTTTGACAATCAAGGAAATGGGTGTGTTAGCTTCTATAAAAGATTTAGTGCTACGCGTAGAACGTTATCTGAAATATCAGATGTATCATGCTCAAAACACTTACCCTTATCCAGAGGATCAAGGTGTGGCTGAATGGGTACGCGACGAAGGGGAACCCAACGGATGGGTGAAATTTGCACAGGATCAGCCAGAACCTCCTGCACCAAAACCTGCAACCCAACCAGCAGAAGAGGCTCAACCTGCCAAACCCAAAATGACCTTGAGCATTTGAGTGTATTTTACTCTTCATCACATAACAGGAGGCTCAAGGTACTTGGAGTCAAATTCTTAATTCTTAACTCTTAATTCTTAATTTCCCGTGATACGTATATTTTTATTCTTACTCTCATTCTGCCTGTTCAGCATTTTTGCAAGAGCAGACGAGCAGAAAAAGGTGCTCCTGAACAACGACAAGAGTGAACAGACCATCGAGTTGGGTTTCTGCAACATTTTTGCAAAGATGCAGGCAGGCGAGGAATCGGGCACAGTAAGCATCGAAATGGAGAACCTGGACGAATCGTTGGTACTTATTGTGTTTGACCGAGCCTATTCAGAAAAAGCCATCAAGAAGCAGTCGAAGGCCCTCTCCATCGTGTTTGACAAAACATTTGGAGGCGAAAAGAAGAACCGCACCATCTCTCCCTGTTCCACACCCATGGAGGGAGTGACGCTACTGAACCCTTCCGACAAAGCTTCGCTCACTCAACTCACCATCAACAATGGCGAAACCTCCACATGCAGCCTTCCCATCTATTTGGCAAAGTGGAAGGGAAAGAAAAAGCTTCTGCTGTTGGAAAAGCAGGTGATGGAGCTGAACATTGAGGTGGATTTGAAGCCAAGTGCGGAGTTTATCGCAACGGAGGATAAGTATAAGGATCTGGAGAAAGAGATTGGGCGTCAACTTTTCTGCACGAATCCTAAGCACAAAACTTCGCTGGAGAAACAAAAAGCTCCTTACCTGAAGAAAATTGAGGACGCAAAAGCTGAGATAGACCAAATCATCGCTTCGCACAACTGGAATGAAGAGGATGGCGGGTATATCCGCTACACCGCACTGAAGGCCAAACTCGATGCTATCGACTTGAGCAGCCGCGAAGGTGACTGCCGCAAACACGGAAAACCTACAACTAACAACGGACACAGTTGTTCTTATTGCTCGCTTTCGCTCCAGCAGGTTTATCACCAGATGGATGACATCTACAAGAAGATTTACAGCAGCCCTGACCGCAAAGCGGCTAAGGCAAAATACATCAATCAGGTAAACGCGCTCTACAAATGCTGCACAGACACTGGCTGCAAAGCACATGCTTCAGCATGGAAGAGCGGAGGAGAATACAAAAGTAAAATCGTTGAACGCTACAATCGCATTTCTGGATTATGATGCCTCGCCTCGTTAAATTCGTCTTCGTATGTTTGCTGGTTGGAATGTGCATGACTTCTGTTTCAGCAAAAGAAGTGAAGGACACACTCCATTCTGAAGGGGGCGACCGCATCATCCTCACTTACAACGTCACCAACGAGAATGGACTGATGACTGTGCGTTTCACCAACGCACAGAAGAAGCTCAGTCAACAGCATCAGAAAAAATACAAGAAACTGGATGAAGTGGCCGTCTTGTTCTTCGACCGCAACGGCAATTACACAGACATGAAGTTTGAAGGCATGGAGACGAGTGCCTTTATGGTGCCAGCCAACATGACTTACACACGCTCCAAAGATGGATATTTCCTCATGAGCGATTACCCCACCCTCCATTTCAAGCTGACATCGAAGGAAGAAGAGCAGGTGGACTTGCCCATCTATCTCGCCAACTACGAAGGGAAGCAACGATACAAGGTGTTTGCTCGTTGCGGTACGCTCACGCTGAGTAGTTCTCAAGCGCAGAAGACGACAAGTTCCAGCGGGGGAAGTGGAAAGAAAGCTGGCGGCGGCAAAAATGGGAATGATGTCCATGCGGCGAATGCCGACAACATCGAAATTGTTACAGAAGAACTGGTGGATGAGGGATTGTCACCGTCAGACGAAGCACTCATCCGCATCAACAGTCTCAGGTCGATGCTGGAAGATGTAACCGAATTTCCTTTCGATGATGAACTGACTGAGGAAGCCAGCAAGTTGCGTGAACTTCGATTCAAAGTGGCTGACGATGAGGACGTAAGCAAGCAAATCGCTGAGGTGCTTTCGCTCTACGATACTAAGAAGAAAGAGCTGACCCAAGCAGCTAAGGCTGGTCAAAAGGCGAAAGATGAAGAACAGGAGAAAATGCAAGCACGCAGCGACTCTCTTGCTGTTGCCAAGCTGATGGAATCGGAAGAGGACAAGAAAAACATGATGTGGATTGGTGGAGGCATTGCCGCGCTGGTTCTTCTTTTCATGGGTGGAAAGCAAGTGATGCAGATGGTGAACCAACACAAGATGCAGAAGCAACAGCAGGCAATGATGGAGAACATGATGAATATGGCTCAGCAACAAAGCAGCGGGGCTTCGGCTCAACTGCAAGGTTTGGGAGGGGAAATGAACATTCCTGGAATGGACGGAATGCCCAACTTGAGTTCTATCTCTCAAGCCACGCAGAACATTCCTGGCATGCAGGAAACTACTTCTGCCATCAACACAGTCAATACGGCTCAAAAGACTGTAGAGCAGAAAACAAATGCGATGAGCAAGGAGGTCGAAGCTGCCCGTCAGAAACTGAAGGAATTGCAAGCAGCCAAGCAGAATCAGAACGCCTCATCTGGCACAGGCCAATCAGCAACTCAGCCCCAAGCACACCATTCTCTCAACGATGCCATTCCTTCTAAATACAAAAGATTGGCTCCTAAAAAGAAAAATTAATAATAATGGAAAATGAAAGTTCCCTCTGAAAAGGAATAATATGAAAAAGAGACTTTATTTATTCTTCTTAGCAGGTTTGCTGTCGGTAGGCATCAGCTTGCAACTGAAAGCCAAAGAAGTGGAAAACGCTGTGATTATTTCAGCATTCCGCGAGCACATCGAATCCGTTCCTTACTTGAACGAGGAAAACATGCAAGCGCTGAACGAGGAAATCAGCGAGCACGTGAAATGTCTGCACAACTGGTCAGACAAGAAGGCCTACATTGAAGAGCACCAACTGCAAGATTATCTCGACCGTCAAAGGGGGTCGCTGAAATACTACCAGAATTCAGCCTACGCAATGATTGACGATTTCTTGCTGCAATATGCCAACAAAGGAATCGAAGACGAGCCGGCTTGCCGCGACAGTTTGATGGCTGTGCTGAACGACCGCACGGGCATGTGCGAAACAAACCTCAACCTTTTGGAGAGGGAGTTGAACGCAAAGGAAGAGGCTTCGTTCGTCGATTCAATCAACTGGCCGCTTGTGTTCATCATTGCCGTGATTCTGATTGGCATCGTTGTGATGGTGTCTGTTTTGAAGAAAAAGCCCAAGAAGCCAACTCCAACACCCGTTAACACTCCAACCAACAACGGAAACACAGCAGGCATAGTGGTGCGGCGTAAGACTGCCACCATTCTGAAAACCCAAAGTCTGGAAGATGTTATTGACAACCCAGCCTATATGAAAGTGGATGCGGTGGACTTTTGCGCAGAATCGGCCGTAAGGAGGCTCTACATCAAGAACACCTGCGTGAAAGCCCTCTACGAAATGTATGCCCCAGATCTTGCTGATTCAAACAATGCTAAAGAAAATGGATGCATGATTTTGGGACGTTGGGTGCACGATGCGGAAAGCAACGAATACTATGTGTCGCTGGAACAAGTGGTGATGCCTGGCGACGATGCGGTATTTAAGGAATATGAACTGAATTTCGGAGGAAAAATCAAGTTGAGTGTGTTGGAGCAACTTCGCAAACTGCGTCGAGAGACAAATATGCAGTACGACCTCACTTGCTGGGTGCATTCACATCCAGGCCTTTCCGTCTTCTTCAGCAATTCCGACCTCAGCGTTCAGATGCAACTCAAGCACCCCACTCACCCCAACTTCCTCACAGCCATAGTGGTCGATACCTTGACTCCCAAAGAAGACGTGGGCATTTTCACCTTCCGACGCGACGGCAATGTCAATTCGAAAAGTGAAATTACAAAACTTTATTCGCTAAAGGAATGGTATGCATGGGCAAAAAAGAGCCTGGAAGAAATTCCTGTCACACCCGAAGCACCAGAAGAAGCACCTGTAGCAAAACCTGTAGCAAAACCAGAAGAGTCTTCTGCAATTGAAAATGCACACACCACGTCTACTACTACAGACGGAACAAGCTTCAGATACAGCAGTTAAAAGGCTAAAAGATTAAAAATAAAAAGGTTAAAGTAAAGATTAAAGTTAAATTCCCCTCACATAATGATGAAAAGATTATGGATGATTGGCGCTCTGTGCGTCATGATGCTGCAACAAGTAGCAGCACAAGATGTTTCAAACATCGATTTTTGTGACAAGAAGTATGAGTACGAGTTAGGGAAAGACAGCATCACGTTGTTCATGAAGTTTCTGGACAGCGAGGGCAACTCTTGCAAAGATCTCTCGCCCAGCGAACTGGAGAAATATCTGGTAGTTTATGAAGACAAGAATATCATCGCACCAGACAGGAGGACAATCACCGCAGTCAGTTCAGGACAACGCATACCATCTGATTTCACGTTTTCAGTGCTGGTTGACCTCAGTATCCCAGAAGATGGGAAACAACAAATTTATGAAGCTTTTGGCAAATTGGTGGAAAGTGCCCCAGACAGTTGCGTATATCTCTCTTTCATGGGAGACAACGTAACTTCCAGCCAACTGGTGACGAAGCAAAATTTGTCAAGTTTTGCCTCGAAATTCAAGCACCAAGCCGAGAACAAATATTTCTATGGTGCTCTTTACGCCAAACTGGCTGAATTTAGCACCACACCGGCCGAGCAGGAAGGGGACGTTACCACAGCCGAAGGCTACGAGCGCAATGTTAGCATTGCACAGCGTGCCGGGCGTGCTCGCGACAAGAACATCCTTTTCATCTTTACGGGAGGCAACATGCGCCCCACCGATGAGACCCTGTCCTTTATAGAAGTGAGCGATTACCAAGCCGACGCTTCCAAAATAGTGCCTCGCGTATTTGCTTTCTACTACACAGGTGAGGGAATGGACGAGAATGTGGAACTGACGTTGCAAGGTATTTCTTCCCCGCGCGATGCAGAAGGAAAGGTGCTCAACGAACGCAAAGGTTCTTACATTCCATCCACCAATCTGAGCAGTGTGCTGAGCAACTTCCAGCAGGTAGTGAAGGATGCCATGTACGACTTTGCATTCACCTATAAGGCAACGGAGGGAAAAGCTTATACAGGTCATGTAGAATACACTGCTGAGTGGAAAGGGATGGAAGCAGGAACAGGCGATTACTCTATTGGTACAGCCGAAACTCCTTGGCCACTGCACGAAGAAAGCACCGGCGATGTGTTTACTAAATTCTTCGTAGCCATTTTGGTGGCTTTGTTCACCATCCTGTTCTTCTTCTTAGTGATGAAGGTCATCATTCCTTTCTTCAAATCGAAAGGCTTTGAATCAAAATATTACAAGAAATATGTGCCTGAGGAAAATGTACAACGCCGCATCTGCACGTATTGCCGACAGAACATCGAACCTGGACAGCTGGTTGTGACCAAGTGTAAGCACATCATTCACGTAAGTTGTTGGCAACAAAATGGCTACAAGTGTGTGGAATATGGACAGAACTGCAAGGAGGGTATCCAAGAGCACGTTGACCTGAAGGAAATGTTCAGTGCCACCTCTTTGCAAGAGAGCATGCAGGTGTTCTACGGCATTTTAGCTGGTTTGGTAAGTTGGATGATTTTTGAGCTAACGGGTCGCGGTTTGTTCCCATCAATAGGTGAGGCCATTGCCAACATTTTCTTCCTCAACGACGACCAAGCTGGCAACCTCCTGAACGACTGCGCAGGCAAGGTGTCGGCATTCCTGACAGTGGGTTTGTTGCTGGGTTTCTTCCTCTCGCTTGTTTTCCGCATTTTGGATGACTTCCGCAACAAAAGCCTCATGATTTATTTGAAGATTTTCGCACTTTCCCTACTCACCAGCATCGTAGGTATGGCTGCTTTTGCGGTGGGCGGCATCATTTTCTGTCTGTTGCTTTCGGTTGTTGGCACAACCTACATTCCTTGGTACTGCTCGCTTCCGGCTTACATGCTGTTCTCCATCTGCACTGCCCTCAGTTTGACGTTTAAGTCGTCCATTCCGCTGAAGAGTGCCTTCATTGGAGGACTCTGCTCTGCTGTCATCGGTTTTATCGTTCTTTACTTCAGCGGTAGCATCAGCAGCAAATATGGGTGGATGAACATGTTGCTCGACTTCATCATCTATGGTGGAGGCCTTGGCGCATCGCTCGTTACGGTTCGTATGTTGGCAGAAAAATATTTCCTGGTCATCAAGAATGGAGTGAAAGCTGGACAGCGCATTCCTATCCACAAGTGGATGAACGCTACAGGTGGTGGAAATAAGGTGTCGATCGGTATGACTGGCGAATGTGAAATTCAAATGAACTGGGAAAAGAGCAGCAAGGTGGCAAAGGAACATGTGCAACTCTACATCGACAAAGCAAAAATGCTGCCTATGGCGAAGTCACTGGCTCCAGGAGTCATCTACAACGTACGTTCTGAACTCACGGTTGGCAAACCTGTAATTCTCTCGAATGGCGACACCATCAAGATTGGCGACACCACCTTTGAATATGTGGAGAGTTAAAAGATTAAAGTTAAGGTTAAACTTATCGTTAAAATGAATGAATAAGAAGTACGAATGGGGTGAAGGAGTCTATACACTTCTCTCCTGGTTCAAGAAAGAAAAGGTGAAGGACGCCCGTGTACTGGTGGCAGGAGCTGGAGCGTTGGGGAACGAGGTGGTGAAGAACCTGGCTCTGTTTGGTGTAGGGCACATCTATGTGGTGGACTTTGATAAGATTGAACTTTCCAACCTGACACGATCAGTCCTGTTTCGTGAGGAAGATGCTTATAGCCATGCATACAAAGCCAACATTGTGGCCAAGCGTGCAAAGGAAATCAACCCCCAGATAGAAGTCACGCCAATTGTGGGCAACCTTTTTTCGGAAGTGGGGTTTGGCCTGTACTGCATGATGGATGTAGTGATAGGTTGTTTAGACAGCCGCATTGCACGCTATCAGTTAAACAGACTCTGCATGAGGGCAGGAAAGACTTGGATTGATGGCAGCATAGAAAACTTGACGGGAACGGTAAGGGTGTATAAACCCGGGGTGAATTGCTACGAATGCGGTCTTTCACGCGAGGAATTTAACAACATCATGCTGCGTACGGGATGCGCCGACGTTGTGCGCACACAAGGAAAAGCCGGTCGCATAGCCACCACACCCATCAGTGCATCCATCATTGGAGCAATGCAGGTGCAGGAAGCTATGAAAATTATCCACGAAGATGAGCAGGCACCCTCACCCTTCAAAACGCTGGAAGGTAAAATGCTCCGCTATGAAGGTATGACCAACAGTATGAACATCTATCGTTTCCCCTCATGGAAAAAGAGTTGCCCTGCTCACGAAAGGTGGACTCACATCACCCGTGGGCTTTCCCTGTCATGTACACAGTCTGTGGGACAGGTGCTCAAGCTGTTGAAGCACCAGTTGAACGTGAAAGTGGTAGAAATCAATATGCGCAACAACAAGTTTGTTGACAAAATCATTTCCGACCGCCCCGAGAAAGAGTTTCAGGTGATGCTTCCCGAGTCGAAGTTGGATGCTTACATCAAGGAGAATGAAGAATTGCGCAAACTGAGTTATCGCACCCTTTTCCACAAGTCGTTCCATGAAAACATTAGCACAGATTTCCCCTACCAGGATTTAACGTTGCAACAAATCGGCATTCCACCTTTTGATATCATTGAAGTATCTACAGACAAGGGGGTATATCATGTGGAGTTGACAGCAGATATGCCGTCAGACGAGTAAAAAAGTAAAAGAGTTAAGCGTTGAAAAATTGAAAATAAATGGAAAATGAAATAACTCTGCCGCAGATGCTTCCTGACGACCTCAATGCCGAGTGGTTGTTGGACTACTACCCACAGGGAACGTGCAAAATTTCCTTTAGCGGTCTGCACAAGCGCAACACTTACAACGACATCGTGGACATGGAGTTGATGGCAAACAAAACACTGCACCTAACGCTGAGCCGAAACAGCATCTACAACTCCCTTCCAGAATACATGTTCCACCCCATCGACCGATTCGACAACCTGCCTAAATCGGAAGAGAAAGAACTGTTTGAACGAGAATTGGAAAAGCAGGACGAAGAAATAACCAATGCCTACAAATTCTTCTCCCCAACTGATATTTTGTTGTTCCATCTCAGGGCGAACGTTCGTGAGAGCATCGAGAAATATGCCAAAGAAGACATCATCATGCAGCACATTTTGGGCGATAGCATGACCGAAAAGCAGCGCAACAATCGGTTCATTCAAGCGGTCATTCACTATCTGCCACAATGCCGTATAATCCGAGGCAACAAGACCCTACTCGCTTTGATGCTTCGCAAAATTTTTGGCGACGAGGGAATAAAAATCGGTCGTAGAACAGAGCTACATAGTTATGAAGACCCTCATCCACGCTATGCCGACAGCATGGACATGGAACTCAACGATGGGTACGTAGCGGGTGAATACACCGAACCTGTTCAAACCTACCGCATCATCTACTGGGACAACAAAGAATGTGAAAAAGACCTTTCCCTCTTCCTGAATGAAATCGAAGAACTACGCGCCTTCATTCAAGACTATTTCCTTTCCATAGAAGAAGAACTGGTGTTTGAAATCGTAAAAGACGACGAACCCATGCAATTGGGGGAAGAAAGCGCTTCGCATTTTCTCAATTATAACATTAACATTTAATCCACACATACTATGCAAAAAAGAATTTGCTGGAAAAAAGGTATGCGCCTGACGGACGAGGTGCTGACAGCTGCCGACAACTGTACGGCTGAAATGATGGGCCAGACACTTATGTTAGCCTCCGCTGGACGATACGGGCTGATGCCCTCACAAGTACCCTTCCAACTGTCAATGAACATCGTTGGGGGAGAAATCGAAATCACATTCATCACGCTGCTGGCCATTACGCGTGCAGGTGAAGTGATAGACTTGGAGTTAGACAACGACAAAATCGGCACATTGAATAACAAACTACGGCTGCCTTCCAACGAAGAAGAACTGTTCTTGACCATCAACTGCGAACCTGGCAAATGGACCGAGACAGACAATGGATACCTTCAGCCACACTATTCCTTCGCGCTCATCACCCCTCAAGCCGCTCTCTCCGACCATGCGATTCCCATCAGCCACTTGGTGAACAACAATGGATGGCAAGAGGACACAACCCGATTTCTGCCTCCTTGCCTCTATGTGTCAGCTTCCCCACGCTTAGAAGAGGTGCGTGCGCAACTGGTCGATGTGTTGAAAAACATCCACGAAAAGACCAAAGCACAGGAGAATTCTCCAGTCAAGACAGCCATCAGCATTTATTGGCCCATTGTGTTGGAAACACTCATTCAGGTCAATGCCACTAAAGACACGCTCACACCCTCCACTTTGTTGGCATGCATTCAAAAAGTGGTAGGCATTTTTGCATTAGCTTGCGAATTGGATGAAGTGCTGAATTTGGAAGATGCTCCCGTTTTTTTCAATTTTTCGGAGGTTGGCTACAATTTCCAAACAGCGTACTTGCGCCTGAAGCAGGGGGTGGGCATGTGTCGAGCCATTAACGAAAAAATAGACAAATTCAGCCTTTTGGCACCTGCCCCGAAACAGCCTACACCTCCTCCACCACCCCAGCCTGAACAACGTCGCAACTGGTTAGGAAAACAAATATGAAATTCATCAGCACTCCATTAGTTTTCAATGCCTCTGGCACACAAATGCATCGCCCCATCGAAGACCGTGTTGCCATGCTCGACAATTTAGTCGAACTCATCGTCTTTACTCCCCGAGGCAGTTTCGAGGCCGACCCCGACTTCGGGTTCGAATATTGGAATCATGAGTTTTCCAATGTTCATTACCGCGAGTTCAATGCCAATCAGACTGGACTGTCGAAAATGAGCGGACTGAAGAATGAGATTACCAAAAAGGAATGCGAGGAAAGCATCCGAATAAGCCTTAACACTTACGAACCCATGTTGAAGAACGTTACGGTCTCCATCGAAATGGACACAGCCACCAACAAACAGCGCAGGAAGCGAAGAGTGGCTTCCAAATATGCAGTAAACGTCGTGGTGGAAGGTAGGCTGGACGATGGCTTGGGAACTTTGCGCCCTTACTACAAAAGTGTGGTCTTTTTAGTGGAACCCACCGTGCGACGTAACCCATAATAACACAGTCATTTTAATCCTTCCATTTTATTTTAGCCTTTAATTTTAAAAACTTTTAATCTTTTAACCTTTTTCAATGGATCTTGAATTAGCAAAAGATATTAATGAGGCAATGGCTACATTGAGGCAACTATCGGTGGGGGACATCGATTTCTCTGAACTCGACCCCATTGCCAAGATGATGATAGTGACACTTGTGGCCGAAACCCGAAAGATAAACGACCATGTGTACAACATGGAACAGAAGTTGGTGGAACGATTCTGCACAGATTTCATTCCCCGGCAAAAAGTGGAAGCTATGCCAGCAGTTACCATCATTAGTCCTACATTAAAAAAGGAATATGACGAAGACACCTGCATTGTGGGTGCAGAGGCCTCTTTCGCTTATAAAACCTCACAGAGCAAAACTCCACTCAACTACATACCCATATTCAACACCACCATCCTGCCCTATAAAAGTTTGCACATCGTCACCCCAAACAAATGGTGGAGCGAAGAAGGCACCCACCGCATCAAAATGCCAAAAACAAACCAATTGTGGATAGGCATCAGGACAAAGGCTGAGGTAGAATGTTTAAAAGGGCTGTCACTGTTCGTCAAAGGCATCAACGGCATCATGCCTACACATGTGTGGAGCGGAATTGACAACCACGAGTTAGACTTTGCTTCTATGCTTGAAATGGAAAACATAGAAATGGTGCCACCTTTTGATGCACAACAGACATCAGGTACATTTTTCTCTTTTGTAGAGAACTGGAAAGAAAATCTGTTAGGCATTCAAGGAGCTTCCCTCTTCTATCTGACAGATGAAACCGTAGAACGCGATCTTTTCAAACATCGTGCCTTCCCTCACGCGTTCCGCAATTGGTTGGGTGAAGACTTCTTGAACACCTTAGACCCATCTACCATTTGGCTGCGAATTGATTTCCCTGAAGACTTCGAAGTGCCAGACAACGTCCAGATTCAACTGAACGTGATGCCCGTAACAAACATGGATGTGTGCACCCTCACACTGACTCAAACTCAGCCTATTGCTAAACTTCAAAATCAAGAGGGTTCATTCTTCTTACGCATATTGGAAACCAGTACTGAGGCACAAAAACAAGGTTTCAACTCAACTGCTGAAGAAATTGTTATACGCGATTTCGATGCTGCTTGCTACAGCAATGATGATCTCTACCGCGACGTGAGAAATCTTTACAACCGATTCATTGATGATTATTATGCCTTTATCGAGTACAATGGCATCAAAGATGGAGAAGTGTTGAAACAACTGCGCGAAACAATCAACAAATTGGGAAAGAGCGTGGGTCAGCAGAATTCAAAATATAAGTTCGATAGCGGAACCTTCGTGATGAAAAACATGAATCAGACTTCCCCCACTTTGTCCACCAACGTAAGCTATCTCACTACTATGGGCAAACTGGGAAACCTGCCCCAACGTGGCGACACAATGGAGAATAAGAAGCTCCCCTTCTTCGAGCAAAAGGTTGCCATACTGGTGACGGCTACGGGAGGTGCGGACAAAGCCTCAGCCGACGAACGATACGAACAACTGCGCTACTATTCTCTGACAGGCGATCGTCTCTATACACGGATGGATGTTGACGCATTCCTGCGAAAGGAAATTATGGCTGAATTTGGTAAAGATGAATTCAAACGCATCTTTATTAAAACAAACATAGAAGGAACTGGAGGAGAGAAACATTTACAAAGAGGACTTTATATAGACATTGAGTTCAAAGACCGCAAGAACTACGAGCAAGCACGTTCTCTTGCGTTTGACCGACTGATGGAACAGCGCATCAGAAACAAATCGTGCATCGCTATGCCCATCAAAATCACACTCATCAACCTGGATGTATGATGACACATCGCTTATTATCTAAAGAACGAACTGCCCACATTAGAAAAAGAGTATCTGCAAAGGGACTGAATAAAATTTTGAAGGAAGTCCTCACCTTTGCCCTACTCTTCTGCACAAGCAGTCTCATCCAGAACACTTGGGCTCAATCCTCAGCTGACATTCAAGAATATATACGCCTTTACAGCAAGGCAGCCCTCGATCAAGAACGTGCCTACGGCATCCCCGCCTCCATCACCTTGGCACAAGGCATCCTTGAATCAGGAGCAGGCAAGAGTGGACTCACCCGGAATACGAACAACCACTTCGGCATCAAAGCATTGGGAGGTTGGAACGGTCCTGTATATTATGCATGGGACGATGAACCCAACAAAAGCAAGTTCCGCGTCTATGCTTCAGCCGCAGAGTCGTTCCGCGACCACTCGGAATTTCTGAAAAGGAATAGCCGCTACCAAAGTCTTTTCACCAAAAGTGTGTATGACTACCGCGGATGGGCCATCGGCTTGCAGAAAGCAGGCTATGCAACAGCCAAGAATTATGCAGCTGCCCTTATCGGTTTCATCGACACCTACAGACTTTATGCCGTCAATGGAGGGGTGAAACTCAAAGCAGGCAAAACAGTCATTGTCAGACACACTTCCTCTGTTCAAAACTCCTCCCAACCTGAGTTTGACGAATCTTGCATACAGGATGAGGCAGAAATGTCAGAGGAAGAGGAGCATGTTGAAAAGGCCATCCAGCGTTACGTAGTGGAAATCAACGATATAAGATGCACTATTCTCTATCCAGGAATGACACTTTCTTCCATCGCCATGAAGTATGACATTCCGAAACAGAAATTGCTCGAATTTAACGAAACCACCAACGAGGATGACTTGAAAGAGGGAGATATCATTTTTCTGGACAAGAAGAAATCAAAATATGGAGGAGCAAAAGATTTTCATCACGTACAGGATGATGAAACCATTTTCGAAATCTCGCAAGAATACGGCATAAAAATTAATAATCTGATGAAAATGAACAAACTCAACCTTTTCTCACGCCTAAAGGCAGGAGACAAATTGAAGCTAAAATAACTTTAATCCTTTCATCTTTTAACCCTTTAACTTTTTAATTTTTTATTTATATAAAAAGAAAGATGCTTGATATAGAACAATTTGCAGAGAGTGGAGAGCTCTTTGATGATCATTACAAACTCATTCGTCCACTCAGCACAGACGGAGCCACAGCCGATGTGTGGACAGCACTCGATACCAACACTGTAAGTCCAGGCACACAACTTAACCAATTGGACGGACTTACGGAAGACGAGCTGGACGAATATGGGCTGGTTGTCGCCATCAAGATTTACCGTCCCAGCAATGCCTTAGACATTGAGGGTGAACAACGGTTTAGGGATGAATACATGATTGTTTTCAACTGTCACCACACCAACCTCATCCACCCTACTCATTTCTCCATTTTCAGAGGCATCCCATATCTTGTACTCCCCTTTTGCCGCTTTGGATCTTCAGAGAGGCTGATAGGTAGGGAGATTGAAGAGGAGGAAATTTGGAAATACATCCAGGACGTGGCATCGGGGTTGGCTTACTTGCATGCCCTGCAACCACCCATCATCCACCAGGACATCAAGCCTGGCAATATTCTCATTGACGACAACAACAACTTTGCCATCACCGATTTCGGCATCAGTACCAAACGTGGCGGACTCCATGGCCACTACGAGGATGAGAACACTGGTACAATGGCCTATATGGCTCCTGAACGGTTTGAGGAAGGGGCGGAACCCATTCCCGAAAGCGACATCTGGGCGGTGGGAGCCACACTATATGAAATGCTCACAGGCAATGTCCCCTTTGGAGAAGAGGGAGGATGGGTACAAATTCAGGACGAAGGCTCCATGCCCTCTATGCCCAATGTCTCAGCCGAGCTGCAACGGCTTATTCAGGCATGTCTGGACAAAGACAAAACAAAACGACCCACAGCCGTACAGCTGGTGGAATCGGCCAAAGCGAAACAATTTCCCATCAAATCGAAAAAATCGCTCTACATCACACTCATCATTGTGGGCATCCTGCTGGTGGGCGGCATCTCATTCGCGCTCACACGATTCCTCAGCCCAGCAGAAGTGATTGTGAACGACGTGGAAACTCCATCTATGGAAGAGCAATACGCCGCTGCCATCCGCAACTTGGACAGCGAGAACATTGACTCGCTGGGGCAAGGGTTGAACATGATGGAGAAACTGGCTGGCGATGATTACGTGCCTGCACTGTACCAAATGGCCTTCACCTACGGATGGTATTCCGACTCCACATCGGTGAAAAGGAAAAAGTTGCTGGGCATTGAAATGGACAACACCTACCTGCCCAAAAGCAGCCGCTACAGTAACAAGGCTGTTGCTTTCTTCACACGCATCATGGAGTTGAACGATTCGGCATATGCCGACATCAACGCCAACTCCATCTACCGACTGGCGTGCTATTTCGTGATGCCTAACGACATTTATCAACCTAACTACGAAAAGGGGAAACAATACCTTTACCGCTCGAAGGAATGGGCTGTTTTGGCCAATGACAAAGAACTCATCGGGAAAATAGACAGGGGATTGGCAACTTTTGAATAAAGGGTTGAAGCTGTGCCCTCGCCACCACCATTGCCCAACAATACAAGCGTAAATTAATACTACATCGAAAATATGAAAAGAATCACCATCTCACTCCTCGCACTTTCTGCACTCATCACCACTCAAGCACAAGTGGCACATTGGGTAGTGCCTCCCGTTTACGATGTCATCAAGGCCACACGCGGACAGAGCATGGTCATCGTTGATTCGGCCAACACCAGCATATTGATGACTACAGAGGGGAAACGTCTCGTAACATCGCCCGATGTGCTGCATGCCGTGGGCGATGACATCGCCGTCACCACCAAGCAAAGCACCACAGCCATTACGGGCTATTACACCATCAACGGTACGTTCAAACCTCTCGAAGGCTATCGGGTGGCGCATAAATTCCCCTATTTCTCCGAAGGAAACTTGCTGGTGAAAAAGGGCACTGACTATGTTTACATCGATGTCGATGGGCATGAAGTGTGCACAGCGGCTCAGGCTCGTCCATTCTTCCACGGTTTTTCTGCTTGCCAAAAATATCCTAACGCAGAGAAAAAGAAGAACCCCACCTGGTGCCTCATCACTGGAGACATGAAACCTGTACAGTTCAAGCTGAAAGGGGAAGCCGTGCCTGCTGGGAACATCGATTTCGTCTCGTCGGTCAATGGCGAGGGGAAATGCATCGCCATTGTCAAAGGCTTAATGTACCTATTCAACGAAGAGAATTGGACGCTGACACCCATTGCCGCCAACGGCAGTGGAAATGCCGCTAAACTCGTCGGCAAAATAGAAGACATTATCACACCCAACACAAACAACCCTGTGACACTGAAAGCGCAAGGCAAGGAGGGAACTGTAGAAGTGAGCCTGAACGAGCAACTCATCCTTCAATCCATCAAACGAGGAAATGACACACAAACATTCCCCATCAAATCAGTTTTCCAAGACCCCACTTCCCAACTCTCCATCGTGGAGCGCGACGGAAAGAAAGGCATCGCTTACAACGGAAAGGAGATTTTGGCTCCACAATTTGAGGACGTAGAACTCTGTGCCAACAACAGGGCTGCGGTGACGCTGACCGACCGCTGTGGCATCATCGGGGTGAATCCCGATGCACAATATGAGTTCGTCTTCAACGAAGGAAAGGGTCTTGCATTCCGACACCAAACGCTGCAAACCACGCTGCGTCTCGACACTCCACCAGAAGTTCCACTCACCAATGCAACGCTACAGTCGCCTGACAACGCCGGATGCCATTTCGACCCCACATCGAAGAAAGCCAAAGACACACCCGAAGGCAATGCCATTCTCTACCGATGCACACTCTCCATTCCACCCGCTTTACCTGATGACGTAACCGATGTCACCTTCCCCGTACAAGTGGTTTACGAAGGCCTCACCTCTGCTGTCATCCCCTGCACCACAAAAGCTTGGCACTACAAATATTTCACCATTCAGGTGGATGAAAACAAATCCATCATCGAAAACGGAAACCTCACCTTTACCTTCAACGTCAAGGCCGAACGGCTTCCCGGCGAAAAAGATGTGCCCCACACGGTGAGCATCAATTCGGGCAACCATAAGCACGAACTTGCCAAAGTGTCGGAATCGCTCTACCGCTGCAAAGTGTATGGACTGCAAGAGGGAGTCAACAACATTACGGTTCAAGTGACCGAAACTGGTTGCCCACCCTCAGCCTATCCGTTCGAAGTAAGCTACAGCAAAGCGAAGGAACAAAGGGAGGCTGCAAAGAAACCAATCAGGATCGAGAACAGAACCAAACCCAACCCTACTTACACACAGCCTGTCCAGCCCGTCAAACCCAACCGTCCACATCTTGACATCTAAGCACAAACCCATCACATCATGCGCATTCAACTCTCAGCCATAACCCATCCCGGTCACGAACGAGATAATAACGAAGACGCCTTTGCCTTCTGTCCCGACCTGTCCCACCCCGTTTGGACCCACGATGCCGACACCAAAGAACAAACGCTGAGTCCTGCTGGGTCGCTCATCATCGTAGCTGACGGCATTGGCGGCCTCAATGCTGGCGAAGTTGCATCGGAGATTGCCATCCGAACCGTATCGGAACTCTTCACGACGGAAACGGTGGCGCAACTTCTACAGTCAGAAGAACAGCAAACAGCATTTCTGCTGCAAGCAGTGGCCAAAGCCGACGAGGCCATCAACCAGCACGTGATGGACGATTTCCACACCGTGGGCATGGGCACCACCATTGTCATTGCCTGGATTCTGCCACAGCGCACACACATAGCATGGTGCGGCGACAGCCGATGCTACCTCTACACGGCGCAAGAAGGTCTCCAACCGCTCACGCACGACCATTCTTACGTGCAGCAACTGGTGGATAAAGGAGAGATTACACCCGAGGAGGCATTCACCCACCCCGATGGCAACATCATTACACGCGCCATTGGCGATGTTGAGTGCCCGTCCGATCCGGAGGTCATGTCCCTTTCTACCACACAGACAGAAGCCACCCTCTTACTCTGCACAGATGGTTTATGTGGCTACATTGCTAATGCGAATATTGAGCAAGTGCTACAGGCTCATCATCAACATCCCCAAAAGTGCAGTGAGGAACTCCTCCAACTGGCACTCGATGCTGGAGGATACGACAACATAGCCATAGCCGTAGCCCATCTCACCAACCAACAACCCTCTCTTTTCCAACGAATCCTCAACAAACTCTAACTTCTAAACGTTAACTTTTAACTCTTAACTCTTACCTTCCCATGAGATACTTACTCACTTTCATCCTTTTGTTTCCTCTCACACTTCATGCGCAAGAGGGAGAACAAAACGATTCCATCCCCGACATACAGGCAGCGATTCAAGCGGCTACTGATGGCGACATTGATGCACAATGTTTTCTGGGACTCGTCTATTCAGTTGGACAATACGGAGTGGAACAAAATTACCAGCAAGCCATCCACTGGTTTTCTCTCGCAGCCAAAGCGGGTGAACCATCGGCACAATACAACCTCTCGCTCTTCTACATCGAAGGTTTTGGTGTAGAACCCGACACCATCCAGGCACAAAAGTGGTACGACCTCGCCCTGGCGCAAAATCCAGACTTGCCTCCCCTCATTGTGGAACGCCCTGCAACCAATGATGAGGTGGACCTTACCCTTCCTGAAGTTGACGAAAAGAAGAAAGGGCGTAAGGCTGAAAAGCTCAGAGCCAAGGCCAATACAAAAGTTCAGGAGTTAATTGCCAAATACCGCCCACGTGCCGAAGCAGGAGACGCCATTGCTCAGTACAACATGGGAGTGCTCTACAACGAAGGCTATGGCGATGAGCGCAATTACAAAGAAGCTTTCAAATGGTTCCGCATGGCTGCTGAACAGGGCGATCCTGATGCGCAGAACAACCTTGGCATCATGTACTACGAAGGACAAGGCGTGGGCAAAAACTACAGCCAAGCCTTTCATTGGTATTCCCTTGCCGCTGAACAAGAACACGTTGCCGCCCAATACAACATCGGCATCATGTACGAGCAAGGGATTGGCACCGACAAAGATAGAGCCAAAGCCAAGCAATGGTACAAAAAAGCCGCCGATCAAGGATATGAACCTGCTAAACGGCGTATGGAAAACCTTTGAGAGAACTAAAAGGTTAAAAGAGTAAAAGATTGAAAAATTAAGAGTTAAAAGAGAAAAGATTAAAAAATTGGGAATTTAATTGTTTTCCTCCGACACCTGTGCCCTCACCCGACTCAGTGTTTCGGGAGTCATCTGAAGGAACGAGGCCACATTGTGCAAGGGGGCACGACGAATAATCTCGGGATTCTCCTTCATTGTGCGGATGTAACGCTCTTTGGCTGTTTCAAAGCGGAGCACATCCGCTTTTTTTTGCGAAATGATGAGCGAACGCTGATAAATCTTGAAAATGAGTTGACATATTTCGAAGGAGTGGCTGGCCAACTGATGCATTTCGTCATACGGAATACCCCACACCACTCCAGGCTCAATCATCGAAGCGATGATTTTAGATGGCTCGTGCAGGAAGAAACTCTCAATGCAAATGACCATATCGCCCTCATGACTGATGTGCTCTGTCACATTCACCCCATTTTTCGTGTAGTGTTGCAACACCATCCCTTTCTCTATATAGTACATGTGGTTGCACACTTCGCCTTCGTCCACCAGTTTGTGCCCTCGCAGCACTTTGGAGGGCACAAGAATGTCGGAAAAAGCACGCAGGACCTCCACACTGAGTGACGTCCCGTAGCTTCGGCATATTTCCCTTGCCAAGTCTTTCTTCTTATCGTTCAGAGCCATAGTTCCGTTCTCCAAAAATCAGGCTTCCCACCCTCACCATTGTGCTTCCATGCTTTTGAGCCAAGAGGTAGTCACCACTCATGCCCATGGAGAGTTGATTAAATGTTGCATCGTTGGCAAAGAAACGGTGCTTCATCGTTTCAAACAGCTGATGCACCTGTTCAAACTCGCTCTCCACCTGCTTTTCGTCCTCTGTGTTGGTAGCCATCGCCATCAGGCCTGTAATGTGCACGTGCTTCAGTTCGCGCCATTCGTCCTGTTGCAACAATTGCATGGCTTCTTCGGGAGCGAAACCAAATTTTGTCTCTTCTGCTGCCACATGAATTTGCAGAAGCACATCCACCACCCTTCCACACTTCTGAGCCTGTTTGTCTATTTCACGTAGCAACTTCATGGAATCGACAGAGTGAATCAAGCTCACGAAAGGCACCAGCTGCTTCACCTTATTTGTTTGCAAGTGCCCAATGAAATGCCACTCCACATCCTCAGGCAGCGCTTGCTGCTTTATCAACACCTCCTGCACATGACTTTCGCCAAACATGCGCTGACCTTCATCGTAAGCTTGCCTAAGGGCGGCGATGGGATGGAATTTCGACACGGCAACCAGTTTCACGCCTGGGTTCAGGGTTGCCTTCACCTTTTTCAGATTCTCAGCTATCATCATGCTTCGTATTCAGGCTTCTCAGCCTCACCCTCCTTTTTGGTGTGAACAGCATAGCGGATTACATCCATGATTTTCGTTTCTGCCAGCGAAGCAATGCGATAATCCATCAGCGAGCCTTTCATGCCCTTGTCAAAGTTCTCCACCGCATCGTGGAAAGAGCCTGCCTGCACCAGCATGTTATTGGCAATTTCTTTCTCCGTTTGTGTTTTCTCATCAATGGTAATAAACAAACAGCGCACTTTGTACCATTTGTCGGCCGTGTCGCTGTCGGATGGGAAAATTTCTGCGAACTTCACTCGTTTGATGTCCGTCACGTCCAAGTTTCCACTTGCGTAGGCCTTCACCTCTTCAATGATTCTCGACTCAGCCTCCGTAAAGTTCAGCGCATCCACCAGATAGGTGAACGGTTCTGCTTTCGTTGTGCCATCGTCCTTCATGACGTCCATTTTCACTTTACATTCAAACCAACTGTTGATTTCCATTCTTATTCTTTTCTTTTAATATCGTTTACTAATTTATCATGCAAAGTTACGGCATTCTGAAAAAGTTTGCAAGCACTTTGCCTGTTTTGTTCAAAAAACGTGAAACTATCGGATGAAAAGAAGCTCCCGATACTTGGGCAGCGGCCAAGCTTCGTCATCAACAATGGTTTCGAGCTTGTCAACATGGTAACGGATTTCCTCCAACAGCGGAGCCACCGTGTCGTGATAGGCAATGGCTTTCTCACGCTCCGATTCGATGCGGTTGGCCACCTTACGAGCCTCCACCATTTTCTCCACATTCTCTATGATGAAACTTTCGTGGTCCGAAATCTTTTCTATCAAGTGCAGATTTTCGCGGGAAATCTTCTGCGCTTTGTCTGCGGGGAAAATATCCTGCACCTTGTGAACATTGTCGATGAGCATGGACTGATATTTTGTAACCACAGGAATGATGTGGTTGAGACAGAGGCCGCCAAAAATGCGCGACTCTATCTGAATCTTCTTCGTGTAGGTTTCCCACTTTATTTCGTTGCGAGCTTCCAATTCCACACGGGTCATCACGTGGGTTTTCTCAAACATCTTCACTGAGCTATCTTTCAGATAGTTGTCAAAGACAATCGGGGCAGACGTTTCGCAGTCAAGTCCCCGGCGGGCAGCTTCTGCTTTCCATTCATCGCTGTAGCCATTGCCATTGAAGATGATGGGTTTAATGTGCTTGATGTCTTTGCGCAGCACCTTCAGAATGGCCGTCTCTTTGGTTTCGCCTTCCTCGATAAGTTCATCCACTCGTACTTTGAAATCCATGAGTGCTTCGGCAACGGCTGCATTCAGCAAGAGCATAGCAGAAGCGCAATTGGCTTCGCTGCCTACAGCACGGAACTCAAAGCGGTTGCCCGTGAAGGCGAAGGGCGAAGTGCGGTTGCGGTCAGTGTTGTCGATGAGCAGTTCAGGAATGGAGGGCAGGTCCAACTTGAAAGCCTTCTTGTCGGCCATTGAGAGGTTGTTGTCATCAGCCTGCTCCACATGCTCGAGCAAGTCGGTGACGGTCTTTCCCAAGAAGGAAGAGATGATGGCTGGTGGTGCCTCGTTAGCTCCCAGGCGATGGGCATTGGGGGCACTCGTGATGGAAGCCTTCAGCAAGGCGTTGTGGTCATAAACGGCTGTGAGCGCTTCGACGGTTAACGTGGCAAAGCGAAGGGTGTGC
>ODAI012745783.1_pt1 | contig 29066 bp, 24 predicted proteins | sample 1539321 | NCBI WGS metagenome assembly ODAI01 (sample SAMN02144231, study PRJEB22623) | gut metagenome | biome: sheep rumen | host: Ovis aries | place: New Zealand
CAAGGTATAGTTTCAAAAACAGACATACTAAAATACATATATGACTACAACAGAAAAAGAGGAAACTACTAAATAATGTTCCTCTCTTTTCAACATCTTTTTTTTATAACAAATTAATAATGTAACTAATCATAGTAAACTAATTTACATTTATTAGAAATTAATACTATTTTTCCACATCAAAAATAATTTTGTCAACTAATCCTACTATCTAATTTTATCTTTAATAATGTTAAAAACATTAATCAATTTAGTTAAACATATTATATAATAATGAAAAATATTAGACAAGTAGGTTATCTTGGACCAGAAGGTACCTTTTCTCACGAAGCGGTTTTAAAAATTGTGGATAAAGACACTATGATTGTTCCTTATGACACTATTATTCATATCTTCGAATCATTAGATAATGATGAAATAAATGAAGCATTAGTGCCTATTGAAAATTCAACTGAAGGGTCAGTATTAGTGACACTTGATGCTTTAACAATTTTTGATTTAAAAATAAATAAGGAACTTGAATTACCAATTAAACACAATCTTTTAGTACAGAAAGGAAAAACCTTGGATGACATATCTGTTATTTGTTCTCATCAACAAGCTTTGGCTCAATGCAGACATTACATTAATAATATAAATAAAAAAGTACATGCAATGTCAAGTACTGCTAATGCTGCTCGTTATGTGACAGAATTGTCTACAGCCGCTGTGATAGGTAACAGGATTTTATCAAAAAAATACAATCTTGACATTTTGGAAGAAGATATTCAGGATTACGATAATAATGTAACACGTTTCGTGTTAATTTCTAAAAATCCTCAGGAAGAAGTTACAGGCGAGGATAAGACATCTATTGTTATCTCTTTAAATGGTGATAAACCAGGTGGTCTTTATGAAATTTTAAGATTATTTGCAGATGCAAATATAAATCTTACAAAAATAGAATCAAGACCTTCTAAGAAAGGTTTGGGTAAATACTTGTTTTTTATTGATATGCAGGGACATGTAAATGAGTCTCATATAAGCAAAACATTATCTGCAATAGAATCTAAAGTGTCTATGCTTAAAATATTAGGTTCTTATGCAACTATAACTGTTGGGGGGAATTAACATAGCAAGAGGTAGCTCTCGACATTCTATAGACAGAAAATTAAATGAATTAGAAGAAGAAAAAAATAAAGGTAATATAACATTAGAAGAATATGATACTCTTCGTATACGTTATGAAAGAAAATTAGGTAATAAAGAAACAGTATCAAAACTTCAGGAAGCTAAAGGTTTCAAACCATCTTTTATTAAAGAAAAAAAGGCTAAGAAAGAAGAATTGTATGATGAATTTGTTGACCAGTATTCAAAAAGTGAAGGAAAGGATTATGGTGAAATTCAACGTTCAAAAATGTTTAGTACAACTACTAAACGAGCTTTTATCATATTGTTCATTTTATTAGCTTTTGGAATAGGAATTCTAGCAGGAATTTCTGCAATAAACAATTCTCAACAAAACACAACAAGTAATGTGACAATCACTGACTCTGCGTTCAGCGCTGAATCATCTACATTAAATGCTTCCAATATGTCTCAGGACACATCAAACATAACTTATAATACAACAAAGAAAACAACTAAAAAATCTAGCAAGAAATCGTATAGTACTAGTTCATCCTCAGGAAGTTCTAGTTCATCATCAAGTAGTAGTTCAGGATCATCGGATTCAGGTAGTCGTTCCGGTTCATCTGGTAGATCTTCAGGTTCATCCTACGGGGATAGTTCTGGTGGTACTCAAAGATCAAATTAGGGTTAAGGAGTCTAAAGTATGAAATTTAATAAAACATTGATATTAATACCCTTACTAATTGTAGTGGTAGTTTCATTATCTGGTTGTATTACAGATGACTTGTTTAAAACAGGAGAAACATTTGAATCAAATGGCATAACATTCCAGTATCCTGATAGTTGGCACGTAGTAAATAGTGTAGCTGAAGGTTCCATCGGAGCTGTAGCATCTAAGGAAAATTCAAACATTTCTGTTGTAGTACAGCAGGTACCATCAGAATATGGTACAGATATACAGCAAGCATGCAGTAAGAATAATGTTAATCTTGTAAAATCACCAAATTATGTGAATATCCAAGAGGTAAAAACAACAGTTAATAACCAAACAGTACTTATACACAGGTATCTTGTTAATGAACCTGACGGATCTCAGAAAGAACATGTTGCATCATGGATAAAACTTAAAAATGATAAAATGTATGTTATTCTCTTTTCAACTCCATTAGAATCATATGAATCACAAAGATCCAGTTATGATTTAATCATGGGAACATTTGCATTACAAGGGGATAACTCTAATAGTAATTCAATAGTATCCTCCATAATGGATCAAATAAACAAATTCTTTTCAAGTTAAGGCGATAAGATGAAAATAATATTATGTATCACAGGTAGTATAGCAGCAACAGAGGATTTAAAATTAGTTCATGAACTAAGACGACATGGTTATGATGTGGAATGTTTCATGACAGAGGCAGCTACAGAAATAATCACTCCCTTATCTATGGAGTTTGCCACAAAACATCCTGTTGTCACAAAAATAACAGGATATGTGGAGCATGTTACTCGAGCACAGGCTGATTTAATACTGGTTGCACCTGCAACGGCAAACACTATAAGTAAGTTTGCCAATAAAATTGCAGATACTACTGTTACAACTTTGCTTTTAACTGCTAGTGGTTATGATACGCCTATCTTGTTTGTTCCATCTATGCATATTTCTATGTATGATGCTATTCAGGATAATGTGCAGAAGATTATGGATGATAATGAACATGTCTATTTCATGCAACCTAATGAAGCAGAACGTAAAGCTAAATTTCCTTCAAAACATGATATTGTCTTAGAAGTTGAACGTTTAACTTCAGAGCAAAAGTTAGCTGGTAAAAATGTGTTGGTTGCTACCGGCGCTACCTTTGAGAGAATGGATGCTATGCGTGGTGTAACTAATAGAAGTTCTGGTAAGATGGGTGTTGAAATTGCTAAGGAAGCTTATAGGCAGGGGGCTAATGTCACACTCCTATGTGGTTTGATACATACTCATGTGCCGGATGTTTTGGATAGGATTGATGTGGAATCTACTAAACAGATGATGGATGTTATTGAGGATAAAATAGCTGATGTGGACATTTATGTTTCTGCAGCAGCCATTTCGGATTTTGTCATTGCTGATGTTGTGGATACTAAAATTCCTTCTGATGAGGATATTACTGTTAAGTTCACACAATTGCCTAAGTTATTGGAGAAGATTAAGGTTCTTAATCCTGATACTTTTGTTGTTGGTTTCAAGGCTGAGGCTGGTGTTAGTGAAGAGACTCTTATTGAACGTGCTGTTAATCGTATGAAAAAGTATGGTACTGATATTATGGTTGCTAATGATATTCTTGTAGATAATGGTGGTCCTGGTTCTGATAATAATGAGGTTTATATGATTGATGGTGAAGGTTTTGTTAAACTTCCTTTGGATACTAAGAGTAATATTTCTAAAAAAATAGTGGAAAAAATAGTTTCAATGTTATAATTTTTTTTTATAACATTTTTTTTAAAATGATTTTTCGCAAATAAATGCTATATGATCTTTCTCATATGGGTCAAGTTTTATTTCTTCAATAACTTTAAGTCCACCTTGTTTTAAATGCTTTTTTTCTTGCTTAAAAATATCATCTGGTTTCATTGTTACATCAATACTTCTAGCTTTTATCATTAATATGCCAATGGCATCATCTTTAGCAAATAGTTTGAAATTATCAAGAAACAATTTAGTCTGAGTAGCCTGAGCAACATCACTATAAACAACATCCACATCCTCAACCAAATGCTGATAATTATAAGGACGAGTAGCATCATCCAAAATAGGGATTAAATTTTCACGACAAGATGACACATCCAAAAAATCCCTCATCATAGTAGGACTAAACTCAACACAATAAACCCTACCACCAGTACAAACATCTGAAATATGAGAAGGAGTAGTACCAGCAGAAGCACCAAGATACAAAACTTTAGAATCATTCTTAAAAGGAAATACAGATAAACCCTTAATAATACTAGCAGCCAACTTAGACCGTCTAGGATTCCAAAGCCTCAACTCCTTATCCTCATATTCAATTAACTTTTCCTGATACACTTGTACACCAGGAGCATAATTAACAGTAGCAATATTGTTATCAATCTGATAAACATTTTCACCAATCTCATTAATCTGCATAATTATCAACACCTCTAATATGTGTATTCACCCTTTCGTAATTTTCTCTTATTACGTTTCTTTTTCTTTCCACGATCTTTTTTACCCTTTTTAGACTTCTTACCTTTCTTATCAGAATCCTCTTTCTTCGTCTTCTTACGTTCAGGGAAAGGATGAGCTTTTTTAATCTCCTCAATACGTTCATCCAATTCAACCCTTAAACCTGGATCATAATCATTACTAAAAGCATCCTTACGAGCAGCAATAGTAATCTTGCTGGCAACAGTACGGGCCAACTTACCACGAACCCACCAATTAGAACCACGAATACTAGGATGCTGGAATATCAGACCATGCTTAGGAGGATTTTCACCAGTCTTCAAATGCCTAAAAATAGCCTTCTCCGCACCAATAATCTGAACAGTACTACTCGGCAATTTAGCTAAATTTTCAAGACCATTAGTATGAGCAATTAACTTGGCTGCAAGATTAGCTCCCGCAACATCATACATATTCGGAGCAATCTCCTTAATCTTAGAATCAACAAAGTTCTCAAGATCATTCTTAGTTTCATATAAACTATACACACTACTCGCAAATGACTTAATAATACCTAAATCAGATTCACTGATGTCAACATTATAATCAGGAGATAAACTAATATGTGTATTATCTAAAACACCAGACTCAATAATACTTTCACGACTAGTATATGTTGCAATAATCTTCGCATACAACTCATGATTATGTAATTTATCAAGCTCCGGAAGATAAGGAGTACACCATTCACGTAAACGTTCAATTAACTTCCCACTAGTATCCTCAATCTCTTCTAATGAATTAATTGTTTCAACAATCATAACATCATTAGTTTTAACAGATTCCCTAATCTTCTCAGAAGCAATATCATTAAACACACTATTAAGATTTCCAGTAATATCAACATCTAAAAATGAAAGAATAACATCATCTAAATTTCCTCTTATATATTTCCCATGATCAGTAGTCTTTTCAACAATTATCTTATCAAAAGCATCTAAATCAGAATAAACTAATCTACTCTTATTAGTTTCAATAATAATTTCATCATACTTACCAGATAATCTGTTGATTAAATCAACTTCACCAACCACTAACCGTTTCTGACCTATTTCCTGTAATATTTCAACCTGTTTCTCCTCAAACAAGAATTTATCAACAATACAGAATTCTTCATCTGTAGCAATAAATCCAAAACTAGTTGTTGTAATAAAAGCTTTCATGTTTAATATCTTTAGTATTTTTGATTAATATTAATTAAGTTTAAAAAACAAAAATATATACTAAATAACACATCCCATGATTAAAGGGGTAAAAAAATATAGGAATTAATATTTATGTTAAAATCTAATATTCTTGGAATGAACCTTAAAAATCCACTATTTCTAGCTGCAGGAATACTTGGAACAACAGCAAGTAGTATGAAAATGGTAGCACGAGCAGGAGCCGGAGGAATAGTAACCAAATCATTTAGCTTAGAAGCAAACGATGGATATGAAAATCCTACAATAGTCAAAATTGAAGGTGGGGTAATAAACTCAGTAGGACTAGCAAGTCCAGGGGTGGAAGCAAAAAAAGAAGAACTCATAGAATTAGAAGACATAAGGGATGAAACACCAGTAATAGCATCAATATATGGTGACAGTGAAGATGTATTCTGTGAAGTAGCTCAAAGGACAAAAGATTATGTTGATGCATTTGAACTAAATGTATCATGTCCTCATGCAAAATGTGGATTTGGATCAAACATTGGTGAAGACCCTGAAATGACATATAACATAGTAAGCAGTGTAAAAGATTCAATAAAAGATGTTCCAATAATAGTTAAATTAACACCAAACGTAACAGACATTACAGAAATTGCAAAAGCAAGTCAGGAAGCAGGAGCCGATGCATTAACATTAATTAATAGTGTAGGGCCAGGATTAAGAATAGATTATCAGACAGGAAAACCTATTCTAAACAACGTACTCGGGGGCATAGCTGGTCCAATGATAAAGCCAATAGCACTAAAATGTGTATATAACACTTATAAAACAGTTGACATTCCAATCTTTGGTGTAGGTGGAATAAAAGATTATAAGGATGTTCTTGAATTCATGTATGCAGGGGCAAGCCTGTTGCAAATAGGAACCTCAATTATGTATGATGGTCCTGAAATATTTAAAAATATAACTGATGATTTAAGCATATTCTTGGAAGAAAATGGATACAATAATGTGACTGAGATAATAGGATTATCACATGAATTATGATTGGGGGAGTGTGTGTTTAATGATAAAAAATGTATATGATGATGAAGTACCTAAGGTAGTAACTATAAAAGAAACAGTAATTGAAACACCAACAGTTAAAACATTTATTTTCCCTTTTGAAATTACTGAAGATATTCATCCAGGACAATTTGTAATGGTATGGGATTTAAACAATGAAAAACCTATGACAATTTCAGTTATTGACAAGAAAAATAATCTTATGGGAATCACAGTACGTAAAGCAGGTCCATTCACAGAGAACATGTATGAAAATATGGGTGTAGGGGATAAAATAGGTATACGTGGACCATATGGGCATGGATATGAATTGTCTGGTTATAAAAAAGTATTGGCAGTGGGTGGAGGTTCAGGAATAGCATCTCTAGCACCATTATTATCATTCTATGATAATGTTGATTTAATATCTGCTGCAAGTACAAAAGATGAATTGGTGTTTGTAGAAAAATTTAAAAAAGAAAATATTCAAGTTCATGAATGTACTGATGATGGAAGTTATGGATTTAAAGGATTCAGCACGGAATTAGCTGATGAACTACTTAAAACTGGAGACTATGATATAATAGTGGGTTGTGGCCCGGAAATAATGTCATATAAATTATTGGAATTAAGTCAGAAATATGATATTGATTGTCAGTTAGCTTTGGATAGGTACATGAAATGTGGTCTTGGAATTTGTGGTCAGTGTTGTATTGATGATACAGGTTACAGGGTTTGTGTAGAGGGACCAGTATTTGATAAGGAGCAGTTGGGTCAGCTTTCCGAGTTTGGTAAGTATAGGCGTGATGCTGCGGGAAGTATTGTTGAATATTAATTTTGTCTTTTTTTATTTTTTTTATATTTCGTAATTATAACTTATATGTTATAACTATTAATTAATAAGTTAGTTACTTATAACTTTTTATTATAAAAAAATAATAATTAAATTAAACGAGTCTGTTTTGTACCACCAATAATCTCCTCAAAATCCAATCCTTTACTAAATGCAAGATCAGTATTGACTCTATAATTCTCGCTACGAGTAATATGTAAATCTTCCAACTTAATAAATCTCCATGGTTTACGAATAAACTTAGCACCAATATAAGGAGTAGCACCAAAAATACTACAAAATTCCCTGAGATTACTAATCTTCTCATTATCAATATAAATATGATCTTGTCTGGTTGACTTAACCTCTATTGCAAGATACAGTTTGCCATTTCCTGCAAGTACATCAGGGAGAGGTCTTTTAGTGGCACCACCACTGGCAGGAGCACGCATAGCTGCAAAACCAGCATCCCATAATTTATTAACCAAATCTCTTTCTTCAACTGAACCCTTTTTACTCATAAATAAAAAAACCTATATCTTTCTAATATTATTTTTATATAAAGAACTATAATTATTTTAATAAAGAATTATTAAAACTTAGTAACTTATAACTAATAATTTATTAATTTATAAGTTATAATACAATAGTCATTATCACTAAAAAATTAGTTATATCATAATATAAGCGTTTGTGGAAAAAATAAGAATATTTCAAAAAATAATGGTTATAACTTAAAACCATTACCAATAAACTGTGCAACATCACGACCAGTATCATCACTAATATCAACATTAATAATGGAAGTAGTCCTTCCAGTCTTTCTACAAGTAGCCTTAGCAATTAATTTATCACCCTTAGCAGCACTCAAATAATTAATATTAACACTCTGAGCAACAGTCAAAGAATGAATATGATTGGATAAAACAGCAAAAGCAAAATCAGCCAAAGTAAAAATCACACCACCCATAACGCCACCATAAGCATTCCTATGACTATCATTTAATACTAAACTACAAACAGCATATTCTTCTGTTAATTCATCTAAAGTTGCACCCATATCAGTAGCAAACTTATCCTTTTTAAAATGTTCTCTAGCATCATCAATTGATTTAAATGTTGACAAATAATCACCTTTTTAATATAAAATTCATCATTATGTAATATTATGTAAAAACTATTACTAAAATGTTTATATAATTAAGTTTTCTAAATGGAATATAAACTATTTCACTAATTTTCTCTATTTTTTGGGTAGAATTAGACAAATGTCATAAATAATATCATATTCCTTAATATTTTTTTATCCTTTTTCTGATCTACTTCAATCAGAATAGTTTTTAAATTTTAATCTAATTAAATCAATATCTCCTCTTTTATATCCATAGTATAATAGTTACATATATCATATGAAGTAAAAGAACTTAAAAAACAGCTGATAAAATAATAATAAAAAATTTGGATTATACTCCCATAATTATCATATTTTTTTAAACTTTAGGTTTATATTCCTAACATTTACAATAATCTTATATATTTAGGAATAGATACCATATAATAGGTGATGAACAAATGGTTCAAAGAGAGTTATACATGGAAAAATTTCGACGATTAATCAATAAAGACATAGTGAAAGTCTTGGTTGGAATACGTCGTTGCGGTAAATCATATATGCTAAATTTATTGGTTAATGAATTGAAAAATAATTTTTCAGTACCCAAGGAAAATATTGTTTTAATCAACTTTGAATCTTCAAAATATCGTTCAATAAGAAATAACATAGATTTAGAGAATTATGTTAATCGGATTTCTCAAGATTTAGAAGGAAAAATATATTTGTTGTTTGATGAAATACAGGAAATTGAATCATGGGAAAAATCAATTAACAGTTTCTTGATAGATTATGATTGTGACATTTACATCACTGGTTCAAATTCCAAATTATTGTCAGGGGAATTAGCAACATATTTAACAGGACGATATATTGAAATTAAAATTTATCCATTCAGTTTTATGGAATTTTTTGAATACAAACTAGACACGAGTGATGAAAAGTTTATTGATAAGGATGCTTTATTTAATGACTATTTGAATCATGGGGGAATGCCATTTACACTACAATTAGATGAAGAGGAAGATGTATATCAATACCTGCTGGACACATATAACTCCATATTATATAAAGATCTTCTAAAGCGTTATCCTATAAACAATCCTGACTTAATAGAACGATTATTGGAATATATAATGAGTAATGTCGGTAACATATTAAGTGCCAACAACATTACAAATTATTTAAAACATGAAAAAATTACAACATCAAACAAAACCATAAGTAATTACTTAAGATATCTTGAAAATTCCTCCTTAATCCATAAGGTTAGACAAGAAAATATTAAAACTAAAAAGTTACTATCCGTTAATGAAAAATATTATATTACTGATCAAGGATTTATAAAGGCTATCATGGGGATTAATGATAAAAATTATGGACATATCCTAGAAAACATAGTCTTTATGGAATTATTGAGATGTGGATATGATGTATATGTTGGACGAAGTAATACGAATGAAGTGGATTTTGTTGCAAGAAAAAATCAAACTCAGATATATGTACAAGTTAGTTATTATATGAATACCAAAGAAACAATTGAAAGGGAATTTAAACTTTTAGAAAATATTAAAGATAATTATCCAAAATATATCGTAACAATGGATAAAATAGATTACTCCAGAAATGGAATAAAACATTTTAACATAATAAATTTTTTAATGTCCTTATTAAAAATATCTCATGATGAATAATGAATTATATATCAAAATGATTATACTTTTATGTTCAATTTTTTGAGATGTTCTTCTGTCGGATATTGTTTTACTTTATAAGTTTATAACTTATAACTTATCATTATAGTTTTTTAGTTTAATATTATGTTTTATTATTTGATGTAAAATTAGTTTTATTCTGAAAAAAGGGGGTGGTGATGGGGTGAGTGAATCTATACGATTCCTTGTCCTTGCATTGCTTCTGCTACTTTTTCGAATCCTGCTATGTTTGCTCCTGCAACATAGTCGTTTCCTTGTTCGTATTTAGCACAGCTGTCTTCGATTTGTTTGAAGATGTTTTTCATGATGTTTGCAAGTTTGTTGTCCACTTCTTCAAATGTCCATGATAATCTTTCTGAGTTTTGACTCATTTCAAGTGCGGATACTGCTACTCCTCCAGCGTTTGCTGCTTTTGCTGGACCGAATAATATGCCGTTGTCTTGTAAGTATTTTGTTGCTTCAAGGGTTGTTGGCATGTTTGCTCCTTCGGATAATGCTAGGTAATTGTTTGATACGATGTTTTTAGCATCATCGATATCTACTTCGTTTTGTGTTGCACATGGTAATGCTACGTCTGCTTCTATTGTCCATACTCCTTTACCTTCATGGTATTCTGCGGATGGTCTTTCTGCTGCGTAATCACTCATTCTGAGTCTTCTTACTTCTTTGATGTCTTTGAGTAATGCTACGTCTATTCCTTCTGGGTCGTATACCCATCCGGTTGAGTCGGATGCTGTTACTACTTTTGCACCTAATTGTTGTGCTTTTTCTATTGCGTATGTTGCTACGTTTCCTGAACCTGATACGGTTACTGTTTTTCCTTCGAATGTTTCGCCGTTTGCTTTGAGCATTTCTTGTGCGAAGTATAATAATCCGTATCCTGTTGCTTCTGTTCTTGCGAGTGATCCACCGAAGGTTAATCCTTTACCGGTTAGTACTCCTTCGTATTGTTTTGTTAATCTTTTGTATTGTCCGTATAAGTAACCTACTTCACGGCCACCTACTCCTATGTCTCCTGCAGGTACGTCTTGGTCTTGACCTATGTGTCTGTATAGTTCGTTCATGAAACTTTGACAGAATGCCATTACTTCACGGTCGGATTTTCCTTTAGGGTCGAAGTTTGATCCTCCTTTTCCTCCACCTATTGGAAGTCCTGTGAGGGAATTTTTGAATATTTGTTCAAATCCTAAGAATTTTATAATACCTATGTTTACTGATGGGTGGAAACGGAGTCCTCCTTTGTATGGTCCGATTGCACTGTTGAATTGTACTCTGTAACCGGTGTTTACTTGTACTTGTCCTTCATCATCTACCCAAGGAACTCTGAATTTTATTTGTCTTTCAGGGTTTGCTAATCTTTCTAGAAGTGCATCTTTTCTGTATTGTTCTTCGTTTGCGTCTACTACTACTTCTATTGATTTGTATACTTCGTTTAATGTTTGGTGAAATTCAGGTTCACCTGGGTTTTCTTTTGTAATTTTGTCAATTACTTCGTCAACATATGACATATTATTTATCTCCTTTTTTATTGTAATTATTTCATTATCCGTATTGGATTTGAATTTGTGGAACTTTTTTTTTGGGGGTATCTTTTTTTATAATTTGAATAGGAATACCTTTTCCGTTCCGTTGTCTATATATTTGATTTTTATAGTATTTATAATTATTTTCAATTTTTGAAAAGTGTTCATTATTTTAATATTATTTTAAGTTTTTTCTAAAATTTTATCATTTTTTTTTATTTTATCGTATTTTTGTTTATATTTTTTGTGTTTTTTTCTTGTTTTTTTCTATTCTTTTTTGTTATTATAAGTAAAACTTTATAATTTATAACTTATTTATAATAACTAATATCTTTTTACTTATAACTTATAACTATATTTATTAAAAAAATAAAGTAAAAACAAAAATCTATGTAAACATAGTATCAGTTTTCATAAAATCCTTTTTACTTTCCTTAATAGCATAATCAATATCAGCATCACTGATAACATCCTTATTCTCAGTAATTGCTTTATGTAATGCAGTCTTCAGAACTTTCTGTTTAATATCCCTACCAGAAAATCCTTTAGTTTTTTCAACAAAACTATCTATATTAAAAACACAATCCAAAGGTAAAGTAGCAATATTATTCTTTAAAATTTCAAGCCTATCCTTTTCATCAGGTAATGTGAATTCAATTTCCTCTTCAAAACGACTTCTAACAGCATAATCAAGTAATGATGGATTATTTGTAGCACAAATAGTAATTACATTATCATTATTTTCAATACCATCCATCTCAGTAAGAAGGGCATTAACAATTTCTGTTACATCTCCCCTTAATGATTGATATCTTCTTTCCAATGCAATAGCATCAATCTCATCAATAAAAATTAATGTTGGTTTTTTAAGTCGTGCCTGTTTATATAATTCATGAATTTGACTAGCACCATCACCAACATGACTACCTATTAAACTTGTTGCTTTAATCATTTGGATGTTAATATTTAATTCATTAGCCAATGCTTGTGCAAGCATGGTTTTACCAGTTCCGGGCATACCATAAAACAACACATTCTTTGGGGCCCACCCATTAAAGCGTTCAGGTTCCTCCAAATATTTGCTGATAATTTTTGTTTTATTTTTTGCCTTTTGTTGACCAATTACATCATCAATTGTAATGTCATGTTTGGTTTTTACTAATTCCACCTTTGTTTCTGGTGATAATACTAAAATGGACGTATTGTTTGTAATGTAAGAATTATCAGGTCTTACTTCCACGACTTGGAATGCAAAGTCAGGCATGAGTTTTTGATCGAATATGTATTGATTTTTATGTACTTTATAACCATTCCATTGTTCTTTTGCATATAATTCAAATAATTCCTTATTGGATACTTCTATTTGGGGTGATTCAATGAAATTACTTTCAACTGGGTATCCTATCGGTGTTATTACAAGAACTTTTGCTTCTACTCTGTTTTGAATAATATGTTGTCTTATCTGTTCATCGGTTAAATATTTACTTTTTGTATCATTTTTCATTGTATCACCTCTTTATATTATATTTTTATAATTATGTAGGACTCTTCGTCTTGTCCCATATTGAATTCAACATTATCTAATCCGTTGTAGAGGATTTCAAAAATTTCCCATAGTGTATTGTCATCTGCTTTTATGGTTATGTTGTCTTCATTTCTGGTTATGTTGATTGTGGGAAAATCATTTTTTAAATCTGTGATTATTTTATCTTGTAATTCTTCTTTTGACATGGGAATCTTATATTAGTAAATATTGGATTTTTTCGCTGGCTATTGCACCTTGACTTGCTGCAACAACTATTTGTTTTATGCCTCCAGTTAAATCTCCGATGGCATATATTCCATCATCACTTGTTTTCATATTTTTATCAGTTTCAATATATCCGTATTCATTACATTTAATTCCATAATCAAGGGCAAGTTTGTTATTTGGAATATTGCCCACTGCAATAAACACTCCACTAACTTTAAGTGTTGTTTCCTCACTCGTTTTTTTGTTTATAAGTACTACTTCTTCAACTCTCATATCGCCCTTAATTTCCTTAAGTTCACTATCCCAAAAAATCTTAACACCATTTTTCTTAAGATCTTCCTGAAGTTTAACATCACACCTTAACTTGTCACGCCTATGAACAATACTACACTTAACACCAATACGATTCAAATACAATGCCTCAGTAGCAGCACTATTACCACCACCAACAATAATAACTTCCTGATCAACAAAGAAATTACCATCACAAACAGCACAATAAGACACACCCCTACCAGTAAACTCAAAAACACCAGGAGCATCTAAAGTTTTATGTTCACAACCAGTAGCAAGAATAACATATTTTGAAACAACAGAACCTTTATGTGTCACAACTTCATATTCATTATCCGACTTTTTTACAATCTTCTGAACAACACTTAACTCCTCAATACTACAATATTGCTTAGCCTGTTCAGTAAAATTAACCATCAAGTCACTACCCGGAATTTTTTCAAAACCCGGATAATTTTCCACTAAAGGAGCAGTATTAGCTGTGCCCCCACTCTTTCCTTGATCAATGATAAGAGCATCCAACCCTGCACGTCCAGCATAAATACCAGCTGTAAGACCAGCAGGACCAGCTCCTATAATAATAATATCATGCATATTTTATCACGTTTATTCAATTTTTAAAATTACCTATTATATCTTTATATATTTTATAAGTAATTATATTAATAGTTTTTAGATAAATCTCAATTTTAACCAACATTTGAAAAAAAGAAGATAATAAATATGTATAAATAATATAGATTTTAAACTATTTACATATAGAAAATGATTTTTTAAGATAATATGATGAATTGCTTTTATAATTAAGTAACAATTATAGTACTTTTTTTATCATTAAATATAATTTAAAGGGGAAAATGTATGGTAAATAGTATTAAATATAATTTTGCAAAAACAGGGGCAAAATTATCATCTTCATTGTTAAAAATTCTTCCAACAGGTGGAAAAAGTTTTCCAGGACTAGTATTTTTAAAAATAGGGGAAGAAGAAGCATTATATGACTTAGCTAACAAACAAGTCGAAAAAGGATCCATCCTAATCACAGGAACTAATGGAAAAACAACCACAACCACAATGATAATAAAATTATTATCAAAAGACTTTAAACTAGCAGCAAGTGTAGGAAACAACACAATAAACGCACTCGCCACAGCATTACTAAAACAAAAAGCAGAATTTGGCGTATTCGAATATGGTATACGTGATATAAAACACGGAGTCCCAGATAAAGTAAGTCGCCTCGTAAAACCAGTTGGAGTAATCTATACCAACATATCCAGAGAACATACACAAGTAGCAGGAATTAAAAATCCATTTGAAAAATATGTAGAAGCCAAAACATTACTCTCCCAATCAGTAGAAAATGGAGTAATAATAACAAACGGTGACGATCCAAACACAACATTCATAGGAAAAAACAAGGAAACAAATAACAAAGTAATGTACTATGGATTAGAACTAAAAGAATTCGAAGACATATTCGAAGAAGAAAAAGTACAATGTCCAAACTGTAAAAAAGAATTAAACTATGATGTTCACTACATAAACCAAAGAGGAATATACCATTGTGACTGCGGATTCAAAAGACCAGAACTAAACGTAAAACTAATAGAATACACACAAAACATAGACTCCTGTGATGTAACCATAGAAGCAAATGTCTACAATCATCATAAAAAAACAGATATCCAGTACACATTACAACTCCACTTACCACTAGTCGGAATACATAACTTATACAACATATTAACAGCAATCACAGCCTACACAGCATTTTCAATAAATGACAACATAAAAGAAACCTTACAAGAATTCTTTGAAAACTATGAATTCATCGTACCACCAGGACGTTTTGAACTATTAGAAGTAGGAGATAAAATAGTAGGTGTAGGTCAGGGAGATAATGGAGATGCATTAAAAGTAAACTCATTATATATGAAAGACTCAATAAAAAATAATCTTGAATTCATATACACAACACCTGATGCAAACGAAGAAGAAATATTCGAAGACCATAAATCTTCAATAAAAGCTTTAAACCCCGAAAAACTCATAGTAATGCCGGGAAGAGTCTCACTTGAAGCATCAGAAGCATATTATGATCAGTTAAAAGATACATTTAACTCAGAATATATTCCAATAGAATTTGATTTCCAACAAAGAATCGATAAAATAATAGATTTAATAAAAACATCAGAATATGACTCTATAATCATCTCAGGTTGTGGTGAAGAAATAGTATTCTGGGATGAACTTAAAAAAGCAATAAAAAAAATATGAATAGATTAGTTAAACATTTATAACTAATCATATACTCCTCTTTTTAAACAAAAAAAAATTTAATTAATAATTTTCTGAATTTCCTGTGTTAACAATTTGCTCACAGTTTTACCATCAGCCTTACCCTGGAATTTTGCCATGGCCTTACCCATAAGAGGACCCATAGCACCCATCTTACGTTCTTCTATCATAGACCTGTTTTCTTCAACAATTTCTAAAATACCCTGAGATATAGTATCATCAGATAATTTTTCAAGATTGTTCTTTTTAACAGAATCCATAGGTTTAATACCATTACAAGCATCTTTAAATATGACTTCAGTCTTTGCTGCAGGAATAACATCCTTATCAACTAATCCAAAAATTTCAACTAAAACATCCTTATCTAGTAATTCTACATTTAATCCGTCACGTCTTAAATCACGAATAGTTGACACAATATCTGATGCAATTTTAGTAGCATCCATATTTGGAAGTTCTGCTTTAATTTCCTCAAATAAATCAGCATTATTTCTTTGAACAAGTTGTTCTGCTAATTCTTCACTTAAAGAATATTCTTTTTGTATACGTTCTTTTTTAACAACAGGTAATTCCGGAAGGTTTGAAGCAATTCTTTTTACCCTTTCTGAATCAATCATTTCTGTAGGAATGTCTGTTTCAACATACATTCTACTTGCTGTTGGTAATGGTCTCATATACTCGGTATTACCATTGTCCTGTGCACGTCTTGTTTCTTCAGGAACTCCTTCAAGTGATTGTTCTGCTCTTTTTATAACTTCTTGTAAAGCATTATGTGCTTTTTCTTCCGGTCCAGCTACTAATATGAATGCATCATCATTTTCTAGTTTTAATTCATCTTTAACACTATCAACTTCTTGTTGTGTTATACCATAGTTTGGTAATTCATCGGTATGGAATAATCCGGAGACACCCATTTTCTTTCCATGTTCACTAAACTCGGTTCCAAGCCTTTTACCTGGCTGAACTTCTCTTCCAATAAGGCCATCAAAGTGTTTGAGTCTTATTGCTAACACTTTACTATTGTCTTCTTCAAGTATTGATTTAACAACTTTTGATTCAGTATTTTCAAATTTATCTGTAACATCATATACTTCTGTTTCAACAACAGCATTTCTTTCCTGTAAAATATTTGCTATATCAATAAGGTTTAATTGTCTTTGAACCTCATTTTCTACTATTGTAGGCATTAGTTCTAAGTCTTGAACACCTTTAACTTCTATTCTTGCACCTTCTCTGATTGAGATGTTTAAGTCTTGTCTTATAGTTCCAAGTCCTCTTTTAACTTTTGTACTTCTAAGGATTTGTCCTAATTGGTATGCAACTTGTTTTACCTGTTCTGGATGATGCATATCAGGGGATGTTGTAATCTCTGCTAAAGGAATTCCTAGTCTGTCAAGACGGAAAACAATTTTTCCTTCTTCTTCACCAATACGACGTGCTGCATCTTCTTCTAAACCTAATGTTTCTATTGTCACATTACCAAATTCGGTTTCAACATAACCATCTGTTGCCAGGATACCTGTTCTTTGGAATCCGCTAGTGTTACTTCCATCTATTACCTGTTTACGCATTGTGTGGAATTCGTCAACTACTTTCATATTCATTAAACTTGCAAGGATTATGGAAATGTCCACGGCTTCCTGGTTAAGTTTTGCAGGAGGTTCTTCATCTGCTTCAACTAGGCATGTGTGGTGGTTGTATGCTTCGTAAACGAATTGTAAATTTCTTTGTGATTCTTCGTATGCTGCACGATCTATTTCACCTAGTTCACTTTGTGTTGGTCTTAATCTGCGGTATATTTTTCTTTCAGGTTCTTTGTCTGTTAATGAATTAGGACATCTGCAGAATAATTTTGTTTGGCTGTCTAATTGTTGGTGTATTTCTAATCCCATCATCAATCCTAGTTCTTCATAATTAAATTTATCTTCTGACATATTCTGGCACTCCTAGTTTTTTATAAAATAATTCTGGGATGAGGTGGTATTTATTTCACCTTTAAGATTACTTTGCATAATCTTTCTTATTTCTTCTGTATCGTCTGTTTGTCCAGCAGCCCATAATAGTTTGGTATATGCTGTTTCTGGTATCATGTCTCCGACTGGTATGACATTTTCTTGTAGTAATCTACGACCACTACTGTATACGTTCATGTTTGTTCGTCCGAAAAGACATTGTGATGTCATTACTACTGGGATGTTTTCATTTGTAGCTCGTGATATTTTATCTATTACTTCGTCACTGCAGTGGCCAAGACCAGTACCTTCTATTACAATTCCGTCGTATCCTTTATCTGTGTAAATGTCTATTATTTCAGCATCAATGCCAGGGTACATTTTAATTAGGGCTACTTTGTCTGCAAGGTTTGTGTTTATGGATAGTTTGTTTTCGTTTCTTTTTGTGTATTGTACTTCTTTGTCATTTATTGTGATTTGGTTGTTTCCTATTTTTGCTAGTGGGTTCATGTTTATGCTTGTGAAAGTGTCACGGCGTGATGTGTGCATTTTTCTTGCTCTTGTTCCTCTGTGTAAATCACAGTAGGAATCATCTTCTGTTGCATGCATACATATTGATACTTCTGCAATGTCTGATTTGGCTGCTACTACTGATGCCATTAGGTTTGTGAATGCATCGCTTGATGGTCTGTCTGAACTTCTTTGTGCTCCTGTTAGTATGATTGGTACTGGTGTGTCTATCATGAAGCTTAGTGCTGATGCTGTGTAGTGCATTGTGTCGGTTCCATGTGCTATGATTATTCCGTCTGCTCCTTCATTTATTTCATTGTATACTGCTTCTGCGGTTTCTTTCCAGTATTGTGGGGTCATGTTTTCACTAAGAATATTGAATATTGCTTTAGCGTTTATGTTTGCATAATCTACTAGTTCTGGTGTTGCTCTTAGTAGGTCGTCTGCTGTGAATGCTGGGTGTACTGCTCCTGTTTTGTAGTCAATTACGCTGGCAACTGTTCCTCCTGTTGATAGTATGGATAAGTTGTCTTTTTCTTCGCTTATTTGTTTGTCTACTGGGTCTAATTCTATTTTAGGTTTTTGTCCGGAGCTTATTTTTTCAATTTTTGCATCTTTGATGTCTATTCCTATATTGTATCCACTATTTAATTTTAATATTATTGTGTTTTTGTTTGAGTAATCTGGTTTTTCTAGTAACATTCCTTTGTGTTCTATTCCAGGTTTTGTTACTTTAACTGTGTCTCCTACAGTTATTTGGGATATTTCCAGAAATTCTTTAAGATATCCTTCGTATGCCAAAGTGGGTTTCCTCCTTTTCTATATTGGGTTGTTAGTTTAATTATTTTTTATGAAAATTATTATTATTTTTTTTGTTTAATAATTAGCAATATGTTATTATCTGTTTTTTGTTGTTTTTTTATTTTTTTATTTGAGTTATTTCTATTATACTTTATAATTTAATAACTTATGACTTATTAGTAAATAACTTATAAGTAATAATAAATAAAGTTATAAGTTATAATAGTATTAAATTATCTTTTCAAAATTTAAAGAATACGAAAAATATTATAACAAAAAGAAAAATAAGAAAAGTTATTCCTTGTTTGGAATAACTAAAATAGGAACTCTAGTGTGTCTAACAGTTTTCTCAGTTACACTACCTAAAAGGAACCTGTCAAGCATGTGTTTACCACTACTTGCAATAACAATCAAATCAATATCCTCACTCTCGGATATTTTAAGTATTACATCAGCAGCGTTACCTTCAATAGTTCTTGTACTAAGTTTAATATCTTTTGCATTTGATCCTTTTTCTTCTTCAAGTTCTTTGATAATGTCTTCAACCCTTGAAGTAACTTTTTTACTTTCCTCTTCAAGAATCATCTCAGATTTTGTAATTAAATCTTCTTCAGGTAATCCTGTTAAGTAAACACTGTCAACTACATTGAGAATAATAATTTCTGCATCTTCATATTCTGCAATAGTTAAAGCATGACTAATAGCTTTTTCAGAATTTTTAGAACCATCTGTTGGCAATAAAATCTTTTTGTACATATTGTAACCTCCTCATGTTACTTTGTTAATTGTTTTATGATTAAGATTATATTTTTTGCTCTTAATATTATTTTCCTATTTACTATATTCTGATAGAATTTTATGAAGATATGTTTTTTGAAAAATATTATCTTTATTGATATGGTTTTTAATATAGCTATATGTCTATATATTATATTAGAAAATACTTAAAAATTCATTATATTTTCATTAAAAATAGGGATACATTTATATAATACATTAAAACATAAATTATATTAATCAATTTTAGGAGATAATGATATTTATGGCAGAATTACCAATTGCACCTGTTAAAAGAATATTAAAAAATTCCGGTGCATCAAGAATAAGTGACGACGCAGCAATAGCACTCGCAGAAGTACTCGAAGAATTCGGAGAAGATCTTGCAGTAAGAGCTACAAAATTAGCAAAACATGCTGGTCGTAAAACTGTTAAAGCAGAAGATGTTGTTTTAGCAGCAAAAGAATAAAATTATTTATTTTATTCATTATTTTATTTTTAAACTATTTTTATATTTTTTTTTAATTCCTTATTATTAGAATAATTTTATTTCATCAATTAGAAATGATACTTGTAATAAAATAATTTTCATTCATGATTCAATAAAAAAAGTACATTTTTGTCGGATAATCAATATTTTAAAAAAAAGTTTGAGGAGTTTAAATAATTATTTATACTTTAATAATACTTTCTTAGCAACTTTAATAGTTTCATCATCATCATTACTCACAGCTTGTTTTAAGTTTTTAATAATATTAAACAACATCTTATCAACAATACTATGAGTTAACAAATCTAATTTTTCAGCATCCTTTTCACTTAAATTAAGCATATGCAAAGTTTTTTCCAATTCACCCTTACGTATCTTCTCTGCTTCAACATTAAGTGATGATAAAATAGGTGTAATTTCCATCTGTTTAAGAGCATCTTTTAACAGAACAGTTTCTTCTGCAATAATCTTTTCTGCTTTCTCAGCCTCTTTAACCCTTTTTTCAACATTTTTATCCTGAACATATCTAAGATCATCTAAATTATATAACTGAACACCTAACTCTTTCACATCTTCCGTAATATCCCTAGGGTTAGCAAGATCCAACATAATCATATTTTTAAGATGTTCCTCAGGTAAAAATGATAACCTTTCCTTATTAATTAAACTATGTGGTGCACCGGTAGCACTTATTAAAATATCAATCTTGTGCAAAGTATCATCCATCTTCTTAAATCTGATTGCTATACCATCAAGTTCACTAGCTAACTGCTGAGCCTTATCAAAGGTTCTATTTGCAACAACAATAGCATTAGTTTGTTTGTTAAGCAAAGCTTTTGAAACGATGGTTCCCATTTCTCCAGCACCAACAATAAGAACATTTTTACCATCAACACTACCATATTTTTGTTCAATTAGTTCTACTGCACCACTACCAACTGAAACTCCCCCCTCATTAATATGAGTGTTTTTACGTATGGACTGACCTACATGTATTGCTTTTGTAAAAACTTTTTCAAGTTTTGGACCAATTGTTTCTTCCTTAATAGCTTTTTTACGAGCATTCTTAATTTGTCCAAGTATTTGGTCTTCACCCATAATCATAGATTCAAGACCAGATGCTAATCTTAGTAAATGGTTTATTGCATGATCATCCTTTTCAACAATAAATGTTGATGTCGGAATGTTAATATCTTCCTCTAAAATTAAATATATTTCGTATCGGTTGCAAGTTTTAAGTGTTACTTCTTCTAGTACAGATGCATTATCATGTATCTTCTTGTTTAATGCATCAAGTTTTTCATATGAATTTTCCATTGACCCTACATCTGCTATTTTAAAATCTATCCTAATATTTACTAGCATCAGTTTTATCTCCTAATGATGGTTTTTTCATCTATTTTTTTAAATTACTAAGTTCTTTTTATTATATCTTAATTTTATATTACTTAAATTTTATATAGCAATAATTCAATTAAGTTTTATCTTTCAATAACTTTTCTTTAATATACTTTTCCGCAGAATCCAGGTCATTTTTTGAAATATAATCTTGAATAATTAAATCATCTTTTATCTTAATCATATACTCCTTACGTTCCGATTGTGAATCAATATTGTCCTTAAGCAATTGTCTGACTCTTTCTTGTAATTCAATATTCAAAATATCTTCAGGAGTAATTACACTTTGAATCTTTTTTCTTAATTCCTTAGCCATAAGTGGACTTTTACTATCAGTATATAAAGACACGGTAACACTACCTAATTTAAAAGTAGATGGAACAATAATATTACTCAATGAAATATCACTGGCACAATTAACTAATTTACCCTCAGCTTTTCGTGCAATTTCCTCATTTAATTCAGGATTATTCGTTGAAATAACTACAAGATCACATTCATCTAACAACTTATCTCTAAAAGACTCATCATAGAAAGTTGCACCCTTCTCTTCAAGTTCTTTCCGAATATCCTCTTTGATATCATGAGTTATTATTGAAACATTCGCACCAGCATCTAAAAATCTTCTACTCCTACGAACACCAACACTACCAGCACCAATTATTAAAACATGTTTATCTTTCATTTCAAAAAATAATGAAGTAAGTCCCATAATAATTACTCTCTAAAAAGGTTAATAAAAAAAAGTATAATTAAAAGTTTAACTTATAAACTTTTTAATCTTAAATTTTTGATAGCTGTTTTTAAGTCATTACCAGCATCATCCAATGCCTGTTTAGCTTCATCAAATGAAATATCAAATGTCTCTGCAAGACTTTTAATGTCTTCATCAGAGTATGATGTATTATTAATGTTTGAATGTTTAAGAATTTCATCTGCTAATTCTTTTTTAAGTGTCATATATTCATCATGTGAAATACCATTAGCCTGTAATTCCATGTCTCTTAAAGGACAAGGTTTTGAATCTTTACAACACCAAATTAAGGAACCAAAACATGTTGCTGCTCCTGCACCAAGTTTGGTTTTTTTACCAAATTCTTCTTTAATGTTTACAAATTCCTGAGGACTAATTCCTATTTCTGCTATTTTTGCATGTACTGGACATGGTTTTACTGGTGGACAACAAAATGCAAGTCCTCTAGCATCTCCTCCTCTACATACATGAGCTGGTGCATCATCCCATCCCATTATTATCACTCCTTAAATTAATATAATTAATTGAATTATTTTAAATCGTCTTTTTATTATTTTATATATAAAATATATTCTATCATCTAAACTATAATAATTTTTCGAAAAGATTAGAAAAGGTCTTCTCAAGATGTGTGGTGAAGTTAGATTTTTCATCATAAAAATGTTTTTCGAGAATTTTCTCTTTCAAACTGAGAATATAGTCTAAATAATCTAGGTAATGTTTTAAATTTATTTTTTTAATGTTTTGGCTGTTAATAAAATATTTCCCTTTGTAAAAAAAACTATGTTTGAGGTATTACTCATATTCCTTCAAAGCAAGGTTTTCTACAGAGCCAATAGAAGATAACTTAGATTTCACATAATTTTCAGCACAAGGTAACTGTATATTCATCACCACAGGTACTGACTACATCTTGGAAAAACAGATTAATATAAATTCTGAATTTAAAAAAATTTGTAATTTAATAATTGACTAAAAAAGTAAGAATATTAGAATTATTGAATAATTCTAATCAGTTTATAATTTTGTTTTAGAGTAGGTTTTAGGTTGTGATACACTGTATAATAAATTACTCCAATTAGGATTGTTTGAACCCCAATAATTGTTTTCAATATTATTTTTAGCACTTGTTGTGGCAGTTATAGCATCACCAGCATTATATGCATTGTTGCTGATGAAGTTGCTATTAGTAACTGTAAGGTTACCCATATTGGCTATTGCTCCACCACCAAGGTTAGTAGCATTAATATCATTCTTTTCAAAGTTAGAATTTCTCACGTCTACTACTGAAAATGTGTATATAGCACCGGCTAATGCTAATGATTTTGCTTTAATAGAATTACTTGTGAAATTGGAATTAGTAACATTTATTCCTCCTTCATATGCATAAACTACTCCACCATATCCATTGTCAGTATCAGCTAATTTATTACTGTTCATTTGTGTGTCAATAATGTTTACTGAAGCTTTATATGAATATATTGTTCCACCATAAGTAGTGGCTGCACTTAAAGTGTTGGAATTTATTTTTGTATTCTTAATATCCATAGCAGCAGTTTCAACATAAACTGCTCCTCCACCAGCATTATTTGTTGCTTTAATCGTGTTGGAATTTATGTTTGAGTTCATTATTGAAATTCCACTACTTAATGATCCTATGATTCCTCCCATTCCATAATCTGTAGATATGATTTGGTTGTTTGTGAAAGTACTGTTGTCTATTACAACAGCTCCTGCAATTGCTCTTATAACTCCTCCAGTAACATATTTGCCCTTAGCAATGTTCTTTGTGAATGTTGTTTGGTTAATGATTATGTCACAATAGTCACCATATATTGCTGATGCTCCTGTTGAATTAGTTCCGGTTACTTGGTTTGATTCAAATCTACAATTTGTTATGTATGTTGTGTTATCATAACATCTTATTGCTCCACCTTGACTGTTTACATTTGTAACTATGTTGTTGGTAAATGTTGTGTTTGTTATATTTAGTATACCATTTGTATATATTGCTCCTCCTGAGAAGTTACCACTTCCTGTGTTGTTAACAAATCTTGAATTTACAATATTTAATTTTCCTGATGTTACTATAGCTCCTGCACTAAAGTCATTGTTACTCTTAGCATTTCTTATGGTTATTCCTTTTATTGTGAGAACTGCATTTCTTTTAGTTATATTAAATACAGGAACTCCACTTTTTTGTCCATCAATAAAAGTCTTATCTCTTCCACTACCAATAAGGTTAACTGAAGTGTTAAGTTGTAATCCAGAAAGTGAATAAGTACAAGGTTCTAACTGAATAGTTCCAAACAATGAAATATGTGTTAAAGCGTATTGGATTGTTTTAAATGGATGAGCTTTATCTCCTAAGTTACTGTCACTACCTGTTGGGCTTACATATACAGTTTTTTGATGAGTTACAACTAAATTACCGCTATATGAACTTGAATCATAAATACCATTCTTTTCATATGTAGCATAATATTTCACAGTTTTACCATCATACTTTGTAGGAACAGTATATTCTAATGTTGCAACTCCATTAGATACCTTTGCAGTACCAAGGTATTCATTATTAAGATAAAACTTAACTTCACCAGAGTTTACATTATATTTCTCATCATCAACTACACTAAGACTCATTGTTGACTTAGAACCTACAACAGCATAAAACTCTTCTCCTCTAATTGTAGTACCATACCTTGAAACAATCATAGTGTTAGTATTGGAACTTGGTTTATATACTTTTGAACCAAGATATTCTGCTTTAATTCTGTAATTTCCTGCAACATACTCCTTCAAGGTGTGTCTTAGTGTAGCAACACCATTTCTGACAGTAGCAGTTCCTATAACAGTATTGTTTATGCTGTATCTTACACTACCATCAGTAGCATAATTCTGGTTCTGATCCCTGATTATTGAGGATAATGTTATCTCAGAGTTAGGGTTTGCATTTATAGCATTAGGGCTGATAGTAGTTTTTAACTGTGTTACTTCATAAGTTCCTTTTCCATTTGAAGAAGCATATTTCCAATCTCCAACATAACTTGCATAAACATATGTTTTATTGGATGTTTCATAATTTGTAGTGTATGTGAATTTTGCAAATCCGTCAGATACATTTACTTTACCTAAAATAATGTTGTCTTTTTTAAATGTAACAACACCTTTGGACACATAATTATTAAATTCATCAATTACTGTAGCAGTTATTGTTATGGTTTTTGAAGGTTTTGTTGAAGTATCTGGAACAGATACTTTAGTTGTTAATTGTTTTAATGTTAATTTAGCTTTATTTGTTGAACCAATAACTGTGTCTGTTGTAAGACCTGTTGCAGTAATGTTATATGTTTTTTCATATAATGATGAAGGTAATGTGTAATATAATTTTACGGTTCCATTAGCATCAGTGAAGTTTGAGCCAATAACTGTATTATTCAGTTTAAATGTAACATTCATCTTTTTAACTGGCTGTTTAATCTCATCAGTAACAGTTGCCATGAATAATGTGTAATTTCCAGCTTTTGATGTAATATTTTTCATAGTTAATTTTGAATTTAATTTATTCACTATAAGGGTAGAATTCACAATGCCTGGATTATATTTATAATTACCAGAATATGTTGCTGTTAAATTGTAAACACCCGGTTTTAAATGACTAGTATACTCATATTCTGCACTACCATTACTGAATTTTATCTTTGTAATGTTAATATCATTTGCTTTGAATTGGATAGTACCAAAAGCATCATCATTTAACTCAACAGATATCACATCTTTAACTAAATATTTTATGCTGAAATTTCTCATACTCATATCAGCATCAATTCTTCCACCTTCAGGAGTTAAAGTTAATGTTGCATTCACTGTTTTACCCATATATTTGTTATCTCCGGAGTATGTGAATTCTAACAGATATTCTTCTGATTGGAATGATTCTGGAACTGGATATGTGTAATATACCATACCATAAACAACTTCAAGTTTATCTGATATGGTGTTCTTATTAATTTTAAACACGGCATTTCCTGCTGCATCAGTTGGTACTAATACTAATAATGTCTTATTTACGCCAGGATGAATCTCCGAATCACTTATACGAATATCAGGATTTTCAAAGATATTATTATATTCTAAAGGATTATAATTATCTCCTCCAGGGTGAGTAATGGTAACATTATTCATATCAGTTACAGGGAAGTTACCTGTGTATGTAAATTCACCTTTACTATTGGTTTTAGCACTAACAGACTTACCATTAACTACAACTTTCACATTACTGTTTTTTCTAACTTTACCACTAGCATCAGTAAAAATACCTGAAATAGTAACATTTCCATTATCTTCCTCTTTAAATGTTGTAATGTTAATGTTCAAATCCTGTTTTGTTACAATATATGTTGTATTGACATCAACAGGATTATAGTTAGCACCGCCAGGATGACTTAAAGTAACATTATTAATTCCAAGCGCACCTAATTTTGTTACAAATGTGAAATATCCATCACTATCTGTTTTAGCACTACCAAATTTACCATTAACCATAACTTTAACTTTACTGTTAACTCTAGGTTTGTCATTAGCATCAGTGAACCTACCAGTAATGGTTACATTATCACCAAAACCAACATTTGCAATAGGATCTACTGTAATCTTAAGATCCTGTTTAACTACAGAGTATGTTGTGTTAATACTGGCTGGATTGAAATTTGCTCCACCTTTGTGACTAATGGTAACATTGTTTATTCCAATTTTACCAATAACCGTAGTGAAGGTGTAAGTTCCATTTTCATCAACTAATGCACTACCAAATTTACCATTAACTTCTACTTTAACCTTACTGCCGTTACGGGCAATTCCATTTTCATCAGTAAAAGTTCCTGTAATAGTAACATTTTCTCCGAAAGAAGTTTGATTAATAGGATCTACTGTAATTTTAAGGTCCTGTTTTAACACAGTATATGTTGTGTTAACACTTATTGGGTTGAAATTTGTTCCACCATTATGACTTACTGTGACATTGTTTATACCAACTTTTCCTATTTTAGTAAGGAAATAAAATTTTCCATCATCGTTTGTTTTTGCACTTGCTGATTTGTCATTGATATTAATTTTGAGTTTACTGTTTATTCTTGGATTGCCGTTTATATCAGTAAAAGTACCGGAAATATTTGCATCATTTCCATATTTTACTTCCTCAATAGGATTCAGAGTTATACTTAAGTCTTTTTTCTCATTAGTTTCTGTTGTATTTGTTTTAGTTTGTGTCTGTACATTTTTAGAAATAGTATTTGTAACAACACTATTATCATCATAATTTTCAGATTCATATACATTTAATGAATTGTCATTAGTAATGTTATCTGTTGCAGATACTGTAGTGACTGTAAGAATAATGAAAATCATTAAAAAAATACTGAAAATTAGATTATTCTTTCTAACTCTAATGTTTATTCCTCCTATCTTTTTTCATTTAACGAATAAAAATACATTTTTTTGTGTATTGTTATAACGCCATTATTATAGTTAATATTATTTAAATTTAATGTATATAATTTTAATGTTTTACTTTAGAATTATTAATTTAAATAATTTGAATACTCTATCAATAGAATTTTATAACAACAATGAATTATAACAAAAATATGATAAAAAAAGTGAAAACGGGGGGTGGGGAAGGAATATCTATCAAATATATTAATTAACAATAAATGTTTTAGTACTGCTTGTTGGGTTGTAGTTTGCACCACCAGTGTGTGATATGGTTATTGTGTTAGTTCCTACTTTGTTTGCTGTTGTACTGAATGTGAATACTCCTTTTGTATCAGTCTTGGTAGTGTATTCTACACCATTAAGTTTTACTTTAAGGTTGGTGTTTGCCCTGATTTTACCATTAGCATCTGTGAAAGTACCTGTAACTGTTACTTTATTACCTTTTTTAACAGTGCTTATAGGGTTTATTGTGATTTTAAGGTCTTGTTTTATCATCTTGAATGTTGTGCTGGTGTTGATTGGGTTGAATCCCGTTCCACCATTGTGTGATACTGTTACGTTGTTAGTGCCTATTACTCCGACTTTACTGGTTGCTTTGAATTTGCCGTTGGCATCTGTTCTTGTGGATAATGTTTTACCATTTATGATTATTTTAAGAGCACTGTTTGCTCTGATTTTACCACTTGCATCTGTGAATGTTCCCTTGATTACTACACTGTTTCCATAGGTTACTGTGTTTATTGGGTCGATTGTTACTTTTAGGTCTTGTTTTTTCATTGTGAATGTTGTGGTTGTGCTGGTTGGGTTGTAGTTTCCTCCACCATTATGATA
>ODAI014682425.1_pt1 | contig 29042 bp, 22 predicted proteins | sample 1539321 | NCBI WGS metagenome assembly ODAI01 (sample SAMN02144231, study PRJEB22623) | gut metagenome | biome: sheep rumen | host: Ovis aries | place: New Zealand
CCCAGGCCCACCTTCTGCAGCAGCTCCCGGGCGTAGGCTTCCGCCTTGGCCTTGTCCCGTTTCAGCACGCAGCATTGGGCTTCGGTCAGGTTCCGAAGCACATTCATATGAGGAAATAAATTAAAGTTCTGAAATACATAGCCCATTTTCAGGCACAGGGTTCGCTGCTCCTTGGGAGGCGCGTACACGCCGTCCTTCACCAGCGCCTGGCCGTCGATTTCGATGGTGCCGCCATCCACCTTTTCCAGATTGTTCATGCAGCGCAGCAGCGTGCTTTTGCCGGAGCCGCTGCGGCCGATGATCGCCACCACTTCGCCCTCGTTGACCTGCAGGGAGATGTCCCGCAGCACGCCCAGGCCGTCAAAGCTCTTTTTCAGGTTCGTCGCCTTCAGCACACCCATGACTGTCTCCCCCCTTCTTAACGGAAATAATTCAGCTTCTTTTCCACCCAGCCCAGCAGCAGCGTCAGCACGCCGTTGAAGATCAGGTAGTAAACGCCGGTGAAGAACATGGGCCAGATGGCGCCGGAAATGCCCTGGCTGCCCTTCATGAACGCCTGGCCCGCCCAGATGATTTCCTGGAGGGCGATGATTCGGGCCAGGGAGGTATCCTTCACCAGGGTGATGATTTCATTGGACATAGGCGGCACGATTGCCTTCACCACCTGCATCAGCTTGACCCGCCAGAAAATCTGGCCCTTGGTCATGCCCAGCCCCTTGCCCGCCTCGATCTGCCCCACCGGCACGCCCTGGATGCCTCCCCGGTAAATTTCGGAAAAGTAGCAGGCGTAATTAAGGATGAACGCCACCGCCGCTGCGGCAAAGCGCCCGCTCTCTCCCCCGCCCCAGATGGGATTATGCAGCACCAGGCCGGGGAAATAATAAATGATCAGCAATTGAATCATCAGCGGCGACCCCCGCACGATCCACACGATGATGCGGGTAAATACGCTCAGGGGCTTAAACCGGCTCATGGACCCAAAGGAGATCACCAGCCCCAGGGGCAGGGCCCCCAGCAGGGTCACAAAAAACAGCCGCAGAGTTTGCAGAAAGCCCACGTTCAGCGAATTGATCACGATGGGCATTTGCTTCATTATCAGTTCCATAGGCGTTCCTCAATCATGATTGAAAGTTCTTTTATTGTCCTTGCATCGCCCGGCCAATGAACAGAAAAGGGACAGCCGAGCAGGTATCAGGCCCGGCCCGGCTGTCCTGGTATCAGGGGGAGGAGGGGAAAAAGCTTATTGAGCGATCAAAGCGGCCTGAACGCCATAGGCTTCGGCGGTGGCCAGCAGGGTACCGTCGGCATACGCGGCCTTCAGGAAATCGTTCAGCGCGGCGGCCAGGTCGCTGCCCTTGCGGAAGCCCACGCCGTATTCTTCGCTGTTCAGGCTCAGGGTGTAGGTGAGGTTGGCATAGTTGGTGCCCTCGCCCACCATGGCGGCAGCCATCAGGGCATCGATCACAGCGGCGTCGGCAGTGCCGCCGGCCACTTCCATCAGCGCCGCGGCCTGGGAGGTGACGGACACCTTGTTATAGCCCAGGGCGTCGATTTCCGCTTCGCCAGCGCTGCCCGCTTCCACCGCGAAGGTCAGGTTGGACAGATCCAATACGTCAGTGTAGTTCGCTGCCTGGTCCGCAGCCAGCACCACCACCTGGGCGTTGTTGCAGTAGGCGTTGGAGGTTTCCATGGCGCTCTTGACTTCGTCGGTCAGCGTCATGCCGTTCCACACGCAGTCAATGGCCTTGCTGTCCAGTTCCAGGATCTTATTGTCCCATTCGATTTCGATGAACTCCACTTCCACGCCCAGGGAGGCGACAAAGGCCCGGGCCACGTCGGCGTCAAAGCCGACCCATGCGCCCGCTTCGTCCTTATAATCCATGGGCTCAAAATCCGTGATGCCCACCACCAGCTTGCCCTTGGCCTTCACATATTCCAAATCCGTTTCGGCAAAAGCCGCATTGCCCAGCGCCATCACCAGGGCCAGCATCATTGCGAAAACCTTCATCATGTTCTTCATCATCGTTTCCCTCTTTCTTTGCTTTATCGCTTTACCTTGATGAAACGATAGTATAATATCACAGCGCGCGTATTTTGTCAATGGACGGAACAAAAAATTTTGAGAAAACAGTGAAAGCCCGCGCTCTGTGTCAGCGCGGGCCCGAATGGATGATAAAAGAAAGCAATTACTTGTCGCCGAAGGAGATGCCCATATCCCGGGCCACCTGCACCATCTGGTGATCCACTGGCACCAGCTTGGGCACGCCCGCGATTTCGCTGAGTTTGTTATGGGTAATGGTATTGCCCACCAGCGCCACGGTGACGCCATATTCCTGCTGAGCGATGAGCTGGGCGGCATGTACGCCAAACTGGGTGGACAGCACCCGGTCGTAAGCGCTGGGAGAGCCGCCCCGCTGGAGATGCCCCGGCACCACGGCCCGGGCCTCGATCTCGGGCATCACCGCGGTCAATTCCTTGCAGATGCGGTTGGCAATGCCGTTGAACCCGGCTTCCTGGCGGGCCTGCTCCCGCTCCTTGCGCTTCATCTTGGCTTCTTTGCGGTCCATGGCCCCTTCGGCCACGGCGATGATGGTAAAGGATTTTTTATTCTTGATGCGGTTCTCCACGCACTTGGCCACTTCTTTGATATCATAGGGGATTTCAGGCAGCAGCACCACGTCCGCCCCGCCGGCGATGCCGGAATACAGGGTGAGCCAGCCCGCCTTGTTGCCCATGATCTCAATGACCATCACCCGGCCATGGCTGGCGGCGGTGGTATGGATGCGGTCGATCACGTCGGTGGCGATGTCCACGGCGGTGTGGAAGCCGAAGGTGAAGTCCGTGCCGTAAATATCATTGTCGATGGTCTTGGGCAGGCCGATCACGTTCAGCCCCTCTTCGGACAGCAGATTGGCGGTTTTGTGGGTGCCGTTTCCGCCCAGCGTCACCAGGCAGTCCAGCTTCATGTCGGCGTAGTTTTTCTTCATCGCCGCCACCTTGTCCACGTTGTCCTCGCCGATCACCCGCATATTGCGGAAGGGCGTGCGCTTGGTGCCCAGGATAGTGCCGCCCAGGGTCAGGATGCCGGAAAACTGGCTGCGCTTCATTTCCTGCCAGTCCCCTTCGATCAGGCCGCGATACCCGTCGGAAATGCCGATGATCTCGGCGTCAAACATTTCATAGGCTGCCCGGGCAACGCCGCGGATGGCCGCGTTCAGGCCGGGGCAGTCCCCGCCGCTGGTCAAAATGCCGATTCTGCGCTTCATGCTTTTTCCTCCTGTTGTATATGGGTGAAGACTGGGAAAGATTTTTTAAAGACGATACCACCGTTCTCTAATGCCCTATTGCCTATTGCCTTTTGCCTAATGCCTATCGCCTGTATTCTCTTCCCCATCCCCCTTTGTTTCTTTCTTACTTCTTTTTCTTGCTGGTGCCGATGCCGAAAATGCCCAGAATGGAGCGGCTCACCTGGCGGCCCACTTCCCGGCCCGCGCCGGTGGTGGCGGAGCTGAGGAAGCTGTTCAGATATTTTTCCGCCGTGGTCATTTCGCTGGGCTTCTTGGCGGGTTTCTTAGCGGGCTTGGTTTCCTCCTGGACGGCGGGCTGGGCGGGCTGCTGCACGGCAGGCGCTGGAGCCGCCTGCACGGGCTGGGCCTGGGGCACGGGATAGGCCGGGGCCTGCTGCATGGCGGGCTGCTGCTGATACACCGGCTGCTGGAGGGTGGTCATCACATGCTCCTCATACTGGCCGGTGGTGGGGTTATACACGCTGAAGGTCATAGGCGCATAAGTCGGCTGGGCAGGCGCCTGCTCCACAGGAGCCGCCTGAACGGGGGCCGCGGGCTCCACCACCGCTTCCGCCGCCACAGGCCGCACCACCTGGGTCTGGGGAGCGCCGGTGGCCTGGATAAACTGGGCGGACAGGATTTCATAGGCGCTTTCCCGATCGTAGTACACGTCGTACTTGGCGCCGATGGCGTCGGTGTCCAGGAAGGTCTTGCGCAGCTCGTCGGGGATCATGCCGATCTGGCTCTGGGGCGGCAGGATGGTGGCCTTCTGCACGATGCCGGGGGTGCCGTCCTGCTGGAGGAAGGAAATCAGCGCTTCGCCGGTGGCCAGCTGGGTCAGGGCGGTTTCGGTGTCAAAGTCCGGATTCACCCGGAAGGTCTGGGCCACGGCCCGCACCACCTTCTGCTCCTGGGGAGTGAAGGCGCGCAGGGCGTGCTGTACCCGGCCGGAGAGCTGGCCCAGCACGGAGGAGGGCACGTCGGTGGGGCTCTGGGTGATGAAGTAAACGCCCACGCCCTTGGAGCGGATCAGGCGCACCACCTGCTCGATGCGCTCCAGCAGCGTCTTGGAGCAGTCGTCAAACAACAGATGGGCCTCGTCAAAGAAGAACACCATCCGGGGCAGCTCCTTGTCGCCCTGCTCGGGCAGCAGCTCATACAGTTCGCCCAGCATCCACAGAAGGAAGGTGGAATACATGGCGGGCTTTCGGAACAGCTTTTCCGCCGCCAGGATATTCACCATGCCGTGGCCGTCCTCGTCCTGGGTGAGCCAGTCCGCCAGATCCAGGGCGGGCTCGCCGAAGAAGCTGTCGCCTCCCTGGGCTTCCAGGATGGCGATGGCCCGCTGGATCGCGCCCACGGTGGCCTTGGCCACGTTGCCGTAGTCCAGGGTATACCGGGCGGCGTTTTCGCCTACATAGGCCAGCATGGCCTTTACGTCCTTAAGGTCCAGCAGCAGCATGCCTTCGTCGTCGGCGATATTGAACACGATATGCAGCACGCCGGTCTGGGTTTCATTCAGGCCCAGCATCCGGGCCAGAAGCAGGGGGCCCATTTCGCTCACCGTGGTGCGCACCGGATGGCCCTTTTCCCCGTACACATCCCAGAAGGTGACCGGGCAGGAACGGAAGGAAAAATGCTCCACGCCGCAGGTTTCCAGGCGGCTGTCGATTTTCGCGTTGCCCTGGCCCGGCATGCACAGGCCCGCCAGATCGCCCTTCACATCGGCCATGAACACGGGCACGCCCAACTGGGAAAAGCCCTCGGCCAGCACCTGCAGCGTGACCGTTTTGCCCGTGCCGGTGGCCCCGGCGATGAGCCCGTGGCGGTTGGCCATGGAAGGAAGCAGGGAGACAGGGCCCTCCCCGGAGGTGCCCAACCAGATGTTACCGTTTGAAAGCATTGTGTGTTCCTCCTTTGTGATTGGTTAGATGTATTTTTTCTGTTCAATAGATATCGTAAAAAAATCTAATCATCCTTATCAGTCAGGAGCGCATAAACTATTAACTATTAACTCCTAACTCCTCACTCCTAACTCCTCACTCCTAACTCCTCGCTCCTAACTCCTCACTCAGCAAAATACCAGGGCCGCCGCCTGGGCGCTGATGCCCTCGCCGCTGCCCTCGTAGCCCATATGCTCGGTGGTGGTGGCTTTCACGGACACCTGCTCCAGGGTAATTGCCAGGGCCGATGCGATGGTTTTTCTCATATCGGGAATATAGGGGGCCAGCTTGGGGGCCTGGCACACGATGGTCACGTCCACATTGCCCACGGAAAACCCGTTTTCCTTTAAGCGCCTGCCCACCTCTTTCAAAAGCAGAACAGAGGAAATCCCTTTAAAAGCGGGATCCTGATCGGGAAACAGCTTGCCGATATCCCCCAGGGCCGCCGCGCCCAGCAGCGCGTCCATCATGGCGTGCAGCACCACGTCGGCGTCGCTGTGGCCCAGCAGGCCCTTTTCATAGGGAATCTTCCCCCCGCCCAGCCACAATTCTCTCTCCGCCACCAGCCGGTGGGCGTCAAACCCCGTGCCCACCCGGGGGGAAAGCATACCATTCACCATTCTTAGATCCTCCGGGGATGTTAATTTGATATTGTCCGGGCTCCCCTGCACCAAATACACCGGATGCCCCGCCGCCTCCATCAGCGCCGCGTCGTCGGTATAGCGGGCGGGGGCAGCTTCATGAGCCAGGAGCATCTCCTTCACGTAAAACCCCTGGGGCGTCTGCATCTGCCACAGCTCGTTCCTTTTCAGGGTTTCCAGCACCCGGCCCTTTTCGTCGGCCCGCTTGATGGTGTCCCGGGCGGGCACGGCGGCCACCCCGGAGCCATATTGCCGGACGCTGTCAATCACCCGCCGAATGATTTCCTCTGTCACAAAAGGCCGGGCCCCGTCGTGGATCAGGGCAATTTCAGCGTCCCTGGGCAAGGCCCTGAGCCCGTTCAGGGCGGACGCCTGGCGGTCCTCCCCGCCGGGGACAATGGCAAAAGGCACGCAGCCATACGCGGCCAGCGTTTGAGAAAAGACGTTTTCCTCTCCCGCCCGGGTCACCAGCGCCACGCCGTCCACCGTGGCCCGGAAGGCTTGAAAGCTGCGCACGATAGCGGGCACGCCGCCCACCCGCAGCAGGGTTTTATTTTGCTCTGCGCCCATGCGGGTGCCGCTGCCGCCGCACAGCACCACGGCGAAAACGCTCATGGCTCCTCCTCCGTCAGGATCCGGATCACGGTATCATAGATCCGGGATGCTTTTTCGGGCCAGCGGGCGGCCAATTGATCCGCCAGCTCCCGGGTGGGCAAAGACAGGCTCAGGCGCATCATGTCCATATCCTGCTCCACTACTTTCAGGTTCAGTTCGTATTCCCCCCGGTCCGTCTGCACGATCTGCTGCCCATTCTGCATTTCCTGACGGAAGCGGCTTTTCCATTCATCCCGGGATTCCGCCAGCAGGTTTTTCACGCTTCTTGGCACCCGGCTGCCAAACAGTTGCAGGGCTTCCCGCCCGGCGTCGGTGACCTGGTATAAAAAGCCCGCCTGCTTCTTGGTGCGGACGGCCTGGCCCCGGTCGCACAGGCTGTTTAAAGCGAACATCATTTCAAAATAATTCATTAAATCGTGCTCGAACAGGAACTGCAGCAATTGCAATTCCGTACACGGCCCCAGGCTGGCCAGGCTTTCCAGCACGATCAGCTTTTGTTCATCATCCGGCGCGCGCCGGGGAGGCTCTATTTTCATAGCTCGCCCTCCAAAGCACATAATCAACCAATAAGTATATTTCTTGTTTCATTCCAAAATTCCTGCAAAAAATGGGAGGAAAAGAAAAAATTATCGAGGGATGAGGTATTAGGCAATAGGTATTAGGCATTAGGTAATAGGAGAGTTCAGAGTGAAGAGAGCATAGCATTCGCTTTCAATGCAGACCCAAAGAATCGACTGTCTCATCAGCGCTCTCGCCCCTTATTATCTATTGCCTATTCCCTATTCCCTATTGCCTTTTGCCTATTCCCTATTGCCTTTTTACCTTTTCCTTCCGAAGATTTTCATTGCTTTTATGCACTATCAATGGTATAATGAAAATGAAGGAATGAAATTCACGAAACGTTTCATATTCGACAGAACAAGAAAGGGTGGCTAACGTGAGAATCACCGCTATTGGAGAAATCCTGGTAGACATGACCCAGACCCAAATCGACGGCAACGGCATTGCCCATTTCGCGGCGAACCCCGGCGGCGCGCCGGCCAACGTGGCCGTGGCGGCGGCCCGGCTGGGGGCGGACGCGGCATTCGTGGGCTGCATCGGGGAGGACGCTTTTGGCGATATGCTGAAAGAAACCCTGATCCGCCAGCGCGTCAACATTGACGGCTTGCAGGTGACGCCCCTCACCAACACCACCCTGGCCGTGGTGACGGTGGACCCCACAGGCGAACGCAGCTTTTCCTTCTATCGCAAGCCGGGGGCCGACCCCCGCATCGACGCCAAGAAGGCCATTCAGGCCGTGAAGGGCACGGGCATCCTGCATTTCGGTTCCGTCAGCCTCACCGACCCCACCTGCCGGGACGCCATCGTTTCCACCGTGACCGCCGCCAAGAGCGACGGGGCCCTGATCACCTACGACCCCAACTACCGGGCGGCGCTGTGGCAGAACGAGGACGCGGCCATGCTGCAAATGCGGGCGGTGCTGCCCCTGTGCGATATCGTGAAAATCAGCGATGAAGAAACCATGCTGCTCTGCGGAGTGAAGGACCCCCGGGCGGCGGCCCGGAAGCTGATGGAAATGGGCGTGAAGCTGGCCGTGGTCACCCTGGGTTCGGAAGGGGCCCTGTGGCAGCTTGGCGATTTGGAAGGCCAGGCGCCGGGCTTCAAGGTCAAGGTGGCGGACACCAATGGCGCGGGCGACACCTTCTTTGGCTCCCTGCTGAGCCGCATCGCCCTGCACGGCGGGCTGGACGGCCTGACCGCCGATGACCTGAACGCCTACGTGCGTTTTGCCAATAAAGCCGCCTCTCTGACCACCAGCCGGCCCGGGGCCATTCCCGCCATGCCCACCCTGAAAGAAGTGCAGGAGGGCCTGGAAGCATGAAGCGCGCTGAATGGAACGCCGAGTTCGCCCGCCGGTTCAGTAAGCGGGAGGATGAGCTCAAATGGCTGTACTGTGAATTATACCACAGCGATATGAAGGCGTGGGATTATTTCGTGGGTATGCTCTACCGCGCCTGGCAGCAGCGGCCCGAACCCCTCAAGGCCATGGACCGGGAGCGGGAAACGCGTCCTGATTGGTACAAGGGCCATGATCTGGTGGGCATGCAGATGTATGTGAACGCCTTCGCGGGCACCCTCAAGGGCGTGGAAAAAAAGCTGAATTATCTCAAGGAATGCGGGGTCAATTACCTGCATCTGATGCCCCTGCTGAAAAGCCCCAAGGGCCGCAGTGACGGGGGCTACGCCGTCAGCGATTTTAGAAGCGTGCAGCCCGAGCTGGGCACCATGGAGGATTTGTATGCCCTGAGCGAAAAGTGCCATGAGCAGGGCATGGCGGTGTGCCTGGATTTTGTGATGAACCACACCAGCGAGGACCACGAATGGGCCAAAAAGGCCCGGGCCGGGGACCCGGAATATCAGCGCCGGTATTTCTTCTATGACACCTGGGATTTGCCCAATTGGTACGAGCAGACGGTGCCCCAGGTGTTTCCCACCACCGCGCCGGGAAACTTTACCTGGTGCGAGGAAGCGAAAAAGGTGGTGATGACCACCTTCTATCCTTATCAGTGGGATCTGAACTACGCCAACCCCACCGTGTTCAACGACATGACAGACGACATGCTGAACCTGTGCAACCACGGGGTGGACATCGTGCGCCTGGACGCCACGCCTTACATCTGGAAGGCGCTGGGCACCACCTGCCGCAATCTGCCCCAGGTGCACACCCTGATCCGCATGATGCGGATGGTGTGCGAAATTGTGTGCCCCGGCACATTGCTGCTGGGCGAAGTGGTGATGGAGCCCAGCAAGGTGGCCCCCTACTTTGGCACCGTAGAAAAGCCGGAATGCCATCTGCTCTATAACGTGACCACAATGGCCTCCATCTGGCACACCGTGGCCACCCGGGACGTGCGGCTGCTGGCCCACCAGATGGAGCAGGTGTTCTCTTTGCCCAGGGAATATACCTTCCTCAATTACCTGCGCTGCCATGACGACATCGGCTGGGGCCTGGACTACGATTTCCTTTCCCAGTTCGGCCAGCAGCAGGTGCCCCACAAGAAATACCTGAACGATTATTTCACCGGCAAATGGCCCGGCAGCCCGGCCCGGGGCGAATTGTACAATGATGACCCGCGCCTGGGCGACGCCCGGCTCTGCGGCACCACCGCTTCCCTGTGCGGCGTGGAAAGCGCCCGGAAAGCGAAGGACGGCAGCGCCCTGAACATGGCCCTGACGCTGGACGAAACGCTGCACGCTTTCATGTTCACCATGAGCGGCGTGCCGGTATTATACAGCGGCGACGAAATCGCCCAGGAAAACGATAACGGGTATCACCATGATCCCCTCAAGGCCGACGACAGCCGCTATCTGCACCGGGGAAACATGGACTGGGACAAGGCGAAAAAGCGCCGTGACCCCCATGCCCCCGAAGGCCGTCTCTTTGCCGCCATCCGCCGGATGGAGGAAATCCGGGCACAGCACCGGGCCTTTGACGGGGCGGCGGATACCTGGCTGCTGAACACCGGAAACGATCATGTGCTGGGCATCGGCCGGTATTACAAGGGCGAAAAGCTGCTGGCGCTGTTCAATTTTGACACCGCCCAGCAAATCGCCTGGGTCAACGACCCCGACCCCTACGCCGATCTGCTTTCCGGTAAGCCCGCCGACGCCAAGGCCGTTGTCCTGCCTGCCTGCTCCTTCCAGTGGCTGTACCGGGAAATGGGGAAAGAGTGAGGAGTTAGGAATTAGGAGTGAGGAGTTCTTAGTAAACAGCGCGGATTCCGATACCACGTCGGAAGCCGCGCTGGTTTTATATTCTGGTTTTCTGTAAAACGGAGGAGCCTGGGAACGCTCCACGATATGCTTGGCTCTATCCGCTTATGCTTTTTCATGCCCGCCCCTGGGCTTTCGGGACAGCAGCAGCGTCCACAGGCCGGGGAGCATGGACAAAAGCACCGCTGCGGCGGTGAGCGCGCCGTAGAACACCGAGCGCAGCCACTCCGGCGCTTTCTCCGTCAGATACAAGGGCAAAAGCGCGGCGGACAAAAGATCATACTGCCGCCAGGCCAGCAGCGCCGTGAGCAGGGGCAGCAGCACGATCAGCAGCCCGCCCACGATTTTCCCGAACACGGAGCCGCCGCGTCCCGGACGGTCGTATTCGTATTCGTCCTCGTCTTCGTATTCATACTCCTCCTCCGGCTGCTCCTGGGGCGGCTGATAAGCGGTGCGGGCGGCGGCCCGGGGATCAGTGCCGGACGCCGGGGCGGGAGAGGAGGACTGGGAAGGCGTGACCCGGGGAGCCGGGGCGGTGGCCGCGGCGGGACGCTGGACAGCAGCCGGGGCCGGGGCAGCCGTTTGGGGCGAGGAGCCAAACCGCCGCACGGAGCGGGCCGTGCCGCAGGAAACGCAAACCGCGGCGGTATCCTGATTCTGATATTGACAGCGCTGACAAACCCACATGTTCTTTTCTTCCTTTTCTCGTTATTCCGGGGAATCCCCCTCGTTTCCCGGTCCGTTTTTTACTTAGGCAGCATGGAGATGGCCGCGGCGATGGTTTTTTCCATGGCTTCCCGGCCGTACTTGTCCCCCTCGGCCTTATTCTTTTCGCCGTGGGTCAGGTTGCCCGCGCCGCCGATGCAACCGTTCACGCAGGCCATGCCCTCCACAAAGTTGGCGTCCAGCACGCCCCGGTTCATTTTCAGCAGGGCCATGCGGCATTCCTCGATGCCGTCGCAGGAAATGGGCTTGAGCTGAAAATCGGTAATATTCTGTTCCTTCAGGCTTTGGGTCACGGCGTCCGCCAGGCCGCCGGAGCGGGCGAAGATGCGGCCAAAGTAGCTGGCGTTGTCCAGCACATCCTCGGGCAGGGTGGTGATATCCATTTCCCGGCTGTCAAACAGGGCCTGCAGTTCTTCAAAGGTAATGGCCGCGTCCACATAGGGCTGAACGGTTTCCAGCTGCACCTCGGCCTTTTTCGCCGTGCAGGGGCCGATAAACACGATTTTGACGTTTTCCTCGTGCTCCTTGATATACTTGGCGATGGTGGCCATAGGCGAGAGATTGTGGGAAATATGGGGCGCCAGCTTGGGAAATTCGTTTTTGATGTAGGACACAAAGGCCGGGCAGCAGGAGGAGGTGAGCAGGCCCTTTTCCGCCAGCTCCCGGCCCTCGGCCCAGGCCACCAGATCGGCTCCCAAAGCGGCCTCCACCACGCCGATAAAGCCCAGCTCCTTGATGCCGGACACCACCTGGCCCAGCTTGGCGTAGGTGAGCTGACTGCCGATGGCGGGAGCCACCAGGGCGTATACCTTGTACTTGGTATTGTTTTCACTCTTTTTCAGCAGGTCGATCACGTTCAGGATATAGCTCTTATCCTGGATCGCGCCGAAGGGGCACTGGTACACGCAGGCCCCGCAGGAAATACACTTGTCGTAGTCGATCTTGGCGGCGTCGTCTTCGTTGATGGAAATGGCCTTGATTTTGCAGGCGTTCTGGCAGGGCCGCTTGCGGTTCACGATGGCGCTGTAAGGGCACACCTTGGCGCACTGGCCGCACTCCACACACTTGCTTTTGTCGATATGGGCCACGTGGTTGTGGTCAAAGGAAATAGCGCCTCTGCGGCAGGCGTCCTCACACCGGTGGGCCAGGCAGCCCCGGCAGGAATCCGTCACGTCGTAGCCGGAGGCGGGGCAGTCGTCGCATGCGATATCAATGACCTGGATCACATGGGGCTGATCGGCGGTGCCCCCCATCGCCAGCTTCACCCGTTCCGCCAGAATGGCCCGTTCCTTGTAGACGCAGCAGCGCATAGTGGGGATCTTTCCGGGCACGATGTCCTTGGGAATGTCCATCACATGCTCCAGCAGGGTATCGTTCCAGGCATGGCGGGCCACTTCCCGCAGCACCTTGTATTTTAAATACTGAACCTTGGTGTCAAATTTCCGCATACCGCATTCTCCCTGTACAGTTTTTTTGTAAAATCATTTGCCCCGGGAGTGAAAAGCACGCTCTCACATTAGCCGGGGCAGCACGCTGTGCTCAAAGAAATCAGCCGCCGTATCCGGGGCAACGGAAAAAAGCTCGCCGTCCACCTGGACGCAAACGCCCTTTTGGCATTGGCCCAGGCAGAACGCGCCGGTCATATGGATTTTTTCTTCCAGCTGATGCTTGCCGATCTGGGCCTGCAATTCCTCCAGCACGAATCGGGAGCCCTTGATGTGGCAGGAAGAACCGATGCACACGGTAATCGTCATCGCGATGGTCTCCTTTTCTGCGGCGGGCCGCTTGGATGAGGGAAAGGGAGAGGGTCACTCTTCCACTCGCAAAACAAAAAAGCATAATATAATGAAATTCGCCATCAGGCTCCGTATTCCTGCATCATTCGGCATAAAATTTGCCTGATAATTATAACATCAAAAATGCCGCCGGTCCCGGAGCATCGGCGGCAAAGACAACCAGATTCAATGAGCATAGAGGCTGTTTCTAATGGAGGGTTGTTACTTGGCTTCGGCGGTGAGGGCCACGGGACCGTCCAGCATATTGCCTTCCGCGTCCACGGAGCGGAACACGAACACAGTGACCTGGGTTCCGGCCTCCACGGGGGCGTCATAGGCAACGGTTACGGACTGATGATCCTCGGCCCAAGTGTAGGTATAGCCGGACACGGTGTTCACGGCCAGGCCGAAATCATTGGGGTTCACAGGGGCGCTGAAGGCGATGGTGAAGCCGTTGGCATCGGAGGAGGCCAGGGTGATTTCCGCCTTGTAAGCCGGGTCTTTCGGCGCGGTAAACAGCGGACGGATTTCATCCAGGGGCTTCAGATTGCCCTGCTCGTCAAAGTCGGTTGCCCAGTTGCCCAGGATGGGCCAGCGTTCCTCGTCCTTGGGCAGGCCCAGCTTGGGGGTATTCTGGCGCATTTCCGGCTCCCAAACGGGGGTCTGGGTGGAGAGGGTGTTGTAGGTGGTCTTAAAGCGCATGCGGCCCTGAGCGGGATCATACTTCTCCAGCTCCACATCCATGGCAATCACAAAGCCCTGCAGGGCTTCGATCTTGGCGTTGCGGATGGAGAACACCGTCTTGCCGCCCATAGGCACTTTATAGCCCATGGTGTCGGGGTACAGGGTCAGGGTCGCGCCGTAGGGCTGCAGATAGCCGCTCTGGGGCACCGCTTCGCCGTCCGGCAGATAGATCTTGTTGTCATAGTCGTACAGGTCAGTGGGCACGCTCTCCCCATCCAGGTACAGCAGCACCGGATCGTCGGCGCTGTTGTAGTTGACCAGCGGCGTGGTAAAGCAGATGCCGCTGCCCGCGTCATGGCCCAGGGCACTGTTGTCGGAAATGGCATGGCGCAGAGCGTCGTTCAGGGTCCAGCCGCAGATTTCGATGCTCTTAGCGTCTTTATCGCCCACGGCGGTGGCCATGTAGCGGCCCGCCTTGGCCTGCTCGGCGGTGATGGAAATTTCAGCCACGCCGTCCACCGCGTCGGCTTCCAGCTTGGTTTCCCCGTCAGTGAGCAGCAGCTCCACCTTCTTGGCGTCGGTGTGGAAGGCGAAGGTCATGGGCACGCCCTCGGTGACGGAGTTGGATTCCGTCCACAGCACATGCTTGTCAGGGCGGCTCCAGTTCAGATAGGTGCTGGGGATATAGAAGGGATTGCGCTCCATCTGGGCGATGGAATCATAGGCCTTGTCGGGCATGATGGTGCCGTTGCCGTCGGCGGCCACCAGGCCGCCCGCATTGGCCAGGGTGGGGTGATACTTGCGCACGATCTTATCCGCGCCGTAGTACAGATGATCCATCAGGCCGATCAGATCGGCGATATCCCTGTCCTGATTGGCGTGGGCCTGGTCCCGCACGATCACGGCGATATTGTCGCCCTGGCCCAGGAATTCATAGGCTTCCCTGGCCGCCCAGGTGTTGAGCACGGTGGCGGGGGTGTTCAGCCAGGCGTCCTGGCCCTCGCCGGTCCACACCAGGAAGTAATGGTTTTCCTTGGGCGTGGCAAAAGCGGCGATCAAGGAGTGGGCGTCGATGGGCATGTTGTCGGCCAGGTCGGGCCGCACGGTCAGGATCTGGGCCCGGTCGCAGAACCAGTGATCCTCGCCGGTGTTCTGAATGGCGCGCTGGGTGGTTTCGTTGAGACCGTAGGGGAAGTTATGCACCACGCCGCTGGCCATGGGCGGCTCATAGCTGAACAGCTGGCCTTCGGTGGCGTACCGGTAGCCGCTGGCGCCGGCCCCGCCGGGATCGCTGGGCACGATGATGTCAAAGCGGGTGTCGCCGTTGTCGCCGGTGTCGAACACGCCGCCCACCATGGCGCGCTTGCCGTTGTTGGAGCAGCCGGTGATGGCGGAGGCGTACACGTCCACGTCGGGGATCAGCACGTTGGGATTCAGGGCGGCCTTTTCCTCGTCGCTCAAAAGCATATAGTTTTCCAGGGCGTCCAGGGCGCGGCTGGCAAACCAGCCGGAGTGCATCAGGTCGCCGCTGTCCACGGCGTAATCATTCTTGATGGTGTTGTCGTTATACACGATGGGGTCCTGGGGCGGGTACAGCTTTTCGTACACGCTGAGCTGGCCGTTGTCCGGATCGGCGGAATTGCTGGCCGCCACGAAAACATAGCCGTTGTTGTTCAGCGTCACGATCTGGGCCTCGGACAGGGAGCCGATGCCCACCACCACGGGATAGCCCCGGCCGTTCACGCTGCTGTGGGCTTCACGCACCTGGCCGTCCACCTCGGGCGCTTCCTGGGGGAAGCGGATATCGAAGGTGGCCTTGATCCCCTCGGTCTTGCCTTCCTCGGACACCCAGGCGGCGTTGTCCGGGTTGGTGTCCCGAATGGTCATTTCCACGGTGACGGTGGGCAGGGTGACCTGGGTGACGGCGTCGGCGTGCTCCGCCCAAGTGTCGCCTTCCGCCCAGGGCTTGAGTTCACCGGGCATCTGGAAGCCATCCCCGTGGTAGACGAAGGTTTCGTCCGGGGCAAAATTGGCGTATACCATGCCCATGCCCCAACGGCTGAAATCCATGGCGGTATAGGTCACAGCGCCCTCAGGCAGGTTGGGCAGCACGCTGTAGCCGAAGAAGCCAGCCTGGCCCATGATGCCTTCCGCCCAGTTGTAGGCGTAGTTTTCCCGCACGGCGGTGACGGTGGTGTCTGTTTTCAGGGGGTCCATCCGGCTGCCGTAGAGATAATATTTCAGCATATCCTTGAGTTCATCCCGGCGGGCTTCCCACTGCTCCGGGGTTTCCACCCGGCCGGTGCCGTCGGGATCGGCGGAGGCGTCAAAGAAAGTAAACAGATCAGGCAGACTGAACTCGTCCGGCAGGTTTTCCAGCTCCGCCGGATAGGGGAAATAGGCGCGTGGGGCTTCCGTGTTTTCCGCCAGCGCCGGGACCAGGGCGGTCAGCGCCATGACAGCGGCTAAAACCAGACACAGCATCTTACTCATGTTCCATTCTCCTTTCAGTTTGTTCTTTTTTTCAACGCGCAGTCCGGAAAGAGAACGCCTGCGGACGCTTTCTGCCTCCTTCCCGATACGGTAAAATGATCCATATGCCAATGTGCAAATAAACTGCCCGCAGGCCGAACCCCTATCACCTGACTGTTTTCTGACCATATTATATAAGAATATTTACTTATAATCAATGGAAATCTGGTTCAAATCTATGCAAATCATGCAAAGCTGAAAGAAGCGCAAGGATTCAATCGCAAACTAAAAAAGCGCACAAAAAAAGGAAGGCCGCTGCCTGCCTTCCCGATGATTTACGCCGCGGGAATCTCTTCTTCCGCTCCGTACACGAAATCGTACAGGGTCTGGGCGGCGTCCTTGAGCCGGGGGCCGGGCCGGGAGATTTCGTTGGAATCAGCGTTGAGAATCTGATCGTTCACCACGGCCTTCAGGTTTTCCCAGCCTGCGCGGCCCTTGATTTCCTCCACGGGGGTGGGGCCTTCGCCGTAATACATGGTGATGGTCACGATGTAGTCCGGATCCCGGGCCAGCACCTGTTCTTCGGAGATGGCGCCCCAGCCGTCCACGTCGGCAAAGGCGTTGGTCAGGCCGCACATGGCCGCCAGCTCATCCATAAAGGTGCCCTTGCCCGCGGCCCACAGGCCCCATTGCAGGGGGGACACTTCAAAATAAACGGTCTTGCCGGTGGCTTCGCTCTTGCTTTGGATAGCGGCAAAGGCGTTTTCCAGATCAGCCACCATGGCTTCCGCTTCGGTATTCTTTCCCATGATCGCGCCGATCAGGCGGATGGCGGTATATACGCCTTCGATGTTCTGGGCATCGCTGACCACAACCTGAATGCCCGCCTGGGCCAGGGCCTCCACCTGCTCGGCGGTCTGGGCCATGGTGCCCATCAGCACCACCTGGGGCTGGAGGGCGATGATTTCTTCAATGTTGGTTTCATAGCCGGACTGCACGGCGGGCTTATCCAGCACGGAGGCGGGATAATCGCAGTATTCGCCGCGGCCCACCAGGGCGTCCTCGCAGCCCAGGGCGCACAGGATTTCGCAGTCCGCCGCCGTCAGGGCCACCACCCGGGTGGCGGGGCCGTTCAGGGTGATTTCCCGGCCCATCATATCCGTCAGGGTCACGGCATTGCTTTCCGCCGCAGCGCCGCAAAGGGAAAGCGCCAGCACAAGGGCCAGCGCCAGAGAGAGTGTTTTTCTGGTCATGGATCGTTCCTCCATTAAGAATATGAATCAAATGAACAAGCGAGGGCGGCTTTAGGCCGTCCCTCCCCAGAGGAACACCAATCAAACCGGCTGTTTCCAGCCGATACCATAGCGTTTCCCATCCCCAGGGGCCACTTTCGATGTAAACAGGTCTCCCGGCTTGGCCTCATCCTACTTGCGCACCTTCCCACAGGCTGAAACTTCTTGTTTGTCCCCCGCCCGCAGTGGCATCCCCGCGCGTTCGTCCGCTTCACGGTTACTGGGATAGCCCGGAAATCTCATCCGCGTTCCCATGACGGCAGGGAAGAAAAGCTGGCAGCCGCCCTTTTTCCCGCCGCCGCGCATTGCTGCGCAGATACACCGGCTATTCATTTGTCGCCTTGATTATACTATGTAGCCGGGGAGAGCGTCAAGAAGAAGCGGAGTTGTTTCGTTGTTTCAAGAAAACTTCAAGTGGTTAGGCAATAGGCATTAGGCAATAGAACGAGTGTTCAGGGTTCAGATATTTTTGGCGTTCCAAGTCTGCATTCGTTCCTTTTGTGCGCTATATTCTCTGTACTCTGCACTCTTTCGCCTATTGCCTAATGCCTATTGCCTGGCGACTGAATGCGCTCAGAAAAGTCTCTCACCGCTCTCCTCATTGAATAAAATGAAAAACCATGCTATAATTGCCCCATTGAACGAAGGAAGCGAGGCGGGCCCATGCTGCGGATCAGCAATATCAAGCTGCCCCTGGGCGCGGGGGACGAAACGGCGCTTGCCCAGGCGCTGAAAAAGCTCAGGGCGGACAAAAGCGCGGTCACCTCCTGGCGCGTGAGCAAAAAAAGCGTGGACGCCCGGGATAAGGGGGACGTACACTTTGTTGTGTCCGTGGACGTGGCCCTCAAAAATGAGGACGGCCTCTTGAAATCCTTAAAGCCCGGCACGGCCCAGAAGGTGGACGCGCCTACGGGACTCCACATTTCCCCCGCCCCCTGTTCAGGCCCCCGGCCGGTGGTGGTGGGTTTTGGCCCCGGGGGGCTGTTCGCGGCCCTGGCGCTGGCCCGGGCAGGCCGAAAGCCCATCGTGCTGGAGCGCGGGGAACGGGTGGACAGACGCAAGCAGACCACGGACCGCTTTGCCTTATTGGGCGACCTGGACCCGGAAAGCAATATTCAATTCGGCGAAGGCGGGGCCGGGGCCTTTTCCGACGGCAAGCTGACCACCGGCATCAAGGACAGGCGCTGCGGCGCAGTGCTCAAGGAATTATACGATCATGGGGCCCCGGCGGAAATCCTGTACCAGGCCCGGCCCCATATCGGCACGGACCGGCTGCCAAAGGTTGTGGCGGCCATCCGGGAGGAAATCCTCTCCTTGGGCGGGGAGGTGCGCTTTTCCACGCGGCTGACGGGTCTTCGTATCCGGGCGGGGCAGGTGGAGGCGGTGGAATACACGGACGAAAAAGGCGTGGGCGAAATCGCCGCCGACGCGGTGATCGTCGCCATCGGCCACAGCGCCGCCGACACCCAGCAAATGCTGTTTCAGGCAGGGGCCAACATGGTCCAGAAGCCCTTCTCGGTCGGGGCGCGGATCGAGCATCCCCAGGCCCTGATCAATCAAAGCCAATACGGGCGCTTTGCCGCCCATCCCGCCCTGGGCGCGGCGGAGTATCATTTATCCCCCCGCCTGCCCGACGGGCGGGGGGCCTACACCTTCTGCATGTGCCCCGGCGGCATCGTGGCTCCGGCAGCCAGCCGGGTGGGCGGGGTGTGCGTCAACGGCATGAGCCCCTTTGCCCGGGACGGGCAGAACGCCAACGCGGCCCTGCTGGTGGACGTACGGCCCGAGGACTTTGGGGACGATCATCCCCTGGCGGGCTACGCCCTGCAGCGGGTCTGGGAGGAGCGGGCCTTCCGGGCGGGGGGCGGAGGATATTTCGCCCCGGTGCAGTTGTGCGGCGATGTATTGGCCAACCGGGAAACAAAGGAATTGGGCGCTGTGCAGCCCACCTACCGGCCCGGCGTGACCCCGGCGGATTTAAGAGCGGTGCTGCCCGCCTTCGCATACCAGGGCATTCAGGCCGCCATTCGGGCCTTTGACCGGCAGCTCAAAGGCTTCGCCCTGCCCGACGCGGTGCTCACGGCAGTGGAAAGCCGCTCCTCCTGCCCGGTACGGATGCTGCGGGACAGCCGCTATGAAAGCAATATTGCCGGGCTCTACCCCTGCGGCGAGGGCGCAGGCTACGCCGGGGGCATCATGAGCGCCGCCGTGGACGGCGTCCGGGTGGCGGAAGCTGTTCTGGGAGAGAGATAGTTTCCCCAGCCCCCTTCCGAGAAAGCTGAATGGGTAGAAATTCCATTTCTTAAATGTTTTAGGGTCCCCTCGGAAAGGGTGGATCAGGATGGAAGGATCAGCTTTTCAAGATCACGGGGAAAACGGTATCCCCATAAATAAGCGATAACAAAGGAGCAGGATCGCCATGCGCTGTGTGGTTCAGAGAGTATCGGAAGCCTATGTAACCGTAGAGGGCCGGGAAACGGGCCGGGTGGGCAAGGGCCTGCTGGCACTGATCGGCGTGGAAGCGGGCGACACGGAGAAGGACGCAAAGTACATGGCGGGAAAAATCGTGAAGCTGCGCATCTTTGAGGACGAAAACGACAAGATGAATTTAAGCGTTCAGGACGTGGGGGGCGGGGTCCTGGCAGTGAGCCAGTTTACCCTGCTTGGGGACGCCCGGGGCCAGAACCGGCCCGGCTTTACCCAGGCGGAGGCCCCGGAGCAGGCCAACAAACTCTATGAATATTGCTGCGAGGAAATGCGAAAAGCCGGGGTGATAGTGGAAAACGGCGTGTTCCGCACCCATATGATGGTACATCTGATCAACGACGGCCCTGTCACCATCCTGCTGGACAGCAGGAAAACCTTTTAACACAAGCGCAAAGGAGCTCTCCATGAAAATCGACACCCTGGTTTTAGGCCCGGTGCAGACCAACTGCTATATCGTATATAACGAAGGGGCGGAGGAAGCTCTGCTCATCGACCCCGCCGCCGAAGGGAAAAAGATCCTCAAAGCCCTGGACGGAAAGAAAGTAGCGGCGGTGCTTTTGACCCACGGCCATTTTGACCACACAGGGGCTTTATCCGCCTTTGCCGACGCACCCATTTATCTGCATCCCTCCGACGACGTGATGCTGCTGGACCCGGTATGGAGCGCAGGCACCATGATCGGGGACGACGCCCCCCGGCCCGCCGCCACGAATTACGTTCGGGAAGGAGATTCTCTGCATTTGGCAGGGCTGGACATTCAGGTGCTGCACCTGCCGGGCCACACCCTGGGCAGCGTGGGCTATATCATCGGCGACGCCCTCTTTACCGGCGACACCCTGTTTCAGAACGGCTTTGGCCGCACCGACCTGCCCGGGGGCGACCAGATGGAGGAAATCCACTCCATTCGCCGCCTGTTCAAGCTGGAGAAAAATTACATCGTGTGCCCCGGCCATGGCCCCGCCACCACCCTGCAGGCGGAACGGGAGCGCTATCGGTAAGCGGTTCGGGGCGCCGGGCTCCCTTTTTCAAACGATTCTTACAAGGCGGGATAAGCATATGCAGATCATTTCCTTATTCACTCCCACCCCCCAATTCGCCAATGACCTGGCGGACGTAGCGCGCATTTTCTGGGGCGGGGCCCAGTTCAGAATCAACGAGCCGGGCGGGGACACCTCGATCACCCACACGGAAACAGAAGAAAACGGCACGCGCCGCTGCCGCGTGGAAATGACCGGGGCCGCCTCAGGCGCGTCAGAGCGGCAAGCGACTATCAGCCCCGACCCTCTTTTGGAAAAGCGCTATCACAAGCGGCTGATCAAGCAAACCCTGTACGACGTGATGAAGCAGACCACGGGGATGAACCCGCCCTGGGGGTCCCTCACCGGTATCCGGCCCACCCGGCTTCTATACGAAGGCATGGGCCGGGGGCTGACATTGGAAGAAGCGGTGGAGGAAGCCCGGCTCACCTTCGATATCCAGCCGGAAAAGGCCCAGCTGCTCCAGGATATCGTGGCCGTGCAGCGGGATCTGACCCTGCCCGCCCCTGACGAAATCGACCTGTACGTGGGCATTCCCTTCTGCGTCAGCCGGTGCGCCTACTGCTCCTTTTTAAGCGGTGAGGTGGGCAAGGGCAAGCAATTGCCTCCCTACGTGGACGCCCTGACCCGGGAAATCGAGGGCACGCTGCAATTGATCCAGGAAAAGGGGCTGCGGCCCCGGGCCTTTTATATGGGCGGGGGCACGCCCACCAGCCTGTCCGCCTCCATGCTGGACCGGGTGCTTGCCGCCTGCCGCCCCTTGATCGACCGGGCCCAGGAGGTGACCGTGGAGGCGGGCCGCCCGGACACCATTGACGAAGAAAAGCTCAGCGTGATCCGCGCCCACGGGGCCACCCGCATTTCCATCAATCCTCAGACCATGCACGACGAAACCCTTTCCCGCATCGGCCGCCGCCACACGACTGCCCAGACCGAGGCCGCCTATGCCCTGGCCCGGCAAAAGGGCTTCCATCACATCAATATGGATTTGATCGCCGGGCTGCCGGGAGAAAACCTGGAAATGTTTTTGCAGACCCTGGCATGGAGCCGAGGCCTTTCCCCCGAAAGCCTGACGGTGCACACCCTGTCCATCAAGCGCAGCAGCCTTCTGCACCTGTGGGAAGCCTCGCTGCCCGACGGAGCCATGGTGGCCCAAATGGTGGACGCGGGACGGCGGGAAGCCGCCCAGCGGGGCATGACCCCCTATTATCTCTACCGGCAGAAGCACCAGGCGGGCAACCTGGAAAACGTGGGCTACGCCCTGCCGGGCCACGCATGCATTTATAATGTAGATATGATGGAGGAAACGGGCCATGTGATGGCCGTGGGCGCGGGAGCCATCAGCAAGCGGGTGGACCCCGCAAAAGGCCGCATCGAGCGGGCTCCCAACGTGAGCGAGATTTCCCAATATATGGAGCGGGTGGACGAAATGCTGGACCGGAAGCGCCGCCTGTGGGATGAGGCATGGACGTAAGCGCTCCCCGCCGCCCACAAAACTTTCTTTTCTCCCGGCGATTTGGCTTGACGGGAAAGGCAGATGTGAGTATAATATGTTAGTCTACCTTTTGAATGGAAACGCGTAAGCGTTCAAATCAGGAACTTACAACGAGAGGAAGAGATTCATTATGGCTACCAAATCTACCCGTAAACCGATCACTTCCAGCGCCAAGGGCATGATTTGCCTGGTGGTGCTGCTTGCGCTGACTGTATTCGCCGCTTGCCTGTCTGTAAACGGGATGGCTCTGGATTCGGAAGGCGTGACCGTCCTGCTGCCCTGGGTGCCCGTGAGCAGCCAGAATTGGCCCGCCTCCCTGCCCCTGAGCAAAGCTCTGGGCGGCGGCACCTATACCGATTATACCTTCACCCTGGATGAAGGCGCCACAGCCCAGGACGTGATCAAAACCGTCAAAGAGCGGCTGAACCGTCTGAGCGAAAGCGACGCCACCGTGGCCCTGAACGGCGATATGCTGCGCGTGGAAACCCGGAACATGGATGCCACCCTGAAAAACAGCAAGCTGAGCGTGGTCACCGCGAAGGGTCATTTTGAATTTGCCGATTCCACCGGCAATGTGATCCTGACCGAAAGCGATATCAAGACCGCCCGGGTCAGCGCTTCCCGCCTGAGCAGCACCTCCTCCACCTACACCGTGACCATCGAATTTGATGTGAACAACGAAGGTGTGAAGAAGCTCCAGGAAGCCAACCCCACTTACCTGACCGTGAACTGCGACGGCGCCAGCGTCAGCAGCTTTGCCTCCGTGGACGGCAATAAGATCACCGCCAGCATGGGCACCAATGATTCCGCTTACACTGCCGCCACTAACTATGCTTTCCTGATGAACTACGGCGCCGTGAAGGCCGGCCTGAACCAGAATGGCACCGGCACCGTGGCGGCTTCCTCTGCCACTGTGCTCAAGGTGGTGCTGATCCTGTGCGCCGCTCTGCTGGTTTGCGCCCTGGTTTATCTGGTGGTCCTTGGCAAGCTCACCGGCGTGTCCGCCTTCCTGGCTGTGCTGTGCACCGTGATCCTGGGCATGTTCTTCGTGGCCGCCGTGGTCATTCCCTCCGCTGTCATGCTGAACACCGCTTCCCTGGTGGCGATCCTGCTGGGCATCCTGCTGGCGATCTACACCGCCGTGACCCGTACCGACGCCATCAGCAAGCAGATTGCGGAAGGCGCTGCTCCCAAGTCCGCCACCAAGGTAGGCATGAAGATCGCCGCCAAGAACGTGTGGATCGCTCATGGGGCCGCCCTGTGCCTGTCCGTGATCATGATGATTTTCCCCTTCTGCCGCAATGTGGGCTATGCTCTCAGCGCCATGGTAGTGGCCAGCGCCATCGCGACCCTGGCGATGCGTGCCTTCCAGCTGTGCTTCACCGCCATCTCCAACAAGCCCGCCTTGTTTGGCAAAACCAAGTAATTCCATCTTTTCGGGTGCCGACGCATAATCGGCACCCCCTTTTTATCTTTTTTTACACCGCTATGGAAGCCGGAAGCAGAGCGCAGGCCCCAAAAGCCACCTGCCCTGTTTTCCGAACCCCGCAAGCCCCTCCCCTATTGCCTATTTGCCTATTGCCTATTTGCCTGCATCCTTTTTTGAATCTATTAACTCCTAACTCCTCCCTCCTCCCTCTCCCTTTTTATTTCCCCCGAAAGGAGCTTTCATGCTGCGTTTGTCCCTCACGCCCCTGGCCCGGACGGGGCCGCTGTTTCCCGGACTGCCGGACTGGCTGTGCCGCCTGCTGTGGGCCCGGGGCGTAGAAAGCGAAGAAGCCGCCCGGCAGTTTCTCCATCCCGACGCCCGCCAGCTGCTTTCTCCCGAAAAGCTGCACCAGTTAAGCCAGGCCGCGGCCCTGATTCGGGAGGCTGCCGCCGCGGGAAAGCGGGCCGTGATTTACGGGGATTATGACGTGGACGGCGTGTCCGCCTCCGCCATTCTGTGGGAAGCGTTAGGCATGCTGGGCATGGAGCGGCAGGTGTACCTGCCCGACCGGCACCAGGAGGGCTATGGCCTGAACATCCCGGCAGTGGAAACCCTGGCAAAAGAAGCGGATTTGCTCATCACGGTGGACTGCGGCATCACCAGCGTGGAGGAAGTCAAGCGGGCCAAGGAACTGGGCATGACGGTCGTCGTCACCGACCATCACCGTCACCTGCCAGAGGCTCTGCCTCCTGCCGACGCGGTGATTTCTCCCCTGCTGGGGGAATATCCCTTTCCCTCCCTGTGCGGGGCGGGGGTGGCCTGGAAGCTGGCGCTGGCCCTGGCGGGGGAGGATGCCTTTCCTTTGATTGATCTGGCCGCCATGGCCACCGTGGCGGATATGGTGCCGCTGCTTTGGGAAAACAGGGTCATCGTTTCCCTGGGCCTGCAAAGGTTGGGAGAAACCAAGCGCCCCGGCCTCCGGGCGCTGATGAAGCGAGCGGGGCTTGCGGGCCCTGTAACCAGCGATCAGGTGGCTTTCCAAATCGCCCCCCGGATGAACGCCTGCGGCCGGATGGAATCCGCCCGCACCGCTCTGAACATGCTTTTGACCCGGGACCCGGCGCAGGCGGAGGAGCTGGCCCTGAAAATGGAAGGGCTGAACCAGGACCGCCGCAGTCAGGAAAACAACGTGCTCACAGAGGCCCAGGCCCAAGCCGCAAAGATGGACCTGGTGGATACTAAGGCCATTGTGGTGTGGGGCGAGGGCTGGAACAGCGGCGTGGTGGGACTGGCCGCGGGCAAGCTGGCGGAGCAGTACGCCTGCCCCACGGTGGCCCTGGCCGTGGATGGGGAAATGAGCGTGGGCAGCGCCCGCAGCGCCGGGGATATTGATATTCATCAGGCTCTCAGCCAGTGTGCCGATCTGTTCCTGCGCTTTGGCGGCCATAAGCAGGCTGCCGGGCTGACCCTGCGGACCGAGCATTTGGAGGAATTTTCCCGACGCCTGTCCCTTGCCGTCGGGGAGCAAACCGGGGGCAGGCCCGTCATTCCCTCCATTCCCTGCGACGGGGAGCTGGCTTTATCCCAGGTCACCGAGGAAACCGTCGCCTGGCTCTCCCGGCTGGAACCCTTCGGCATGGGCAATCCCGCGCCCCGGTTCCTGTGCAGGAATGTGCAGGCTCTGTCCCTGCGGGCGGTAGGCGCGGAGGGGCGGCATCTGAAATGCTCCTTCCAGCAGGGCAGCGCTCTGCGGGACGGCATTTTCTTTGGCGGGGGCGACTGGGCCGGGCAGACTGCCAGCCATTTTTCTCTGGCTTTCTCCCCCACCCTGAATGAATTCCGGGGCAAGGTCAGCGCGGAATGCCGGATATACGGCCTGCGCATGGAGCCGGAAACCCTGCCGGAGGACCCAACGCGGGAGGCCCTGTCCCTGTTTTCGGACGCTCCGGGCGGCGAAAAAGCGGAGGCAGCGGCGATGGAGCTCGCCGACGATTGGATGCAATCCAGCCAGGGCACGCTGCTGCTTTGCCGATGCCGGGAAACGGCCCTTGCCCTGCTTGGGCGCTATCCGGAAGCTGATTTCTGCCTGCGCACCGCCGACGATCCCCGGGCCTTTTCCGCTGTGCTGCTCTATGGCAGCCCGGACAGCGTGCGTGCTCCCTTTCGGCGGGTGCTGCTGTGCGACGGGGACATGGGCGAAGCGGCGGCCTTTCGCGCCGCCTGCCCCCGGGTACAGGTGGCCGCGCTGCCGGACAGTCCGGCGCTAAAGCGGCTGCTTGCCCAATGCTTTACGGACAAGGACAGCCTGCGGCGCGTTTATGTGATCCTGACAAAAAACAATTTCCCGGACCTGTACGCCTTTGCCGCAGCCTGCGGCCTGACCCCGGCCCAAGGGGCCTTTGCCCTTCGGGTGCTGGATGAGATCGGCCTGATCCACATGACCCTCTCCCCCTTCCGGGTTGCGCTTTTGCCCATGCAAAAGAGAGGGCCCGAGGAAAGCGCACTGTTCAGGAAGGGCCGGGAAATCAGGCAACAGACAGTTTGATATCACCAACGGTTATTGACCCATCATTGACGAAAAAAATGCCCGGCTTGAGCAGGAATGGCCCGGCGGGAAAAGGAGGAGAACGATGGCATATACTGCCTATGATCCATTGACTTTGGAAGAAATTCTGACGCGGGTAAAGAAGGTCGATCCCGACGGAACCGGCGTGGCGCTGGTCCGGAAGGCGTATGATTTCGCGGCGGACGCCCATAAGAACCAGACCCGGAAAAGCGGCGAGCCCTACATCGTTCATCCCCTGTACGTGGCCAGCATCATCACCGAGCTGATGATCGACCCGCCCACCATTGCCGCCGCCTTCCTTCACGACACGGTGGAGGACATTCCCGACGTGACCGTGCAAACCATCCAGGACGGCTTCGGAGAAGAAGTAGCCAGGCTGGTGGACGGCGTGACGAAATTAAGCAAATTGAACTTTGCCGACCGGGAGGAGCAGCAGGCGGAATCCCTGCGCAAAATGATCCTGGCTATGAGCAAGGATATCCGGGTGGTGCTGATCAAGCTGGCCGACCGGCTCCACAATATGCGCACCCTCAAATACAAGGAGCCGGACCGGCAGGTGGCCATCGCTCGGGAAACCCTGGATATTTACGCGCCCCTGGCCCACCGGCTGGGCGTGTACGGCATCAAGCAGGAATTGGAGGATCTGTCCCTGCGCTACCTGGACCCGGAGGGCTACCAGAACGTGGCGCAGAAGGTGGGCATGAAGCGGGCCGAGCGGGAGGAAAACATCAAGCTGGTGATTTCCGAGCTGTCCCAGAAGCTGGACGAACAGGGCCTGCATTACGACATCGACGGACGGCCCAAGCACCTGTATTCCATTTACCGGAAAATGGTGATCCAGAACAAGCCCTTTGACCAGATTTTTGACCTGATCGCCATTCGCGTGATCGTGGACACCATCCCGGAATGCTACACCGTGCTGGGCATCGCCCATACCCTGTGGAACCAGGTGCCCGGCCGGTTCAAGGATTACATTTCCGTGCCCAAGGCCAACATGTACCAGTCCCTCCACACCACGGTGGTGGGCGGCCGGCGCATCCCCTTCCCCTTTGAAATCCAGATCCGCACCTGGGAAATGCACCGGGTGGCGGAATACGGCATCGCCGCCCATTGGCGCTATAAGGAAGGCGGCAAAAAGGACAGCGGCCTGGACGATAAGCTGTACTGGCTGCGGCAGATCCTGGATTGGCAAAGCGAAACCCGAGACAGCCACGAGTTCATCGACAGCCTGAAAACCGACCTGTTTTCCGAGGAAGTGTTCCTCTTTACCCCCAAGGGCGACATCATCTCCATGCAGCGGGGCTCCACACCCCTGGACTTTGCCTACCGCATCCATTCCCAGGTGGGCAATTCCTGCGTTGGCGCGAAGATCAACGGCAAGATGGTGCCCCTGGACACCCAGCTCCAAACCGGCGACCGGGTGGAGGTGCTCACCTCTTCCTCTTCCAAGGGCCCCAGCATGGACTGGCTGAAAATCGTAAAGACCCAGCAGGCCAAGGCCAAGATCCGCCAGTTCTTCAAGCGGGAGCTGCGGGGGGAAAATGTGATCCGCGGCAAGGAAATGCTGGAGCACGAGGCCAAGCGCCGGGGAGTGAAGCTGCCGGACTACACCAAGCCCGAATACTACGAGCCCCTCCTGCGCAAATACATGTTCCAGGATCTGGACGACCTGTACGGCGCCATTGGCTACGGCGGCGTGGCGGCGGTGTACGTGCTGTCCCGCATGATGGACGAAAAGAGCCGCCGGGACGCGGTGGCCGCGCCCAAGCCCGTGCCCACCCTGCCCGAGACCCCGCCCCCCGACCAGCACCAGGGCAAGCCCTCCCACGGCGTATACGTTCACGGCCAGTCCGGAATGCTGGTGCGCTTCGCCCGCTGCTGCAATCCCGTGCCCGGGGACGATATCGTGGGCTACATCACCCGGGGCCGGGGCGTGACCGTCCACAAGGCGGACTGCATCAACGCCCTGCACACCGAGCCGGAACGGGCCATTCCCGTGTCCTGGGCCCTGGAGGAAGGTGCCACCTTCACCGCCAATATCCATATCATCTGCTACGACCACAATTCCCTGCTGGGCGAAATCACCAATTATATCCAGGATATGGGCATTCCCCTCACCGCCCTGACCGTGAAGCTGAATAAAAATAAGACCTGCACCATCAACACCACCATGCAGGTCAAATCCAGGGAGCAATTGGACACCGCCCTGCTCCGCCTCCAGCGCCGGTCCGACGTGATCGAGGCTTACCGCAGCGCGGGCTGATTCCATAGCACAGCGAGAGGGAACGCTGGGGCGTTATCTTTATTGCGCACACCAATTTTGTTTACGCGCTGGGAGCCAATGCTTTGGTGTTCCAGCGCATTTTTTGTGTTTTGAGCGCCTCGCCGTTTTCATTACCAACCTTCCCGATGAAGCGATAGTAAATATCTATACGCATCACCGTTTCGCCGTCAATGACTTCCTTTTCGTGTACGACTACCTTTTCGATCAGCGTGTGCACAAGTTCTTCCGTGAGGCAGGTGATATCGGTATATTGCGCTACCATGCTGGCAAACGCTTTGGCATCCCGATTTTGCCTGGTATAGCTGGCCAGCAGCTCATCAAGCATCCCCAGCCGTTCTTTCAGCTTCCTGGCTTCCGCCTCATAATCGGCTGACATACTGGCAAAGCGTTCATCGGAAATTCTGCAAAATACGTTATCCTCATAAAGGCGCTTCATCAGCACATCCAGTTCCGCCATCCGGCGCTGGCATTGTTCTTTTTCCTTCTGATAGGAAGCCTTTTCGCCATGCCATCCGCGCTGGGAAAGCTGTGTCAG
>ODAI014047633.1_pt1 | contig 29032 bp, 27 predicted proteins | sample 1539321 | NCBI WGS metagenome assembly ODAI01 (sample SAMN02144231, study PRJEB22623) | gut metagenome | biome: sheep rumen | host: Ovis aries | place: New Zealand
AGAATCAATGCTGCTAACAAACATCTGAGCGATACTCAGATAAAAGACGAAGAGTGGCCTTACTGGGGCTTCACCTTTGACTATGCTCCTGTTTCCGCTGAGTGGGCAGTTATCTCCGCTCTGGTAACCGAGAACGAAGCTTCCTTCAACCTCGGTATGTTCGGTGCTAACACTGAAGCTGAGTACGAAGCATTTGTTCAGAAGCTGAAAGACGGCGGTCTGGACAAATACATGGAAGAGTGGAACAAGCAGAGAACTGAGTTCTTGGAAGCTAACGCTTAATCGTCGGTTTTACCGATAAAAAAATCCCGTGCAAATGCACGGGATTTTTTTTATGTTTTTCTACAAACGAGAAAAAAACGAGATTTTATAATACGAAAAGAACCAATTTTGCGAGATTTTTAATTCTAATATGCAAAAATGAGGGAAAAACATTACCATGAAGCACAGAAAAACAGAATTGATTTGCCGGTTACTTGCTGCCCCAGGGGCATGCGGCAAGACATTTTGCGCAGGTGTGTTTACCAAATACGGAGGCCATCTCTTCCAAAAAATGATCGCAAGTTTCCTTGTCAAAACGAACTGATGGAGCGTCGCCCGGAGAGAATGGAACCCCTTGAATCGCGTGGACAGGGCATGCGTCGCGGCATCGGGTACAGCTGCCGCAGCGATTCGCCAACGGTTGATCCGGCAAAAGCGGCGCATCTGTCAGAATAGTAGTCAGCCGCAGGCGGGGCCCCACTTCCGGATTGATCAGATGGCAGCTTTTCCCAATCCAGCCTAGCCCGGCATGGCTGGCGGCAAACCGATGGCTGAACATACCCATCAGTTCCGTTGAAATTTTTTCAAGGCCTTCGGGCCCTTTGGACGCGACCTGTTCTTGTAATCCTGGCGCCAGACGCGACTGCCGGTAATCAGAGGTGGGGACGGGATAAGAGCGAAATCCCTTTTGCTGCAGCATGTTGGAAAGCCTAAAACCAATCAAATCCAGTTGGCGGTTAATAGCGCTGTAAAAATAGCTGTAAGAGCGCGTAGGACCTATCGCCTGTTCTTGAATGATCTCCCGCGGAAAGAAAATCGCAACCGAGATCGCGCGGGGAAAAGAGGCGCATAAATCGCCATAATTTTCCCGAATCCACTGGGTATCGGCAGTTAGATCGGCCACGCCGAAAAGATTTGCTCCTAAGTCTTGGGCCTGTGCGGACAAGGCCTCTTTTAGTTCTTCCATCTGCAATACTCCTCCTTGGCTGACCGGCAGCGAATCATCGAAACACTGGAATACCTAGCACTCCCAAAAGGCTTAAAAAAGTGAAAATGGCCTAAAGTGAAAGTGCCTTTTTGCTATTAAAGGAATTATAGTATGCTCACGCGTGAATCGTCAATATAATGCTGCAAACGAGCAAGGAAAAAGGCGAAAAACAACTTTTTTCAGAGAAGTATTGACATTTACAAAAACTGCTGTTATAATGAATGACGTTGCGGACGAGATGCTCCTCAGCGATTTCTATGGCCTGGTAGTTCAGTTGGTTAGAACGCTAGCCTGTCACGCTAGAGGTCGTGGGTTCGAACCCCATCCAGGTCGCCATATGCTGCTATGGCTCAGTCGGTAGAGCGCGTCCTTGGTAAGGACGAGGTCACCAGTTCAAATCTGGTTAGCAGCTCCAAAATCCCGAATGCGTAAGCGTTCGGGATTTTTATTTATCCCGGATTTGTTCGACTTTCTTTTTTGAATTATGTCGTAACCGAACAATAAGACGCGAAATGATATGCGCCCCGGATAATAAAATCGCTGTGGATTGCATACTGCCAAAAATCCCGGAATCGTTAGGATCCCGGGATTTTTCGTTTGGAATCAGCCGGTTGGCGGGACTCATTTTTCTTTTTATCTGCTGATAAAAGCCTGCGACGCGATGTACAGGGTGTGTGCCAAAAAGAAACGAATTTGCAGGATTTTATAAAAGGCATGCAAATTGCCCCGCCTTTCTATTTCCGAGCTTTTTAATAGGAAAAAAGGATTTTTTGTGATGCCGGGCGGTCCCAAGCTGGCGAGAAAAGATACGGCTCATGCCTGACGGCGCTCCAGGCTACATACGGTTAAACAATCGCCGCTTACGGTAAAATGAACGTCAAACCCGGCAAATTCCATCCCGTAAACGCGATCTGCCTGATTCTGATAGGCCGGTCGGGGATCCTGCGCCAAAACGGCGAGAAGCGCTTCCTGCTGGGCGGTGGGAACCTGCTCCAAAAGCTGAGGAGGGCAATCAACTTGTAATACGCCGCTTTTTTGCTGAAGAGAAAAGCCTCCTTTGGCATCCGGATGCGAGTCGGTATAGGGCAGATAGGGCTTCACATCATAAATGGGAGTTCCGTCCATCAGATCGGCTCCGGCGACATGAAGTACGGGCCCTTGGCTGCTTTGCAGGTCTACCTTTTCCAACCGGACGCAGGACAATCCTATATGATTGGGGCGAAAGGGAGAGCGGGTAGCAAATACGCCCATTCTGGTATTTCCGCCTAAACGCGGAGGCCGGACGGTAGGAGACCAGTCCTCCCGTATCGCCTGCGAAAACTGCCAAATCAGCCAGATGTGGGAATACCCCTCTAAACCGCGGAAAGCGTCTGGAATGCGGTATGGCGGCTCAAAAACGATTTGCGCTTTCAATTCGTCAATAAGGCCGCTTTGTCGGGGAATCCCGAACTTGCTGGGAAAATCGCTGTGAATATGGGCAATCACCTGCAGCTCAACAGCATTTGACATAGCTACAACTCCTTTGCTGGAATCAGTATACCCCTTTTTGTTTTGCCGCGCAATCGAAAGAAAAAGTGTGCCCAAGGGGCTTGCCAAAGAGGGGCGCTGACCGGCTCGTCTGTGCGGGGGATTTTGTTGGTCCAGAGTATCCATTGACAGATGCCCAGGCTGTTTGGGAATGACATGCCTGCAAAGAAGCGGCATTTTAGAGAGGGAGGGAAGCGGCGCCTTTACAAAACACGGCAAGCAGCAGGGGGGGTTGACGGCTGCATCCCGGCCCGGAGGATGGAAAACCCATGTAGCGCGGGAGTGCGGCAGGCAGCAGGCGACGAGGCGCGGCGGACAGTTAGACTCGGCAGGTAGCGGGTGCGGTAGACGAAAGCCTTCAAACAGGCGATCTTTTCCCCGGCAGACTTTTGCTGCCGGCCAGCGGAAAGCCGATGATATTTACAAACCGTAGTGGATGACCCACTTGCCCTTGCGAAGCGCGTTTTGCAAAAGCGATTCCAGCTGCGACAATCCATGCCGGTTTTGGATGACGGACAGAAACGCCGGTATGGATGTTGGCGGAATGAGGGTGATTCCGCAATAATCAATCCCTTTTTGAGGAACGTCAGGGGTGTGCCAGAAAAAATCAATATCGTCAAATTGCGTAACGATGTTTTCCAGATCATCGTCATTTACCGAGATACAATGATATTTCTGCGGCTCATATTTATCATATCGGATTCCTTTTTGCGGCGATTGGGGCATGATGCCAAATTCATGTTTTGCCAAAATGAGGCCTCCTTGTTAGAATGATAAAATGGCCGATCGGCTGCGAAAGTCATTTCGGCTGTTTTGACTGCGCTGACAAAGGACAATCCATTGCGCGAAAATCGTTCTTTTGCAGGGTGAGGCGCCAGCGCGGGGGCAGACAAAGTGATTCGGGATGAGCAAGCGGCCGGCCGTTTTTGCGAAGCCGAAATCCAGATATCCTTTTCTCAAGAATATCACAAAAAAGGAAAAAACGCTATCCGCACAAGAACACGCCCGAACAGTTCTACGAACTGTTCGGGCGTGTTCTTCTTATTTGACGTATTATTTTCACCGGCCATCACTGCGGCGAAACACTGTTTTGCGCTCACCTTTCGGCGGGCCGCTTGCGCTTATCCTTCGATAGCGATGTATTTGTTCTCTTCCAGTTTGGGCTGTTCCTTTTTCGGGACAGACAGCCTCAGAATACCGTCCTCAAATTTTGCGCGGATATCGCTTTGCTCAACGCCATCCCCAATGTAAAAGCTTCTGCTGCATTGGCCGATATAACGTTCCCGCCGGATATAAGCGCCTTTTTCGTCTTTCTCATCTTTGTTCAGGCCTTTTTCCGCGTGGATGGTCAAATAACCGTTTTCCACTTTGGCTTTGATCTCATCTTTCTTGAAGCCGGGAAGATCGATATCCAGCTCATAACCGGAACCGGTGTCCCGGATATCGGTTTTCATCAGATTTTTCTCATGCTTGCCATACAGGGCGTTGCGTCCGCTCACAAGGCTGCGGTCAAAAGGAAAATCAAACCAGTCGTCAAACATGTTTTCACCAAAAATACTAGGCATCATAAGTCATTCCTCCATTTCACATTGCTTTTCATGCCTACTGGATCGGGGTCCTTTCCCTTTTCCTTTGGTACGGCCTCAGTATAGCTCGAAATATTAGCACTGTCAATATGAGAGTGCTAATATTTACAGTTTTTTCATAATGAAAACACATTTTGTGAGATTTTTTTAAAATCCACCTTTCTTTTTGAAATCGGAATGCTTTTGCTTGCATTTGCAAAAAGAATGTGCTATAATCCAGTCAAATTTGAAATGCGACGCATTTGAGGAAAACGAAGGTCAGCGCAGTTTTTAAGAGAGCCGGCGGTTGGTGCAAGTCCGGCAGCGAGGCTGTCCGGTCCACTTTCCAAGCGGCCGGCGAAGAACCGGAGGGCGGTACCCTATATCGTACCAATAAGAGGCCGGACAGGTTTGTGCGGCAATTTGGGTGGCAACGCGGAATTTTTCGTCCCATAGGAAAGGGGCGGAAGATTCCTTTTTTGTTTTGAAGGAGGATTTTGAAAAATGATTGACATTCGTTTGATCCGGACCAATCCGGAATTGGTCAAGGAAAACATCAAAAAGAAATTTCAGGATGAAAAACTCGTGCTGGTGGACGAGGTGCTCGAGCTGGATGGACAGCTGCGCGCGGCGGCGACCGAGGCGGATTCACTGCGCAACCAGCGCAACGTATCCAGCAAGCAGATCGGCGCGCTGATGGCCCAGGGGAAAAAGGAAGAAGCGGAGGAGGCCAAGCGGCTGGTGGCCAGCATTGGACCCAAGCTGGAGGAACTCGAGGCCAAGGAAACACAGCTGCAGGGCGAGATCCGCAAACGGATGCTGGTCATTCCCAATATTATTGACGACTCGGTTCCGATCGGCAAGGACGACAGCGAAAATGTAGAGGTAGAACGTTTTGGAGAGCCGAAGGTCCCGGATTTTGAGGTTCCGTACCATGTGGATATTATGGAACGGCTCAGCGGTGTGGATTTGGACAGCGCCAGAAAAACCAGCGGCAATGGCTTTTATTATCTGATGGGAAATATCGCCCGTCTGCATTCGGCGATTTTGTCCTATGCCAGAGATTTCATGATCAATAAAGGCTTTATTTACTGTGTGCCGCCTTTCATGATCCGCAGCAATGTGGTGACGGGTGTTATGAGCTTCGCCGAGATGGAGAACATGATGTATAAGATCGAGGGCGAAGATCTGTACCTGATTGGAACCAGCGAACATTCCATGATTGGCAAATTTATTGACACCACCCTGAAGAAAGAGCAGCTCCCGCAGACTCTGACCAGCTATTCCGCATGCTTCCGCAAAGAGGTTGGCGCCCATGGCATTGAGGAAAGAGGCCTGTACCGGGTTCATCAGTTTGAAAAGCAGGAAATGATTGTAATTTGTGAGCCGGAAGAAAGCATGGAGTGGTTTAAAAAGCTGTATAGCTACACAGTGGAATTTTTCCGCACGCTGGACATCCCGGTGCGCACGCTGGAATGCTGCTCCGGCGATCTGGCCGATCTGAAGGTCAAGAGCATCGACGTGGAGGCCTGGAGTCCCCGCCAGAAAAAATACTTTGAGGTGGGAAGCTGTTCGAATCTGGGCGACGCGCAGGCCCGCCGTCTGGGTATCCGGATTAAGGGAGAAAAGGGCAACTATTTTGCTCATACGCTTAACAATACTGTTGTAGCGCCGCCGAGAATGCTCATCGCCTTTTTGGAAAACAACCTCAACGCTGACGGGTCGGTCAACATCCCTGAAGCGCTGAGAATGTATATGGGCGGCATGGAAGTCATCAAATAAAAAAGAAGGCCTTTTCGGCGCGGGGAAATGATTTCTCCGCGCCTTTTTCATTGGAATTTGAAAACGGGATTTTGCGGCAAAGGCGCCCCGGATTTTGAAAAAAGGAAAGGCAGGCGCTCTTTGAAACAGACGAAAAGTCCGCCGGGAAGATGGGACGGAAATTTTGTAAAAAAGAGCATTGACGAATCCTTTGAGGAATGATATAATTGAAAAAATTTTGGATTCACAACGAAGCGAGGAGGCCCCGGGATGATGGCGCGGACGTTTGGCATGAAGAAATATGACTCCCCGGCAGCGGTGTTTCTTCTGTTTTGGTCTTCGCTTAGCAGCATGGGGGACGTTTCCCTCTTTTTCGGTGATTTGGCTTTCCTATTTTAAATAGGAAAGCTTTTTTTATGAAAAGATCCTGGCGTTTTGGAAAAAGCGGAGAGATTCTGTCTGCCGGTTCGTTTTGGGATAAAAATGAAAACAGGGAAAAGGAGCGTTTGTATGCTGACAGGAAAGAATTTGATCTATCCCACCGATTTTACGGTGGAACAGCTGGAAGATCTGTTCCGGCTTACCGACGACATCATCGCCAGACCGGAAAAATATGCCCGCAGCTGTGTGGGCAAAATTCTGGCGACCATGTTCTTTGAGCCATCCACCCGGACCCGCTTAAGCTTTGAAGCGGCAATGGAACGGTTGGGCGGTAAGGTCCTGGGCTTTGCGGACCCGGCGTCCAGTTCGGCGGCAAAGGGAGAAAGCATAGCTGATACCATTCGGATGATCAGCTGCTACGCGGACATCGCGGTGATCCGGCACCCGGCTGAGGGGGCGGCCCACGTGGCGGCGCTGCATTCTTTCATCCCGGTCATCAACGCGGGGGACGGCGGGCATCAGCATCCCACCCAGACACTGACCGACCTTTATACCATCCGCACCAAAAAAGGCCGCTTCCATGATTTGACCATCGGGCTGTGCGGCGATTTGAAATACGGGCGCACGGTCCATTCGCTGATCCACGCCATGTGCCGGTATGAAAACATCCATTTTGTGCTGATTTCACCGGAAGAACTGAAGGTCCCGGACTATGTGATCCGGGAAATTGAAGCGGCGCCGGGCTGTTCCTACACGCTGAATCCTGATTTGGACGACGCGATCCGCCAGGTGGATATCCTCTATATGACCCGTATTCAGCGGGAACGGTTTGCCTCTCAGGAGGAATATCTGCGGCTGAAAGACAGTTATATTCTGGACGCGCAAAAAATGCAGAATGCCAGAGAAGATATGATCGTCCTGCACCCGATGCCCATCGTCAACGAGATCACCGGCGCGGTGGACGAGGATCCCAGGGCCTGCTATTTTGTACAGGCGCAGTATGGCATGTATGTGCGCATGGCGCTGATTTTAAGTCTTTTGGGCGGGCAAGAGGGATATCCTACGGTGTGCGGCGCGAAAATGTTTGAAAAAACCTGTGTCAACCCCCGGCCCAATGGGACGGTCCACTGTAAAAATCCGAAGTGCGTGTCCAATCTGGACCTGACGCTGCCCATTCGGGTAAAAGAGGGCGGCAGGGTCTGCGAATATTGCGATGCGACCATTGAACCATAAAAGAGAGAACAGGAGGAAAGTATGGAACTTCTGATTCAAAACGCGAAGCTGGTCGACGAGGCGGCTGAGGTATGGGCCGACCTGCTGGTGAAGGACGGAAAGATTGCTGCTGTCGGAAAGGAACTGGATTGTGCCGGTGAGGTAGTCGACGCTGCCGGTTTGACGCTGATGCCCGCTTTTGTGGATCTGCACTGCCATTTCCGCGACCCGGGCTTTACCCAGAAAGAAGATATCGAAACCGGATGCCGGGCGGCGGCCAAAGGCGGCTATACCGCGGTGAACCTGATGGCCAATACCAATCCGGTGTGCAGCGATATGGAAACAGTCCGTTATATACGCAGAAAGGCGGAAACGATGGGGCTGGTGGACGTACACCAGTGCGTATCGGTGACAAAAAATTTTGACGGGCGGACCGTGGAACATTTAAAGGAACTGGACGACAAGGTAAAGCTCATTTCCGAGGACGGCAAAGGGGTCATGTCCAATCATGTAATGGCCCAGGCCATGAAAATCGCCAAAGAAAAAGGGCTGACAATTCTTTCCCACGCGGAGGATATGGAGATCTCCCCTTACGATTACCGGCTGGCGGAGAACATCGCCACCGCACAGCATATTCATCTGGCAAAATATTTGGGCGCACGGCTTCATATGTGCCATGTTTCCACCAAAGAAGCGATGAATGAGGTGATTTGCGCCAAGATTGGAAAGGCGCCGGTGACCTGCGAGGTAGCGCCCCATCATTTGTGGTTTACCGACAGTGACTATCGGGTCAACCCGCCGATCCGTACCAAAGAGGACCGGGATTTTCTGATCTGGGCCATTGAGAACGGATATGTGGACGCGATTGCCACCGATCACGCTCCCCACACGGCGGAAGATAAGAAAAATGGCGCGCCGGGCATGGTAGGACTGGAAACTGCATTCGGCGTATGTTACACTATACTTGTGAAAGAACGCCGCCTGCCGCTGACTTTGCTGTCCCGGCTGATGTCGGCAGGTCCTGCGAAAATACTGGGCGTTCAAAAGGGTCGGCTTCTGCCCGGCTATGACGCGGATTTTGCGCTGGTAGACGAAAATCGGGAGTGGGTTGTTGACGCAGCACAGTTTGCCTCGAAAGGCAAAAACTCTCCCTTTGACGGCGTGCGCTTACAGGGAAAAGTGGTGCGCACCATCAAGGCGGGCAAAACCACCTGGCAGGAATAAAAGTTGAGCGGGCGTTCGCTTAGAATACAACGATGGAGGAACAGAACATGATTGTGGACAAGCTGTATGAATCGGTTGCCAAAAAAGGCGTGGTTTGTGTTGGACTGGATACCGATATTTCTTACGTGCCGGAATACCTGCAGAAAGAGGCGGGCAGCGCCGGGGAAGCGGTGTTTTTATTCAACAAAGCGATTATCGATGCCACGGAGGATGTGGCGGGCTGCTACAAGGTGCAGATCGCTTATTATGAGTCGCTGGGCCTGGAAGGAATGGAAGCTTACCGCAAAACACTGGCTTATCTCAGAGAAAAAAAGCTCATTTCCATTGCGGATATTAAACGGGGCGATATTGCCAAAACCGCCGAAATGTATGCGAAAGGGCATTTCGAAGGGGATTTTGAGGCGGACTTTGTGACACTGGCTCCGTATATGGGCATGGACAGCGTGACGCCTTATCTGCCCTATGTGAAAGAGAAAGAAAAGGGCCTGTTCATTCTGGTTCGTACGTCGAACCCCGGCTCCCGGGACTTCCAGTATCTGCAGACGGAAAAAGAGATGCCCTTATATGATATAGTCGGCACCTCGGTGCAGCAGGTCGGTAAGGAGTTCCTGGGAGAATGCGGCTTCAGCTCGGTGGGCGCGGTGATCGGCGGCACCACCGGCGAAGAAGCGGAAAGCATCCGCGCGCTGCTGGATACGACTTTTTTTTTGATTCCCGGATACGGCGCGCAGGGCGGCAAGGCGGAGGATATCGCCAAATACCTGGTGCGGGGAAACGGCGGCGTGGTCAATTCCTCCCGCGCGGTGCTGCTTGCGTATCGCAAAGCCGGCGCGCCGGATACGGATTTTGCCAAGGAAGCCAGAAATGAAGTGCTGCGTATGAGAGAGGAGATCCAAAATGCCTGTGAAGCACTGCGAATCAGCCGTTGTTGTGGAAAATAAACCGTTGGGAAACGGTATTTTTAAAATGATTGTCTGGTGGCCTTACCCGGCCGAAGCGGGGCAGTTTTTTATGGTCCGCGGCTGGGACAAGTTCCCCCTTTTATCCCGCCCGATCTCGGTACACGATGCCGACGGGGAAAGAGTCACCTTTTTATATGAAGTTCGGGGAGAGGGTACCCGGATTTTAAGTGAAAAAAAGCCGGGCGAATCGGTAGAGCTTTCCGGGCCGGTGGGAAACGGATTCCCGGTGGAAAAAATCAAAGGGAAAGTCGCGGTGGTTTCCGGCGGCATTGGGATAGCTCCGCTTTTGCTGGCGGTTAAGAGCCTGTCCGGCTGCGAAGTGACTTTGTGCTGCGGCTTCCGGAATCAAAGCTATGCGTTGGATTCTTTCAAGCCGTATGTCCAGGAGATCCGTGTGGCGACCGACAGCGGAAAAGAGGGGCACAAGGGCTTTGTTACTGACCTGTTTGACCCGGCGGATTTCGACGTGGTCATTACCTGCGGTCCGGAGGTCATGATGGAGAAGCTGGCCAAAAGCTGCATTGCCAAAAAGGTACCCTGTTATGTATCCATGGAGCGGCATATGGCCTGCGGTGTAGGCGCCTGCCTGGGCTGTACCCATCACACCGCCCATGGGGCGAAATGTATCTGCAAAGACGGGCCGGTGTTTGAGGGGGAGGAAATTTATGCTTAAAACAGTGTTAAATGGCGTGACCATGAAAAACCCCGTCATCGCGGCATCCGGCACCTTTGGCTTTGGCCGGGAGTACGACCAGTTTTTTGATATTTCCCGTCTCGGCGGCATCAGCTCCAAAGGACTGACGCTGGAAGAGCGGTTTGGCAACGAGGGAGAGCGGGTGTACGAAACACCCAGCGGCCTCATTAACAGCATTGGCCTGCAGAATCCCGGGGTGGACGCGTTTATCCGGGAGGATTTGCCGTTTTTGCGCCAAAAGGATACGGCGGTGATTGCCAATTTGGGCGGCAGCACCATCGAATCCTATCTGGAAGGCGTGGAAAAGTTAAACGAGACCGACGTGGATATGATCGAGCTGAATATCTCCTGCCCCAACGTCAAGCACGGGGGCATGGCGCTGGGGATTAAATGCGACATCGCTTACGAAGCGGTCAAGCAGGTACGGGCGGTCTGCAAAAAACCACTGATGGTCAAATTGTCTCCCAACGCGGAAAATATTGTGGAAATGGCTTTGCGGTGCGAAGAAGCGGGGGCGGATTCCCTGTCTCTGGTCAACACCTTCCAGGCCATGGCCATTGATATTTACAAAAGAAAACCCGTGTTCAACAATGTATTTGCGGGCCTTTCCGGGCCGGCGGTATTCCCCATTGCCCTGCGGATGGTTTATCAGGTTTGCGGCGCGGTCAAAATCCCGGTGGTGGGGCTGGGCGGCATTGCAAGCTGGCAGGACGCGGCGGCCTTTCTGATGGCCGGAGCTACTGCTGTCCAAGTGGGTACCGCCAATTTTGTAAAACCGGATATCTGTCTGGATATTATCCAGGGCCTGGAACAATTTTTGAAAGAGCAGGGCTGCCGGTCGGTCAGCGAGATCATCGGCGCGGCCCGTGTATAGCAACCCGATTACAATCAATTAAAATCATTTTTGATAAAAAGGAGAGCGAAGAGAATGTCTATTGAAATTCTGAAAGAAACCGGCGCTTTGTTGGAGGGCCATTTCCTGCTGTCTTCCGGCCGCCATTCCGACCGTTATGCTCAAAACGCCAAACTGCTTCAGTACCCGGATAAAGCCGCTGAAGTACTTGCGGTGGTCGCTGAGAAAGTCAAAGATTTGGATATCGACGTTGTGTGCGGTCCGGCGATGGGTGGAATCATCGTAGCGTACGAGCTGGGACGCCAGCTGGGTAAGCGCGCCATCTTTACCGAGCGGGAAAACAATGTGATGACCCTGCGTCGGGGATTTGAAATCAAAAAAGGCGAAAAAGTGCTGATCACCGAAGACGTTGTGACCACCGGCAAGTCCTCTATGGAGACCGCTAAGGTCATTGAAGAGCTGGGCGGCGAAGTGGTAGGCATCGCCTGCATTGTGGACCGCCGGGTCAACGACATTTTTTGCCCGGTTTATTCTGCGATGCAGCTGGAAATCGCGACCTATGAAGCGGATGAGTGCCCCTTGTGCAAGGCGGGTATCCCGCTGGTGAAACCCGGAAGCCGCAAGTTCGACAAATAAAAAGGCCCCGGTTCCTGTGAGAGAGGCCATCAACATGCCGTCTTTCCGGGAGCAGTCAATTTTCGTTCAAGAAACCGCAGAAGCCCTGCCTTTGGCTGCGCAGGACAGGGCAAATCCATCCTAGCACGCCGGCGCGCAGCGGCGGAATGGAGATTGCAATGGAACAAGAGAAAAAAGCGTGGCTGGTTCTGGCTGACGGCACCGTTTTGGAAGGCAAAGCTTTCGGTGCGCAGGGAACCGCCATTGGAGAAATCGTATTTACCACCGGTATGACCGGTTATCAGGAAGTGCTGACCGATCCGTCGTATTACGGTCAGATCGTCACCCAGACCTATCCGTTGATCGGAAACTACGGCATCAACCTGGATGACATGGAGTCCTCCGCATCCCATGTGCGGGGCTATGTGGTGCGGGAATGGTGTGACCAGCCGTCCAATTTCCGGGTGGCCATGAATATCGACCAGTATTTAAAACAGCAGAATGTGATTGCCATCAGCGGTATTGATACCCGGCATCTGACCAAAAAACTGCGGGAATATGGCGTGATGAATGGGGCGGTGACGACAGAGTACGAAACCGTTGACCGGGAAAAGTTGCTGGCGGATATCCGCTCGTTTGCCATTGTGGACGCGGTGAAATCGGTCACCTGTAAAGAAATCCGGGAGGAAAAAAGCGAGCAGGGCCTTTATCGGGTCGTGTTAATGGACTTTGGGTATAAACGCAACATTGTCCGCTCTTTGAAAAGGCGTGGATGCGATGTGACGATTGTCCCCTCCTGTACTTCGGCAGAAGAGATCCTGGCCATGAAACCGGATGGGATTATGCTGTCCAACGGACCGGGAGACCCGGAAGAAAATGTGGAAGTGATCGCCCAAATCAAACAGTTATTTGACGCGGGTGTTCCCATATTCGGCATCTGCCTGGGCCATCAGCTGACGGCACTGGCCACCGGCGCGAAAACGGTGAAGCTCAAATATGGCCATCGGGGCGCCAATCAGCCGGTGCGTGATTTGGCCCATGACCGGACCTATATCACCTCCCAGAACCATGGTTATGCGGTGCAGGGCGACACGGTGGACCCGGCGGTGGGCGAGGTGAGCCACATCAACGCAAACGACAATACGGTAGAGGGCGTTCGGTATAAAAACAGGCCCTGCTTTACCGTGCAGTTCCATCCGGAGGCCAGCGCAGGCCCGCAGGATACATCCTATTTGTTTGATGAGTTTATTGCCATGATGCGAAAGGAGGCCAAATAAAATGCCAAAACGCAGCGATATCAAAAAAGTCTTGGTAATTGGTTCCGGCCCCATCGTCATCGGGCAGGCGGCGGAGTTTGACTACGCGGGAACCCAGGCCTGTCGCGCTTTGAAAGAAGAGGGATTGGAGGTTGTATTGATCAACTCTAATCCGGCCACCATCATGACGGACAAGGCCATGGCGGATAAAATTTACATTGAACCTCTGGTACCGGAGATCGTCAAAAAGATCATACGCCTGGAAAAGCCCGACTCGATTCTGCCAACGCTGGGTGGACAGACGGGCCTGAACCTGGCTATGGAGCTGGCGGAAGAGGGATTTTTGGAGGAACAGGGCGTTAAGCTTTTGGGTGCGAACCCCGAGACCATCAAAAAGGCGGAGGACCGGCAGGCGTTTAAAGATACCATGCTGGCCATCGGAGAACCGTGTATCCCTTCTAAAGTGGTGGAGCATATTGACGACGCGCTGGCGTTTGCCGAAGAAATCGGCTATCCGGTGATCGTGCGGCCGGCCTTTACCCTCGGCGGCACCGGCGGCGGGATTGCCTATGATAAAGAGCAGCTGCACGAAATCGGTTCCAATGGGCTGCGATTGTCCCCCATTACCCAGGTGCTGATTGAAAAGTGCATTGCCGGCTGGAAAGAGATTGAATATGAAGTGGTGCGGGACAGCAAGGGCAATGTTATCACCGTTTGTAACATGGAAAATGTGGACCCGGTGGGAATCCACACCGGCGATTCAGTGGTAGTGGCCCCGTCCCAGACATTGACCGATAAAGAATATCAGATGCTTCGGTCCGCGGCGCTGAATATCATTACCGAGTTGAAGATCGAAGGCGGATGCAATGTGCAGTTCGCACTGTATCCGGACAGCTTTGAGTACGCGGTCATCGAGGTGAATCCCCGGGTGTCCCGGTCTTCGGCGCTGGCCTCCAAGGCCACCGGCTACCCCATTGCCAAAGTGGCGGCCAAAATCGCCATCGGTTACTGCCTGGATGAGATCCCCAACGCAGTGACCGGAAAGACCTGCGCCTGCTTCGAGCCGGCGCTGGATTACTGCGTCGTCAAGTTCCCGCGCTGGCCGTTTGATAAATTTGTCTATGCGGACAAAGCGCTGGGTACCCAGATGAAAGCAACCGGCGAGGTGATGGCCATCGGCCAGAGCTTTGAGTTGGCCATGATGAAAGCGGCAATCTCCATTGAACTGGGACTGGAAACGCTGACCTTGCCCGAACTGGAAGAAAAATCCGACGAAGAGATTGTGGAATTGCTGCACCATGCCGATGACCACCGGATTTTTGTGGTATATGAAGCGCTCAAACGCCACGTCAGCTGGGATGTGATTTTTGAAATTACCAAAATCGACAAGTGGTTTTTGGCCAAATTCCAGAAGCTGGCGGACATGGAACTGCGTCTGGCTGGCGGAGATGACAGCGAAAAGACCTATCAGGAAGCGAAAAAGATGGGCTTTTTGGATAAGACCATCCGCCGGCTGACCGGCAGGGAGATTCAAAAGCCGATGCTGGCGGGGGATTCCATGGTCGATACCTGTGCGGCGGAATTCACCGCCGAGACCCCCTATTTTTACGCCAATTTCGGCGGTGATAACGAAGCGGCGGAATACATTGAAAGCCGGGGCAGCGGCAAAAAGAAAGTGATCGTCTTCGGCTCCGGACCGATCCGGATTGGACAGGGCATTGAATTTGATTACTGCTGTGTACACTGCGCCTGGGCCTTAAAGGAAAAGGGCATGGAGGCGGTAATCGCCAACAACAATCCCGAAACCGTTTCCACCGACTTTGATACCGGCGACCGGTTGTACTTTGACCCGCTGAATCCGGAATATGTCAAAGCGCTGATCGAGACCGAAAAGCCCTGGGGCGTTGTGGTCCAGTTCGGCGGCCAAACGGCCATTAAGCTGACCAAATTCCTCAAGGATATGGATGTCCGGATTTTGGGAACCTCGGCCGATGCCATCGACGAGGCGGAAGACCGCGAACGGTTTGACGCACTCTTGGAGCGCTGCGGCATCCCGCGTCCGGTGGGAGAAACGGTGTTTACCACCGAAGAGGCGCTGGAAGCGGCGGGCAGAATCGGATATCCGGTGCTGCTGCGTCCATCCTATGTACTGGGCGGCCAGAATATGATCATCGCCTATGGAGAAAAAGATGTGCGGGAATATATGGCTATCATCACCGCACACGAGCTGGAGAATCCGGTGCTGATCGATAAATATATGATGGGCATTGAAGCGGAGGTAGACGCCATCTGCGATGGGGAGGATTATTTGATTCCCGGCGTCATGGAGCATATTGAGCGGGCCGGCATCCATTCCGGCGACTCGATTTCGGTCTATCCTTCGCAGAACCTTTCCAAACGGATCAAGGATACCATCGTCGACTACACTGCCCGGCTGGCAAAAGAGTTGAAAATCGTCGGACTGATGAACATCCAGTATGTCATTTACAATGACGAAGTGTATATCATTGAGGTGAATCCCCGGTCCTCCCGGACGGTGCCCTATATCAGCAAGGTCACCGGCGTGCCGATGGTGGATCTGGCTACCCGCTGCATGCTGGGCGAAAAGCTGCGGGATATGGGTTATGGGACCGGTCTTTATCCGGAAGGCGACCATATCTGCGTGAAAGTTCCCGTCTTCAGCTTCCAGAAGCTGCGGGATGTGGACACCCAGCTTGGCCCGGAGATGAAATCCACCGGTGAAGTGTTGGGAGTCGCCAAAACACTGCCGGAAGCCATCTATAAGGGCCTGGTCGCGGCCGGATACAAGATGAAGCGAGAGGGCGGCGTTTTGCTGACCGTCCGCGACGCGGATAAGCATGATATCGTGTCGATTGCAGACAAGTTCGCTTCGATGGGCTTTACGTTATATGCTACCGGCGGTACCGCGCTGCGGTTAAATAAAAATATGATTTCCACCAACGCAGTGCGCAAAATGCACGAACCGCACCCCAATATTGAAGATCTGATCGAAAGCGGCAAGGTGGACTATGTGATCTCCATTTCCCAAAAAGGAAGAGATCCTCATCGGGACAGCGTAAAGATCCGCCGCAAGGTGGTAGAGCGTTCCATCCCCTGTATTACCGCTATTGATACGGCACGGGTACTGGCGGACTGTCTGAGCCTGGGTGAGAAAGTGGACGATATTGAGGTCGTAGACATTACCAAAATCTAAAAGCAGAAAGGGAAAGGGCATTCATGCCCCTTTCCCTTTGCGTTTTGTCATTATCCACGCGGAGGGGACAGGATGGAACTGAATAAAAGCAATGTGAAAAAAATCCTCGGGATCATCACTTTTGCGGTTTTACTGCTGGTAGGAGCCATGCACCTGGACATTGTATTTGGCGTGCTTCAAAAAGGTGTGGCGCTTCTCAAGCCTTTTATCATAGGCGGGGCGATGGCTTTTATCATGAATGTTCTTTTACGCATAGTGGAAGACAGACTGTTCGCGCCCTTGAACCGGAAAAATTTTTCCTGGTGGAATCGATACCGTCGCCCGGTTTGTGTAGTTCTGACTCTTGGGATACTGATCGGCATCATTTTTGTCCTGCTTTTCATGATCATCCCGGAAATCGTACACACCGGAAAAATGATCGGGGCACAGCTGCCGGATCAGCTGGATCGCTTTTTTGGCTGGGCGCAGAATTGGCTGGCCTCTTTGGAAATTCCGACAGATGTTTTTCAGGATATCGATATCGACTGGAACAAGGTCGTGAACCTTGTGACCGATTCGATCAAAAGCGGCGGATCGGCTGTGTTTAATACAACGGTTGGAATCACGTCCTCTATTGTAGGTGGGATAACCAATCTGGTTTTGGCCACGGTGTTTTCCATCTATCTGCTATTGCAGAAAGAACAGCTGGGAGCACAGCTGAAAAATGCGATGCTGGCTTTTCTGCCGGGACCCAAAGTGGAGACGATCCTTTCGATAGGGAAACTTTCCAACCGCATTTTTTCCAAGTTTGTTTCCGGGCAATGCACCGAAGCGGTGATACTTGGGGTGCTTTGCTTTATCGGCATGTCGATTTTTTCCATGCCGTATGCGATGATGATCTCAGTAGTGATCGGTGTAACGGCGCTGATCCCCATGTTCGGCGCATTTATCGGTGCAGGAATCGGCGCGTTTTTGATTTTGATGATTGACCCGATGCAGGCGGTTTGGTTTATCATTTACATTATTGTGCTCCAGCAATTGGAGGGAAACCTGATCTATCCCCGGGTCGTGGGCAAGTCGGTAGGCCTGCCCGGCATCTGGGTGCTGGTGGCAGTGACCATCGGCGGCAGCTTAGGCGGCGTGATGGGGATTTTGCTGAGTGTACCTGTCTGCTCGGTCCTGTACTCGCTGTTTCGCCAGCTGGTGTGGGACCGCTTGAAGAAAAAGAAGATACCAACGGTCCAGCCGCGGGAAAAAGAGCCTCTGCCGGATACAAAAACAGAGCGGGAAAAAGAAAAAGCAAGCTCTGTAAAAAAAGAAAGACAGGGCAAAAAAAGCAAATGAAAAAAGCTGCCGGAATTGCTCCGGCAGCTTTTTGTATCAAAAATGGTCTTATAATCGCTTCTTTTAACACTCTTTTTTGCGGCAAATCCCCACCGAAATGCGGAATGAAACCAGAAAGACCGCTAATGTAAACAGCGGGGAGGAATAAAAAATCGCTTGGAGCACATCTCCGCTGGGCATGGGCACGCCGGAACTTTCCAACATGCCTGTGATCATAACGGCCAGTAGGGATGGAATGAGCGCAATAGCGATGATCAACAGACGGCCTTTTTCCACGCCGAAACGAAACATCACTGGAATGACGACCGACAGGAAAATAACGCCGATTTCCAAAAATCCAATGATGATCAGCCAGGATTCCAGCGCGTTTTCCCATCCTGTTATCATCAGTACGGCGATATTCCCCACTGCGGAAATCGCAAGGCCGCACAGAGACACCAAAAATCCCAGGACATATTTGCTTAAAACCAATGCCCGGCGGGAAATGGGAAGGGAAAACGCGTAACGGTACCATTGCCCGGCTTCGTCATAGGACATGGAAGTGATGGGCAGCATAATACTTAACAGAATAATCATTACCCCCATCATCGAAGGCGTTTTTGAGACAATCGCCCAAATGGCGTAAAAAACGACTAAAACGGCGACGATTTTCATTTGTTTTTTCAGAATACAGAAGTCTTTTAACAGCAACCCTTTCATTGACGCTCCCCCCTTGCGATAAACAGCATAATATCCTCAATACTCGCTTTATCGATGATATGGCCGCCGGACAGCTTGCTCTTTTCCACCAGCGCTTCCACGCCGAACTGATGGCGCCGTACGCCCTTGACAGCGGTGGGATCCAACTGGGCCAACTCCGCTTCCGAGCATTTCAAAATGCCGTATGTTTCCAAAAGCTGATCTTTCGGCTCGGAGAAAAAGACCTTTCCCTTATGGATAAATGTAACATAATCAGCGATTTTTTCCAGGTCCCCTGTAATGTGGGAAGAAAAAAGAACGCCATGGCTTTCATCCTGGATAAATTCCAGCAGGATATCTAAAATCTCATCTCGAACGATGGGGTCCAGCCCGCTGGTAGCTTCATCGAGCAAAAGAAGACGAGCGTTATGAGACAGAGCCACTGCGATAGCAAGTTTCATCTTCATGCCGCGGGAGAAATCCTTGACAATCTTTTTGCCCGGCAGTTCAAACTGCTTTAAATATCGCGCATATGCCGCTTCGTCCCATTGCCGGTAGATAAAGCGCATCATTTTCCCCACATCCTGTGCCCGCATCATTTCCGGCAGATTCAGCGTATCAAATACCACGCCGATTTGCTCTTTTATCTCAATCTCATCCCGGATATGGTTCTTGCCGAAAATTTGAATATCGCCCTGGTCGCAGTGGATCAGGTTTAAGATCGCCTTCATGGTAGTGGATTTTCCCGCTCCGTTTTCCCCGATCAGCCCCATGATGCATCCGCAGGGAAGCGAGAAAGAAACATGGTCCAGCGCAAAATCATCGTATTTTTTGCACAGATCTTTGACTTGCAAAATGGTATCCATTTACCGTCCCTCCTGGTAAATCAGTGTTAGAATTTGTGTCAGTTCTTCCAGGGAAACGCCGTTTTCCCTGGCACGGTCGGCGGCTGTCTGCAAAATCTCTTCCAGCTGACGTATTTTCTCTTCCCGAAGCTTTTGTGGATCGGCTGTTGCTACAAAAGTACCTTTTCCCGCGACAGAGTACAATAGGCCTTCGTGCTCCAATTCGTCATAGGCTCGCTTCGTGGTGATTACGCTGATGCGCAGTTCCCGGGCGAGCACACGGATAGAAGGCAGCGCGTCGCCTTTTTTCAGCTTGCCGGACAGGATCTGACTTTTTATTTGGGTCATGATTTGCTCGTAAATCGGCTTATCGCTGGAATTGCTGATGTAAAAATCCAATCACCTGCCTCCTTCCTTATGTGTTTATACTGTATATAATAAGTATATACAGTTATGTACAGTTGTCAACCATGAATCAGGTATTTGAGAAAGTTTTTTCGTTGCAATTTGGCAAAATTTCCATTATAATAACGGATAAGCCCAATACATGGGCAATGAGAAGCGCCGAACTAAGCCGACACATGGCTGAAACGACGCAGAAGGAGGAAAATATGAAAAAAGAACTGGAAAAAGTCTACGACCCCAAACAGGTCGAGGACAAAACCTACCGGTTCTGGCTGGAAAAAAATTATTTTCACGCGGAACCGAATCCCAAAAAGAAACCCTATACCATTGTGATTCCGCCGCCCAACATTACCGGTCAACTGCATTTGGGCCATGCGCTGGACTGTACGCTGCAGGACAGCATCATCCGCTTTAAACGGATGCAGGGTTATGAAGCACTGTGGCTGCCGGGCACCGACCATGCGTCTATTGCGACCGAGGCGAAAATCGTGGAAGCCATGCGCAAAGAGGGCGTTACCAAGGACGATCTGGGCCGGGAAGGCTTTTTGGAGCGGGCCTGGGAATGGAAAAAAAACTACGGCGGCAAAATCGTGGAGCAGTTAAAGAAAATGGGTTCCTCCTGCGATTGGGAGCGGGAGCGTTTTACCCTGGATGAGGGCTGTTCGGAAGCGGTAAAGGAAGTTTTTGTCCGCCTGTATGAAAAAGGACTGATTTACCGTGGGGAGCGCATTATCAACTGGTGCCCCCACTGCCTGACCTCCATCTCCGACGCGGAAGTGGAATATGAAGAACACGACGGCCATTTCTGGCACATTCGGTATCCACTGTCCGACGGCAGCGGATATCTGGAAATCGCCACCACCCGCCCGGAGACGCTTTTGGGCGATACAGCGTTGGCAGTGCATCCGGATGACGAACGGTATCAATCTCTGGTCGGCAAAACCGTGATTCTGCCGCTGGTAGGCCGCGAAATCCCCATTGTAGCGGACAGCTATGTGGAGATGGACTTCGGTACCGGTGTGGTAAAAATTACCCCCGCCCATGACCCCAATGACTTTGAGGTCGGTCTGCGGCATGACCTGCCGGTTATCAATGTGATGAACGATGACGCCACCATCAATGAAAACGGCGGCAAATACCAGGGCATGGACCGCTACGAATGCCGCAAGCAGATCGTGGCAGACCTGGAAGCGGAGGGCTTCCTGGTCAAAGTGGAAGATCACAAGCATAACGTGGGCTCCTGCTATCGGTGCTCTACGACCGTAGAACCGCGGGTGTCCAAACAGTGGTTTGTAAAGATGGAGCCGCTGGCTGGTCCCGCTATCGAAGCGGTGCGCAGCGGGGAAACGAAGTTTGTCCCGGACCGGTTCAGCAAAATCTACTATCATTGGATGGAAAACATCAAAGACTGGTGTATTTCCCGTCAGCTGTGGTGGGGTCACCGGATTCCCGCCTGGTACTGCCAGGACTGCGGAGAGGTCATTGTAGCCAAAGAAGAACCCCATACCTGCCCCAAGTGCGGCAGCAAAAACCTGCAGCAGGATCCGGATACGCTGGATACCTGGTTTTCCTCCGCCCTCTGGCCGTTCTCCACTCTGGGATGGCCTAAACAGACAGAGGAACTAAAATATTTCTATCCCACCAGCACGTTGGTTACCGGATATGACATCATCTTCTTCTGGGTAGCCCGTATGATTTTCTCCGGCGTGGAGAATATGGGGAAATCTCCGTTTGAAACGGTGTTTATTCACGGTATCGTGCGGGATGCGCAGGGCCGGAAAATGTCCAAATCCCTGGGCAACGGCATCGATCCTTTGAAAGTAATCGACGAGTACGGCGCCGACGCGCTGCGCTTTACCCTGGCTACCAATAACAGCCCGGGCAACGATATGCGTTTTGTAGAGGAAAAAGTCAAGGCAAGCCGGAATTTTGCCAACAAAATCTGGAATGCCACCCGCTTTATCCTGATGAACCTTTCCGACGAGATTGACAAGCCGGAACTGCCGCAGCTGCTGCAGACAGAGGACAAGTGGATTTTAAGCAAACTCAATACACTGATCAAAGAGGTCACCGACAATCTGGAAAAATTTGAGCTGGGTATCGCGGTACAGAAGCTGTATGATTTTATCTGGGATGTGCTGTGTGACTGGTACATCGAGCTGACCAAATCCCGCATTCAGGCGGGCGGAGAATCGGCAAAGAGCGCCCAGCAGGTGCTGATTTATGTGATGAACCAGTGTTTGAAGCTTTTACATCCGATCATGCCGTTCATCACCGAGGAGATCTGGCAGGCCATTCCCAACGACTGCGAAAGCATTATGATTGCATCCTGGCCTTTGTACCGGGAGGATTTGTGCTTTAAGCAGGAGGAAGAGGATTTTGAAAAAATCATGAGCGCCATCAAGGCCATTCGGAACCGCCGGGCGGAGATGAATGTGCCGCCGTCGAAAAAAGCGCGGGTTTTTGTGAAAACCCCCTATACCGATGTGTTCCAGTCCGGCGCCATGTTTATCGAACGGCTGGCTTCGGCTTCTGAAGTGAAGGTTTCCGGCGTTGCGCCGCAGGATGGAGAGGATTTCTCCGACGCGGTACAGGTGATTACCGACAGCGCTCGCATCTTTATCCCGCTGGATGAGCTGGTGGATAAGGAGAAAGAACTGGCACGGCTGGAAAAAGAGCGGAAAGCCTGTGAAAAGGATATCGCCATGGTAGAACAGAAACTGTCCAGCCAAGGATTTTTGGAAAAAGCGCCGCAAAATGTTGTTGAGGCTGAGCGGGCGAAACTGGAAAAACACAAGGAACGGATGGAAAAGATTGTGGAAAGCATCGCCGCTTTCTCGAAATAGGCAAAAAGCGGGCGGATTCTCAGAATCCGCCCGTCTTTGTATGGGAGGTATCGCTATGAACTACCAGGAAAGCGAAGAATATATCCATTCTTTCCACCGATTTACCAAAGAGCCGGGGCTGAAAGGAATTCGAATGCTGCTGTCTCTTTTGGGAGACCCGCAAAAAAGCCTGCGATTTATCCATGTGGCGGGGACCAATGGAAAAGGGTCCACGACCGCCATGTGTGCGTCGATATTGAGGGAGGCGGGATACCGCACGGGTATGTTCGTATCGCCTTATGTACTGACTTTTCGGGAGCGCATCCAGATAGACGGACAGATGATCCCCGAGGAGGAGATGGCCGCTTTGTGCGAGGAGATTTGCTTTGCGGTGGAAAAGATGGCGCAGGAGGGGATCGCGCCGGCAGAGTTTGAAGTGGTCACGGCTTTGGGAATGCTCTGGTTCGCAAGGCAAAAATGCGATGTGGTTTGCCTGGAGGTGGGTCTGGGTGGCCGGTTTGACGCTACAAATGTCATCGAGCAAAGCCTGGTGTCGGTGATTTGTGCAATTGGGTACGATCATACCCAGATTCTGGGCGACACGCTGGAGCAAATCGCTTTTGAAAAATGCGGCATTTTAAAACCGGATGGCGTTTGCGTTTCCTATCCGAAGCAGGATCCGGAAGCGCTGGCTGAAATCATGAAGCAGTGCGCGCAGAAGAACAATCGGCTTATTATACCAAATGCAGAATCTGTCGAAATAGATACAGAAAGTATTTTAGGGTCCCGCTTCCGCTACAACAATCTGGAATGGGATCTGCCTTTGGCTGGCCACCACCAAATTTATAATTTTTTAACTGCTGTTTCGGCAATTGAGGCAGTAAAAACCAAAGGTTTTGCAATATCTGACAAAAATATTACAGATGGTATTGCAAAAGTTGCCTTTCCCGCCCGCATGGAGCGGATTTCGGTGGAACCTCTGGTGGTGTTGGACGGCGCGCATAATCCGCAGGGCTGTGAGGCGTTGGCAAAGGCGATGGCCTTAACCCCAAAAAAGAAGATCGTCATTATGGGCATGATGCGGGACAAGGATTGGGTGCATGCTTCCTCTATGATCGCCAAGGAAGCCGAGATGTTTTTTGCTGTCACACCGGACAACCCGCGGGCGCTGCCGGCAGAAGAACTGGCGCAGGAAGCGGCTGCTTTGACAGGGCAGGCGAGAGCTTTTTCAACGGTCGAGGAGGCCGTTGATGCCGCTGTGAAGCTGCTGCGGGAGGATATGGCGCTGTTTTGCTGCGGATCGCTGTATCTGGCGGCGCAGATCCGGCCTGTTTTGCAGGAGCGCCTGCGCAAAAGGCAGGAACCTGCCCTTCATTAACGCTCTGCCGCGGCCTTCGCGATCAGGTGCGAAAAAAAACAGAGAAACCACGCGATTGCGACAAATATTTTAACGGAAAGCCCTTATTCTGGTATCAGAAACCGGAATAAGGGCTTTTTCTTTTGCCGCATTTTTGGGACAAGCAAGCACGGAAAGGAGAAACAGCGATGTCGCTTCAGCTGTATACGAAAGAAAAACAGGTCACGGCCTGTTTGATCGGGGAAATCGACCACCATGGCGCGGGGCATCTGCGGGAGGCAATCGATGAAATGGTAAAACGCATCCATCCTGACACACTGATCCTGGACTTCCGGGATGTTACGTTTATGGATAGTTCGGGAATCGGGTTGGTCATGGGGCGTTACCGGCTTGTCAGAGAGTGGGGAGGGACAGTGGAGATCCACAACCCATCTCCTTCCATCAAAAAGGTAATGCGTCTGGCGGGGATGGACCGGATCGCGTCGATTCATTCGTCGCCGCCTGCAGGAGGCGCGAGCTGTGAGAAAACGGAGGCGAAGAGATGAAAGTATTAAACGAAATGAAGTTGTCGTTTCCCAGCCGGTCGGCCAACGAAGCATTTGCCCGGACATCGCTGGCCGCTTTTGCGGCGGCGCTGGATCCGACCATTGAGGAGCTGGCAGATATCAAAACAGCGGTAAGCGAGGCGGTGACCAATGCAATCGTCCATGGATACCGCCAGCAGATTGGCACGGTCTACATACACGCGAAAATTCTGGAGAAAAACAGGATCGTCATTCGGATTCGGGACACCGGCTGCGGAATGGAAGACATCAAACAGGCCATGGAGCCAATGTACACTACCTGCACTACCGGGGAACGGTCTGGCCTGGGGTTTGCTGTGATGGAGGCTTTTATGGATAAGGTAAAAGTCCGTTCCAAGCTGGGGCGTGGCACCTCGGTGACCTTGGAAAAAACGATCCTGTCCAAAGGAGCCGAATAAATATGCCAATCATTGCCGACCGTGATGAAATGATACAACAGAACATGGGCCTGGTCCATGCCTGCGCTCATAAATTCAAAGGAAGAGGCATTGAATATGAAGATTTGTTCCAGGCAGGATGCATGGGCCTGATCAAGGCGACCGATGCCTTTGATGAGTCCCGCGGGGTACGCTTTTCAACCTACGCAGTGCCGGTCATTTTGGGAGAGATGCGGCGCTTGTTTCGGGATGGGGGGACTGTTAGGGTATCCAGAACACTTAAGGAATTGTCGCTGAAAGCGGTTCGGACCAAAGAGCGGCTTTCGATAGAGATGGGCCGGGAACCGACTGTCAGCGAATTGGCCAGCGCATTGGATCTGGAGGTTTCGGCAGTTGTAGAAGCACTTTCCGCCGCCACGCCCGCGCTTTCACTGACAGGCAGCGACGAGGAGGGTGCGCCGCAGATCGATTTGCCGGTCCAATCTCCCGAAGAGGAGCTGTCGGACCGTATTTCCCTGCGGCAGGTACTGTCCCTTTTGGAGAAGAAAGATCAAATGCTGATCCGGCTGCGCTATTTTCAGGGGAAAACCCAGGTGGAAACAGCGCAGGCCCTTGACATGACGCAGGTGCAGGTATCCCGACGGGAGAAAAAAATCCTGCTCCACCTGCGGGAGCTTTTATTGTAGCAGAAAAAACGGCGGTTTACGCCTTTTCCCGGCTGCCGTCTTGACTTTTAAAGGGACACTTGCTATTCTTATCGTAAACAGGGAAAGGCGGGGGACAATGGACGAGCTTTTGGAAGAAATTTTAGCAGAGTGCAAACCCTTTACATCCCAAGGCGCTTTGGCCAGCTATATTCCGGAATTGGCGAAGGCAGATCCGAATAGCCTGGGGATTTATCTGGTGTCCAGCGATGGCAGAATCAACCGCGCGGGGGATTACCATAAACCGTTTACCATTCAAAGTATTGTAAAACCGATTTTGCTGTTGCAGGCGTTAATGGACAATGGAGTTGATTATGTCCGTTCCCGGGTGGGCGTGGAAGCGACGGGAAAACCTTTTGACGCCATCAACTATACGGAGCAGGCGCTTCTGAGCGATCATATCAACCCGATGGTCAACATGGGGGCGATTGCCATATGCACCATGATTTCCGGCAAAAGCTACGAGGAGAAATTCGACCGCCTGCTTGAACTCACGCGATTATTGGCAGAAAATAATGAGGTCTGCCTGGATGAAGACGTCTATTTATCCGAGAAAAGGAGCGGCAGCAAAAACCGGGCGCTTGCCTATCTGTTAAAGACCTACGGCATCATACAGGATGATGTGGAGGAAGTGTTGGATTGTTATTTCCGCGCCTGCTCCATCCGGGTGGACTGCGCGGATTTGGCGCGCATTGGCTTTACGTTGGCCAGCCATGGAAAAAGCCTGTCGACCGGTGAGCGGATTTTCCCGGCGGCATATGCCAGCTATGTCAACGCGATTTTGATGACCTGCGGGATGTATGATGGTTCCGGCGACTTTGCGGTAAAGGTCGGGGTACCGGCTAAAAGCGGCGTTGGGGGCGGCATTATGGCTGTCGTACCGACCCGCATGGGCATCGGCATTTTTTCGCCGGCGCTGGACGAAAAGGGAAACAGTGTGGCAGGAATCCGGGCGCTGGAAATTTTGAGTAAAAAGTTGTATCTCAGCATTTTTTAATCCGGGCACAGACTGTCCATTAAAAAACAGCCAGATTCTTCGGAGAATCTGGCTGTTTTCGTTTATTGGGGTAAAAAAGCGCTTACTGCATATAAAATCCAGATATGCAGCGGGTAAAAGAAGTAAAACAGATATTTGAAGGAGGACTTTCCTTTTTGGCCATTATACCGCCACAGAAGCGGAAGGGCAAAGACCATCATCCACTGATACTGCACACCGAAAAAAGCATCCCAGGCAGACATGCCGAGAAGATACCAGGCGATGGAAGAAGGCAGGCACAAGCCGAGAGAAAAGACCAGGTACATAATAGCCAGTTTCTTTTTGGAAAAGCGAAAATAGTAAAACAGCGGGCCAAGGATGACGAAGAAGACGCCTCCCTCCACCGTGAGCGGCGTGGGAATCAGGATTTGAAGGATTTGGGCCGCTGTTGTCTGCCCGGCGCGGGTCAGCATATCGCCTAAAAAAAATCCCGCCAGCTCAATGCCGATAAAGTACATCCAGATCATCTGGCCTTTCTGCCGGTCGGCTGCCATTTGCTCCATACAGACGATAATAGCGGCCCCAAGCAAAAGGGTGGCGAATATATTATTGGGGATCCCGCCGGAGGGCGAGCCCGGCAGCAATGCTGTCAGTACCAGGTTCCCAACGGACATGGCCAGAGAAAACAGATACATCCGCAAAAGGTAGATTTTGCGGCTATGGGTATGGGTCAGGCCCTGCGCCATGCAGAAACAGAAAATCGGCGCGGAAAGGCGGCCCAGCCAGGTGAACCAGATGGGAACCATACCGGTAAAACCCAGGAACTGGTAAAGATGATCCAAAAGCATCAGAAACAGCGCGATTGTTTTTAGGGCAAAAGAACTCATATATTTCTCCTTTTAAAAGCCGTTCTGCGGCTTTTCGATACCAAGAGCCTCGCAACTGAAAAAAGAGCCCGTGACAGCGGGCCCTTTCAAGTAAGCTTGCTATTTTACCTCGTTCAGCGCTTCCAGAATTTTTTCTTTCGGAACAGCGCCGATAATACGGTTGACTGCCTCTCCGTCTTTAAAGATATAAACGGTCGGAATGCTCATAACACGATACTGGCGGGCCAGCTCCTCTTCCTCGTCGACATTGACCTTGCCAACCAGAACAGAGCCTTCCAGCTCGTTGGCCAGTTCATCGATTACCGGACCGAGCATACGGCACGGACCGCACCAAGTGGCCCAAAAATCTACAAGAGCGATGCCTTTTTTATCGAGAACTTCCTTTTGAAAGCTTTCTTTGTTAAAATGAACCGTTGCCATGAAAAATCCTCCTTTGATATAAAATCCTTATTCTATGCTTCTCATTATACAACAAAATATTCCAAAAAGAAAGAGAAGAAAGTGGAGAAAAACTTTTAAAACGCTATTGACAAATAAACGAAAAAAAGTATAATAATAAAGGTCACATTGCCCGATTGTGTAAAGGTAGCACGACAGACTCTGACTCTGTTTGTCTGGGTTCGAATCCTAGTCGGGCAGCCATAGTGAAAATATCCGGCTTTGGCTGGATATTTTCATCTCCGGGGTGTAGCGCAGTTTGGTAGCGTGCTTGGTTCGGGACCAAGAGGCCGCGGGTTCAAGTCCCGCCACTCCGACCACGTCGCCGCAAGCGATACAAAGCTTGCGGCGACTTTTTTATGCGTTGCATCAAAGTCATTTTTAATATACTGCGCAGAAATGCGCTGTATATATGAGCAGGATAAAAACGCAATGTACACTTTTGTCAGTGTACTAGAGCTGGTAGGTAGCCCAGCCGTCTGATCCGCAAGGATCAGGTAAGTAACCTTCCCCTCCGGGTTGTCCGTTCCTGCAATCATCCGCATTTCTAAGGAGGGTTTCGTTTATGGACAGCAACTGTTTTAAGCTGACGGTATATTTTGAAGAGCCGTTCTGGGTTGGCGTATTTGAACGCATCCAGAGCGGAAAGCTCTCGGTATGTAAAGTCACGTTCGGCGCAGAGCCGAAAGACTATGAAGTCTGGGAATTTGTCCTGAAAAACTACAATCAGCTCAAGTTTAGTCCGTCTGTTGATGTGGTTGTCAAGAATGAAGTAACAAATCCCAAACGGCTGCAGCGTGAGGCAAGAAAGCAATCTGCCGCTGCCGGGATAGGGACGAAATCACAACAGGCTTTGAGGCTGCAGCGGGAAGAAAACAAATTGGAACGAAAAACTGCCAGCCGCGAACAACGGGAAGCAGAAAAGCAACGCCAGTTTGAACAGAAACAACAGAAGCGAAAAGAGAAGCATCGGGGAAGATAACGCCCCGATGCTTCTCTGCTAATCCAATATTTTCCCATCTGTCGAGATCGTTACGACTCTCCAGGGAATCCATTTGCCGCTTGCTTGCAGCGCTTTTTTTACAGCATGCACGATGCCGCCGCAACAAGGCACTTCCAT
>ODAI012431761.1_pt1 | contig 29017 bp, 14 predicted proteins | sample 1539321 | NCBI WGS metagenome assembly ODAI01 (sample SAMN02144231, study PRJEB22623) | gut metagenome | biome: sheep rumen | host: Ovis aries | place: New Zealand
ATCGGTGACAACACCAACAAATATTGTCAGGCATACTTCTCTTACGATTCGAAAAAATCGGGCGGATTCACCTGCTCACACCTACGCTTCGGCGACACGCCCATCCGTTCGACCTATCTGGTCAACACGCCCAACTTTGTGGCATGCCATGTACAAGCCTACCTCAACATGTATGACGTTACACGCGGACTTCAAAAGGGCGGAACGTTCCTTTTGAACACCATTTTCGACAACGAGGAGCTCGTGGCGTTCATTCCCAACAAGGTAAAACGCTACTTTGCAGAAAACAACATCACCGCCTACTATATCAATGCGACAAAAATCGCACAAGAAATCGGCCTGGGCAACCGCACCAACACGATTCTCCAGTCTGCATTCTTCCGCATCACAGGAGTCATACCCATTGGCCTGGCGATTGAACAGATGAAAAAATTCATCGTCAAGTCATACGGCAACAAAGGGCAGGACGTTGTCGACAAGAACTACGCTGCCGTTGACCGCGGTGACGAATACAAGCAATTGGCCATCGACCCGAGCTGGAAAAACTTGCCCGACGAGGACAAGGCAGAAGACGACGCACCGGCCTTTGTCAAAGAACTGGTGCGCCCCATCAATGCACAAGCCGGCGACTTGCTGAAAGTCAGCGACTTTGTAAAACACGACACCGTCGACGGCTCATGGAAAAACGGCACCTCGGCCTACGAAAAACGTGGCGTAGAGGCCTTCGTCCCCATGTGGAACCCCGAGAATTGCATCCAATGCAATAAATGCTCATACGTCTGCCCACACGCAGCCATCCGCCCATTCGTGCTGAACGACGAAGAGCTGAAAGGCTTCAAAGGAAAAACCATCGAGATGAAGGCGCCGGCAACCATGAAAGGCATGCACTTTGTCATCGAGCCATCCATGATGGACTGTCTGGGATGCAGCAACTGCGCAGACGTGTGCCCCGGGCATCCAAAATTGGGTAAAGCGCTCGAAATGAAGCCCTTCAACCCTGACAATGAACAACAAATCCAGGAAAAGGAGAACTGGGAATACTTGGTGAAAAACGTCAAGAGCAAGCAGCACCTGGTTGACATTAAAGCCAATGTGAAAAACTCACAGTTTGCACAACCACTCTTTGAATTCTCCGGCGCATGTGCCGGCTGCGGCGAGACACCTTACGTCAAATTGATTTCACAACTCTTTGGCGACAGGGAAATGGTTGCCAACGCCACAGGATGCTCGTCTATCTATTCGGCCTCCATCCCGTCAACACCATATTGTACCAACGAGAAAGGACAAGGGCCGGCTTTCAACAACTCGCTTTTTGAGGACTTCTGCGAGTTTGGGCTGGGCATGGTGCTCGGTAACAAAAAAATGAGAGAACGCCTGGCATTGCTGCTCTCACAAGCGGCAGCAAACGAGAGCTCTCCGGAAGAGTACAAAGCCCTTGCCAAAGAATGGATCGAGAAACAAGACGATGCCGATGAGACCAAACGACTCGCCGAATTGCTCAAACCATACATCGAGAATGGCGCAAATGCCGGCTGCCAATACTGCAACGAGCTGAAAACACTAAGCCATTATCTCGTCAAACGCTCACAATGGATCATCGGCGGCGACGGCGCGTCCTATGACATCGGCTACGGCGGCCTCGACCACGTCATCGCGTCGGGAGAAGACGTCAACATTCTTGTACTCGACACGGAAGTCTACTCCAATACGGGCGGACAAGCCTCCAAATCGACACCACTAGGTGCCATCGCACAGTTTGCCGCACAAGGAAAGCGTGTGAAGAAGAAAGACTTAGGACTCATCGCCACGACATACGGCTACGTCTACGTCGCACAAATCGCAATGGGAGCCGACCAGGCACAATGCCTCAAAGCCATCCGAGAGGCTGAGGCATACCACGGGCCGTCGCTCATCATTGCCTACGCACCATGCATCAACCACGGGCTGAAAGCCAAAGGCGGCATGGGCAGGAGCCAGGCAGAAGAGGCAAAAGCCGTAGAATGTGGCTACTGGCACCTGTGGCGATATAATCCAGAACTAACGAGCAAAGGCGAAACACCATTCACGCTCGACTCAAAAGAGCCCGACTGGAGCAAGTTCCGCGACTTCTTGTTAGGCGAAGTCAGATATGCTTCCGTCCAAAAAGAGTTCCCAGAGGAGGCCGACGAGCTCTTCGCGGCCGCAGAACGCATGGCAAAACTCCGCTACCGCTCTTACCTGCGTAAGTCAAAAGAAGACTGGTCCGACGAAGTATAAACCATTTATCCTATAAAATGAAGGTGTTGCCTCATCAAGGGCAACACCTTTTGTTTTTTTTATTGCAGCCCGCCAAAATGCGACCCATGGTTGGATTCTTGTCTTGTCGCAGAGGCGCCGGCAGCCAAGTGGGCTGAGACCGCGGGTGGCTGTCAGGGCAGATTTTTCAAAGGTCAGAAAGGTTTTGTCTGACGGATACGGTCTCAACAAATGTGCCGTCCGCCCCGAAAGACGCCTTCTGAAGCCGGGAAAATACGCATTTCATGTCGGAAATGGCCGAAAAGCACGAAAAATGGCCTCCCAGAACACCGATAAACAGGGCGTTTCTGATGTGGTGCAGGTGAGATGCCTATGTCACTTTGGCGACATAGGCATCTCACTTCGGCGACATAGGCATGTCACAGGTGGTGACATAGGCATCTCGCCAAAGTGACATAGGCATGTCGCCAGAGTGACATGGGCATGTGGCGACGGTGACATAGGCATCGAGCGGTGGTGAGATGGGCATCGCGCGAAGTTGACATGGGCGTGTGGCGGCGGTCTGTTGCATATAATCCCGTTGCAATCATTCCGGATTACGGAACGCTCCCCCTGGCTTTTTAATCAAAAAAAGTCCTCGGATGGGAGATGCAATGGAAAATCGCGTCTCCCATCCGAGGTAGATATGATAAGGCAAATGACCTTGATGCTCTATTTTATCCAAGGCCCTGAAAAAATCCATTCTGGTATGTTCTCAGTGGGAAAAACGCCTTTATCCCTCCGCTTCTTCACTCTTTTCAGACTTTTTGGTGGCGCGCTTACGCTTCGGCTTTTCCTGCACAGCCGTATCGAGTTTCACACCGGCCAATTCCGGGTCAATCAAAATACGTCCACAGTACTCGCAAACGATGACTTTCTTGTGCATTTTAATGTCCAACTGGCGCTGTGGCGGGATTTTATTAAAGCAGCCTCCACACGCATCACGCTGCACATAAACAATGCCCAGGCCGTTGCGCGCATTTTTTCGGATACGTTTAAAACTGGTGAGCAGACGTGTCTCGATTTTAGTTTCAAGCTCAGAAGCCTCATTTCGCAATTTTTCCTCTTCTGCACGAGTCTCGTCCATGATTTCACCAAGCTCATTCTTCTTGTCCTCCAAATCGCCTTTACGCTCCACCATCAGGGCTTCGTTGCGTTCCAGGTCTTCTGTGCGCTCCTGAATGCGGAGATCGGCCTCACGGATTTTCTTGTTGCACAGCTCGATTTCCAGGGTCTGATATTCAATTTCCTTGGTCAACGTATCATATTCACGGTTGTTCTTCACATCATTCAATTGCTGCTGATAACGGGTCAGACTGCTTTCTGCATTGGCGATTTCACCTTTTTTCTGTACCACGGCATCCTTGAATTCCTGAATTTCATGCTTGATTTTCTCCACACGAAGCGTCAAACCTTCTATTTCATCTTCCAAGTCTTGTACTTCGAGTGGCAATTCGCCGCGCAATGCACGTTTTTCGTCAATTCCCGACAAAGCTATCTGCAACTGATAGAGGGACTTCAGCTTTTCCTCTACCGTCATTTCCTTCATTTCTTTTTTCGCCATATTTGTATCTATTAAAAAATGTAATTTCCTCTATTTACCGATAAACAATCGGATTGGTGTTGGTCGATGAGATGAGGCAGCGAAGTTGTGGACAAGCATCCTCTAGTACCCGCTTGAAAATTTCGGGCGTAAACTGCTCACTCTCATAATGCCCGATGACTGCAATTTGCAGCTGTTGGTCATGTCCAAAAAACTCATGATAGCGCATTTCGCCCGTCACAAAGGCGTCAGCGCCTGCCATCAAGGCATCGTCAAGCAAAAACGCCCCTGCGCCGCCACAAACCGCCACTCTACTGACCTTACGTTCCAATAGTGCATTGGCTTGAACAAACGGTACTGCAAAGGCCTCTTTGAGCAAATCAATGAACTCTGGCGCCTCCACTGGCTGCGGAAGGTTGCCCACAATGCCCGAGGCGCCGTCGATACCATCTACCATACGCTGCTTGCCTAACAGTTGGCAGTCGTCCAGCCTCAATTTCTCGGCTATCTTGGCATTAACACCGTCCCGGACATTATCCAGATTCGTGTGCATCGATATGATGGCAATATTTTCTCTAATTGCTTTTATAATCACTCGTTGCACCTCCGTCTTATCGCTAATCTGCTTCAATGCACGGAATAACAGCGGATGGTGTGAGACAATGAGGTAGCAGTTTTTTTGCAGAGCCTCATCAATTACAGCCTCCGTGACATCCAGACACAATAATGCCCCTGAAACTTCCGCCTCTGTTAATCCGATTTGCAGGCCGGCATTGTCATAGTCTTCCTGCAATGGCAAAGGCGCGAAACGTTCAAGGGCTGCAAGAACCTTTTCTATTTTCACAGGTGCAAAGTTACAAAAAAATATTAAGAATGCGCCATTTTTTTGTTTTTTTATGTTTGGGCGTCTTGTCCTATTTCATCGTATCCGGCTTGTTATAAGTGTTTTGGCGTAAAAAAGAGAGGCGAAAATGTTTTTTCGCCTCTCCCAGTCTTATTCAGACTGTCAAAAAATGCTGATTACAGCGATTATTTAACAGTTTTCTTACCGTCTTTGATCACAACGCCTTTGTAGCTCTCGCCTACGCGCTGGCCATTGAGGTTGAACATTTCAGTCGACTTAGCCTTTGCCTCAACCTTTTCGATTGCAGTTACAGCATTGTCTTCTGCATCGTCGACATCATTGCCAATGCCCTGTCCGTTAGCATTGTCTTTCACATCATATACAGGACCCCAGCTGATGCCTTCATACGCCTGGCCATCGTTCTTGTATTCATTGTAGCTAGATGTTACGCTGAAAGGAACATTCTCTTTACCATAAATCCAGTCTTTGCCAGTTTCCTTAGAAGCCAACTTCACATAATAGTTGGAGTTGTAGAAATAGTAGTTAGGATATGTTACGTCAAAATAAACATATTTGCCTGCCTGGATTTCAATCTGCTTGGTAACTTCCAATGAAGAGTTCAAAGCGCTTTCTGAGCTGCCGCTGCTTGTTACGAATGCACGGACGTCGCCCTTGAAGCCATTCTTAGAATACAAGTAGTGGCGAACGGTTACATTGCTGCTGTTGTATTTGCTGACTTTTGCATAGTCAGACCCCAGTTCCTTGCCATTCTGATAGAAATAAGCGGTATAGAGCTGTACATCGCCATTTTCTCTTGCAGGAGTATTGGCATTGATGGTCATTGTACCAAGATAGTAAGTATTTTGATTTTCTAGGGTAACTGTCATGCGAGCACCGTCCTTCATGTGTGCAAGGATGAGTCTGTAGCTGCCTGCAGCCAACTGGTTAAAGGTAGAATTGGTATAGAATGCGAAAGTAACAGACCTTCCTGCTGCCACAGTGCCTTTACCAGAAGAGATGACCGTTGCATTAGACAAGCTTGTTGTTGTTGAAGGCAACGCGTAGAGGTAGAGGTTGTCGCTATAGTCTACGTTGCCCGCGTTTCTTACGCTTACAGAAACCTTAGTAGAAGTAGCTACAGTCGTTGTTACGTTTGTAGTATTCGTTACATAAAGTTGGTAGCCTGCCACAACTGGGTCTGGCTGAGGAGCTGGTCTTTCAGAAAGGATAATGCTACCTGCAACAGAGTTGATCACCTGATAGTTGTTTCCATTGGGATAAGCTACAACAAGGTTATATGTACCTGCCGTGCGCTCAGCAAGATTTGCCGTGAAAGTAATTTCCTTAGAAGCTGTATTTGCCGCGATCTGTGCATTTACAGTTGCAATGATGGATGCATTTGTTTCGCCAGCCTTGTAGATAGCCAAAGCGAGTTGACCATTATAAGCTGCCTGAGTGTTACGGTTACCCAGTCTTACCTTTATGCTCTGGGCATTTTCCAAGTATACTTGCTGATTTGAAACAGCAGAACTGATGTAAAGATTTGAACCGTTTTCAACGGCTGGTTGTGGTTGTGGATCCGGATTAACAGGTCTTTCGGGGATAAAGTTGCGAACCATCTGCTGGCTTCTGCTGTAACCAGCGTTATGACCACCGATTCCCTGCTGGCCTGGTTCAAGAACATCTAACAAATACCATCCATTTTCCATACGGTTCCAACCCCAGTCAACGTGTACATAGCCATTAGTTGCCCAGCCGTCCAGCACGAAGCAGTGGCCACCAGTAAGTTGGGGAGTAAAACCTGCATAAATGACTGGTCCGTTGTCATTCATTTCTGCACGAACTTCGCGCAACCAGTTTGCAGTTGTATAATTAGCTCTGTACAACATTCTAACGCCATCTCTATATCCAAAATTGCGGACAGCCGGAGCAGGCCAATAAGAAACCTGTGTACCTGAACCGCCTTGGCTGGCAGTACCATAGCCCATTCTTACGGCATAGCCAACATCGCGCAACAAGCGTCCGATATTGTCAGCCTCAACGTCTGTACAACGGCGGCCTGTCGCACGGTTCACACCGCCAGAGGTAACCGCTGCCGGCATGTTAGACCAGTCATAAGCAGCATTTTCAGAGCCATTGCCATCCCAGTTCAATGACATGGCATTGCCATTCCAGTTGTAAGTCGTGCTGCCAACGGCCTTGTTTGGCCACTTGTGCCAACGCATAACAGTAGCAATACCTGTTGCCACACAACCAGCCACTGTTTTTGCTGTTGTACCGTTTGTGTAGCGAATGCTTGGAGCATAGGCATTGAATGGCCAGTCCTGACCCCAACTGATAGCTTGTGGAAGACGGGTCACGCGGTCGTTGTCATACTCCAGCAACGGATTGATTTCAATCTCATAAGCTGACGTTTTACGAGCCGTCATTTTAGCAGGACGGTCGGCCATGTGTTCAATTGCCCAGCTAATCTGTCTTTCATACTCTTCAATCATCCATTTTACACCTGGGTTTTGCATCATGCGGTCTTCCGCCAACGTACCATTATCTGCAAATGCCAAGATTGGCATCACGCGGTCGTCACCTGAAACAATTACATAGCCATTGTCTTCACCACGGTTGACCACATAGAGTAGATTGCTTTCAGTCGCTCCAGCTGAATGCCGTGCAGACTTGTAGGCAACTTTCAACGATGAAGATCCTTTCATTGCAGGATGCTTCGCAAAAAACTCACCAGCCAGTTTCAGAGCGCTGGCCTTGTCTACAGGAGCAGCAAATGCCCCACAGCATACAAACAAGTATGCCAAGACAGTAGTAAAAATGTTTTTCATTTGTTAAAAAAAACTTAAATTGTTAAAATGTTAATAATAATACTAGTTTGAGGCACCGTTTTTCAATAACCTCACTGCAAAATTATAGTTTTTTTTTCATATCAAAACTTTTTTGCCACTTTTTTATTTAAAAAGAGATTTTTTATGCAAAAAATTCTCTTTCCTAATACAAAATCAATCAAATTTCCCCTCATTAAAAAAATCAGGTCTTTTTTCTAAAAATGAATATGTGGCTCAAACCATTTTTATCTTACTGTGATGGATTTCCTGCAACTTCAAATCAGCATCGCAGTTTTTCAACCCTGTCAGCCCCATGAATTCCAATACACCGGCCTGCTTCTTGCCAAAAGCCAACTTCTTGCCTATAATGTGTTTTTCTCCAAATGTTCCATTATTATTTTATTTATTATGGTATACCGTCAAAAGATTGATCGTTGAAAGTGTTTCACTTACATATAAAAAAGGCGACTGGAAAACCGAGGGACATGAATGGCACTTATCGTGCTGCCATAAGCCCATCTTTCGTGCTGCCATAAGCCAATATAGCTTGGCGGTTTACCATCCAGGCAAAGTTTTGCTGAAAGAAGTTTTGCTGAAATGCGCAACCCCACAATTGCAACGCAGCTTTTGCCCTCTGGCACGGGGGAATAGCACATAAAGTCCCCCAAAACGGCAAAATACATACCAAAAGAGGGCGCAACTTCCACAGCTACCCCCTCCTTGAATACTATTAGAAAGAAAGAACCTATTTTCTAATCACTTTTTTGCCATTTTCAATGACAAGACCTCTGTAGTTTTCACCTACTCGCTGACCGTTGAGGTTGAAAGTAGCTGTTTTGCCTTGTCTGTCGGCATTGATTTCATCGATACCGGTAACGTTGCTCACGTCAATCCATATTTCGATGTCGTTGCCCACTGACTGGTAGAGGTACTTGGAGTTGTCATTTGTCTCATCAACGATGAATGTCGGTCCCCACAGGAAGCGATTGTTGCCAGTTCCTGCTCCACTGTCATTGGCATAATAATAGTAATTTCTGTAGCTCACATAGAAAGGAACACTTTCCTCGTCGGTTTCCCAAGCATTTGCATTGCCTGTCTGGGCTGCCAATTTGAGATAATAGGTGTAAGCGCTGAAATCGGAAGTTGGATAAGTCACGTCCATATAGGCGTATTTACCTGCTTCGACGCGCACGTCAATCGTTTTTTCCATTGCAGAGCGGTAAGCCGACGTCCCATAGTAACTGTTAGCGACAAAGGCTTTCACCTTACCGTTGAATCCTTTTTGGGAATAGAGATAGTAGCGTACGGTGATGTCGTTGCTGCCATATTTGTTGACCGTAGCATAATCAGAACCTACGCGCTGATTATTCTGATACAAGTATGCAGTATAGAACGAGACGTCGCCGGCTGATGCGGGAAGTTCTTTTTTGAGGATCGTCATCGCACCGATACGATTTCTGTTGCTATTGGTAATGAGCATTTCTTGGCTTACATTATTCTTGTTATATTTAAGAATGAGGTTGTAGGTACCTTCACTCAGTGCGTTGAATGCGTCATTGGTGTAGAAAGTAATCGTTGCCGTCTGGTTCTCAATCAAATTCACATGACCAGAAGAAATCAATGTTGCATAGGCCATGTTAGTGCGATTGGAAGGCAGGGCGTACAGGTTCAAGTCATCTTCATATTTCAAATTACCTGCATTTCTGATACCAAGCTCTATCTTGGAATTTTCGCCAGCTGCCAACTCTACGTTTACATAAGTAGGAACAGACAAGGCAAATGCCAAGTTATCGCGATCCACATTCGGATTTACGCCTGGATTAGGATTGTTGTTCTCCACGATTCTAATTCTTCCTGCCAGTCGATCCATCATCTGGTACTCATTGTCGCGAGCATAGCCTACGGTCAACAGATAGACACCAGTTTCACGCTCTGCAAGATTTGCGCGGAAAGTCACTTCTCTGCGAGCATTTGCCTCAAGCACTGTGTTCAGCGTCGCCGCCAACGTCGGTTGCGCATCGCCGTCGCGCTGGATGTAAAGCGCCAACTGACCGTTAAAGTCTGCCTCGCGATTGCGGTTGCCCAATGATACGGTTATCTCCTGATCATTAGCTTTAAAGACTTCACGCAAAGGATTTGTACCTTGTACATACAGGTTCTCGCCATTTTCCACTACTGGTTCTGGGTTCACATTATCGTTATTATTATTCCTGTTAGGCCTCATATTACGAATCATGTGCTGCATCAAGCCGTAGCCTCCGACGCCGCCGCCAATCCCTTGATTCTCTGGGTTAAGAACATCTAGCTGGAACCAGCCATTAGACATTCCATTCCAACCCCAGTCAACATGCACAAAATTACCGTTGGCTATGCCGTCAATGACAAAGCAGTGTCCACTGCCAAAACGGGAAAAGCCTACATATACGATAGGGCCGTTGTCCGATAATTCACCATTGATTTCATTCCACCAGTCCTCAGGGGTATAAAAAGCACGCTGTATTCTCTCAATGCCTTCTGTGTATCCAAAATTCTGGACAGCCGGTACTGTCCAATTGGCAACTTGAGCACCACTGCCGCGGCCGTCGACAGGGCCATAGTTCATATTTACGGCATAGCCTACGTCACGCAACAAACGACCGATATTGTTTGCCTGGACATCAGTAACCGCTGCATTGGTCTCACGGTTGATGCCACGAGCCGTGATGCCCGCCGGCATCTGTGTCCAATCGTATGGTGCATTTTCAGGGCCGTCACCATCCCAATCCAAAGACAATTCATTCCCATTCCACATGTAGCGGACGCTGCCACCCGGCTTCTCAGGCCACTTATGCCAACGCATTACCGTTGCTATGGCTGTTGCCACACAACCTGCCGCTGTTCTTACCGGGAATCTCCCCCACTGTGGGTCATGGAAAATGGGCGTGAAAGCATTAAACGGCCAGTCCTGCCCCCAGGAAATTGGCGTACGCAAACGGGTAGCACGGTCATTGTCAAACTCCAACAACGGACGTATAATGATGTCCTCGTCTCTCACCTTACGCATCGTTTTCTTGCTGGGACGGTCGGGCAAATTCTCTATTGCCCATTGGATCTGCACCTCATATTGCTCCAGTATCCATCCCAACGAATGGTTGTACTGGAGAGACTCCTTCGTGAAGACCCCTTTGTCAGAATAAGCCAAAATGCTTGGCACACGGTCATCACCAGCAATGATGACATAGCCCTTGTCATCACCTCTGTTAATAACATAGAAAAGATTGTTTTTTTCAACAACTTTTTCTTTTGTTCCTGCCCCAGACACTTTATGGCAAACCCTCATTGAGGAGGCGCCAGAGCTGGCCTTTTTAGCAAAAAATTCACCTGCGATCTTCAACGCCTTTGACTCGTCGATAGGTGCAGCAGAAACACCACAGCATACTAGAATGTATGCCACAACAGACATAAAAAACTTCTTCATGTTAATTAATTTTACTTAATAAATTTTACAAGGTTATACCTGATTACTAACTTTTTATTTTTTATTCCGGAATAGAAACTTCATCCAACATCCCCCCTATATAAACAATGGGAGAAACGTCAAAATCGTTTCTTGCGCCCTACAAAAATAGTTTATTTTCTACAAAGACACAAACGATTTGGCATTTTTTTTTTCAAAAAAAACTAATTTTTATAATAAAATTCCGTGTTTTTGCTAAAAAAACGACCATCTAGCATGTTTTTGTCATTTTTTTAGATTCTATAAATGCTTGTAAAACAATAAAAGTATGCTCGTCAAGGTATAAAAAAGTGAGTTTATCGAAAAATAAAAAATATACTTGAAAGGAATAAAAACATGCTTGAAAGAAATAAAAACATGTTTGCAAAAGAATAAAAACATGCTTGTGAGGAATAAAAAATGAGAGGAGCCGCCTCATGGAGCGGCCTCCTCTCTATGTTCAAAATTTGAAAGCTGTCATTTTATTTGCGCACCACTTTCTTACCGTTTTCAATCACGACACCTCTGTAGTCCTTACCAACACGCTGTCCGTTGAGGTTGAATGTTCCTGCTTCCTTAACTGCGTTGCCTTCAACTTCCACGTTTTCAATACCTGTCACATCTTCATCGAAGATGATCTCGATACCAACGCTCTGGTGAGCATACTGAGAATCGTCATTGTGTTCACCGACGATGTAGGTCGGTCCCCAGGCATTTCCATCGTATGCATTTTCGTTTTCTTTATAGCTATAATAGCGATTACTTACGGTGAATGCCACATAGTCGCTGCCGACCGTCCAGGTTGAAGCACCATTTGCCTTCGCTGCCAACTTCACATAGTAGTTGCTGTTATAGAAGTAGTAATTCGGATAAGTTACTTCGAAGTCAACATACTTGCCAGCCGCAATGTCTACCGTCTTCGTTGTTTCCAAAGAAGAGCCCACAGAAGTAGTTCCCGTGCTTGAACTTGTGATGAATCCACGAATCTGACCCTTGAAGCCTTTCTGTGAGTAGAGATAGTAGCGCACTTTGAAGCTGCTGCTGTTGTACTTGCTGATGGTTGCACGGTCTGAACCCAAGTACTTGTTGTTCTGATAGAAATAAGCAGTATAGAGCTTCACGTCGCCGGTGCCCACCGACGGATTGTCGCCGCCGTCAGTGCTCCTGATGGTCAATTGGCCGATGACATAAGACGTAGAGCCATTGAGGTTAACCGTCTTGCGCGAACCGTCCTTCATGTGGCCAACCACGAGGTTATAAGAGCCTGCCGCCAACGTATTGAACGTAGAATTGGTATAGAAGGTTATTGAAGTGCTCTGACCCTTGCGGATAGTTGCCGTTCCGGATGAAATCTCTGTTGCCGAAGACAAGCTGCTGCCCGACTTCATGGCATAAAGATAGAGATAGTCATAATAATCAGTATCACCATTGTTCTTCACGTTGACTACAACCTTTGTACTTGTACCTTTTGTTGCCGTCATAGAGACTGTTGTCGGGACAACGAGGTCATAGCCTTTCAAGACAGGCTGTGGGTCGGGTTCTGGGTCGGGTTCTGGATTGTTCCTGTCAACAATTGTGATGTTTCCAGCCTCACCGATCACCTCATATTTAGTCCCCTTTGCATAAGCAATGACCATTCCATAGGATCCTGCTGAACGCTCAGCAAGGTTTGCATAGAAAGAAATCAACTTATAAGAATTGGCAGAAACAGTCGTATTGGTTGTTGCCACGACAGACGCGTTGGTCTCTCCATTTTTATAAATGGCAAGTGCAATCTGACCTGTGAACGAGGCATTTCTGTTATTGTTGCCAACACGCAAAGAAATATATTGGTTGTTCGCTTTGTCAACTTGGTTCTGTGTACTCTTCGTGTAAACATACAGATTTGAGCCGTCTTCTACATTTGGCTGTGGATCCGGATTTACACCGCCACCGCCGCCGTTGCCGCCGCCATCATTGCCACGGTTTGGACGCATGTATCGGATCATCTGTTGGCTGCGAGAATAGCCGCCACCGCCACCGCCGCCGATGCCTTGTGCACCTGGCTCAAGAACATCTAGCAAGTACCAACCATTTTCCATGGCATTCCATCCCCAGTCTACATGGACATAACCATTAGTTGCAAAACCATCTAACACGAAACAGTGTCCACCATTAGGGGAATAACCTGCATAGATAACAGGGCCATAGGAATTCATCTCGTCGCGAATTTCCTGCAACCAATTATTCTTCGTAAAATTGTTGCGGGAAAGCCAGCGAATAGAGTTACTATAGCCAAAATTCTGAACTGCAGGAGCTGGCCAGTCGCTTGGGAAAGCGCCAGAGCCTCCAGTTGCAGGGTCGCCGTATGACATGTGAACGGCATAACCGACGTCACGAAGCAGGCGGCCAATATTGTTGGCTTGTACATCCGTACAACGAGCTCCTGTCTCACGGTTTATACCCGCTGATGTCACGCCGGCTGGCATCTGCGCCCAGTTATAAGCAGCATTTGCATCGCCTGGACCATCCCAATCTACGCTAAGGCGATTGCCATTCCAGTAGTAACTTGCGCTTCCAGTTGCCTTGTTCGGCCATTTGTGCCAACGCATAACAGTTGCGATTGCCGTTGCCACACAACCAGCAACCGTTTTTACTGTACGGCCATTGGTATAGCGAATGGTTGGAGCATAGGCATTAAACGGCCAGTCTTGCCCCCAGCTAATCGGAGTGCGCAGCCGCGTCCTACGGTCGTTGTCGTATTCGAGCAACGGACTAATATCTATCTGGTATGCGGAAGCCTTGCGGGCGGTCATCTGAGACGGGCGGTCCGGCGCAGTTTCAATGGCCCATTGGATTTGGTTTTCATATTCGTCAAGAATCCATCTGACCCCTGGATTTTTCAGCATCTTTTCCTCGTCCATCGTGCCCTTGTCCGCAAAAGCCAGAATAGGAGTCACACGGTCATCGCCAGATACAATAACATAGCCATTGTCTTCACCACGATTAATAACATAGAGTAAGTTGCCTTCTGCCGTAGCAACAGATTTGCCAGCAGACCTATAGGCAACTTTCAACGATGAAGCCCCTTTTTTTACAGGATGCTTCGCAAAAAACTCACCCGCCAGTTTCAAAGCACTGGCATTGTCTATTGGAGCAGCCATTGCTCCGCAGCATACAAAAAGATATGCCAAAACAGACGTCAAGACCTTTTTCATTTTAAAAATACTTTAAGAGGTTAATAATGTTAGGTGTAAACACCAAATAATTAATAAAAGAATGATTTATTTTTTAATTTTTATTCTCTACACATGTAACTTCGCCTTCTTTAATACTCTTTCTTTTTACCTTCTTATTTTTTATCCTCTATTTTCATCTTTTCTTACCCATCTGACATCATACTCCAATGATTATCTTTTCATAACATCACAAATATAGGTTTTTTTTTTTGCATAAAAAAAATTTTCAAGCGTTTTTTTCTGTATTTATTATTAGGATACATTAATTAACTAAAATTCACGTTATTGTCTTATATATCAGACACTTGCAACGAATTATCCCCCTTTTGATTTCAAGAAGATCCTCTACCGACCTCAACCTTTGCAACATCGACGCAATCAATTCCTCTTTTTCCCAAATCATCCATCCTAACACCTACCATCCGCTAATACCAATCCATCCACGAAAAATGTGGGGGAGTGCCCCAACAGGCACTCCCCCACTATTGTCATTTTGTTGAAAGCCGAAGATTATTTCACTTTCATCACTTTCTTACCGTTTTCGATAACGATGCCTTTATAGTTTTCGTTCACACGCTGACCGTTGAGGTTGAAGATGCCAGAAACTTTCGCGTTCTTCGCATCTGTTACGCTCACATTGTCAATGCCAGTCACGCTTTCATCGTCAACTTCAATACCTACACTCTGATAGAGGTACTTAGACATATCGTTAGACTCGTTGATATTGTAAGAAGGACCCCAAGAAATGCCTTCGTATGTATTGTTGTCATCATACGTTGCATAGTAGTAAGAACTGTATACATAGAACGGTACATAGTCAGAATCTACTTGATAAGTATAGCCGTCATTGCTGAAAGCAATCTTAGCATAGTAATAGTAGCCATTGTACAAGTAAGAAGTCGGATAGGTTACGTCTACATAAGCGTATTGTCCTGCAGCGATGCTGATGTCACCTGTTCCTGCCATGTATGAACTTATAGGAGATGTTCCACGGTAGCTGCTTGCGATGAATGCCTTAACCTTACCGTTGAAGCCATTTCTTGAATATACATAGTAACGAACCTTGAATGTGCTGTAATACTTGTAAACTCGTGCATAGTCTGTTCCAATGTACTGGTTGTTCTGATAGAGATAAGCAGTGTACATAGATGCATCACCTCCTGAATATGGGTCTGGGTCTGGCTCATAGCCTCTCTCAATTGTCAATGTTCCAACAACGTCTGTGTTGTAGTTGCTCAAATTGATGTAAGAAGTCTTGCCGTTCTTCAGATAAGCCACTTTCAGGTTATAGGTGCCTGCAGAGAGTGAGCTGAATGAAGAGTTCGTGTAGAATGTAATCGTAGCGGTCTGGTCGCGAACGATATTTACATCACCTGAAGAAATCATGGTTGAGCTGTAGCCGCTTGAAGGAACTGCATACAGGTAGAGATAGTCTGAGTAGTTAGCGTCGCCATTGTTCTGGATACGGAATTCAATCTTAGTGCTTGAACCCTCAGTTGCAGTTGCATTTGTTGTCACAGGGATAGCAAGGTTGAAGCCTTGAACTGGCTGCGGATCTGGTTCTGGATTAGGATTCTCACCATCAATCAAAGTAACATTACCTGCCGAAGCGTTTATAGCCTTATAGCTGCTACCGTCTGCATAAGCAACGATCAACTCGTAGCTACCAACTTCACGATTTGCGAGGTTCGCATTGAACTGAACAAGCTTTGTACCTCTTGCAGAGATTGTAGCACTTGCTGTAGCTACTACAACAGCCTGGTTTTCACCGCTCTTGCGGAAGCAAAGTGCCAACTGGCCGCTATAAGTACCTGTTTGGTGGTTGTTACCCATTGTTACAGGAATAGACTGGTTGTTAGCCTTGTAAACCTGTGTCTTGGTGCTCATTGCTGCAATGTAGAGACTTGAGCCAGGAGCAGGTGTTGGATCCGGGTTTGGATCAGGATTCGGATTGTTACCGCGATCAGGAATCATGTTGAGGACGAGCTCCTGACCTGTGCTGTAGCCACCTGAGCCACCACCGATACCTTGTGAGCCCGGCTCCATTACGTCAATTGAATACCAGCCATTCTCACTACCGGTCCAGCCCCAGTCAACGTGAACATAACCATTGGTTGCAGTACCGTCAATGTTGAAACAGTGACCACCACCAGAAGAATAACCTGCAAAGACAACAGGACCATTGTCTCTCAATTCTTTCTCAATTGCATCCATCCATTGCTGTTTGGTGTAACGAGAACGTTGTACCCAGCTAATGCCAGATTTGTAACCGAAGTTCTGGACAGCAGGACCGCGCCAGTCGTATACGTAGGCACCACTACCACTAGTGCTGTACGCCATCTTAATTGCATAACCTACGTCACGGAGCAAACGGCCGATGTTGTCTGCCTGAACGTCAGTCACGCGCTGGTTAGTCTCACGGTTAACACCACCAGAAGTAATACCAGCAGGCATCTGTGCCCAGTTATAAGCTGCATTTTCAGAGCCACTACCATCAAAGTTCAAAGACAAAGTCTGACGGTTCCAAGTATAGCTTACCTTACCTTTTGCCTTATTGGGCCACTTGTGCCAACGCATTGCTGTTGAGATACCCGTAGCCACGCAACCTGCATAGCAAGACCTGTTGTTCTGCTTAGGCGCATAAGCATTGAACGGCCAAGACTGTCCCCAAGAAATCGGAGTGGCACGTTTGGTCAAACGGTCATTCTCATACGCCAACAGCGGCTGGATATTAATGGTATAGTTGCTTGCTTTGCGAGCAGTCATCTTGGCTGGTCTGTCAGGTACATTCTGGAGTGCCCAAGTAATCTGGTCTTCATATTCACCAAAGAGCCATCTCATACCAGGGTTATTGCGGATGCCGTCGTCAGAGATGCAACCTTCGTCAGAGAATGCCAAAATCGGCATCACGCGGTCGTCTCCTGCAACAATAACAAATCCATTATTTTCTCCCCTGTTGATTACATAGAAAAGGTTGTTCTCCACTGAAGCAGAAGCATTGGACTTCACTGCCACTTTATGAACAACTTTCATTGCTGAAGAACCTTTTGCAGGATTTTTTGCAAAGAATTCTCCTGCCAACTTCAAGGCTGCGCCTTGGTCAATCGGAGCTGCGTAAACTCCAATGCAGCACGTCATTAAAAGAGATGCTACTAGAGACTTCATTTTTTTCATAATTTATAAAATTAAATTAATAATTAAGTAAAGATTATACATAATAAACATTTATCTATATTGTCCTATGATGAAAGTTAAGTTTTTATCCCCCTTTTTTTTATATTTATACTTTTTTCGTTCATACTCCCCAGGCTCATGAGTAAATACTTGAATTTAATTCCATTTTCGCCCACGCACATGTTACCTTTAATATAACAAAAAGAGTATCAACGACATTCATCGATCTCCTTAACAGACAAATAAAATACTGAAAATCAAACAGTTAAAAAAACATTTTCATTTTGTGGATTTTTCTGGCCATGTTCACATCATGAACACATATCCAACATTTGAACACTAAACACATGAACACATGAACACAAGATTTGGCTTCATTTTAACCTTTTATCACACAAGCCTATTGATTATCAACTATTTTCACAATCAACCCCGCATTTTGTTAAAAAATTAAAAGATACATTTTTATGTACCTTTTAATAAATAATTGCATAAAAATTAGTCTCCATTAGTTTTTGAGATGTCTGAATCCTCCGGCAAAAACGACGGACACGCTTCAACTGCTATTTTATTCCATATTTTTTCATCTTATTATATATGGTGGTGCGTCCGATTCCCAGCTTTTTGGCAGCTTCTTTCACATTGCCGCCTGTCTCCTGGATGGTTTGCTCGATGATCTTGCGCTCATAATCCTCATCATAAAGCTTCCTGGGCTCACCAATCTGCAACTCATCCTGCATTTGCGTCTTAAAATGGAGCTGTTCGACACCAATCAAGTCATCATAGCACATGACCGCGGCATTTCTGACTACTGCCATCAACTCACGCACGTTGCCCGGCCAGTCGTATCCCACCAGTTTTTCTCTTGCCTCATCGCTGAAGCCTTTAATGTTCGCCTCGTTTTCCTTATTAAATTCGGCAAGGAAAAATTCTGCCATCAGCATCACGTCATCTTTGCATTCCCGCAACGGCGGAATCTTGATGGTATGCTCGCCGAGGCGATAGAAAAAGTCCATCCTCATCCGTTTCTGGGCAATGGCGTCGGTGACGTCCTCATTGGTCGCGGAAATGACACGCACGTTGATGCGTTTTTCCTCGTCGGAGCCTACCGGGCGGTAAACTTCTTCCTGTAAAACACGCAAAAGCATCTGTTGCGTACGCATTGACAAGTTGCCCACCTCGTCCAAGAAGAGCGTGCCGCCGTCTGCCATCTCAAAATATCCTTTTCGGTTGCTCTCTGCTCCCGTAAAAGCGCCTTTGACGTGTCCGAAGAACTCGGAAGGGGCCAGCTCGTCGGTAAAGCCGCCGCAATTCACCTTTACATAAGGCTTGTCTGCTTGCTTACTCTTTCGATGGATCATCTCTGCGATATGCTCTTTGCCGGTACCACTTTCTCCCATTATCATCACACGGATGTTGGAGCGGGCGAACATCTCGATTTCACGGTAAAGCTGCTTGAACGCGGGGCTCTCGCGCTGGCAGATCATCTGTCCTTCCTGCTGCCTTAAGCGCCCCATCTTCTCCATTTGCTCTGTTACGGAGTCCAGCAAACGGTCTGTTATCAGTTTCTTGGGGATATAGTCGACAGAGCCCAGCCGGAACGAAAGTACGGTGTTGAGGACTTCGGCATGTTCTGTCATCATGATGAAGGGCTGGTGATATCCCTGCTTGTTCATCCATTCCAGCAGGTCGGTGCTATTACCGTCCGGGAGCCGCAGATCTGCCAACACGATGTCTGTCTGATCAGCTTTCTCTATCAGTTTCTTGGCCGCGACAAGATTGCTAGCCGTCACGGTTTCAATATTTTCTTTGTTGAGGATTTTGCACACAAATCCACTGAAAAAAGAGCTGTCTTCTATAACGATTACCTTGCTCATAATTCTATTTTCTTTTTTCTGTTACTTTCTTGATGATTGTGTCGGCTGTCCTAGCCAGTGCCTCCACGCCGTTGCTGAGTTCCTCCTGACTGATCTCCGAATGCTGCAAAATTGCATGGAGCCTGTTGATGGTGCCTTCAACACGGAACATGCCCCAGTATCCACGCAATTTATGGATGTCATCGTCGATGGCCTTGATGTCCATTTTTTGAGCCGACTTCCTGATGCTGCCTATGATTTCGGTGATTTCGCCAACGAGAACGTCAATGAGCTCTGGAGGGACTTCTGAGACATCAGGTTTTTCTTCTTCTTCTGCTTTTTTCAGGTAGGGTATGATGACGTCCATCACATCTTTCTCAGATGTCAGAGGCTTTTTGATACAAGCCACAAAGCCTTGCTTGATCAGGATTTCAGCCTCGTTGCCAGCCAAGACCGTGGACACGACGACCGGCACTTGCTTGCTGTTTCCTACCGACGAGCTGCGCAGGAGCTTCAACAGCTCCACACCTGTGATTTCGGGCATCTTCAAGTCCGTGATGATCAGGTCGTAGTTCAGCTTACGCATTTTGTCCAGCAATTCCTCCACCGTCTGACAAGTATCGCAGTATAGGTTGTTCTCAGTCAGGATCTTCTTCATGATGCCCAGCACCACGTCGTTGTCGTCGATGACAAGGACAGAATATGCGCCGTCCAGATGACATTCCTTCTTCGACTCTTTCACGATGGCTTTCTCGTCAGCTTTTTTCAACGGGATTGAGATGGAGAATGTCGTGCCTCTGCCTTTCTCGCTGTCCAAGTACAGCGTCCCGCCCATGAGCTTGACCAGTTTGTTGACGATCGGCATTCCCAGCCCGAAGCCGTCTGCCGACAATTCCGTGGCATTGGAGAGGCGCTCAAACGGGGTGAACAGTCGTTTTTGCTCGTCCTCGCTGATGCCCGTTCCCGTATCGGACACCTTTATCTCCAGTTGCTCGCCCTTATAGGCTATTTCCAGCTCCACCTTCCCTTCTTCTGTGAATTTGATGGCATTGGAGATCAGGTTGGAGATGATTTGCGTAATTTTCTCCTCATCGCCCAGCAAAATCTCATCGTCAAATGCCCTGACCGAGAAATTCAAGTGCTTTTTCCGGGCTTGGGGTATGAAAATTTCTTTCAAGTGCTCTACCATCAGCATCAGGCTGAAGGGTTTCTGCTCTATGATCGACTTGTCGTTTTCAAGGCGATAGTAGCCCAGCAGTTCGTCGATCATTTTCTTCATGCGCAACGACGACTGGTCGGATATTTCTATTTGGCGATTCTCCTTCTTGTCTGACAATTTCTGCTGTTTGTTGGAGTTGATGATTGCCGAGAGCGGCGCCCGCAACTCGTGCATTACCGAGAGCATCGACGTGCGGTTGCTCACCATCAGTTGCTCGTTGCGCTCTGCCGTTTCTTGCAGTTCGGTCATCATCTTGCGCTTCAAGCGGTCGCTGCGAACAATCCAATACAGGAACACTGCCAGCAGCTGTATGGTCAGGAGAAAGAGGAAGAACACCATCTTCATCAGCGACACAGACAGCATCTCGGCCTTGTCGTCACGTTGTTGGGACTCGATTCGCGACTTTGTCTCAACCATCAGCAGCATCATTTTCACTTTTTCCGTCAGCCATGCATTGAGCCCCGCGATGCTGTCGCCATAATGGTCCAACAGTTCCATGTTCCGTCCAATGCCTTTGTTGGACATGGCAGAACGTCCCTTCCCTCTTTGCGAGGGCTTCCTGGATAGGGCTCCCAAGTCTTTCTGGGCAACCAAGCTGGATATGTGATAAAGAAGTTCCTCTTTTTCCGCCAATTTCTGGCGGACAGAGTCGATTTTGTTTTTCGGATAATAAGGCATCATCTTGCAGATGGCATAGTCTGTCCTCATGCGCTTTTCATGGTAAAGTTCCACGTCGTTCTCATCCCAGTTGACGACAGACTCGCTGTAGATAGAGAGTTCCATCGTCCCCATAAACACTTCATGAATGACCTCGCGCAAATATTTCACGTCGTCATTTTCCTTGATCAACACTTTTATTTCCCGCCATCGTACGATTCCAGTCCCGACAATTGTACCGATGACAATCAATATCAAAAGTGCTATTAGAAATGTTATCCAATGGTTAGATTTCATCCAAAAGGATCTTATTTTATAGAACTTTTCTTATTTTATTCTCCGCAAAGATAACAAAAAAAACAAAAAAAGTTGCAAAAAAGTCTGTTTTTTTCACTAAAACACGGATATTTTCAAAAATTCATGCCCTAAAACAGCTTTAAATCATGGCATTTTCGGGTTTTCAGCTCTCAAGACCTGCCTGTTTTACTTGATTTTCTTGACAGCATGTTTGGAGTGGTTTGGGGGCTATACTTTTCAAGAAAAAATTATTGCATGAGAAATGAAAATTTTATTGTGTTCAGGTGAATGTTTATTCGATGAAATTTGAAAAATGGAATAAAAATACGCCAAATCAGGAAAAAACATCTACCAACAAAAAACCATTTAAGTAAAATTATACCCTATAAATATAATAAATCCACTTTTTAGGCGTTAAATAGATAAATTTTCAAAAGATATTGAGATTGTCATGTCATGCAGACAAAAGAAACATGCAGAAAAATTGGAAGACAGATGAATTAAGTAGTATGGAGTATAAAATATAAAAATTAAAGTTCCGAGAATCAATTCTCCTGGTCTCAAAGCGTATGGGAAATATGCTCAGAAAAGAACGGGAGGCGAAAGAAGCGAAGAGGGACGAGGCTTTTACAGTACAGATTTTTAAATTAAAGAAGACGGTCATGATGAACGAGATGATTACCAATTTTGCGCCGATAACGCTTGGAGAGATGAAAAGCATCAAGCTGATGAATCGTCTGGACAAAAAGTTCGTGACGACCTACCCCACTTTGCTCAGGCTGCTGGAAATGACCAAGGATGAATACATGATGCAAGTGGTGGACGGCGAGCGCAACATGCACTATGACACCGTTTACTTCGACACCAACGGCTATGACATGTTTTACACTCACCAGGCCGGATGGATGAACAGGCAGAAGCTGCGCTTCCGGACTTATGTGAGCTCGTCTTTGCAGTTCATGGAAATCAAGACCAAGAACAACCGCGGACGCACCAAGAAGAAAAGAATCGAGGTAAAAGACATCAACATCACAGATCCGGAAAGGATTGAGTTCATCAACCAACACCTCAGGTATCCGGTGGGCACGCTGCGCCCGGTCATCCGGAACCACTTCCAGCGCCTGACACTGGTCAACCAGGCCAAGACCGAGCGGCTGACCATTGACACCAACCTGCAGTTCCACAGCTTGCTCACGGGCAAGAGGACGACATTGGACGATATTGTCATCATCGAACTCAAGCGCGACAGCCTTTCCCACTCGCCCGTGCTGAAGATGCTGAACGAGCTGCGTATATTCCCGCACGGTTTCAGCAAATATTGCATCGGCATGTCGCTAACCGACGACAACCTCCGGCTCAACCGAATGAAGCCCAAGCTGACGTACATCAAAAAACTCTCAGAAAAAATTTAGTCTTTTTGCTTAACATTAACCCATTAAAAAAATTATTAATTGTCATGAATATTTTGAATTTTACACTAACGAATGAATTTATCGCGATGCTCCAACGCCTGCTGCTGTGCGTGGTAGTCAACTGGCTTATCATCGACCGGTTGTACTACAAAAAAAGCAAGAGGCGCGAATTTTACTTCACGTTCATGCTCATCAGCATTGCTATCTTCTTCCTCGTATTCTTCATGATGTTCGAGTTGGAAGACTTGAAGGGCAAGACGGGAATGGGTATCGGCATCGGCCTGTTCGGCATTTTCAGCATCATGCGCTACCGTACCGATGCCATGCCGGTTAGGGAGATGACCTACTTGTTCGTGCTCATCGCGCTGTCGGTGGTTAATGCCCTGGCTGCCTCTTTATCGTTAATAGAAATTGTCTGTACGAACCTCATCGTGCTGGTGGCCGTATGGATTTGCGAGGCGAACCTCAACCTCACGCCCTGCAAATTGGTGCAATACGACCGTATCGAACTCATCAAGCCTGAAAGACATGAAGAGCTGAAGGCAGACCTCGAAGCGCGGCTCGGCTTCCCAATCTTAAAAGTTGAGGTAGGCAGCATAGACTTTCTGCGCGACATGGCAGTTTTGAAAGTGCATTATGACAGTCGCGACGACTCGTACATGAACTCTGTGAATAATAAGACGAAATTATCCAATAAAGATTTAAGCAACATTGAACAGAACTAAAAATTCCAAGAAATGAAACGAATAATTCTACAAGTAGCCATGTGCTTGTCGCCACTTTTTGCGACAGCGCAGAGCAACGGGACTGGGGCGAACCTGTCGGTGGGTATAGAAAAGAAGCTCGACAGCCGATGGAGCATCGGTGCCAGCGCTGAATTCAGGTCAAGAAACACCTTCAAGACCGCGGACCGGTGGCTTGCCGACTTGTCTGCCGACTACAAGATTTGTACCTGGCTGAAAGCCAATGCCACTTACGCCTTTATTTACGACCATCGGCGCGACAACACTTCATACAATGCAGACAATAGCCCCAACAATTACCGTCCCTCGTATTGGACCCCAAAACACCGATTCAACCTTGCACTGACAGCATCAAAGTCCTTCGGACGCTTCAAGTTGTCACTGCGGGAGCGATGGATGTACACCTATCGTCCTGCAAAAGAGACTAAACGATATGACTACGACAACGGCTATTGGGAGATGAAAGAAGTTAAGAGCAAGTCGGAAAATGTGCTCAGAAGCCGTCTGCAAGGCGAATACAACATACCTAAAAGTAAAATTACGCCCTATGCCAGCGTAGAAGCTTTCACCGCGAAAAAGCTACTGGAGGAGACACGTTTTACGGCAGGCGCAGAGTTGAAAATCAAGAAAAAACATGTCTTCTCCGCATTCTACCGCTATTGCCTGGTGAACAAGAGCGCGGATCCAGACGGTTTTGACAAGCAACTCGTCGGCTTGGAATACAAATTTAAATTTTGAGAGAAAAATAAGCAATTCATTAAAAAAACGAACATTAAAAACATACGACTATGGACAAAAAGCATTTCATGTACCTGTTCTTGGGCGCACTGATGACAGTCTGCCTGATTTCATGTTCAGACGATGACACCCCTACCCTCCCCATTGATCCCGACATCCCGGTAAAAGACATTTCTTTCGACTTCAGCGACTTGGTTGAAGATGAAGAAACCATACCAGAGGACATTTATGACCCTTTCTATAAAGACTACATAGAAAATGTTGGAGAGCCCAAATACACTGTATATGTCAAATATGAGGGAAACACCGCGACGATTTCGGGCGACTACCTCTCTTGCCTTTCTGCACAACCAGAGGTCAACGGCGCACACGTCGTCCTCAAAAGCAGCAACAAGGTGAAATATGTATTGGAAGGGAGTTCGGACAACGGTTCATTCAAGATTTACAGCGACAGCCGGTTTGTACTGACACTCAATGGCGTGTCGCTCAAAAATCCGACGGGAGCAGCCATCAACTCACAAAAAGGGTTGACTAACAACAAGGACAAACAAATGTACTTGCACTTGGCTGATGGTACGGAGAACACGCTCTCTGACGGCGCGAAATATGTATCGACCTCTGACACGGAGCAGGAAAAAGGCACGATTTTCAATGAAGGCGAGATAATTTTCAGTGGCAAAGGTAAACTCAACATCAATAGCCAAGGCAAAAACGGCGTGGCATCAGACGACCACATCCGCTTCCGCCCCGGCAGCAAGATATTCATTCAGGCCTCCAACGGCCACGGTGTCAAAGGCAAGGACGGCATCTTTGTCTCTGGTGGCGTTTTGAACATCTCGGTTTCAAAAGACGGTGCCAAAGGCTTGAACTCGGATGCAAACATTGAGGTCAAAGGCGGCCGGACCACCATTGTCACCTCAGGCAAGAGCGCCATCAGCAATGAAAACGGGATTGTAGACACAACCAGCTGTGCCGGCATCAAATGCGACGGTTTTTTTGCCATGCAAAAAGGCATTGTCAACATCAAAAGCACTGGTGAAGGCGGAAAAGGTCTTAACATCAAGCAAGACATAGAGCTCAAAGGAGGAGAAATAAACATCGTAACCCTAGGAAGCAAAGGGCTGTCTTCGCCCAAAGGCATCAAAGGCGACCAAAACTGCAGTGTTTCAAAGACCAACGTATACGCTTACAGTGCCAACAGCAAGCCGCTCGACATCTTCGGCACGCTAAATATAGACAGCAGCCATACTGAAAAAGTGGAAAAAGGCAGGTTCTTCATCCTCAAATACTAGCGGAAATCCTACTTAAAATCTTAAATAGATACATGAGCTGATATTAAATATCACATGTAGGACGGTGCTTTTCTGATGGAAATCAGAAAAGCACTTTTTAATTGGGCTCAAGGCATCCGATGAGAGGTTTGCGGGAAGACCTGTTCGCCGGGACGGGAAGACGAAAGAGGAAAATGATTGTTTTATCCGCTCCTTGGCAACAAGACGGGACGTCATCTTCCCCTTTCATCAACTCAGCCTCGCGCGCTAACCCACGACGTCTTATTTATTTTCCCCTATCGTAAAATGCCCTCGTCGGCCGACTGCTTCAAGCGACTGTCAGCATCCACGTTCTTTCTGTTAGAGGTTTTCAGTTTTTTGTTGCCCAAGGCAACGTTTACACCGAGTGTTATTTTCGGGCGACACCAGTTTTTTGTGAAATAAACGGGAGAGTCCATTCCCGCGACGCGCCCTCTGGCAATATTGCTATTGAAGAGGTCGTGTCCTGACAGCGCAAATTTCCAATCGCCCACACGCTTGCTGATGGTCAAGTCGGTCCACCATTGCTTTTCCGTCAGATAAAGTCCTGCCGTGAGCGGGCTGTAATAGGTCACCTGCGCGTCAAAAGTCCATTCGCTGGGCAGATAGATCGATTGCTTGTGCTGAACATAATATGCGTTGAAGTTGTGACTGTAGGGGACGTTGTTCACCACGCCTTTGTCTCGCTGTAAATGGTATGCCAAATAGGTTGTAGCCAACCACGACAATCCCCGTTCATTCGTAATGATGGGAATTGGCGTGCCTGCCACGACCCGCAAATACTTGCTGTTTTCCAAATTGATTTTACTGATATGATAGGCACTGCCTGTAAGCACAATGTTTTCCACGATAGGATTCTTTTCCGAAGACAGGCTGACTTCGAGCATCGCAGCCCTCATAAACGTGTAGTTGAGCGAGAGACTGTAGCGCGTGCTGTTTTTCATATCCGTGCTTCCCTTTCTGTTGACAATGGTTGATGAAGACGATATATAAGGCATCAAGTCCCGGAAATCCGGACGTTTGTAATAGGTTTGAAAAGTGGCAGAAAGCCGATGGTTTTTCGCCCAATTGTACCCGATGCTGAAATACGGCTGCCAAACCTAGAGACGCCTTGTCTTGTCGTCGGGCACGGAATGTTCACGGTACTTCCAGTCGTCATAATTGCCCTGAATACCGCCATAGGCGTCAATCGAGTGGTCGTTGTAGCGCAAGGTGAGGTACGCCGACAACGTTTTTTCTGTATATTTATACGCCGTTCCGGTATTCTGCTCCATCGGGCGCGTATCAATGTCGGAAGTAGTCCACCCGCCGCCAGTTTGATTTGCAGCTCGCTGCCCAATTGGAAAAGATGGCTTTGTTGCGGATTGACGACGGTGGTGTCACAGCCAATCGAGGTGTCCAGCATTTCCTTCCGACGTCTGTCCGTAAAATTATATGCCACAAAATTCCGCCATTTACCTTCATTGATGTTCACGCGGCCGTTAGCCTGTTCCGAGAGCATCCGCTGATAGCTCAGGTTGGCCGAAAAGAACGCATTGATGCCCTCGTCCGCCTTTTTCTTCGTGACAACATTCAGCACCGCCCCAGACAGACTCCCATATTCCGGACCTGGGTTTCTGATGAGTTCTATTTGCTCAACATCCGCTGTGCCCAACGTGGCAAGATAAGCCTTCACTTCTTCGTCAGTAAGCTTCAACACACGCCCGTTGACCGCCACGGTAAGCTTGTAAAAACCAAACACCGAAAGTCCGTCGACCCCATCCACTTGCATTCCCGGAATGAATTTCAAGCCATCCAGCACCGTGCCGCCCGCCGCGCCGCGATGTGCAGCAAGATTATACACCGCGTTGTTGCCTTGATAAGACACGAAAGGGCGGTTGGCTTTGACCACCACCTCGTCGAGTATCGTTTCGTTCACGCTGACCACAATCGGCCGCAGACGAACACTTCCTGCCGTCGCATTGACACGAAAATCTTCATTTTGAAAACGCTGGCCCATATAGGAAATGGCATAACGATATTCTCCTTTTGGAATCTCCAGATTAAAATACCCCTCAACATCGCATACACAGGGAAAATGCCTCAACGAGTCCGTCGCAGAATAAAAATTCACGACGGCATTCACGAGTTTTTCGCCATTGCTGTTTTCCACCACCCCAGATACATGAGAATGATCGGCATTTTGCGCCCAAGCGGCAATACCACTCACAACCAAAGCCAATAGCATAAAAGTCGTTTTCATAAAATTATTTGATTTTTTATTAAATACATAAGATTGGAATCAGAAAGCTCCATCCGTTTATCCAAATTAGATAAGAACGCGGCTATTTACTACTCCCCTACAATTGTTCATGGTTGAGGGGATTCACCATTTCCTCAAATATTTTTCATAGGTCTTTTGAGGCTTTGAGACCTTTGTGAAGCATAGTCCTGCTACACTTTCAGGCGAAAAGACGTTTTTCTCGCCATAGGGATAAATTCCATCTTCTTATCGGCTCTTGAGTTGATCAGCCTCCCTGCACGATTGAAGATGAAGAAATGCGTGAACTTGGTCGACCTCACCAAACGCCTCACGTTCAGGGATTCGGTGTCTTTTTTTACAGGTTCGTACTTTCCTGCCGCCACAACATTCCTTAAATGCAACGTTGCTTGCAAAATCTTGAAGATTATGCTTTGAACATAGTACGTTTGTTCTCAGGTTCATCCTCGAAGTGCAGATTGTATACGGGGTTGCACTTCTTTGTGTCTTGCGGATGCAAAATAATGACTTTTTTTTCATTTTTACAAATTTTAGGTAGATTATTTTTTCACCTCCAAATTTTAACATCAATTAACTAAAATAAGTGATAAAAAGTATGAGATATCATTAATAAAATGAGTATTTTTGCACAACACTAACAAAATAAAATTACTTTCATGCTTGAAGTTAGCAAGGCAAAACTCTCACTCGGCGGAAAACCTCTTTTTGATCATCTTTCATTTACCTTGGAACGCGGCAAATTGCTATGTATCGGCGGAGCCTCGGGCTGCGGGAAAAGCAGTCTTTTGCGTGCCATCATCGGCTTAATCCCACTGGACGAGGGTGATGTTTTCATTGACAACAAGCGGCTTTGTCAACAGGACATCCACGCCATACGCTCAAAAACATCTTATTTGCCTCAAGACCTCTCATTTCCCAATCAACCCGTCAGTCAAATGGTCAAGACACTCACACTCCTAAAAGCGAACAAACATCTTGGAATCACCAGAAAAGACATGCTGGAGCAATGGATGAGGCTAGGGCTTGAGGAAGAACTTCTAGGACATTTCACCAATGAAATCAGCGGCGGGCAGCGGCAGCGCATCATGCTAGCCATGGCAGGGAGGCTTAACAAGCCGCTATTGATCGTAGCCGAGCCGACCCCGGCAAGCGACGGGCAGAGCCAG
>ODAI010742900.1_pt1 | contig 29011 bp, 41 predicted proteins | sample 1539321 | NCBI WGS metagenome assembly ODAI01 (sample SAMN02144231, study PRJEB22623) | gut metagenome | biome: sheep rumen | host: Ovis aries | place: New Zealand
ATGGCTTGAGCAAGTGAAACCTGTTGCTCCTTATTCATGTACTGCCACTTCTGACCAATCTCTTCCATAACATCACCCATATCACGGAGATGTCCTGATTGGTCAAGTACACTAACACCAAACTCATTCATCTTCTCTGTGTATGATGTAAGAGTATTACCCTCTTCATCCATACCACCAGCCTCGATAGTAGACATACGAGCATAAATAGTCTTTAATGCTGTACCTACTGATTCTGGTGCTTGACGTGTAACTGATATAATAGTTGCGATTTGAGCATTTAATTGGTCAAAATCTACGCCCATTGTATTTGCGGCAGATGCTACCTTAGACATACCTGTAGAGAGCTCCTCTAGGTTAGATGCAGTAGTAGCAGCAACAGCAGCTAACTTATCTACAGCCTCCTCTGTCTGGTCGGCTACAAGTTTATAACCATTCCATACGGCTGTTAATTCTTGAGATACTTCATCTGTACTTTGACCAGTAACGTTAGCGGCTTTAAGAGTAGTCTCTGTTCTAGCCTTAACTTCTTTCTCATCAAGACCCTGTTGATAGTAGATTAATGACGCATTAGTGTAGTCTGTAGTAGACTTACCTAGAGACTTAGCGGCAGATGCTGCTTCCTTAGAAAATCTTGCCATTTCGTCTGCGGACTTGCCTGTTACTATTCTAATATCATTTAATGAACTATCAAGAGACTTAGCAAATCCTATTGCCTGCTGGAAACTACCAGTGAAAGCATTTTGAATCATACCAGCTAAGTTATATCTGAATACATTAGTAAATGTTCTCTGGAATTCTTTTATAAACTTAGGTGTCTGATTTAACTGAATATTTGTATCTAATATATCTTTAGCTAAATGATTAAATACTGTACGACCATCTCCGCCCATAGCATTAAGGGAAGTTCTTAATTGGTCAACAGTAACTTTACCCTTTTTAATCTCATTAACAAATTTACCACTATCAAATTTGTTTAGAGAGAAATTAGCACTTTTATCAAAAGCATTAGATAGAGCATTGATTTCTCTTGTGTAATCACCCTTACCAAAAAGTTTAAGGTTCTGAGCAATTTCCTGCACAGTCTTTAAGTCAGTCTTGACCTTATTAAGACCTGCATCATCAACACTATATCCGACTTTGATAGTATATTGCTTATCAGCCATATTCCTTTTTCCTCCTTATTTTATTTTTTCTATATAAACAAAAAATAGGCTTCACCATAATATATATTATAGTAAAGCCTATCAATTTAATGTATCTTGCCCATACTTTTTTATTCAGTTGTTTTTGCACCAAGAGAAAGACCATTTGCCTTAGCAAATGCAATTACATTAGAATACTTATCTGTATCAATGTCTTTTAACTCTTCGTTAACTCTTTCTAATGTTTCTGGAAGTGCGGAAAGGGCGCTATTGAATGCCCCAGCGATGCTCTTAGCGTATGCTTCACGCTTACCTACTTCCTTCTCTACATAGTTGAAGAGTGTGCTAAATTCCTTCTCTGGAATCGCCTTAATAACTGCATCAATCACGCCGTCCGCAATTAACTTGTCATAAAGGTCTGCTGGATTCTTCTGCTCTTCCTCGCCAAACTTAATATCTGTATATTTAAGAATGATATTAAGATTGAAGAATAGGTCTAAAAGAATTTCTGAAATTAGACCAGTACCTTCTTCTGTAGCTTCATTCACTGTAGTCATGATAAAAGAATACTTCTCGTCTGTTGGGAGAAATTCCTTTACATTAATTGTATCTCCATTAATTGTAATCTGTGACATTATAAGTCCTCCTTTTATTTCTTAATTATATTATACCAAAATTTTTGGTAAGTGTCAAGTTGCACCTACTCTATATTTTTTCAAAGCATTAGCTTTAATAGCAACACCAGCATGTGCATTAGCTATTTCATTAAAGATTTTAGCCATACGAATATCAGCCGCTTCTGATACTGGTCTATTTTTAATCTTTCTAACTTTCTTATTATCATTTTTAGAGAAGGTTAAATCATATTTATTATTTTTAGGTAATTCATAACTAAATATCTGTTCTAATGAATCTTTTTCACCTTTTACTGTAATTTTTTCTTCAACTATTTTTGCAAACATTGATTTTATATTTACAAGAAGATATTTTCCTTCTTCGCCGCCTTTTTTAGAAACATCATTTACCAGAAAATATTTAGCTTCAGTTTTTGAGAATTGACCTGCCATAGCTCTATATGCCATAAATAAATGCAAAGCATAACTTACATTTTCTTTTGCTCTTATATAGCTGTCTGGTAAGCTAACAACACCATCATCTTCATGAGGTACTGTCATATTAAAATAATGATATAAATATTCTTCTTTATCCATCATAGATTGAAGAAAAGTATTTAAGAAGTTAGCCTTTTCACTTAATAAATGAAGATTACAATTAGAACTTAAATCATAAGACTTTAAAGACAATGACATTTTTTGTCTTTTTTGTTTCTTTTGTTTAGGTTGTTTAAAAGTAAGTGTAATTTCACAGTCAGTTTTCTTTCTACCTTTATAATTAGTATTAAATGTAAAAAGCTCATTGTTTATATCTAGATTTAAAAACTCTCTAACTACTTCTTTTCTATTTATTCTATCTTCACTTCCTTGACCGGCGGTGCTTAATTTATCTTCTTTCAAGTTGTCAGCCACCACGAAATCAGCTACTTTTTCAACATCTTCATTTAAGAAAGATAAAACCGCCTCAAGTACATTACCCTGGATTGTTTTAGCATTATCATTATTAACAACATTAATCATACCATATAATTTTTTAATTTCTTCATAATAATTTTTTGCTCTTACATCAGTCTTTGATAATGTTTTTACATCATTCACCGCCTGAATTAAAGTATTTTTTGCTTGTTCTATTCTTTCAAAGCACTCATCAATATTTTTGTTATCAACTTCTCGCTCTGTAAGACCTACATTATTTTTTGATTCAATAAAATCTTTATATTCTTTTACAATATTATCTATATTTTGAATATCTCTTTCTATTGTATCAGCCTTTATAAAAGTTTTATTATTCATTCTTTTTAATTCATTCCTCATGGCACGTTTTAGCTCTTCTGAAGGAGAATAAGCTCCATTGCCATTGCCCCTAACCTTACCAGTCTCTCTATCGAATGTATAACCAAATTGTTTTAATCTTTCATCTATTTCTTTATTTAGCTCTCTTTCATAGTCGTACAATTCTTTATCTTCCCTATTCTTTACCAATGCACTTCCACCAAAGAAATAATTTAATCTTTTTTCAACCTCATTCTGTACTTTTATATCAACTTTGCTATTATATTGATTTGCTAATAAATTTTTTATTAACAATTTATGTTTTTCTACAATAGCTGATTCATTTTTTGGCTGATTGCCTGCATCAAGATGCTGAATACCGGCATCCGCATCCTTATCTTTATACCCTTTCTTATATCCTCTATAAGTACCCCATCTTAGGTAGTTAGCCATATATAAATGAATATATCCATTTCTTAGCGCCATATATTCAAACACGTCCTTTCTATAAAAAAAATAAGGGGAATACCTTTCGATATTCCCCTTCAATTCTTAATGATTAAACACTAAGCTTATGGTCTGTATGAGTACCAGACTCCTGAGCAGCATCTTCATCTGAACCAAGTACCTGAAGTACGCACATTCTCTTTACTGTCTTATCAAACTGTGTATAGCCTGGGAAGCAGTCAAGTGTGAATGTGAATGTTGATGGGTCACCAGTTGCAGCCATGCTGAATGTGAATCCAGACTGAACCTTAGCCTTTGGAATTATGATTTCAGCAGCCATGTCAAGACCTGTATCTTCTCTACGGAATAGAGTTGAAGCCTCAATATAGAAGAATCCACCGAAGTCACCTGGCTTAATTTCAATCTCAGTAACACCCTGAGTTAAGATTACATAGAAGTCTAACTGAACAGTCTTATTAGCAAACTGCTTACCAGTTCCTTCATAATCTTCGTTATTAGCAAGTGTGAATGTTGCATCGTGGTCTGCATCAACAAGAATAGCGTCTGCAAATTCTTCTGATGTCTGACCTGTGATAGTAATGTTATCTACAAAGTCGATACCAGCACCTGAACCGTCAAGTACAGTAGCATAAGCTGGAACGTCTGTTGTCTTACATACATTGAAAGAAGTCTTAGCAACGATTGAACCCTGCTGTGTCTTCTCTGTAAGACCTGTTTCGTCCTGAAGTGCAGATAAGTCAACCTTAGCAACACCATTAGCATCTACATTAGCTGTAGTTGTAATGTGAGCATGTGTATGACCTGCCTTACCGCCGTTCTTAATAAGACCAGCACCTGAAAGAACTGCAAGACCCATAGGAGAGATAAGAGCATCCTCGATTGTGAATGTCATTGTTTTCTCACCTTCCCAAGCGATAAGTCTTGTATAACCCTTACCACCCTGAGCATATACAGTTGTTGTACCCTGCTCTAAGCTTGAAGTTCTACCTGTATCAATACCGAAGCAAGGCTGACCTGCTTTGAAAGTCTTTGTACCAATTTTCTGTCCATTTGCAGTAGCTTTAAAAGTTACGTCGCAAATCTCTCTTGAACCAAACTTCATACAATTTTCCTCCTTAAAGTATTTAGGTTATGTAAAATAATCTTTTATAGATTATTTACTGTTTATTCCATCCAATTCTCTGGCTCGTCTATATCAGTCGCACCAGCTAATCGAGCGGCAACATAATTATCAAAAGCAATCTTCTTTTGATAACGTTCAAACTCCTCTTTTAATTGTTTAGGAGTATACTTATAAAGGATATTTATATCCTTTTGTTCACCAACAGCAAGAATAGATGCGTATCTTTTATAGATACTCATATCGGAAGTATCAGTGGTATTTTTCTTCCCCTTTATTTCTTCTCTTTTTCTCTTACCGGCGGCTATCTTTTCTGCAATCTTCTTTGCTAACCCATCGGCGGGCTTTGTCATTTCTTTTTCTTCTTTCTCTGTCTTAAACATATGAATGAATGTAGTTTGCAGAGCTTCAAAATTTGTTTTATTTAGCAAATGAATTGCTTGATTTTCATCAATAATTTCTATATGGTCTTTTAAGACCTTTATAGAACAATTTACAAAAAGTAAACTAAACAACATTAAGACACAGTTTTTATACTCTTTATAATCTTGATGGTTTATCATCGTCATAAATATATCAAAGTCTGTTATGTCCTCTGAAACAGCTTTGCCCTGGTCTAGTAAATTTTTTGGTATAGATATTACCATCTCTACCGCAATATGAAACTCCCTCTCCCCTATAAGACTTATTTCTTCTACTGTTGGGTTGTGCAAACTACAACCCATTTCAGCAAAAGGAATGTCTATTTTTGTGTTATATAGAAGGTAGTTCGTCTTCATCCTCTTCACCATCCTCAACAGGGATTACATCATCTGCACCGTGTGTAGATTGATACATTAAACAGTAACCGCCTAGGTTTTCTTCTAACGTGATTTCTGACATGCCAACGAACTGAAGAGTACCTATACCCGATAGTTTACTTTCATTAAGGATAGCGTCAATATAACCAGCTATCATTAGAGGTCTTACACCATAATTATCCATCTCAAATTCATCAATAGGACATTGAATATCAATGGTCATTACGCAATCTCTATAATAGTGATTATCAGTTGGAACGAAGCTTGTAAAAGATATAATTATATAACTTTTAGCTTCTTCATTCTCTTTTAAGCCAATCTTAGGAGATAACTTTAGATAACCATCTTGTCTTAATTTTGCCGGTGTCATAGTTCTAATTTTTGCTTTATAAGCGGAATTAGTTCTATCAGTTAAGCAATCTGGTGTATTAACCACCAATAGACGAAGTAAATCTTCTTTGTAAGGATTATCTACAAATAATCTTTTAATTATCTCTTCTGTGTCCTTGTTAGCACTTAAAAAGGTTGACTCAAATCTATTTGTGTAAGTATTGAATTTTCCCATTCTTCCCATAAGCGCACTCCTTTAGATTGATTCTACTGATATAGGTAAATCAATCCTACTATCATCTGTTATATAAGATAATGTAATCTTACATTTTCTACTAGCAATAATGTCTAATGAACAAGAGGAAGAAGTAGATGAAACAATGATGGCTTTGGATGCGGGAGCGACCTCCCATCTACCTTCGGTCTCGCCAGTCACCGCATACTCTAATCCAGTGTCGTAACAGTGAACTATCTGCGGTCCGCTTATTTCACTTTCTATTGGTTGAGGTTCAACCTTGGCGTCCGCCATTTCATTGTCATGGTATTCACCTAAGTACACTTGAATGATACCTTTCTGCGAGTATTTATCAGTTGCCTCAACTCTCCAATTATGTCCATTAAACTTGACAATATTTAATCTGTCGAAGAAAGCTAATGTTTCTTCATTCTTTGTGATATTTAATACTAATGAATAGTTCATTGTGTTAAAAGCAATATTGTGTTTCGACATCCAGTCTAAATCAGTTTCTACTGGACCTCTTACATATACCCAATATTTATTATCATTAACATCAATCTGGTAGTCACAACGTTCAATATTTGCTCTGAAATAAGCTTCTTCTGTATACTGTTGTAAATATACCAGCCAATGACTATCTGTCCTATCCCAATAAAAAGTATCGCCCTCTTTTAATCCATAAGAGAACTCGATGGATATTATCTTTTTATCAATATCATCTGTCAATTTATTGGGGTTTATTAAACATCTACATTTAGTTTCATCAGAATTATCTAAATGTATCCATTCTGCTTGGTAACTATTTTTTAATGCAGATTGTAAAGACAATAGTTTTTGCTTCACGTTGCGGTCATCCTGCGTATTACCTAAATAGCCAAGCCTAAATTTAAGGTTATCTAACCCACCCATTTTTTCAACTTGTTCATTAGACTTAAACACTCAAAAATAACTTTTCTAAAATCAAAGAAATCATCTTCTTTATCGAGCGTCTCTAATGCCTTTAACTTTATTATTACATTAAATAAGATTGTTTGACCGCTTTCTTCTAATATCTTATTTAATCCCACAATCTCTATCAATAGATTATGTAAAGAGTTGTTCCAATCTCTGCCCTCTTCTCTCATAGGGAGAAGTTTAAATATTCTATCACTAAGTCTATTTATGTTATTAAGAAGAACCGCATCTGTTATAGGCTCATTATAAATTGTAACGTGCATGATGTAATCCTCCTTATTCATCTATTCCCAGACCATAAGTAGGTGGCTGCATTATCATAGCCATAGTAGACTTAGCACCGCTCTCAGTCATTACTCTTCTCTTGTAAAGTCTCTGCATATGCTTTAAGTCTTTATCAGCATATTCTATCATATTCTTTAACTTAGCCATGTGATTAGCTTGAGAAGTAAACTTAAAATCTGAACCAGAGTATTTCTCTCTTGTTAATTCAGTATTGGCTAACTGAGTTTCAAACCATTCAACAACCATACAAAGAGCGAGAATGTTAATCTCTTCTTGTGTTAGTTCTGAATTGAACTGTCCGCCAACCCACGCTATGATAGTAGCATCCTTATAGTCAGACTCGTATCCATTGTAGATACCGACATCTTCTAGCTGACCCTCTTCATAATCATAAAGGTCAAATCTAGGAAATTCAAATCTATGAAGTCCATTTATTAAAAGAGGTTGAAGCTGTTCAAAAACTTCAACCTCTGTCATATCAGTATCAACATACATTGAATCTGTTACTCTGTTAAAAAAACTATCATAGACAACGGTAAAAGACGTAGTACCCATATCGTTGCCTCCTTTATTATTTCTTTATGACAACCTTTCTAGTTGGTGCGGAAGGTGTCTCTGTCTTGGCGCTTTCTACTGTAGCCTTTCTCTCTGGCTTTGCAGGAGCAGTTTCCGCAGTCTCTTCTGGCGCGCAAGTAACCTTTATTTCAATAGCCTTATTTACGTTAAAGCCTGTCTTCTTCGAGATTAAATCTCTTTTTCTTGTATCAGGTATCTGTAAACTAACTGCTAAATCTTTTGCTAATTCAATTACACCAGTTGGTGCAAAGTTTAATAAGTCCTCAAGTCTATCTAAGCTTTCTTGAGTTGTTCCTAACAAGATTTCTTTAATTTCTGCCTCATCAAAGAAATATTCTGGCTCGACACTCATATTAAGTTCTGCTAAAGCTTCTTCATCTTCTACAACAAGAAGATTCTTTAAAATGAAGTCTCCGCCATCTGTCCACTGAAGTTCCTGGAGTTCTCCAAATGGAATATTCATAACCTGTCCTATCTTTTCCCATGTTCTGTTAGCTCTTGAATTTGGTAAATAATATCCAGTTCTACCATTGTTTCTATTTCTAACAGGAATTACTTTTGTTTTATCTATCATAATTTTTATCTCCTTGTAATCTCAAAAAAGAAAAGGGGAAGAATATCTATCCTTCCCCTTATACAATTTTACCTCTTATACAGAATATACTGGTCTAGCAAGAGAAGTATTCTGATATACACAGATGTCTGGAGTGAAGATTGCTCTTACACCGACTTTCTTGTAAATCTGAATTTCTTTACTCTTGTCATAGTTTGTATACTCCTCAGCGATTGCTCCACCTTCAAATGCAATCTTAATTGGCTTATCTGTACCCTGTGGGATAATCCAAGCGTACTGATTGTCAATTACTTCGATTTCATTTGTTTCATCCTCAAATGACTGTGGAAGAACAATAACCTTATGTCCCTTGTAGTTAGCAAGGTAACCGTTTGCCCACTTCTGGTTTCTCATTTCATCAGAAACCCAACCGCTCTCAGGAACGATTGTTGCAGCAAACTCATAAGTACAATAAATAGCTGCCTTTGAACCATAAGAATCAGCGATAGCGATAAGTCTATCCATTTCCTTTTCATCAAATGTGTTCTTAGATACTTTATTTGCACTCTGAACATTGTTGATTGCACCAAGAAGCTGTTTCTCAATCTCAAGGTAGATGCACTCATCAAGACCTTCAAGAACGATGTCAAGAACATCTGCGAAGTTTACTCTACCATCAAGGAACTCTTCGAAGCCAATCTGTGCAGCACCACCGATAGCGTTTGTAGGTACTTCATATGTAGCACCATCTAGTCTGAATACTTCGTAAAGACCAGCTAGACCAACTTTACCGATGAACTGCTTTGCTCTACGCTTAGAAGCTGTAGTAATTCTCTGTGTGAATACAGGCTTGTCACCCTGGTTAAATGTTTTAATTTCAGCGAACTGACCATATGAATCAAGAACCTTCTTTGGAAGAACGTCATTGATTGTCTCTTCGATAAGTGAGAAGATTACGTTCTTATTCTCTCTGTAAAGAGAATATGTACTAGCAAGACCTTCAAGTTCTTCACGAAGAGTAGCGTTCATAGCTTCATATGAAAGATTTGCTCCACCAAAAGAATAAGAAGTTGGAGCAGATGGATTTGCTTTTGCAGTAGCCTTTGCAAGCTCTACTAACTGTGCGTATTCTAAAGCCATTTCTTTTTCTCCTCCTTACTGAATTCTCTGTAGCTTAACACCTGGCTGACCGTCAGGCATTGTGTATCTCTTTGCAACTACCCAAACCATACCTGAAGCTGGCTTGCTGTCCTTCTTCTCAAGAACAAGAACTTTCTTTGTGTTATCCTTAGCTGGTGCAAGGTAATCGCCCTGTGCGTAATCAACAGTACCATCAACCTTAACCATATTTGTTGTGTAGATATCACCAACATTTGTCTTGAAAAGTCTTGGTGCGAAACCATCCATTCTATATGGAGCTTCTGTGTGTGCTGGGTCTGGATTAATACCAGAATCATACTTCATTTCATCTGTAACTAAGTCTGATGTAACATAGTTATCACCAACTCTGATTAGAGCGAAGTCTTTAAGTCTATTTCTCCAATCATCATATAACTTGATTTCGTTATATACTAACATTGGCTCGCCTTCACCATCAGCAGTTACTTTACCAGTTGCGTAGTTGTAATACATAAATGTACCATTCTCAAGAACTGATACTGCGCTATCAAGTGGAAGACTAGCATAAATCTGACCTGTTTTCTGAGCAGATAACTGATTAGGTTCAATCTGTCCATAGCCATTTCTTGTAAATGCCATTATTATTTCCTCCTATATTATTATTAAATAGTTGAGTGTGCCTGAACGGCTTTAACCCATGCAGGCTGTCCATCATCTTCAATGTTATTTAATGAGTCAAGGTTTACAATACCCTGTTCATCATCATTACCAATAGCAGAGAAATTAACTTTCTTTCTAACTGCAATAACTGAAAGCTTTGACTCAATTTCATCTAAGCTGTAGTTAGAAATATTAGCCTTAACATCTGCTAAATCTTCTTCTGATAAGAAACTAAACTCAGAAATAAGTTTATTCTTTTTCTCAAGGTCTACTTCATTCTTAAACTCTACAAGAGCCTGATACTTTGCTTCAAGTTCAGCATAAGCTGCTTTCTGCTCTTCTAATGACTGTGAAAGAAGTGCGAATTTATCTTCTTCCTCTTTCTCCTTGCCATCTTCTTTTTTATCATCCTCTTCTTTGTTTTCAGAATTTTTGTCGTCTTTTTCTTCTTTCTTATCGTCTTCTTTAGCAAAATCCTCTGTCACATTAACTTCAGCGTTAGCTGTTTCAGTTTCATTTGCGTTGCCCAGTTCAGCAGAAAAATTTTCAGCTCCTGGCGCTGGAGTTTCAGTCTCAGTAGGTGCTACTGGAGCAACCTCAGCTGTATATTCAGCGTTATTATCAACAATAGCAGAAGAATCTGGATTTTCAAGCGCTACAATGTTTTCAGCGTTCTGATTTTCCATTTTATCAAATCCTCCTTGTAACATAAAATTCTTTAACTGTGTCATCATAGTTGCTAAATCTTTATTAAACTGACTATTAGCAGAAAACTTAGAACTAATCTGTGGTGCAGTAACTTCACTTCCCTCAAAACAAGGTTCTACATCTTCACCTAAAATGCAAAGTGCAGAGAATACTGCGTCATTTATTATGAAAAATTCCATATAAGAATCAGGCTGTGTTGCCCAAGTTCCTTCAAGAGTTTCTTCATCTAATTCCATTGAGTGCGGATTTCCTTCTTCTACTGCTCTTTTACATTCTGGATACTTACCAGTCCATAGATAACCAGTTGTCATAAGATATTCTCTTTCAACTGTATTACCCATCATATCAGTTTCATTAAACTTCTGAAACCAAATTCTAGCAGTAGGAGCAACAAATCCATAAGGTTTTGTTAATTTGTTAAAACGTAACCCTTCATCGTCTATAATAAGTTGCTCACCATGGTCACCAAAATCTTGCTTGTTCTCTATGTAGTGACCTACGATAGGGCTACCAGGAAGTGTTTCAGCCATCTTGGTTGCTACTTCCTTTGATATAAAGCTTCCATTTCTATTTTGACCAAGGTAAAGCACCTTAATCTCGCATTCGGAGATTAAGGGACTTACTGAAGTAACATTAATAAACTCTGGGTCACCAATACATTGCATATTAAGATAACTCATTAATACGTTCCTCCTATGATTGTGACTCTATATTTTGTAAAGTCTTTGTAGACTTTTCATTATCAGGTTTTTCTGGTCTACCGGCGCCTTCACCTGTAGGCTGTTCTTTAGGTGCGGCGGCTGGAGAGTTGCCACTCTCCTTTGTGGTATCCTGTTTCTCGATTGTGATACCCTTACCACCGGTTGCCGCAGTTCCTAGATCATTAGGACCTTGCGTTGCGAGCACTTCCGCGTTCATAACGTTAGAACTTAATGGAGGAATAAACTTAGTTACAAGGTTAAGAACATCATTCTCAAAGTAAGCAGTTGCTAAAATACTACTCTGGCTTTGACCTAATGCAATAGCAGGTAACATCTTAGAGAAACCAAGCTGTGTCTGCTCTTTGTAAGCCTTAGCCATATCCTTGTAATTGTACCAAGTTGTTAAAAGTATCTGAATACCAAAATTAACTTTATTTTTAATATCAAATGCCTTAATTGTTCCATTTAAGAAATCTTGGAACTGTAAGATTAAGTTATACATTGTAGACTCATCATTGAGTTCTGACATTGTAAGAGCAATATTACCGGTACTATTAAACATTAACTGTGAAATACCACTTTCATTGTAAACCTGTCTTTCAACAGTTTCAAGGTCGTCATTCTGTACTGAACGGTCGCTTGCCAGGTCTTCAACCTCGACGTCCGCCAGTGTAGTTAGAACATTTACGTTAATAGCCTTTGAAAGCATATAAACCGCATTATTATGAAATTGTTGGATTTCTTCTTCGTCAAAAATCATTTCACCATTCTTATCAAGTGGAAGTTTTTGAACGACAATTTTTAAGAGTTCTTGTAACATTCTCTTTCTATTGATGCCTTGTGCTTCATCTAGGTCGATGAGCATTGGGATAACTGAAATGAATAATGGAATATCATTATCAGTTGCAGAGAATTTTACAGTACAAGCTGGGTCTAAACCATACCAGCCATTAGCTTTCTTACCAAGTATATCTGGTGCAGATTGCTTTTTGTAAGCCATATATCCTTTGGCAAATTCCTTTGGGAAGATTTTGAGAATTTTCATTCTCTCTTGTACATCAGGGAACTTGTCATCAAAATATCTCATATTAAACTCGATAACTGGGTTCCAGTCCTTATCAAGGATTCTAGAACGACAGTAGTTAGGGTCTAGCTCTTGAATTCCTAAAGAGTTCTTCATTGGAACTTTATATCCATAGTAAACTCCCTCGCGCAGAACTTTAAAAGCTATATCTCCAAAATGTCTTTTGACATTGAAATTATCAAAGTATCTAAGTGACTCTTGAAACTTAGTAACAAGTTTCTTCTGGTCAACTTTGTCATCTAGAACATAAGGAGTAACGTACCAATCATATCTATACATGTTAGCCATGTAACGTAATATTCTTGAGTAGATACCGCTTACCGCACAGAAGTATTCAGAAATTTCTCTTAACTTAGTTACATTCTTATCAGCGATTGCTTTTAGAACAACCTCTTTATTTGCTAGATTAGGTCTAGCTTTTTGTGTAGAACCAAGTTTTAAGACTGCATCATCAACTTCTTGGATACCCATTTTTATTTTTTCAAAGTCTAAGGAGATTTTTTGTTTAATAGCTTCTTTCTTAATTTCATCAAGTCTGTTATACAAAGAATACTTACCCCCTTACTTATTTTATTATATCAAAAATTTTGGTAAAAGTCAACCCACTTTTAATTATAAGCCGCTTTTACAATATAATCATAATCAACAAATGAAATATCCCAATAAGGTATAACTAATAACTTATATCCATGTCTACGACAATATTCCACTTTCTTCTTATCATTATGCTGTTGCTGTATTAGTCCCTTCTTACCTCCATAAAGGCTACGAGACTCATAATGTTGCGCACCTTGGTACTCGATAAGAAAATCTATATCTCCATCATCAGTGAATACCGCAAAGTCAAATCTCAGCGCTCTACCTGATTCCGCAACTAAATCTGGAAAAGAGTATTCTTCTTCAAATATAAATCCATTTTCTTGTAAGATTTCTTCTATCTTAATCTCGCCTCTACTGGCTCTCATCTAAATTCCTCCTATCCATATGTGATATGAAAATTGGGCAGAGTATCTAAAACGACTCTGCCCAGGAAATTCATTAATTAAATAATGACAATTTAGCCATATTTATTCGCTTACGCTTCTTGTTATCCTCTTGCAGTTTGACATAGTATAAACCATATTCAAGAGCAGAGAATCTATCCTTTGGTATCTTTTTAGATATTTGTTTAAGTCTTGTATTTAATGCACCTTGTTCTGAATCCTCTTTTAAGTTCATCATTTGTTCTTTAAGGATAGAAGTTAATACATAAGGTTGAATACGACCTATTCTATCTTCTTCCTTCATGTGCTGTCCACGCTTTGTATCCATAAGCTTCATCTTAGCCTCTCTCTCGTCGATTAAGAACTTAATCTTTCTATTAACAATTTGAGTTTGAAGATATGTATGCGCTTCTGAGTTAAAAGGTAAATTAGCCTTAATTAGGTAAAGTGCATCTTTAACAACACCATCACCTTTAATATTTTTATAAGGGGTAGCCGCATCATCATGGTTTCCGCCTTCGACACCAAATGGAGGTAATTCCTCGTTAGTCTCCGGGTCAATCTGGGTCTTAGTTAAGAAATCGACCAATCCCGCACCAACACCATTAGCATCTATTGCTATTGTTCGCGCTCTATATTTATAATATAACTGCTTTAATTTAATACTTTGTTCCTCAAAGTCTTTAGCCTCCATCGAGTAAAAATTTACTAATGACTTCAATGAAGGACCATTTATTTGGGGAACAACTTTAATAACTGCAACTTCTGAAGTACAACCAAGTCTACCAACGTCGACTCCAAGTACATAATAACTTGTCTTTGTACTTCTCTCGCTATATTCCCATTCAGGTAATTGTAAAACACGGCATTTATCAAAAGCTTCTGATGAGTAATAAGCATTTTCCGCGTCTCCCGCCCACACACTACGATATTCTCTATCGAAGGAGCTGGCGTTGAATGTACCCTCTAACTGTAATTTTGTAACGAAGTCTTCTTCTAGTAAGCCTTCCTTAACAGGGGTATCGAATGTACCACCCATTACACAATACTGCTCAGGGTCTATTACTGCGTTGATTAAGGTATCTATCATCTGCTCATAAGGGAAGGTACCCTTCCATCCTGCCGTTGTAATATATACCTGTGATTTATTTGCCATCTCTTTAGGGTCTCTAGAACCATCAGGTAAAAATCTATCGACGTTTGTTGTAGGAACAATAATTTCATGAAGGATGTCACCATCCATAAGAATACTTTCCTCTATAACAAGGGCATTTCTACGCTGACCTCTGGAACTTTCCTTTGCCGCCAAAATATCTATACTTGAACCATTCTTGAATTTATATTCAACTGTGTCTCTTGATTTTTTTGAAGCACCACGCGCCCAGTTAATTTCATTACTAAGAGGTGGAATAAGACGACAAATTTCTTCTATCTTAGCAATAGTAATAGATGCCGCCTGTTCCTTACCACCAGTAGTTACTGCACACTGTAAGTTTGGATACAGTATACACTTAATCATGAGGCTCATCATGGTTAGGAAGGATTTTGAGTAGGCTCTTGGGAATGTAGCGTAGACATAGCGATGACGCATCACGGCGCGCAGGAATACTCTCTGGTAAACATAGAACTTGAATACGCTTTCCGGTCCTTTTATGTCGTCAATGAATAAATCAGGATAGACTCTATAAAAAGCTATCTTATCTCTAATACTATCCATACAACTTCTAACTCTTTCTTCAGTAACTTCTACTTTATGAAGATTAGAACCAACAAGAGGACAAAGTGAACTAGAATAGTCATATTCTCTATCTTCATAGAGTATTCTTTTTAAACTATTACTATATTCATAATCATTCGTCATTTTCTTGAGTTCTCCTATCCTTTTCTAAATCTTCTAATTCCTTTTCCGCAAACTCGTCATATTCTTCAGTTAACTCTTCTACTGTTTTAATAGGTTCACCATTAAGAACTCTTTCTTTAGCAATACGCTGTTCTTCTTTAAGTTTAGCCTGGAGTTCCATCTTCTTAATATGCTCTTCAATTAGGTTCTCAATATTAGGGTCATTCTTTATAACTTCATCAAGATACTTCTTATTATCATTTAAGATAGTATCAATAACATCAAGGTCTGCTTTAATTTCATATTTAGGAATCTTTCCGCCATTCTTTTCGCAAAATAAAACAATAGAACCAACTGAATCAAAGGCATCAACCTTACCTTCTTTATTCTGTGCTTCTGTGAATTTTGCGGACTTCATTAAGGCATCATATTGTCTCGATAACTTAGCATAACTGTCGACATCTCCACTGTCAAGTGCCTCGTTACATTTTAAAGAGAGCTTGCAGATTTGCTTTAGTGTGTCGATGGTTCCCGCATTCTCGATAGTATAACTCTCTGTAAAGTCAATATATAGTTTCTCTAGTTTTATCCACTGTTCCGCAGTATAATAAATTCCCCACTTTAGAGCCATGTAACGCTTATCATCTTCAGTTAAATATTTACTCATATCTTCAAGTTGAACAACTTCATATGGGTGGTCATTTACTGGATAAGCAGTGGCTGAAGTAGAAGCGGAAATGCTAGATGTGGGTGCCTCTGACATAGGTGGGAGAGGGACAGCCGCCGGTTCCGCATGAGCATTTAAGTGTTGGTATGTTTCAAATTGCGCTTTTGAGATTTCACCATTCTCATATGCCGCCTTAACACTAGCTTCGCTTTCCGCTATGTTAAGGTTCTCAGAGTTTGTAGCAATCACCTCTGTATGTTCTGCTTGTAAACGCTCGGAATCCGCATACCCAAACTCCTGATGCTGTTTTAATTTCATAAGTCTTAAATACTTACCAAGCACGCTCATTCCTGTAATCTTATATGGGTCTTTTTGGTAAGCCTCATCTAGAAGCTTGTTCCACTCCCATGGAAGGTAAGGAACATCAAACTTTTCAAGTATCCATAGGAAGGTTTCTGGGTCCCAGTTGTTAACGTGCATAGTTAAGCAACCTTTGCACAGGTCTACCTTTTGTCCATTTTTTAAAGTGTAGAAATTGGTTCCCGCCATGGTCTTTCCGCACTTTGGACAATATATTTTACTTTTATCTAATTCTGTCTTTGCCATTTATTTTAATATCACTCCTTTTTCTTCAACGCAAAGAAGGGACTATTATCTAGCCCCTTTTCCGCCTGCATTCTTTACAAATTGTATATAAACCATCTTTGGAACCTTTATTCAATGAAAAATAACGAGGAAGCGCAAGTTTAATTTGCCCGCACTTAGAGCATTTTTTGTACTTTCCTTTTTCCTTGTTGAGGTAATACCAAGAGAGGTAATCATCTGTAGCTTTTTCTATTATTAATTTTGGAATTATATTACACCATACATTACTTATATGTTCTTCTGAATATGTTTGACCTGTTTCTTCTTGTAATTTCTTATGGATTTCCGCATTGGTACACTTGTCTATCTTGTAGATTAATATTTGTTTGTAAAGCGGGAATGGCGCTAAGGCCTCTTCGATGTAGGTATCGAGGTCTTCCATCAACCAGTGCATATCTTTTGAGAAGGCACCGTAGGTATCTTCTTTTATTTTTGAATAGTTATTTAGGAGGGATAATACGTGGTCGCGGTTGTAAAGGCTGATGACAGAGGTCGACTCTACCTTAATACCGTCCCAAGCGTCGGTTCCCGCCAATGAAATGTTAGATATTGACTTAATGTAATTTGTTGAATAGCCTATTGGTTTGTAAGCACTACGAATTACATAGCGGTCTTTATACATTTGGATTAATTGTTGATGAAGATTGTAAGCTGTAGTACCAGTTGCAGTTTTACATTTTAATTTTATTTGTTCTATTGCACCTGTTAGTTCTTTAAGGGCTGGAATTTCATCTATGTCCTCTTGGGTGATAGGTGTCTTTGGAGCGAGGATGATGTTCTTATCATTCTCTATTGTTAGATTGTAAAGACCATCTTCACCATTCTCGAACTTAGTTACTAAACCTTCATATGAGATTTCATGAGCGCTTATAGTTTTCTTTCTGTTCTTTGGTTTTGTTTTTTCTCTAGTATCAGGCGCATCTAATATATAATCTGCCAGGTACTCTAAACGGGCAGGACTAGCTGACTCTGCTTCGTTGGCTAATGCCTCATTAACCTGGTCTATTCTTTCTTGAGCTGTTTCTAGAGAAAAATCAAGACGTGTAAAATTAGTCATTGTTTTATCTCCTATTGTTTATTGATGGGTATTTATCTCACCATCTATATATAGTATACCAAAAATTTTGGTGGATGTCAAGGAAAAAGGAAAAATAAGGAAGTAGAGTTGAAAAATCGTAACTGAAATAATTTTAAATTGAACAGACGTAACTTGTTACGGATGTAATTTTTGGTGCTGTAGTTGGTCAGGAAAAGCCAAAAACGTTGATTTTACGCCATTTTTCCTATAAGGTATGCCCCCCATGAATGTGGCGTAGCCAAGCTCGCCGCTCGAACGTCTGAGCGATTGTTAGCCCCTGCTAACATCGAACAGGTGTACCATGTTAGCCCCTGCTAACATCGAACAGGTGTACCATACAAAATGCACAAAACAAAGCCTTAAACATTGTGCAAAATTAAAGCGTAAAATGTTTGACAATGTAAAGACTTGATGTTATAATTAACTCATAAAGATAAAGAAAAGATAACAAGTCCAAAGCGATGACTTGAAAACAATTTCAAAAAATCTTTATAAAAAATAAAAAAGTTGTTGACAAAGACAAAACAAAGTAGTACAATTAAAGAGTAGTAAAGAGGTACTACAAAAAAATTAAAAAAGGTAGGTAAAAAGGTATGAAAAATTTTGAAACAAAGGTTAACACAATTTTAAAAAGTGCAACAAAGGAAGAACTTGTAAAAATTGAGAATATTCTTAATGATATAGTTCTTAATATCCGTAACAATGAAAAAAGTATTGACAAGTCATCTAGCACTATGTCAGATTTTGCAGATGCTATATATGATATGAGCTTAGATATTGAAAGGCTTGCAATTGATTCATATGAAAAGAGAAGTAGATAATATATAAAGGTTAGGGGCGCAAGCCCCTACCTACCATAGATAGAAAGAGGTAAGGTTATGTTAGAATTATTAGGATTGTTTCTGGAGATGTTTTTAGAAAAAGCAAATATATATGAAAATGAACGTGAGTTTGACCACGATTCAGATGCTTATAAAGCATTTAGTCTATCATATGACACTCTTAAAGAGTTCATAGAGGATTCTATAAGAGAACAGAACAGCGCTATTGATGGTGATGCTATTATAGAATACATGGAATCAACCATCAGTGACAAAGGTATGTCACAAGAGTATATTGACGAACTTGAAAGTTTCAATGATATGTTTGCTGATATATTAGTAGATATATGCTTATAAGGCATATATCTACAAAGAAAGGTGGGTAAGGTTATAATGGAGAAAACATACAAAGTAAAAGATATACATAATAAAGTATATTTAATAACTAAAGATATATTACAAGCACAGCTTGAAGTATTAAACCAGACAAAACGTCAAAATACAAAACCATTAGATATTTTTATAGCAGTTGTAAAAACTGCATAAAAGAATATAGGTATTATAAAGGTATATACAGAGTTTAAAGAGATATAAAAAAGATTACTATATATAAGGCTAGAGGGCGCAAGCCCTCTACCTACCTAAAAAATATATACAAAACGACTTAGAAAATTTTGTGCAATTTGCATATTGATATTTTCTGAGGTGGTCGCGCTCGGCTTGAAGCGACCACTATTTTGGATGTATATGTAACATATGATATTTTTGTTTGTTGAATTTGCACAAAAAGCTATCAAAAGCAATCCCAATATTTATGCAATTTACATATGGATTTTGCTCTGACCCTCTGTTATACTTAGTACATAAGATAAAGAAAGGAATAGACCACCACAGCCGACAGAGTAGTGAGTGGCGGAGTTGCTTAGGGCAACCGATTCAGATAGTAGTAGAAACGCTCAAGAAATGTGGTAGACCCCGTTAGTAGGGTGTATGGCTTAAAAGATATGCTAATGTCGTTCTAAGATGTTCTTCGACGGGTAAGAAGGTTAAATACTTGCCAAGGTGTTTGCGCGAGCAGGGTCGGCTTCAACAATAGAAAAGATAGAAAGGATGCGGGAGCGGCGATTGGTTCTCTCCATGGGTAGCGGAATGAATAATAAAACGAGAGGTAGACCCGTGTAGCGGGAATAATTTTATAGATTTATTTGTTGCAGGCTACGCGGGGAAGAAAAATGACTTCCCCGCTTTTTGTGAGGTGCGCGTTTTCTTTCCAAACGCGCACCATTTTGCATTATATCACAGCCTGACTGTTTTGTCAATGTGCATTTTGCACAAAGATTTACAAAAGGGAATCCCAAATTTTGTACAACTTTACTAATGGACTTTTCGCTGACCCTCTGCTATAATGTAGTTACAAGGTAAGGAAAGGTAGGTAATAGATATGATGGTTTACAAGATTAGATTAGTAGAGAAGAAGAGTGGTGTCATTTTTGAGAATGACCATGTTGAGGAACATAGCGCAAAAGAAGCTTGTAGAAAGTTTGCGCTTGATGTAGCCCCTGCTAAAAGTCTTAACGACTTCACAGTGTCGCTACTAATGAGAGTCGGCAGAGTTGCCACCCTCTAAAAAATTTCAAAATGGGGGTTGACAAAGATTCAACCCCATGCTATAATAAGTACATAAGTTAAGGAAGAGAGGATTTGAATATGTTTTTTGATAATGATAAGATGGATGAATTAGATAAGATGTTGGCAATGCTTGAAGCAGAGCGCGTAGAGAATAAGGTGCGCGAGGACTTCAAGGACTATACTACGAAGCATACACCGGTCATGTTACCGGTTGGCGCATAACCTACCTTCAAAAAGGTACCCAGGTACTCGGGGCGTAAAAAATAAGAGCCGGCTGGGAGCGTGAAACCCTACGAGACAACACGCAAGAGGGGTGCAGAAATGCACCCCTTTTTTGATGGGCGGCGCGTTATCACTTCAAACGCGCCGCATTTCACTTTGTCAAAGGGCATAGCTGGATTTTGTTTCGTCATTTTGCACGAAGATTTACAAAAGGGAATCCCAAATTTTGTACAACTTTTTCAATTCAGATTGTTGACAAGGGAACCCACTAGGGGTATAATGAACACATAAGGTAGAGATAAGAAAGTGAGGTAAAGGTTATGGCATACGTAGTTAAGAATGATTACATAGTAGCAGGCATTTATGCAACACGCGAAGAGGCACAGAACGTGTGTGATAAAAAGAACTGGATTCTTGAGCTTGGAGATTGCAACCCTAATTATAGAGTTGAAGAAACTTTCACAAAACAGTTGACAATGTAGCCAAGCTGTGATACAATTAAGGTACAGTAAAGGAAGGAAGGTAGACAATTATGATTAACATTAGAAGTATTAAGAACTTAAAGGAAGATGACGGAATGACTTTAAAGAATGGTAAGCGCGTTAAATTCAAGACAGGTTACCAAGTAGCGACAGAGGGTATCGAGTGCAAGACACCTGAGGAAGCTATGAAAGCCATCAAGGAATATAATGGAAATTGTGGTGTATGGTTCAGCAAGGGCATTTACTACATAGATAAAAGCCACCGCGAACCAACCAAGACAAAGGCGCTGAAAGTCGGCAGAGATTGCCAGCAAATCAGCATCCTAAAATGGGCAGACATGAGCCTAGTTTACTGCTAGGCATAATCCTCCTCCACGGCTCGGTGAAACTCCGAGCCATTTTTTATTGGGCTGCACGCTCGCGCCCCAAGCGTGCAGTAATTTACATTATACCACGGCCCTGAGATTTTGTCAATGGTAAAAGTGCACAAACTTAGGTGTCGTCCCTTCCCGCAATTTTGTGCAATTTGCCAGTAGTATTCTTTCTCTTGTTTTGTTATACTTAATAATATCAAGAGGGAACAGAATGGCACTCAGTAGCATAGTTTGAAAAGTCAACCTTAGTAATTCCCTTGTTGACAAATTTAAAATTTTTTGTTATAATAAATTAAAGAAATAAAGTGAGGTAAGGTTATGAATAAGAGTAAAGAAAGAGTAGAAAGAATTTCAAAGATTATTGTGACTATATTATTTCTTGCAGTATGTGTCGGTGGATTTTGGGTTTGGAGTAGACTTTACAAGGCAACAACTGATTACCGCTACATTGAAGGGGTTGTAGTCACAGATACTTATGGATGGATTACAGTAGTTCAGGATAATGGTGATAGATGGGATTTTGATGATGATAAGCTCCAATGTGGAGATAGAGTTAAGGTCAAACTAGATTGTAACGATACAGCTACAATCTATGATGATAAATATGTATCATACACATTATTAAGTGAAAGTGAGGAATAAGAAAAATGACAAATTTTGAAGTTCTTATAAAGAACAATCCAGTTTATGTAAAAGAAGTGTTAGCTAGCAGTGTAGATGCTGTTGTCTTAAAGAGAATCATTGAAGGCAGTCGTGAGCATTATGGGTGTTATACTGCTAGTTTTGATAAAGGAGAAATGGACTTTCTTAACAAAGAGTATCACAGAGTAGTGCTTGACGACGTTGAAAAAGAATATTTAAGAAATATCATTAAACCTTTTAGAAATAAGGTTAGATATATTAAAAAGTATAATTTTAATGGTGATGATTTTTTTATAACTATTAGAACTAACTCTGGCAAATCAACAGAAGATATTGACCTTCCAACTTTTAATAAATGTACTCATATGTATGATGGTATGGTACTTGAAAAAGAATATACACTTGAAGAACTCGGTTTATAGGCGCGACCGCCTTTAAGGTCTAGGTTTGGCGACTACCTAACCAAAAATAAGTCGTGTGAGAGCGAAGCAGTCCGAGAGATTGGGCTGCGCGTTTTCACTTCAAACGCGCAGTGCTTCTATTATACCACAGGTCAGGGTGTTTTGTCAAGATGAAAATTTGCACAAATTTTAACAAACAAATTCCCATTATTTTGGTGATTTTGTCAGATGACTTATTTATACGCTAGGGTGTATAATTAGCTTACAAAGTTAAGGAAGGAAGGTACAAAATTATGAGTATTTTTGGAGAAATGTTAAAGAAATATGATGAAGAGCTTGATAGACTTACATACAACATTGCTTTTGTTAATGCTTGTGAGTTATTAAGAGAGATTGCTAAAAAAGTTGCGCAGAGCAAGGTTATTACAGACCAGCTTCTTGATGGAATGTATATTACATTCTATGACGAGTCAGAAGAGGATGCTCGTTGGATGTATGTTGGTTATCTTGAGGGCGAGGATGAAGATGGACTTGATATTGTAAAGGGTATCAACCTTGCAAAACTTGAAATGGATTACTTCGACCTTGGTGAGATAATGTCATATATCGAGGCTGTAAAAGATGAAACATCTTTCAGCTATGAAAATACTTGTGCAACTATTGAGGAGCAGATTCTAATTGCCATCAATGCAATTAAGGATGAAATCAATGAACATGAGGGTTGACAAATGGTCAGCCCCTATGATATAATAAAGAAAAAAATGAAAGTGAGGATTTAAGGTATGAGAACTGTATTTTATGTAAAGGGTAATGATGTAACAACAAATTATGATGAAGTCGCTAATGATATTGTTAAACAGGTCAAGTTAGTACCTGTCAATGAACCATTCGGTTGTAAGGGTAAGTTTAAACCGATTGCGCCTGCCAAAGAGGGTTTTGTGTATAGACCAAGCGTCTTTGAGCAGATACTTGATGATGAACTTAGCAAGTGGAAAGAGCGCCCTAAGTCAATTAAGGAACTTAGGGCAGAACGTAAGAAAGGATTTGTGGTGGCTTAATGAAGATGAGTTTTGGTGCAGTATTAACAATCGTTTTTGTAGTATTAAAGTTATGTCATGTAATTGCATGGTCATGGGTTTGGGTGCTTAGTCCATTGTGGATTAGTTTTCTACTCTGGCTTGTGTTTGTAATTATCATTACAATTTGGGTAAAGAAATAAAATTAAGGCGACCAGTTCAGTGATGGACTGGTCGTTCGCTTTCCAAACGACCAGTAAATTCTATTATAACATGGCTTGGGTGGTTTTGTCAAGCAGAAAATTGCACAAACATTCACAATAACATTCCCAAAATTTTGTGTAATTTAACAATAGAAAAGGAATAAAAGAAATGTTATACTTAGTATAACAAATAAAGGAAGTGATGATTATGATAGCAAGGGATGATTTTAAAAAGTCTTTAATTGATGACCTAATTGAGAAATACGGCGCGAGCTCAAGGCGCGTTGTTTGGTTTGAGGAACTTACAAGAACAGAACATAGACCTAAGTATTTGCTAAAGGTCTACAATAAATTAATGAAAGAAAGGAGTTAAGGTATGGAAATTTTTGCATGGATTGGTATTTTATTTTGTCTTTTAGCTCTTAGTTTTGCAGTTGCTTTTGTTATTGCACTTATTGAGGGAAATGGAAATGTTGGTGGTGATGAATTTGCAGTAGGGTTAACTCTAGTTGTAGTTATACTTTGTATCATACTAGCTAGCGTATTTTCTAACCCTAAAATGTTCAAACTAGAAGAATCAGTTTCAACAAATACAGTAGAGGAGACAAAATAATGAAAGTACAGGTTACAGTTTTTAGTTCAAAAGGATACAGACCAGTTAGCACTCTAATCGAGGTACCAACAAAAGAATGGTTAAAGAATAAGGGTATTGAGTATAAACCAAAGGCACTTGGCAAGATTTGTCAGAAGAGATTTTGGACTAAAGCTGACCTTTACAAGTATGGCTACACTAAGCTCAAGATGAGGGTGTACGACCAAGAGAAGATAAAAGAAGAGAATGAGAAACGCTATGAGGAAATAAAGCGGGAAAGGGGCTGGACCTAGGTCTACCCCTTTTTTGGATGTTTGGCTGCCCGTTCGCATTCCAAACGGGCAGTATTTTTAATTATACCACCCCTTTGGTGTTTTGTCAATGGCAATCTTGCACAAAGAGTCCTCGCCTCGATTCCCGCATTTTGTGCAATTTTTTCTATTAAAATGCTTGACGGGGTAGGGTGTGAGGGTGTATAATGAGTACATAAGATAAGGAAAGGAGATAAGGGTTATGAATAAGGAAAGTAAATGGGTATGGTTTGATATGGATGGTACACTTGCTGACTTCTATGGTGTAGATGGTTGGTTAGATGACCTTAATAATAAGCGTGTCCGCCCATATGTCAAAGCAAAGGTTATCTATCCTCTTGTTGAGTTCTTAGAAGTCCTTGCAGACCTCAAGACAAAGGGATATAAGTTAGGAGTTATATCTTGGTTATCAAGAAGTTGTGACAAGATATATGCTCAACAGATAGACCTTGCAAAGAGGAACTGGTTAAGAAAGTATCTCATAATGGACTTACTTGATGAAGTCATCATAGTACCATATGGAACTGATAAGAGTGCTATCTGCGAGAGATATGGTACAGGCATCTTGGTTGATGATGAAGAACCAAACCGAGTTAATTGGAAAAATGGCGACACCATTGATGCAAATGAAAATATCATTGAAATTTTACGCAAATTGGCTTGACAACCTCAAGCCAAGAGCGTATAATAAAGAAAAGAAAGGAAAAGGTAAAAAATATGAAAGTTCAATATGAAGTAGGAGATAAAGTTATCGTAAAGAATACTAGTAGCATTTATAAATTTGATATAGGGGAAAAAGCCGAGATAATAAATGTTGATTATAGTGCATTTGCAAATGGCGATGAACCTTACCAGATAAGAGGGGATAATGAAAGAACAGGTTGGGTTTATGATTACAATATTGAACCTGCCACTATTTCATTCTTAACTGAAATGAATGAGATAGAGGTTACAGAGTATAAGGATAAAATGCTTGAAGTAGACAACAAAAAATGTCTTGAGTTTTTAGCAAAGAATCCTAGCGAGTATTTCTCATTAGAAGAGATTTATAAAAATGCAAACATCAGTTTCACTTCTCTTGAAACACTTGAGCGTATCCTTATACGTCAAAGTAAATTTCCTTTCTGGAAACAGGAAGAACTTGGTTATGAAGTAGCATACAAAATAAAACCAAATAAAAAGAAGTATTATGGTGATGATGGAAGCGTACTTTTTAGAGGTAAAAGTGAACTTTACTTCTGCGCCATAGAAAAAGTAAAAGAAGAGTATGATTATGATGATGAAGAGGGGTGTGAAGATGATGAATAGAAGAACAGCATTAAGAGAAATAAACGAGAAAACATTAGATTTATTAGTTTCTGCGTTAAAAAAATTAAAAAAAGATAATACACAAGATTTTACCGCTAAAGACATTTCAAAACTTACTGGTAACTATGTTCTACCTAAAACCATTGCAGATAGTATTATCAATGATTCACGTTGTTATAGTCCCAGCCCTAAGGAAAGACTTAGTTTAATCGGAAAAGCTTGCATTAAAGCTTTTCCAGGTCAAAAAGTAAAACTTAAAGAAAGTTATCACTCTAAGAGAGAGGTGGTAGTTTATACTTCTGAGGATGGAGAAAGATTCGAGAAAGAAAAATCTGTTCATACTTACTACTTTAGCTATGAAGATTAAATCCAATGCCTAGCCTTTAATGGGCTGGGCATTTTCGCGCAAAATGCCCAGTATTCACCATTATAACATACCCTGGCAGTTTTGTCAAGAGTAAAATTGCACAAAAAATAACCAGGAATTTTCCTATAATTTGTGTATTTTAACAATAGAAAAGAAAGTTAATTTTTGTTATACTTATAAATGTAAAGAGGAAATGCGGAAACCGCACTACTAGGGTGGTCGGTGGGAAGTTGGCTACGCTAACTGCTTTAGGTGGTTGACAGTCCTCTAAAGTCTGTAAAAAAAAATAAAAAAAAGTATTGACAGACTTAAAAAAATTTGCTATAATAAAGATGTAAACAAAAAGAAATCCATTAAAAAAGAAAGAGAGGTAATTGAAAATGGAGAAGAAAATGAGTTACAAGGTGGCACTCGAGAGAGCAATCGAGGTAGTAGCAGACGAGGAAGTAAAGGAGAGATTAGAGGCTCTCAAGGAATCAATCGTCAAGAAGTATTCAGGAAAGTCTGAAAAGGTAGCAGAGGCTCAGTCAGCAGTTGATGAGGCAGTTCTCGCAGTCCTTACAGATGAGGCTCAGTCAGCAACTGCAATCTTCGCAAAGGATGCTGAGGCACTTGGTTCAGTACCAAAGGTTACCGCTTCACTTACAAGACTTGTTGCTAATGGCAAGGCTGAAAAGGTTGCTATCAGTGGCAAAAAGACAGGCTACAAGCTTGTCTAATGTCTAGGTGGGCGAGGAAGAAAGTCCTAAGTAGAGGGGTGCAACTCCCCTCCCCACTTTTCTAACACGAAAAACCTTATACCTTCCTTTCAGAACCTCCTACGCAATGTAGGGGGTTTTGATGGTTTATGGGCTGTCCGACGTCAAGCGCGCCGGACAGTATTTCGTGTCAATAGGCAATTTCAACAAATTTTTGATTTGAACTTTGTGCAATCTGACGACTAGACAATTCCCCTAATTGGTAGTACAATGAGTACATAAGGAAGGAGATAAGACCTATGAGCAAGAGAATAGATAATAAAGTTAGTAAAGAACTCCACAAGGTCACAAGAATTGTAGATAGATACATCACTTCTTTTGGTTGCAATAGTGGTGGAATCAGTTATGATTTTCTATGTTGTTGTCACGATGATGAAAATACAATATTTTATACTGTTCTTATGAAGAATAAAGCTGATGAAGCTTTTAAGAACTTTGTAAAAGAAGAGTTTAACATTGATGGAGTTGACATTTTTACACTTTCATTATTACATGAAGTAGGTCACATTATGACACAGAATTATCTTACAGACAGTGAAGATAGTTACTGTAATGAAGTAAAGGAAATGTTAAATAAACAACCAAAATGGACACCAAGTATAGGTAACTACTACTGGCACTTGGCTGATGAACTTATGGCTACTCAATGGGCTTGTGACTACATCCACAACAATAGAAAAGAAGTGTTACATTTTGATAATCTTATTAAAAAAGAATTAAAAAGATTTTATAGAAAGTGCTTGACAGAGTAAAAGCATTATGCTATAATTATAAATGTAAAGGAGATAAGGTTATGGCTCACAAGAGAAAAAGAAAAGAAACAATTCAAGTAATGGATAGTATTGAAAAGTCACTTATGGATATGGAAAAATTTAACCCATACCAATGCGGGAACGGTGTTTGGGTCTCTGAAAAGTACAAGACAGGGCGCAAGGGTCGCCGCCGCGATAAATTAAGAAAGGAAATAAGGGAATACGAATGACAGATAGAGAAAGAGCAATAATAACAGCCTATACAGGAGTATGTATGTTAGCAGGTCGTAGCCTTTTAGTATTTTACGAATATATTGAAGAGATTATGGGTAGACCAGTATGGACACATGAACTTGCAAATAAATCCGTTGTGGAAGAAATAAAAGCAAAGTCAAAAGCTGATTTTATAGCTTTATGTAATGATGGAAAAGAATAATGTTATAAAAGGAAAGGAAATAAGGGAATATGAGTAAAGGAATTTATAGAGAAGAGGTTAGAATTTTTAAGAATACAATAGATATAGGCGATATTTATGATATAGCTGATAGAAATATGTTTACATATCCTATCCAAAGTAATTGGCACTATGGAGAGATACCAAAGTCGGTAGTCACAAGACCTTATTGTGCTTTTGAGTTATTCGGTCTTAACGTGAACCATACTAATTTTGCTGAACATAATTTATTTATTGATAAGCTTCAGCAATTAGAAGAAAGTATTGGAATAAAAATAAATTATAAAACTATCACTGGTATTTTTTCTTCTTGTAAAGGTTATGACGCTTTATTTGGTTATGATGCCTTTGTTAATGAAGTAAAGGTTAAATTTAAGCCTCATGATATATTTGAGTTTAAGAAAAATATCCAAATAAAAGACAGTAACAAAATAACTGTTCAGGATGCTATGAAATTGTTAAGCGTAAAAGACTTTTATCAGTTTATGTATGATAATGACCCTTATAATGGTCATAGTAAAATTATTGGATTTGGAGGCTTATTTTAATGAAAATTAGTATTGAACTTTTATTAACAGTTATTTTCTTTGCGCTCAAGGTTGCTGGTGCGACCACTATGAGCTGGTTATGGGTGTTCTCCCCTCTTTGGATAAGCTGGGGATTGGTTATCATCATTGTTGTTTGCGTATGGATAAGAGACAAGCTTGATAGAATATTCTTTGGTTAAGAGAGGGGTTATCCCCTCTTTTTTATTGGATTTTGCGGTTTTTCTAGAAAAGGGCAATATTTTCATTTTACCGCACTCCCCCGCTCTTTTTTTCTAGAAAAAAAGCACAAAA
>ODAI013516213.1_pt1 | contig 29007 bp, 33 predicted proteins | sample 1539321 | NCBI WGS metagenome assembly ODAI01 (sample SAMN02144231, study PRJEB22623) | gut metagenome | biome: sheep rumen | host: Ovis aries | place: New Zealand
GTATTCCGGCTTAAATTTCCCGACCTTCAGTTCCATCGCAACAAGGCAGCGCAGATTACGGTGGAAAAACAACAGGTCGATACGATAATCTTCGCCGCCCACCTGAATCGGATACTCTTCTCCAACGAAAGTGAAATCCTTGCCCAGTTCGAGAATGAAATCACGCATTCCCTTTACCAGAGCTTCCCGGAAGTCATTTTCATGAAAGGCGTCCGGAAGGTCAAGAAACTCCACTACATAAGAATCCAAAAACGGATTCTGCCGCGAATGCAGCGGTTCCGGCAGAAGTTTGCTTTTGGAAAGCATATACCGTTCATAGTATCCGCTGTCCATTTGCCGTTCAAGCTGACGCTTGCTATATCGTTCCTTAATGGCGAGACGCATATAAAATTCGCGTTCTTCCTCGCTTTTGGTGCCGGACATGATCAACAAATGATTCGTCCAACTTAATTGTGTCACCAGTGGAGACACTTTTTCGTTTCCGGCATAAGTTTCATAAAACTGCTTCATGCGATAAAGTCCACGGCGATTAAAACCTTTGATGCCAGGGAACCGTTCCGAAATATATGCGGCAAGGGCATCAATGTACCCGTCACCATAACTGGCCTCTTGCGATTTTTCAGAAAGGAACTTCCCGACCTTCTGGTACATGAGAATCCGTTCTTCGTTCACCTTGCGAAAAGCGTTTTCACGTGCACTTTCTATACCCAGGTGTGCATAGGTGTGTTTTATATTCTGGCCGAATCCTTGAAAAGAACTTGAAAGCTTCCACCATACATATCCATGCCAAATACTTCTTCATAAATTCTTCCTCTCGAAAAAACCATACATGGGTGCTTTGCCAAAAACTTGCAAATACTATACTCTGTCTTTGTTAGCGGAACCTCTCTGTCAGAAACCAATAACCGCTTTGCATCCAAGTCCAGACTGCAGTTCTCAAAATTAAGAAAGTGCGTTTTCTCTCTATGTTCTCGACGCAAATGGGCATTCACTCTGGCTCGAAGCTCCGCCACTCGAAAAGGCTTTACAATATAGTCATCGGCACCAATTTCCAATCCATATGTAATATCCTCTTCTAAAACCTTTGCACTCAGGAACACGATCGGAATATCTACCATATTTCTAATTCGTTGGCAAAATTGAAATCCATCTTCTCCAGGCATCATAATGTCCAGCAATGCCAAATCAAAGTACTTTAGATTCTCTATATCTATTTCATCTGTCCTAATATACCCTGATACAGTATGGCCGTCTAATTCCAATGCCCTTTTAATGACCGACACAATCTCCGGGGCATCATCTACCACTAAAAATATTTGCCATCCCAACTTGTCTCCTATCTGTCTTTTTACAAGCCAAAAGCACTTTGGTACACAGACACCTGCCGCCCATCATCCAATAGTGCAAGTAAAATCCCGGTATTAGCACATAGGAATTCCGGCTCATGATAATCACTCAAAACACCCGACATAGTATCTGTGCCACGTCCGCTCAACTCTCATCTTTGGTGAGTAGCTGTGAAAATGCCATGCTAATACCGGGCAATCCAGCACATATGCTTTTCGGAACCTCTTCCTCTTATTTCTAAATTATTACTGTCTTTACACTAACATCCGGCAAACATAAAATTATCGACCATATGTTCAAAAAAATCAGCCGCCTGTAGCAGTAGGCGGCTGAAACAAAGAATTTATTATTCCCTTTACAACCTCAGTCGCAAGCCTTACATCAAGGGATTTACTCTGTTATCGGTCTGTTTACAATCTTGAAATAGGTTCGAGAAGTCAGCATATAGATGATGGCATACACAATGGCAAACAGTCCGAAGCTGAGGAGTGTCATTCTGGCCGCAAGCTGCCTGTTGTCCACGATAGAAACACTCAAAAGGAAGTTTACTACCGAAACGAGGAACGCAGAATGAATGCCGGCCAGTATTAACGGAAATCCGAAGACGATAAGAACTTGAGAATTGATGCTTTTTCGGATTTCTTTTGTAGTCATTCCAATTTTGCGCATAATTACAAATCTGCGCTGATCTTCGTAACCCTCTGAGATTTGCTTGTAATACATGATCAGTGCAGTTACAAACAACAATAAGATGTTCAGTACAATCATTATGAACATCAGGCCGCCAGTCAGCCCGTTGGCGTTATCGGCTCTTTCCGCCCGGGTATAACTACTGAGCTTTTCCGTATTTGTTGCTTGAAATGCTTCTTCTGCTGCCGTCGATAATGCTGTGTGGATTTCCTCAGCACGGTCATAGTTTTCTGTGAGATCTACGCCCCATTCCCATTGATACAGAATGTAATTGCTTCCAATGTGGTCAGCCAGCCTATAATCCTCAAGCAGGAATTTCTGGAAATTCGGAACAACCAAATTTACAAACTTGATGCTGTCGGAAACATCGTGACCGTTTTTTTCGAACATAATAAGGGACTTTAACGGCGCTACTTTTGTTTTGCCGTGGATCATCGCTTCCCTGCCATCCGGCAGAATAAAGCTGTCAGGACCATAGTCCCAATCGGTAGAAGCGAATAAATAATCCCCGTCAGAAAGTTGGATATTTGTTCCGCACATCTCATTATAATCATCTACAGAAAGGATGCGGATGCTGATGATCTCTTTTCCTTTTTCCAGAACAACATTGTTGACCCATTCAAAACTTGCGGTTCCATCCCAAATATCACGGGTATCCATACGGAGATCAAGCATACCATCCTCCATATAGCCAAAGAGGATAACCTGATCGCTCTCTTTCTCTAATGCTCCTGAAGTCTGTGACGCAAGTGCATTCTGAAGCTGACTCCGATAAATACTTCGATCATTTCCTGTTTCCACTTCTTCCAGCATTTGATCTGATGGTATCTCCATTGTCACGCCGATGTCATACGGGTAGTTTGCTGCCAAAACATCCTGTATTCCCTGGTAAAAAGCGACCGTAAAGGTAAACATGGTAATGACGGCGGTGATTAAAACACAAATAGATGCAAGGCTGGCTCCATTGCGTTTCATGCGAAAAGCCATAGAGGATACCGTCACAAAATGGCTGGTTTTATAATAATAACGCTTGTTTCGCTGCAACAGCTTGCAAAGTGCCACCGACGCGCAGATGAACACAAGAAAAGTGCCGGTCAGAATTGCTCCCACAGAATAAAAGCTGCGTCGAACCCCGTCAGACATAATATCGGACATATCCGAAAACGACATTTTGAATAAGGCAGAATAAATGGTGTTCGCCAAATAGTATCCGGCTGCAATGGCGGCGATCCCCAACAGTGCCAGAAGCCACCTGGCTTTTGGCGGACGCTCTCCTGCGGCTTCGCTGTGCAATAGCTCAACGGGATTATTCTTCTTAATCTGTCGAATGCTGTTTATGAGAAGCAGAAGATAGATGGCAGCATATAGCCCGATCGTCAGAAGTGCTGATTTCCAATCCACATAAATCCGATAATTTATGCTCTGCCCCATGATATTGACAAGTCCAAGCTCCGCCGCTTTTGAAAGCGCGATCCCGCATATAACACCGCCAATTGCCACAATGCCGAAAGATATAAAAGTTTCCCAAGACAGAACGGAAAACAAGTTTTTCTTGTTCATCCCCAGGATGTTATATAGACCAAGTTCTTTTCTTCTGTGCTTGATCAGCGTGGAGTTGGTATAAAAGAGAAACGGAATGGAGAACAGCCCAATCGCCCATGACGCATAACTGAGCAGCATGGTGATCGGTGCGCTTCCCTTTAGACTGTGTACAACATCCGATGCTGCGAGATAGGACAGAATATAGAAAACTGCTGCCATCGTGATACCGGAAATCAAATACGGGACATAAAGCTGTTTATTTTTCCGTATTCCAGTCCACGCAAATTTACGATACAAGGCAGTATTCATTCTCGTTCACCTCCTGTCATCAGCACAGTCAGCGTGTCGGAGATTTTTTGATAGAGCTTGTCGTCGCTGTCATCCCCGCGATAAATTTGATGATATACCTCACCATCCTTAATAAACAGTACACGGCCCGCTTTGCTTGCCGCCGCCGTAGAGTGCGTTACCATAAGGATCGTCTGTCCAGTACGGTTGACGGACGCGAACAGGCGCAGCAGTTCGTCGGAAGACCGGGAATCCAATGCTCCGGTTGGCTCGTCTGCCAAAATGATACGCGGATCGGTAATGAGTGCCCGTGCGACTGCGGCCCGTTGCTTCTGGCCTCCTGATACCTCATACGGATACTTTTTCAGCAGGTCTTTGATGCCCAGCATTTCCGCAATCGGTATGAGCTGCTTATGCATCTCCTGATAGGATTTGTTCGCCAGCACCAATGGAAGATAGATGTTATCTTCTAGCGAGAACGTATCCAACAGGTTGAAGTCCTGAAAGACAAAGCCCAGGTTGTCCCGGCGAAACTCGGCCATCTGATCTTCGGGGATCTGTGTAATGTCTTTTCCGTCCAACAGAACAGATCCACTGGTTGGCTTGTCCAGTGCAGCAAGTATATTCAACAGCGTTGTCTTGCCGGAGCCGGATTCTCCCATGATAGCCACATATTCGCCCCTCTCCACAGAAAAACTTACGTTCTGCAAGGCTGTGACCTGATTTGCGCCAAAGCGGGTTGTGTAGACCTTTTTCAGCGATTTTACTTCCAGTATACTCATGAATGTGCCTCCTTTAATTGAGATACTCCTATCATAGCAACCAGAGAAAACCGCTTGCCATCGATTTAGCTTACATTTTCGGCAGCACCTTACATTTTTGTAAGTTTCAATCCCGCATGGTGGATAATTGACTGAAATCAATTCTGACTTCTGTGCCGACCTCCGGCGTAGAGGTCACAGAAATCGTATGGCCCAGCCGGTCACATATCTGCTTACAGAGATAAAGACCGATGCCGCTGGCCCGTTTATCCTCACGACCATTATAGCCGGTATAGCCTTGCTCAAATATCCGTGGTAAATCCTCCGAAGCAATGCCGATTCCTGTATCTTTGATGCAGAGCGTTTTCGGCACTTCCATCGAAATCGTCACTGCCCCCTCCTTCGTATATTTTAGCGAGTTGGAAAGAATCTGCCCAACGACGAAAGACAGCCATTTTTCATCCGATACAACCTTCACTCCGGATGGCTCATATTGCAAAGTGAGATTTTTCACGATAAAATCCCCGCGAAATTTGCGGATATTCTCGCGCAGAATATCATCCAGCGCGACTTCCCGAAACACATAATCCGTGGTGTTCGACCCCATTTGCAGATAGGTCAAAACCATGTCAACATACTGTTCAATATGGAGAAGATCAGACAGGAGTTTGCGAGCCAATGCCGTGTCCACCGTCTTTAAGTGCAGGCGCATGGACGCAATCGGCGTTTTGATTTGATGTACCCACGTCGAATAATAGTCTAACATCTCTTTGCGTGAGCTGTCGGTCTGTGCTTCTATGGATCGTATCTCGCGGCACAGGTGTTCTATGATATAGCGGTAGTCCTCGTCCTCTATCGTATCGTACGGCAAAAGTTCGTCACTTACTGTATTCCAGCTATGCAGGCGAATCTTTGTCAGCGTTTCATGCTTTTGGCGAGCTTTCTGGATTGGACCCACCGCGAGTAAACAGCCAAGCAATAGGCAAAGCCCCGTAGGATATGCTACGGCGGCGAGCGGCAGGTGGTAAAGCGCAAAGGAAAGCGCAAAAATGCAGATGAAGGCGGCGCCAGTCAGAATCAGGCGCAAACGTTCTCGCAGATATCGAAAAACAAAGCTCATACATCATCCTCCTCAATAAAGTAACCTACGCCACGCTTTGTTTGAATAAAATCGATCAAGCCGCTGGCTTCCAATTTTTTACGGAGACGATTGATGTTGACGGTCAGTGTGTTGTCGTCTATGTAGCAATCTGACGCCCACAGCGTATCCATCAACCTCTCCCGGCTGACGATCTCCCCTTTACTCATAAGTAGAGCGGAAAGGATGCGAAGCTCGTTTTTGGTCAGCGGGATGGGTGTATCCCGATAAACCAAAGTGCCGTTTGATGAATTCAAATAGGCTCCTTGATGCTCCAGTAAAAGCATATTGCCAGTGTAATCATACGTCCGGCGCAGCAGGGCCTGAATTTTTGCGATCAGCACATCGCAGTCAAACGGCTTTGCCACGAAATCATCGCCGCCCATGTTCATCGCCATGACCATGTTCATATTATCCGAAGCAGATGACAGAAAAATAATCGGGACATCTGAAACCTTCCGTATCTCTTTGCACCAGTGATAACCGTCGAAGTAGGGAAGACCAATGTCCATAACGACCAAGTGGGGCTGAATTTCGGAAAACTCGGAGAGGATATTCCGAAAGTTCTTTACTCCAAAGAATTGTAAATCCCACTTACTGCCGCCATCTTTTACAGCGTCAAATATGCCGGTGTCATCTTCTATCATGTAAATGCGATACAAATTACGTTTCTCCATTGAATAATCTCCTCTACACAATCCAGCAACCGATGTTGTCCCCGGCCAGACTGGCACTCAACCCAAAGAACAGAAATATCATCTGTTGAAAAATCAAGCCTTTGCACGTCCTCAAAAAATGCAAGTAGAATCTCGGTATAGCACTTGACAATTCTGGCTCATGATAATCATTCAAAACACCTGACACAGTATCATATTTCCGATCCATAAAACTAAATGGCATATCCGAGAGGTATTATATAATAATCAACGATATGCTCCATAAAACCGCTAACCCTTTTTGTAAGCCAAAATCCAGTATCCCCTCCTGATTAAATAACCCCACGGTTTGCCAATGTAGCGGTTTGCCGTCTGTGCCAAGTCCACTTGACTCTCATTTTGGGTTAGTAACTATGAAAATGCCATGCTAATACCGGGCAATCCAGCACATAAGCTTTTCTTTTCCCTAGGAATATCTTCCTCTTATTTCTAAATTATTACTGCCTTTACACTAACATCCGGCAAACATAAATTTACCGACTATATGCTCATAAAAACAGCCGCCTGTAGCAGCAGACGGCAAAAACAAAAACATATTCCTCCCGGAGAACCTTCCTGACTCTCCATACAGTTCACCTTAAGCCAGCTTGCGGTGTGCGCCATCTCTCATGATAAACACGGTTTATTCTCACTCAAAAGATTTGCTGACTGAATTGTACGCATGCTCCACCATACTTTCTGTTTGAAAGATCGACACTCCCGCCGAGCTGGTGTACCAGCTGTTTTACCGTATACAGCCCCAGGCCGGAGTGACCTTCGCCGCTTTGCCGGGCTTCGTCACCCCTGTAAAATCGCTGTGTTGCGCGTTCTAAATCCTTTTTGCTGAATCCGTACCCTGTATCACACACTCGATAGATGATGGTTTTCTGATCCGCGGATGCGGAGATCAGGATTTTCCCATTTGCAGGCGTATAGCGCAGACTGTTGGATACGAGATTATCAAAGATGCGATCCAGCTTGTCCGTATCAAGGGAATATACAGCATGTATGCTGGCATCATCACATAACTCGATGGAAACGGCTTTTTCCTTCGCCTGCAATTCGTAATGCTTTACTTTCTGGGAGAGGAAGTCATACAAGTCCACCTCGGTGAGTTCTAATTCTTTTCCGGCCTGCTCGGACTCGGAAGCGGCCTGCATTTGCTGGACGAGGTTGCTGCATTTTTTGGCGTTTTCCTCAATGACAGACAAATACCGCTGCGATCTTTCCGGATTCATGTTTTTACTATCCAGCAGGGATTCTGTGTAAGCCAAGACAATGGAAATCGGGGTCTTTAAATCATGCGCCAATGCCTCAACCATCTCCACGCGCTCCCGTTCCATTTCCCACTGAGTGGAAAGGGAAGTTTTTAATTCCTCCTGCATCTCGGAAAAAGCAGTACATAGTTTCCCCAGTTCGTTTTCTGAATAGTAGTTGATCTCGAAATCCAGATCCTTGTCCTTTATCTTCCTTGCCGCTTCCATTAAAAGCTGCAAAGGCCGATTAATCCGCTTAATGAACTGCTTGGAAAACAACATCGTAAACAGGACGATATATAATACAGGTGAAAACAGGGCTGCGGCGATCACGCCCAATACCCATCGGCCGCCGCTGCCTGAAGCGGATATTTTCACCTCATAAACAAGGGCGACGGCACCCTCCATTTTCCCGTCCTCGCCCGTAAGCGGGATCACATGCAGGTATGTATTCTTATCCGAATAGACCTCTGTGGTGTTCAGATGGTTGATGAGGTCTGCTTCCGAGGAGAAGATCGGGTCGGTATTTGTCCCATAGAGGACGGCTGCGCTGCTGTCAACGACCTGATAGGAAATGCCGTCACCTTCGATGGAATTCTTCAGCCCCATCTCATTTTCCTGGGACAGTAACCTTGTGTTTTCACCCCGCACATACTGATCGATGGACGGAATCTGCAGTTCATAATAGTTTGCCGGGTAAATGCCCCTGTTCTGTTCCATCAGATACAGGGCGGCGGCAAGGGACCATGTAATCAGCGTGGCCACGATGGAAGCAACAGCGATCCATGTAACCGTCATACGGAAGCCGCTGACAAGAGATTGTTTTTTCATGCGCTCGCCACCTCCTATATGCGGTTCCATTTGTAGCCGATGCCCCATACCGTGGAAATATACTCCGTATCAGGGGATACCTCGGAAAACTTCTTACGTATTTTTCGGATATGCTCCACAACGGTATAGGAGTCTCCTTCAGAGTCGTATCCCCATACTCTTTCGTAGATATGTTCCCTGGAAAAGACCTGACCGGCATGGAGCGCCAAGAGCTCAACGATGTCATACTCCCGTTTGGACAGGGGGATCGCTTCCCCGCTGATTTTTACGCTATGCTCCAGCAGGTCAATGCCGAGTTCATTGAAGTACAGCTTTGTGCGTTTTTTTTCAGCGTTGATGTATTGCGACCGCTGTTCCCTCCGGAGGTTCGCGTCGATCCTTGCCAGAAGCTCCCTGAGCCCGAACGGTTTGGAGATATAATCGTCCCCGCCGAGTGTCAAAGCGCGGATTTTATCACTCTCCACCTGCTTTGCGCTCAGGAACAGGATGGGGCATAACACCTCGTCACGGATTTTCCGGCAGACCTCAAATCCGTCCATCTCCGGCATCATAATATCAAGGACAATGAGCTCCGGCTGCTTTTTCGCAAGGGCCACGCCGTCCACTCCGTTATATGCTGCCAAAACCTGATGACCCCGCGCCTCAAGCTCGTCCTGCAGGAGCGTAACCAGCTCTTTTTCATCGTCAATAATCAGTATTTTACTCATTTACTATCAGCTCCTTTTTACTGCTGCTGACATACAGGTTACGCCGGATCATCTGCACAAGTCAAGTCTGCGAGCCTCAGCTGGCCGTATATTCGGCCAGCTTAAATACGATCCCGCCTGACCCGCCATCCTGGTATTGATACAGGATACGGGTATCTGTAGAGAACCATAGTGTTGTTTCTCCAAAAGATACCTTAAAGCACTCTGTCTCACCATAGGGAACCGAGATGGTCTCCGTTCCCTTGTATTTGACTTTCAGCATGGAGATGCTGGCGGTCAGGGGAACGGTGTCGTTCAGCTTGTATGTTTTCCCGTTCTCATAGGAGACGGCACCCAAAATGACCATGAGAGATTCGTTATCGTAATAGGCGGCTGGCAGGGACACCGTCTGGCTTGAAGATTTCGCCCCGGTTGTTTCCACCTCCCATCGGTCTGAATATTTCGTACTCACCTCAAATTTTTCATAAGGGGCCGCTTTGTTGTAATAGGAGGAAAGAGGCATGAGCGTGTCCATCGCTATCGTGACGCCGCTCTCGATCACCGTTTCGTCCTCATAGCTCTTTGTTTTCTGAATATCGCAGGTCTGGGCGGCCAGGTCCACGGTGATGTCAATTTCTGCAGTACCGTATTCCTCACCTTTGCTGTTGTAGATCACATAGGAAGCCGTTTGGTGTGCCGCCCACGGTATCGTTTCAATCACCGGCAGAGCTTCCGCATTTGGGTCGCTCTGCTTTGTCTGCAGGTTCCAAGCGGCACAGCCGCTTAAAAGCAGGGTGCAGCAAAGTGTAAAACCAGCAGCATATCTGAAAAGACTCTTATTCATAATGCTTTCTCCCTTCCCATTTGTTAAACCAGATGATTCCGCCGACATAACAAGCGATCAGGCAGATCAGGACGGCAGCTGTGCCAATGATAAGCTGCTGCAAAACAGCGCCCGATGATATTTCCGCCGGAGGCATATTCATTCCGGCAGCAAATCCCAAATAGGCTCCCGGCAGCTTTGCCAGCCGGGACGGCCACGCCCAGGGGATGAACATCCAGACCTTATCGCCAAGTACGGTTGTTCCAATGACGGCAGCCGTCACAAGGCCGCCCATGCCGATGCCGATCGATGCCCCCGTTCCCCAGGTAAAGCTCAGCCACAAATGGAGCGCCATAAGCGGCAGCGTCCCGAAAAGTTCGAGGATCATTGCAAAGATGAACATGACCCATCCGTTCACGGTTCCCGGAGAAGCAATGCTCATCCCGATACAAAATACAATCAGGGCAATGACCGTACTGACCACATTACAGAGAAAGAGCGTCCAAAACTTTCCGGCGTACAGGGATCTTCGGGGAATACTTGTGCTGAGATACCCTGTGAAGTTACCGGCCAGTTCTTCTTCCTGGACGATAAACGCCGCGAGAATGCTGATGGCCAGTGGAACAACGAGCGCGGCCCATGCGATGTAGAATCCCTGAAACACATAGATTTCTTCCAGGTCGCTTCGCATGGATATATATACTACGCCTGCCAGAGAAAACAGGACAGGAACCAGGAAGGTCAGCCAGCGGATCGCCGTCCGCTTTGTTTTGACCCATTCAGATGACAATACTGAAATCATTTCAACTCCCTCCTTTGAAACCACAATGCGGTAACTCCGGTCACTGCGAAAAACGCTGCGATGGATAAGATGATCCCGACAGGCAGGACCGAAGTGTCCAGCAGCGGATCGCCCGCATCCAGCATGACGCCATTGGGGTCTAATTGCAGGACGGGGCACATCATGCGCGTTCCCCAGCTCCACGGAACCACGAACCACCAGGATTTTTTAACGACAAACATTCCTATCGTCAATCCGGCAAAACCCACTCCCATGCTGGCAAACATACCTTTCCACGTCGCAGCCCATAGCTGGATCGGGATGATCGCAAGGCACGAGAGCCACGCAAGGAAATCTGCTGTAAAGATTGTTTTCCACGGGATATCCCATTTTCCATCGGTGATAGTAATGAGACCGGAGCAGATCGTCGCTGCAAAGAGGATCAGCGTTGCTATGAAGGTAAATATCACCATAGCGGTCACTTTGTTGACCCAAAGCTGTCCGGGGGAATAGGCGTGTGCGCGTAAGCTGCGGTAATTCCCTGCTTTTTTCTCCTGCAAGTCAATCAGATATGCAAATAGCGCAATGCCAAGAGGCAGGAATACGACCGTCCAGATATTGAACACCATCGTATTCACGTGTTCCCAGCCTCGCACAACGTCCTTCGGCATGAGCCAGATGCTGGGCATGGCCTGAAGGACAAAGAACAGGGGAAGCAGGATCACAAGTTTCTTTGTAAAGGTTCTTCTATATTTCAGCAGTTCAGACCGTAACCCATTCATCTGCGCGCGCCTCCTTTGATCACCTCCATGAAGAACGCCTCCAAATCCTCGTCCCGGTTTGGCGTTCCCTGGAACATCAGCTGCCCTTTATTGATGATGCCGATCTCATCCACGACCTGTTCCACCTCGGAAAGAATGTGGCTCGAAAGGATCACTGTCATTCCCTTTTTCGGGAAGGTGGCAATCAGTTCACGCAGCTCCTGGATACCTACCGGATCAAGCCCGTTGGTCGGCTCGTCCAGTATCAGCAGAGAGGGATCATTCAGCAGGGCAATGGCGATCCCAAGCCGCTCCTTCATGCCGTGCGAGAACTGCGAGGCGCGTTTGCTGCCGGTGTCCTTCAGATCGACGGTTTCCAAAACCTCGTAGATTTTATCTTTCGGGACGCCCAACAGCTTTGTGTGAACAAGCAGGTTTTCCTCGGCTGTCAGGTTTCCATATAATGCAGGCTCCTCGATCAGCGAGCCGATTTTGGCAAGATGCTCCCGCTTCCAGGGCTCACCGTCAAAAAGGATTTCCCCTTTTGTAGGACGGAGCAGCCCCAGAATCAGCTTCAGAGTGGTGGATTTACCCGCACCATTCGGGCCAAGCAAACCATAAATGGTATTCCTCTTGATTTCCAGCGAAACACCGTTCACGGCAAGCTGCCCGGAGAAGTTCTTTGTCAATTCTCTTGTTTCAAGAATATTGTCTCTCATCGTATTAACCGTTCCTTTCTTGAAAGCTGTAACTTTCCGTTTACAAGCATAGGATACGGGACAATTATCAAGAAACTATCATGATTTCAAAAAAGTTGAAAAGAATATAAAAGCACGGCGGCTCACCCAGAAAAGTCGGGAAAGCCGCCGTTCAAGAAAAGGTTATAGTAGGGCTGTGCCCACACTACCCGCCGTTATGCGGCTTTTCCGATTCTTTTTTGTCTTGATCTTCATAAACAATGCTCTTTTACGAAAATGAACCGATGATGGCAGTCTTATAGGCTGTCGATCATCGGCTCTGCGTCTGTGCGTCTGGCTCTTTGATGATGGTGATATTACTTTTTTTCAAGTCGATCAGCGTTTCTTTCCGGCATTTGGGACAGAATAGAGGAAAGTGTTTCAACCCCGTATCCTTGCGGATTTTCACCCTTGTCTTTCCACCGCAGACAGGGCAAATAACCCATTCCATCATTATCATTCCAACTACATTAATGGCTCAATATAGCCCAGGGAAATAGCCTTTTTATAAGCTTCAATCACATTATTTACTCCAAGCTTTTCATATATGCTTTGGATATGATTGTAGAGCGTTCTTTCGCTTATGTACAATTCTCTGGCAATTTCCCGTTTTGTTTTCCCTGTCCCGACGGCCTTAATTATTTCCGCTTCACGATCCGTCAGCCCATCAAACACAGGCATTGCCTTTTCTTTGGTGCCATTGCGGATTTTTGTCAGTTCATATACCAATTCATCTACGGACGCGGATTTATGAATAAAACCGTAAGCCCCATGCATTAATGCCTCCTGTTTATAAACAGGCATATCATATGAAGAGAGCATAACGACCTTTACAGCAGGGCACTTTTCGATGATGGATTGTATTAGATTTATGCCCGAACATTTTGCCTGATCCCGCAAGTTTATATCCAAGAGCACAATATCCCATGTTTCTGAAATAAGGGCAGGCCAGAAATCCGATTCGCTGCTTACATAGCGGCAAATGCTTGTTTCAGCCCTCTCATTTAGGAGCCGGGTTAAACTTTCTCCAAATATCTTGTGATCGTCAAACAATAGGATTTTCATTTTTCATCACCATTACGGCCTTTGCTGTCAAAACGCCGTCCTTCTCATAGTATCTCAGATTTCCGCCGGTTCCGCTAACAAGCACATTCAAGAATAACAGCCCGCCCTTTGATGAAATGATACTGCTCACCACATCGGGCCCAACGCCATCATTTTCACAGGCAATAACAATATTACTATTTTCGTCTAAACTGATGTTCAGGTGATAATAGGTAGCGGAAGAATGTTTATAAACATTGTTTATCAGCTCTTTACACACTTGCATCACCGGCTCCAGTCCATCGTCTTTTTTCAGATAAGCTTTTGCCGCTTCCTGTATATCATAACTTGCTTGGATGTGTTTTAGCGGATATATCGCTTTAATGGCAGCTACCATGTATCCAATATTCTCCCATGAGGCATATTCCGAATAGATATTTGAGGAATAGAAGTTCATCATAGCCCTAATCCGGACCTCTAAATCAGATAATATCTTTTTTGTTTCTTCTACCTCCGGGGATCGGAGTGACAAAAGGTTTTTCGCACCGCCTATATCTTGAAGAATATCATTATGCAGAGTTCTTGAAAAATCTTCTCGCTCATTGGCTATGTACTTTGTCAAATTATAATACTCTGTAAATTCTTTATATCGAATTTCCGCATCCCCAAGATGAATGACAGCAAACGCCTCAAAGAGAAGCATCATAATCTGGAACAGCACATTGACTTGCAGGGTATTCAAATTGAAGAAGTATAGAATGACGGTAGTTAGCGGTATCATAAAAACAAGAACATATCTGGCTTTATTTTGGGCAACCGGAAGTATGTTGACCCGTTTCAGATTTGCGTACCGATAATCACGAAAAATTCCTGCGCATAATCCCGCTACAATGATTAAAGCGGCGGCGATCCTGAGAAGCCAGAATGTCATGCAGGCGGCAGCTACACCAGAAAAAAGGAAAATCGCTTGTCCGCGTTGTTGGCTCTTTACAAACTGTATGATAGTGGCAATCAGGAACAAAAGCAGGAATACTATCGTAAAAACAATATTGAATTCTATATACATCAATGACGCAAGGAAAATCGGAGGAAGCAAATTACAGCCATATTCAAACAGGCCCAAGGTTAGCTGTGCAGTCATGGCGTGTAGGTATAGCAGATTGAAAGAGCAAATCAGGACAGAAATGGAAAGCAGGTTAATTGTCCCGCTGTTCGTTATCCCTTTTCCGGTCAGTTCCAACACGACCCAGAGCGCAACAATTCCTGTATGTAGAGCCAAATACGGGTAAAAGCGTCTATCACTCATGTAGCTCCCCTCCTTTGCCTATAAACACAAAACCATCCGATTAAAAGTAAGCAGACACGATGCGCTCCTTTGTCAATCTCACTAAGCTGAACAGCATTATTAAAACCAACGCTACAAGGAAAAATATAGTCGTAAAAATCAGATTTTCAGTTTTGTAATAGAGCGCATATTTTACCACGACAAGTAGAATATGCCATAGTGTGACGATAATTGGAAGGCTCTTAAAACGGTTCATGTTCTTTATTCTAAGTATCAGTACATTTGTTATGGCTGAATAAAGCAAACAAACAATAACAAAATTTATTCCTGATGTCAGAGAAAAGGACGCTGTTTTTATCAAAAAAAGAACATAAAGCGGAGCCAGCAGAAGAAGTGTCCCAAGCCATAGGATAACGGTATGCTCTCTGAGGATACTCCCGATTTTTATGCCATTGGCCAGCTTCCATTCCAGACGGCGTGTGATTTTTTCTTGTTGCAGTAAATCTTTGCTGATCTCTCCGGCAAAGAAAATAAACAAGCAAGCATACCCATCCAGCATTATATACCTGACTTCAATGCCGAACATTTGTGACGTCATGTTATTACCGATACTGAGCAGTGAAATGAAGCCAAGTATAGTTGCGACGGCGCTCATAAATAGAAAGTTAAGATTCAATATATGCCGAAAGTTTAGCCTTATCAAACCCATTGCCCCTCTCTCCTAATAACGCTTTCATTGCTAATCCTATGAAGTTTCAGCATATCGAAAGCAGCAAAGACCACGCATAGGAAAACATTGAAAGCGATAATCACCATCTCTATCGCCAAGTTCTTCCCGCGGAGCAACTCCGTAATTCTTTCCGCTGACATTGAAATAAAGTATATCAATGCGAAATTTCCAAAAAACAATACATTTTTGAAGAGTTTTATACGCTTCACGTCAAGAACCGCAATATTCAGCGCAAGGATTTCAAAAAAGCTGACGGCCAGTATACTGATATATACACCAACAATTCTCTCAAATCCCATCGTCCAGTCGTTAAAATAATAGCAGCTCATGAAAACAAGAAAAGGGATGACACTTGAGAGGCGGAAAATCTGAACGGAATATTTTTGAATAATCTCCTTTACCGGCGTTCCAGACGCTGCAAAAAGCTCTATCCGTTTGCTCAGCTTATCTTTAGCAGTCAGGTCAACTATCATGGAGCCTAATTGAATAAATGTTAATCCGAGCAGCACGACATATAACACCAAAACCAGATAATCCTCGCCTTTGGGGGTTAATGCCTCCATCTGCATTGCTAAGCTCATCAGGACGGCAAGAATGGCGACAACACCCACATCGACGAGGACGCTGTAACTTCTCAAAAGATAATAGCTTGCGCCTTTTTCAAGATTACTCATTCTTGCTGCCCTCCTTGATAAAGATTTCTTCCAGAGATTGTCCCTGTAATTCCAAAATATCTTTGTTGAACAAGAGCCTTCCGTTTTTAATCATAGCCACATGATCGACGCATTTTTCAATTTCACTTAGATCATGTGAGGTAATGACAATCGTTTTCCCGTCCTTCTTCAAAGTTTCGATCAACCCGCGGATCTCAACTCTGGAGATAGGATCAACTCCGGATGTCGGCTCATCCATGAGTATAATGTCCCGGTTCATCATAATAACGATCAGGATAGACAGCTTCCTTTTCATTCCTTTGGAATATGTAGTTACTTTTTTGTTTAGATGCTCCGTCAGGCCTAATTGTTCACAATACCGATCCGCATGAGAATTGACCTCATAGCCGAAGTACTTTCCGAAAATTTTAAGATTATCAAACCCTGTCTTTTCTTCGTACAGGTAATCGTTTTCCAAGAGCATCGCATATTTCCCGTCGGTATATATACGTCCCGCATCTGGCGAGTATAGACCTGTAATCAGTCTTAACAGAGTTGTCTTACCGGAGCCGTTTGGCCCAATGATAGCGTGAATTGTGTTCGTTTCTACCTTTAGTGAAAAATTCTCAAAAAGGCTTTTTTTGTTAAACCTTTTACTCAATCCTTCCACTTCGATTGCGTAAATGTTGGCGCTCATGTATAGCTGCTCCTTTCCTTTTGCGGCTGTTATCACTTTAAGTTTATAAAAAGAAAAGAAGATTTTCATGAGTAAAGACTGCAATCATCGGACACTTTTGATCTATTTAGATCGCTTTTCCCCTTTGCTTTGCCATCAATGGGCTTTTTTGATTTGTTTTACGTCTTGATCTTCATAAACAATGCTCCTTGAGACGAGGAATTGACTAATTGCATTAAGGTCTACCTTTAATGGTTTATACGACTATAATCATAAACATACGGCTCGCCCCATATAGCCTCATAAATCTGCTGCTTTGTCAAAATCCGTCCCTGTTTTTTCGCGCAGTACAGCAGTATATCAAAATCCTTTGGAGGAAGCTCAAACATTCCGTTTTCCGTCGTAACGGAGCGGGCGTCAAGGTCGATCATCAATCCATCGTTGGAAAGAGTTTTTGCGTCGTTCCCATTTTGACAGCTCCCTTTATCCGGCCATCTGCGCAGTAGTAGTTTATCATCCGGGGAAAAATGCCCCATAAATTGCTTGCCTCTTTCAAAGTCATATAGTCCATATCCATCGCACCTCCAACAAGGGATATTATACTTCGTTTGCTCGAAGAATATAAGGATATAACGGAACAATAAAGTGGCGGTGTATGAATTTACAATTCATTCCCAAAGCTATTTAGGAACTATAGAATGGTGGAGGGTGATGAATTTATGGCATAAGTTGAAGACTGTCCCGGCTTTGAAACCTTTGGCGCTGATGTAAAGGCCGCCCGTGAAAAGCTGGGAATATCCCGCAGAGAGCTTGCGGAGAAAATCGGGGTTGATCCCCGGTATCTGGCGAACATCGAATTAAAGGCAACGATCCCAAGCATGCCACTGGTAGTACAGCTATTCCACCTGTGCAATTTACCAGCAGAAAAGTATTTCAATCCGGTACTGTGGCAGGAAGAAACAGAGCTGTGTCAGCGTGTAAAATACAAGGTGCAGCTTTGCCCGGATAAATATCTGCCTGCTATCGAGAGCGCCATCGACGAGCTGATGAAGCTGGACAAGTAAGAGCCGTTTCCTGTTTGTGAGGAAGCGGCCTCTTGTTTGAAAAGAGCGTTTTCTGTCCGCGATAGCGGGCTTTTTTGTCGTACCAACTATTCCTTAAAGTTGAGTCAGAGTTACTTGGCAAGCTGGGCATTTGTCTATACAAATGCAATTTTCTCGCTCTCCTAAAAAAAGGAAAAGCGGGAAAATGCTTGTTGGGGGCATCCCCAATCCCCGTATGATTGACAGCTTTGCTGTCAGGCTTACTTAATTATTAGAGTCATATCCTCTTATAAAACCATAAACTTGTCCTGGCATTTCCAAAAATCAGCTGGGAACTCCCTGGTCCGCCAATATCGAACTATATCCATTATAAAAGATAGAGGAACTGCAGAAGAAGTCATCCTCTTCGGGGATAAGGATAAGAACAAATAGTCAGCCTTTTTCACTTGCCTTTCTGCATGTATTATGACCTGCTTTATTCTGCCTTCCAGCTTTATTGCAGGAATCAATTTCTGCCTCTATTCTTTTCTTTATTTTCAGCTTAATCTCGTCAGAGACCGTTATACTCTCAACGGCCTTAACTGTGATTTGTGTGGATAAAGCATCTTCTGGACTTTCAGACAGCAACTCCTCTCCGATGGAGTCAAGTGGCTGGCCCCTGGGCTGTCTGTAATAGTTCTTACACAGATTCCCGGCGATGGTATAAAGGTAATTCTTTGCTTTTCCCCTGTGCGAATAAGAGGCAAAACCGGAAAAGAATCGCAGGAACGTATCTTGCGTAAGGTCTTTTGCTTCTTCACTGTCATGGCAGTGGTAAGTGCAATACCTCAAAATATCCAAGTAGTATTTATGTATAAACAGATCGAAGGCAGCTTCGTCGCCTTGACGCATCTGTTTTATCAGTTTGAAATCTGTATCCACACGATCCCTACTTTCTGACTCTGAAAAGCTCGTTCTATAATGTAAAACAATGGAGAGATAGAAAAAGATAGTGCTGTTTCAAAAAAGTTGACGTGAGATTGATGAGACGATAATCCCTATATGATTTCCAGCTCTACTGTCAGGCTAAATACATTTTCCCATAAGAACTTATATGCCACATCATTAACAATCAAACAACGCAGCTTAATCCTTTTAAAGATAAATCTCACTTCTCTCAAACCCTTAGAGCCGGGTATTATTTACCATTTCAACTTTTCACACGTCTTTAAAGTCTAATAATCCTGTTATTATGGTGTTCGTTATAATTTTATAATCTAATAAATATTGCTCAGGCGTAAAAATGTGCGGTTACTCTTTTACTTTTTAATGCCAGGCATCCTTTTCGGAGGTATCATCCTATGTTTTTTGAATTTAATGACATTTCTTATTCCTATGGCCAATCAATAGCATTGGACTCTCTCTCGTTTTTTGCCCCAAGAGGCGAAATTGTTGGTCTGATCGGGGAAAATGGCGCTGGAAAGACAACGGCTGTAAAAACAATTGTCAGGTTCATAAAGCCGGAACACGGAACGATATCTATTAATGGAACAGATATTCAGAAGATAAAACTGGAACAATACCCTGTTTCCTATATTCCAGATACACCGGTGTTTTATGAGGAGCTTTCTCTTTTGGAACACTTACAATTTGTTAAGGCACTCTTTCCGGATATTCCGGTAAGTATTGAAGACACGATCGTTCGTTTCGATCTGCAGGAGCACTGCAATAAGGTTCCCGCTGCCTTGTCAAAAGGCACACAGCAAAAACTGTCTATCGCCATGGCACTGCTTCGTTCTTTTGATATTCTTGTTGCAGATGAGCCCTTTACTGGTCTCGATCCCACACAAATCGCGGTTTTGAAAGATTGCCTTTTGGAAGTAAAACAAGCGGGAAAGCTGGTGCTGCTTTCCAGTCATCTTCTGAGTGTTGTTGAAAATATCTGTGACCGCTATGTAATAATAAAAAAAGGAAAACTGTTGGCAGCAGGAACAAGAAAAGCGCTTATGCATCAGAGCGATCTGCCTGACAGCACTTCAATGGAGACTTTGTATCTGAAACTGGTGAATAATCATGAAAAGAACAGCAAATAAGCTTATTTTTCAAAACCGTCTGCGGCTTATAGTCAAAACAATCAAGTCCAAATGGCCGCTGATTACAGGGATGGCATTTATGGCAGTCGTGCTTGTTTGTGAAACAAACCGTTCGTTCCTTTTGATCAATCCAGGCGTTCCCCTTCCTCAGACCTACACATGGTGGTTTTATCTTGCTATCGTTCTTGTTAAGATGTACTCTGTCGTTTCTGCCCCATCCTCTCCGCCGGTTGTCAGGCTTTATGCTGCAACTGTTCTATATACTTACAACACACATTTTTTTCAAAAACGTCTGAGGCTCCGCTGGTTCTTTAGTTTTTTCAAGGACCTTTGTGCCTCTCTGATTATTTCTTATATTGTAAACGGATTGCTGATAACACAAAACACATGGGGTCTCAGCTGTAAATTGTTTTTGTATTTTTCGTGTATGACCATGTGTTCGTGGACTGCTTTTCATGGAAATCGGGCAGTTTACATATGGTCGCTTCTTTTAGGTGGCGTTCTTTCCTGTCTGCTTCTGAGCAGTGTATTTCACGGCCTCCTTTTTTGGATGGTTCCGTATTTTGTGACATTTGGGGGGCTTCTCTTTTACCTTTTTCTTTCTAAGAAGCTGGGATTCCATATGGAAAAGTATTTTTCATGTGTCTCTTTTTTGGATGCTTCAGAGGCTGCGTTCGAGCAGAATGATTATGGAAGAATGGCACAACTCTCAGAAACAACAAGGCCAAAAGTTGTCCGTGGCCTTACATATGGAGATCTGCATCCTTCAAAATCAACTGCCATTTTAGCCAGGTCCTGTATCGGCCTGCTTCGAATTAGAAAAGAATTGTATTATATGCTAGCTGGCCTGATCATTATCAGCTGGCTGTTGATCAAGACTTCGGTTTTCTCTTCGCTGCCTCTCATGGAAGTATCAGAAACCCGAAAGCTTCTCGGTTCTTTATGCATCACGATGGCTTTTAATGCCTTCAATCAATTCCAGATATCTCAGGCAGCAGATATATGCACAAAACGGTTAAAAGGACTCTCACTCCCTGTTTCCGACTTCCATGTCCGGATAGGATATTTACTCACGACCCTTCTTTTTACTGCTCTGGTTTGCCTTCCTTTATGTATTATATTTTCCCGGCCACTTTATAAAATGGCCCTGTTTTGGTTTGCTTTAGGGATATCCTGTCTGTTATTAAGCTTTGTTTCCGACAAAAGGTGGGGAAAAAGAGTGGTCACCCCTGTCTCTACGATTATTTTGCTGACAGGAGCATTTCTGGGGTTTGTATTTTGAGTAATAGATGAAATGGAACGGAAATGCGTTCTTCTTGAACAGCGAAAAGAGCTGACGCAGACTGTCGCCGAATGCCTTCTGATAGATATGACCGATACATATTATGTCTTTTATTATGAAATCCTGGAGGGGAAAGTATTTGCCGGTGCTGACAACAGCGGCTTTTGATGGGGATCATGGGGTTGTTGAGCGGGATCCTTCTACTGACAGGAAGAGATTTGCTCATTTTGCCGTTCTGAGCAGGGTTCGTTTTTTTCTGTATTAAGTCTTGCCCGCATAAAGAAAACAACATTCTGAATTAATGAGTATTTAAGACGATTCTGATTTTGTTTTTAAAACGAGTCCTTGCGCAGATGTCTTCTCGTCAGGCTCACAGCTGCATTTTTTTATTGGAACATTGCAAATGCAGAGATTAGTCCCGCGAATATGTTTGCAATTGCATGAATGCACCACCCAGGCAGAATGGATCCGCCTGCTTTCTTTTCATTCGTGTATCCTATGAGCCATCCAATGAGCCCGGTAAAAAGAACGATCATGATTGCTTTTACTATTCCGGTCAAAGAAAAGAACATGGTTCCATGTAAAAGCCCGAACAGAGCCGCCTGTATCATGTTTCCTGCCGCAAAGCCTGCCCGGTCAGCTATTCTTTTCAGGAAAAAGCCTCTGAACAGGATTTCCTCAGGAAGCGCTGTGTTAAAAATCGCATATACCAACACGGCCGGAATCGCACTGACTCCAAGTCCCGAAAACTCCGATGTTGCTGTTTCGACGTTCCTCAGGGAATAAAGCACATAAATGGATACAAGTAAAAAGACAGCGGATATGCCTGCAACCCAAAGTAAAGACTTGTGTCCTTCAGCATCATCCGGTCTTTTCAGCCCGATCCATGTAAGAAAACCGCACTCTTTTCTTGCGGACACAAACCACCATATAAACGGAATCATCGCAAACAAGATGATCTGGATCACACTGCTGATCACTTTAGAAAGCAATAAATTCATGCTTGTCTGCCTCCTTTATATGATGTCCTCTGTTTCCGCATAACATATTTCAGCTTTGGCGTCTCAATTGTCTCATCGATTTTAAATCCAAGACTCTCATAAAGCCTCATTGCCTTTTGGTTGTAACCGAAAACAGTTAAGGTAACACTCCTGATATCCTCATTCTCAAAAAGGGTCTCCATAAAGCCTTTCAACGCCTCTGTCCCTAGACCCATTCCCTGCTTTTGAGGATCTATCAGGAACCTTCCAATATGTATATTATCCTCATCGATTCGGATTTCCTGTATTACACCAATAAAGTCTTCTTCACGGAAAATCGAAAATAAATGATCGATTTCGGCAATCCTATCCCAGGTCAACGGGAACGGAACCTGCGGTCCCATCCACTGCTCCTGGAATTCCTGTCCCTGTTCATTCGACCATTTACACAAAAGTGATGCGTGTCCTATATCAATTCCTTCTTTAAAACGAATGCCCATATACCCTCCATATTGTGCATATAAGATATAATTATATAAAACACAGACAAACCAACTAATAACGCCAGCAGGTGGTTACCATTTCTATTTGGCAAGCACATCCCTTTTCTCAAAGCTGCTCTGCCCATCTTGCACTCTAAATTCCCGATTCCTTCGAAATCACTCCATCCATTGAACAGGCAAACTATTCTCCTTTCGTCGGCGTTTGATTCCCGTTCGTGATAAAAGCATAGAATAATTATTTTCCGAAACATGGTGGCTTACTATGCCATTTCTATCGAAATGAAACCCTTCTTACATACGGAGAGACAGATAAATGCCCCACATTATGTTTAGATGCAAAAAATACCTTGGTGCTGTAAAACGACTTCCCTTTTTTCTATTGACGATTCTGTTTGCCCTGACGCTTACTGCCTGCGCAAATGACCGAATTCGGATAAAAGGGGAGCGCGGTGCGGTCGCTTACTATAAGAATAAGTATGGGGAGGCCGTCGAAATTCTTTCCTCCAAAGAATGGGATTTTACGACGGCTATCCTGCCTACAAAAATCCACCGGCTGGCTTTTACATTATCCGACGGAAACACGGTTCTCTGGAATTGCGAAACACAGCAGTATGCCGACACACGCCAGGCACAGGAGATCCTTGACGCGATACAGGAAGTCTTGATCCGGCCAGCCATAGAGGAAACCCTTGGGGAGGATCTCCTCGTTTCAGACTTTACGGCTGCCGCCCCTATATTTGAGAGTTATACCGAAAGCTACGGCGTTTCTGCCTTTACGGAGTACTACAACGGCGACATACGCGCCTTTGCAGTGTCGGAAAGACCTTTGCTGATGGATTGCAGTATCGTGATCAGGGAACCTTCGGACGACGATGAGCAGGGAACGGCTTTTAAGACGCAGGTTGAATTGCTGCATAGCAAGCTCATGCCCTTCTTTTCCGGAAAGGACAGCAAGGTCTGTGTCCTCTCCCGCGACTACACCGGAGAACTGGTTTCGTATCGGCAGATCTACAGCCCGAAAGGGAACTGGCTCGTGCGCGGGATCGGCAGACTTGATTTTGACGATGCGGTACACTGGACCGAGAACATCTATATCGAGACAATACCGGGCGTGTGGATGACAAGCAGCGAGGAGGACTCTGTGCTGCAGCCCGGCGACCTTGTTCCGGAGCAGATCGGTACCGGCGCAGATCTTCAGAAAATACTAGACGCGCGCTATGAGGCACTTCCGATGGAAGCGGAGAGAAACAAGGATGGCGGCTGCCATGTGCCCGATAAGCAGCATTGCTCCAAAGAAGTAGTGGAAGACCTGGCGGGGCCTGTATACAGACTTATCTGGTCGGACCGTGCGAGAGCAGCGCAGGATGAGTATGGGCGGATGGACGTTTGTGTTTATTTCGAGCCGGAAATAGCAAAGAATGCGAATCAGCTCTGGTATTTCCCGGAAAGTGACGAAGATGCATTTGGGCTGTATCCTGTCATGGCGGGAGCAGCCGAGTCGAACACGGGGGTGTACGGGAATCTGACCGACGGTGCCCTCTACTGCTTTGGGAAGGACCGGCGTCCGGAATAACATGTAATTACGTGAAGTCCATTCTACAGATCAGAAGCGAATTATCTTTGACCCCATGTTCAGTGACCAAAAAACATAAGGAGTTTTCAGTATGACAGTGAAAAGTGCGAAAGTATTACAGATTATTGCCCTCGTCCTGGCGGCAGTCGCGGCTGTGTTATGCTGCATTGTCGCAGCAAGACCCGAATGGGTGGGCATCACCGGCCTTGGAGAGATCCGGGCGGTTCCGACAGCAGCCCTTGTGAGCAGCGTCGGATTTGTGGCTGTTGACATCTTCTACCTTATAATGCTGGTTCGCGCCAAAACGTCGGGCAGCACCAAAGCCGCGGTCATCATCTCCGCCCTGCTTCTGTGTGTTCTGGTAATCGTCGCGGAGCCAATGGTCTACGCCTTGGAGTCCCAAAAGCTCCAGCTTCAGGAACTGCAGATCAGGGACGCTGCCACGGTAATTGCTTTGATTTCCGCAAAACAGGGTGTTCGGGAGCTGGTTCGTTTGATTTTGTTTGCTTCCGGGGCGCTCTCTTTCCTTTCGATGGGAGGTTTTTGGGGCAAACATACTGATGAAGCAAAGCAATAGCAATGACATGAGTGATTTTTAAAGGATGAAATGCAAATGAAGAATGGGTTAAACAGATCTCACCTAAAATACATCGCACTGGTATTTATGGTGCTTGACAATGCCTGGCTGCGCTTTTCCACGAGCTTCAGCAGCGTGGCGCATCTGATTACAAGGTTTGTCGCGCCATTGTTTGCGTGGCTGATGGTGGACGGGTTCTTCCACACGAAATCCAGAGGGCGCTATTGCAGGAGACTTTGGATCGCGGCCATCCTGATGCAGATCGGTAATGTAATTTCCTTCGGCCTCTTTGGGCAAAGAGGAATTACGGACAATATTTTCCTTACGCTGGCTTTCGGCTTCACTATCATCTGGCTGTTCGAGTTGGCAAAAAATACGGAGCAGCGCGAGAAAAAGATCTGGCTTAGGATCGGTGCCATCGCGCTGACTATCCTGGGGCTCGCCTTGAGTATCGTCCTGATCATTCCACTTCCCTTTGGCAGTGACATTATGCTGGAGGGCGGCTTACAGCTGATTCCCTTTATCCTGTTTGCTTACTTCTTCCATGACAGCAAATGGAAACAGTCCGGTGCAGTCTTCGTTTACAGCATAGTGCTGTTCTTTACGCTGTATGGCGGTATCGAAGGTTATCAGGGCTTTGACATGTTCTGCGTGAACTCTGACTGGATGACCTTCCTGGTGATCCCGTTTTTGTTCCTGTATAACGGCAGGGAAGGAAAGAAGTCTTCCTTCGGCAAGTGGTTCTTCTATGCCTTCTATCCCATCCACCTGTGGGTGCTGATGATCCTGAGTGTCGTGTTACAGTAATGAAGGGGATCGATTATTTGAAGAGATTGGACTATTCCTGCTCGTCGGGGATATTCTTTGGAGTGTGTGCTATCTGATCTTCGGAAAACTCATAAATAGCTGAGAAGGCGGTGTTTTTGCGATGTCAAATGGTTTTGACATGCCAGAGAACACGTTGTGTAAAGGCCTTATCTTGTACTACGTCAGGTTCCGAAGGGAGCTTTCATTCAACCTACGGAGAAAGGGTACGTCTGGTACAAGTCGTCCTGATCGTGGATTCGCTGTGAGGGAAAACTGCCGAATATGCGCTCATATCGACCGCTTATCGAAAATGAGTGGTCGCTTTTTTTCGGCCCTGCTATACTGCGGACAAAGACAGGAGGTGATGAAGTGCAGATCGAAATACGTATCGATCAGAACTGCAAAGAACCGAGGGTTCTGATTACGATAGATCAGATGACAGAGGAAATCAATGAACTGATGAAAAGGCTTCAAGCTGCATCACCGCAAATGCTCGCAGGCTTTCAGGAAGATCAGGCGGAGCCTCTTTCACCGGATGAGATCATTCGGGTGTATGCGGCTTCCGGAAAGGTCTTCGCCGTCACAAAAAAAGGCGAGTATGTCCTGCGCATGCGTCTGTATGAAGCGGAGGAGCGACTGAACAGAAAATTCTTTGTCAGGATTTCCCAGTCGGAACTGGTCAACTTAAAACAGGTAAAGCGTTTTGATTTGAGTTTTATCGGAACGATCGGTCTTCTCCTGTCTGATGGCACAACCAGCTACGCATCCAGAAGGTATGTAGCGAAAATCAGGCAGCTGTTAGAAATGTGAGGTGGAATATGAAACGAAAAGCATTGGTCCGCGGCCTGTGGGGGTTCCCGGGAGGAATTGCAATCGTCACTGGAATTACAATCATCATATCCCTTGGGATCGGAGACGGCGCGTATCATCCCTGCGATCCCGCATTTGTTGCCGCCGTCGGTAATGAAATCACAGCCGTTATCATTCAGACCGTTCTGTCCGGAATATTGGGCTGCATATACGGAGCGGCCTCTGTGATTTGGGAAATGGCGGACTGGAGTCTTCCGAAACAAAGCGCCGTGTTCTGTGTAATCTTAACGGCACCGATGATGGCAGGCGGATATATCATGCGATGGATGGAGCATAGCGTATCCGGAATTCTGAGCTTTTTCCTGATTTTTTTCGCAGTATTTATTATGATATGGGTTGTCAATTACCTGGGATGGATGATTAAGATCCGAAAGCTGAATCAGGATGTAGAAAAGAGAAACAAAGAAGGATAGGGACATTCATTGTCTCTTTTGTAAAAAAGGGCGTTTGCTCGCTTCGCGTCCTGTTTTTTATTTCCCATCCGAGCTATTCTGCACTTGAAAGGAGGACCGCAGATGGACCAACAGAAGATCGGAGCATTTTTAAAAGAGCTCCGGAAAGAAAAGACCGTCACTCAGGAACAGCTTGCGGAGGTGCTGAATGTATCGCGCCGCACGGTATCACGCTGGGAGACGGGAAGCAACATGCCGGACCTGGATATCCTTGTGGAACTGGCTGATTACTATGACGTGGACATCCGGGAACTGTTGGATGGAGAAAGGAGAAGCGAGCAAATGGATAAGGAGCTGAAAGAGACCGTATTAAAGGTAGCAGATTACAGCAACGAGGAAAAACTGAAGCTCACGAAACGCCTGCATGTGTGGTTTAAACTGGGGCTGATTTCATTTGCAGTGTACTTTGCGTCGCTGTTTGTGGCACCGGAAACACCTTCCGCTGCATTTGACGTTGCGCAGGGATTGATGCTCGGGATTGCGTTTGCGATGATCTTCATAGGCGTTCTGATAACCGGCAGGAACGGGCAAAAGCTCAGAGAAAAGAAGACTCTTCTGTCAGGCAGATCCATGCTGAATGAATAAAGCATATGAACTGTCCAGCGGGCAGGAACCTCCAGAATATCTGTGCGCATACTCTGTTCAGAAAGCTATTAATGGAACAAACCGCATGACAGAAAGTTAATAAAACACTCTAAGAAAAAACAGCGGTCATGCTTCTCAAGCATGACCGCTGTTAGAACAGCACCTGAAGTGATTTATGCATCGGTTTCCCTTAAAACATGAAGGATTGATTCTCTCTTTCTTATCACAATAAGGCCATTGTTCGACAGGGGCAGGTTTAATGGCCCCTGTGCTTTTTTCTGCGCTTCTGCTGCTTCAGTTCAAACTGTCGCTGCTTATCTTCTTCTCTTTGATTTCTGCTCTTCTGTTTTCGTTCGGTTTTGATTTCCTCCAGCTGCATCTGCAAAGCCTGCTGTGATTTTGTCCCGATACCGTTGTTTTGCAGCTGCTTTTTTGCTTTCCTTTTCCTGCGTTTCGGATTATCAGCAGCCTTCTTTACTTCCGTGGAGACCGGTGGGCTGAACTTTAGTTCATAGTAGTGTTTAAGTATGAAATCATACACTTCATAATCCTTTGGCTCAGCTCCAAATGTGATTTTGGAGACCGTCAGCTTCCCGTCCTCAATCCGCTCAAAAATCCCAACCCAAAAAGGCGGCTCGAAATATACAGTGAGTGTGCCGCTTGCCTGATCCATGATTTTCCCTCCTTAGATGTGATGAAGCCAAGAATGGACAACCCAAGGAGGGAGGGTTACTTACCCTGTCACTTTGGACAGGACGGCCGGGCTACCTACCGGCTCTGGCATGTTGTAAAACATGCGTTGCGTTTTTATCTCTGCTTTGCAGGTTCTGATGTGATTGTCTTTTAAACCCGTGATGAAAGTATAACAGATAAAAGCGAACATTTCCATGCTGATTCAACACCGGCTCCGGTTCCGGTTCTCGCTTTACAATACAATAAATGCTCATTTATTATTGACAACTATTACATATTTCGATATATTACGTATAATGATATATCGGAATTCGTAACTAAAAGGAGACCTCATGGCACGAATAGCAAACACCGGAGCGCTCACAGAGCCTGTTTTTTACATCCTGCTGCGGCTCCACAAGCCGGCACACGGCTACGCTTTGATGAAAGACATCGCAGAAATGACGGACGGACGGGTAAAGATCGGAGCCGGCTCCCTCTACGGAGCGTTGGATACCTTGCAAAAGAAAGGCTGGATCAGGGCGCTGGATAAATATCCGCATGACAGAAAGATTGAGTACATAATTACGGATACAGGAATGCAGTATTTTGAAAAAGAACTCATCCGGTTGGAAGAAATGCTGCAAAATGCAGAAAAAATACGAGGAGGCAGCTTATGAAGACAACCGTTAAAAAGGTTTTTCTGGATATACACAGGGAAGAAGAATGGCTGAATGAACAGGGCGAAAACGGCCTGATGCTCATCGCCTATCATGCCGGAGAATATGAGTTTGAGGACGTTTCCCCGGCGAGGTGTCAGTATAAGATCGACCGGCCCGCCTACACCGGCAGGAAGAAGAAAGAGTA
>ODAI011865387.1_pt1 | contig 29006 bp, 31 predicted proteins | sample 1539321 | NCBI WGS metagenome assembly ODAI01 (sample SAMN02144231, study PRJEB22623) | gut metagenome | biome: sheep rumen | host: Ovis aries | place: New Zealand
ATTTAAAAATATTAACAACTGAGGGTTTATGGATTATTATTTTGTCTGTTATTTGAAACTCATCATTGAAATATAAGTAACCTTGATCTATTTTCTCTTCATAACTATCTGAAGTGATCATACCGATTACCTAATCCACGCTGACTATTAGCATAGTTAGGTTGTTTGATTACAAATCTAAGCTCACGACAATAAAAACTATTATCAACAATCTTTGGTTCGTCTGAATATAGAACAGCATTCATTCCTAAATAATCTGTTCTATTAATCAAATCCTTCACTATATACGCTACTAAATCAGCACGAGGAATACCAAAATCAGTATTCATAGAAGTCTCATCAACAAGACACATAATAATCAGAAATTGACGAGAAAAAGCTGGATCATCATAGTCTGCTCTTTCTGTATATATATCAAAAAGAACCTTATTACTAACCGTCTTTACAACGCCATTAAGTTTTAACCAAGGAATAATCTCTGGCTTACTTATTCTGTCGTTATGATCGGCAATTTCTTGTTTTTGCTCGTCAGTCATATTTGCTAAAGGCATAACCTTTTCAGGCATACCTAACATATCCAATAAATCAGGATCTTCTTCAAAGAGTTTTTGTATTTTTAACTTTTTATTAATTACATCATCATAGTCACAGATGACTTTACCTTCATCATCATATGACGAAAAATTTCTAGTCCAATCTATGATATGAGTTATAACTTCGGGCTTTAATCTTTCAATTTTCATTCACCCACCTCCAATTCGATTGAACTTAAATAATCTCCATTATGATTCTGCACAGTTAATAGAAATTTCTTTCCTATCAATTGCTTTATCTTATTAGGACGAATTGATATTTTTGAAATGGCAATTTCATCAGTTATACTTTCGCCAAAATCACTTATCTTCAACAAACCACAATAATAAGACTTGCGTTCCTCAGATAATGATTCATCAGCTTCAGTTGAATTAACATAAGAAATACGCCATTCAGCGTTTGAAACATTGCTATCAGAAAACTCTGCTATAAAGTAAGATAGTTTACCAATTGCAAGAGTTAGACTAGTAGACTCATCCTTTACTAGCTCATTATTATCATTGAGTTTAGCCCAATAAATACAACTTGTTTTTCCAGGATCTGGTATGTCAGGAACAATAGGATCAGTAATTACATCACCATCTTCGTCATAATAATTACATACCATCAAATCTAGGTTGTCTTTTTTCTCATCGTATTCATCTTCTTTAACAACTAATTTTAATATACCTTTCGGTTGCAATTCATTTACTTTTGTAACTCTCCAACACTGAGGGTGTATTTTATTTAGTGTTAACATAAGTCTTAAATCATGAGTGATATATCTTGTATCATCAAATCCGTAATCAGCAAATTTATCACCAAATAAGTAATACACATCTGGCAACCAACTTGCTGTTACGGTATCTAATGCAGTACTGATTTGATCAGTCCAAATTCCCTAAAATCTTACTTATTCAATTCGTTAATTTGAATAAGATTATTTATAATTATTAGCAATATTTTTTGAGATATAATTCATATTTTCTATTAAGTTTTAAATCAACATCTTTATACATATAATCAAGGAATTTTTTAACTTGTTTTTTCCCAGCTATTCTTAATTCCCATAAAGACCTTTTTCGTTTATCTTGTAATAACGAAAAATGAACATTAAGAACTTTTTCATAATATGTTTTCATTCCTAATAATAATTCATATGTACCTACATATGACCAACGATCTTCATTTTTTATTATACAACCATCGCCATCAGACAATCCTCTAAGAAAATGAGGATATAAATCATCTGATAAAAATTTAGGGAATGTAGCACTATAACTTTTATCTGGCAAAACACCATAAGTTAATAAATCATTAGATAATTTTTTATTATTAATAGTTAAATTCCATTGATTTTGACGATTGATTTTATATTTTCTTCTATTTTTTTCTTGATCAATATAACGCAATTCTCCTGAATATCCTAATTCTTTTTTTATATCTTCTAAAATATGTTTATCATTTTCTTGTAAAGAAATTGATATTGTATATTTCCCATTTTTATTATGATTACAACCATCGGCATATAAAAAACCTAAAATATATGCTTTATTAGGAGTATCTATATTAGAGAAATACTCTTGATTAATTTCATATCTTTGATGAGCTTCAGAATTATCTCTAATTGAAATATTATTGTTTTTTAGAATACTTAATACATGATTAGGATCTATATGGTATTCTTTCGCAAGTTGTTTGCTTGATGCTCCATTAACATATTTATTAACAATATCTGGTATCATACTAATATTAAAAGTTCTCCATTTAATACCATCTTTTAATAAATATGCGCTTAAAGTACCTTCTTGAATACCATATTCTTTTGCAATATCTTTAACCTGCATTCCACTTAAACGTTTTTGAATTATATCATTTTTATTATCATTATAATATTGCTTAATATCTCCTTTAGCCATCTTAATTTCTCCTTCAAAAATTACATATAAAAAAGACCATAATTCTCACTTAAAGAAGGAGAGTGAGAAAACGGTTTGCAACCCGCTGTCTGGTCTTAATTACCTAAAGTTATTATGTTATAAATAATTTTCTTATGCTTTCACATAAGTAGAGACTATATTATTCTCGCCATATATTTTCATACTTAGGCTTTGTCCTCTCTTTCGGGAGACTTCTCCCTAATAGCATTTCAGCTAATAGTCGTTGAGCGTTTCTCTGTTCGAGACTTCGTTGCTGATTGTCCAATCTTCATAATTTTAAAACATTCACACTTGGTTATATTTCATACCTATGTTGTAGTTTATGAAGCTCTAAGGATATTCCAGCAATTAAGAGGAATACACTTTAATCGTTTCCAATTAAAGCGAGCTATGTGACATTTCTGCCTCCAACTTGTGTAACTGGACTGTGTTCTTGTAATACCGTAACAAGACATAATCTGATTTTTACCCTTATATTTTACAATCCATTTGAATAGCCAATTACAAGATATAACCATATATCTGACGAACTCTGTAGCATTGTTTCTATCAACAAGCATCCAAAGTTTACCATTCTCAAATATATTTTGAAAATTAGTATCCTTAAACGGATTAGATGGGTTTTCTTCAGCAAATCCTATTTCAGGACTTGTATCATTTGGTATAAAAACATATGTACCTACAGGATGATGTTCATATGGTCTAAATTGTAAATAATAATCTACATCATCCTTAGCAATAGATTGTTTACTATGTTCAGAATATTTTGCATCTGTCCACATCCAACCTTGCTCAGGATCAAGTATATATACTCGTTTATAGCCTACATCACCTGTGAATGTAGCATTCACTACCATTGCAGAATCATATTTGCGTACTTCAGAAAGATTCTTACCTTTATTATTCAAATACCCTTTATACATATCTAAGCTAATCATAGGCTTACACCTCCTTGATTTTATCTACCAAGTGATGTGCATCTAAAACAAGCTTTCTATAACATTGATAATCAAATTCTTCTTTTAAGGTCTCAAGCCATGCAGCCATTAACAAAGCAGATATTTCAATTATCTCAGAAGGATTTTCGAACAATTCATTTAATCCAGCAATTTCTTTCATTAAGTAGTCAAAATATCTATTAAAACTTTCATTATCCATTTCTGGATAATTATCTTTAGTTTTTGGGTCTTTATAAAGTAAGAGCCAAAACATCTTATTGTGTAGTTTCTTTTTATAATCATCTAACTGTGGCTTAGTGTATTCACCATATCTATTTTCTATAATCATTGTGTTCTCCTCAAAGAAGAAGCAGCAGAAGTGCCATCAAGATAAGGATTATTAATTACACCTCTATTTGAAATCAATCTATCTCGTTGCATACTCAAACTATCTCTTAATGCTTGAAGAGCAGTTAAGTGTGTAGCTTGGGAATAATATTTTGTTTGTGCATCCGAAACTAACATTTGAGTATTTACAATGCTATTTACCTTTGGTGTAACCCAAGCAAGAGCCATACCATAACCTAGCATTTCTTTTATAAAATGTTCATCAGAAAACTCATTAATTTCATATTTTAGAGTATAATCAATAACTCCATCTATCACAGTAGTATCATCTTCATCAGTAATGATAGTAGGATCTGTCACAGTTAGCGAACTAAATAATTGTGAAACATATCTATCTGAAAGAGCGGAATGTAAATAACTACACAAAAATTCATTCCGTGTCTCATCTGAAAGGTTAGGATCAAATAAATCATATCCTTCAATTTTTGTGAAAAAATTAGAATATATTTCACTAAAACTTATGGAGGACATACTAACCTCCTTGTTATTCTGTTATAAGTTCAGACAATAAATTCAAATCTGTATCAAATACTTCATCTAAAGCCTTTATCTTCTTTACGCTGTCAAGTCTACCATTAGCGACTTGAGTGGAAGCTATAGATTTAAGAGATTCCTTTGCCCCATTAGGAAGAGTGTTGATTGTCTCAATCATCTCATTTACAGGTAATTCGAGAATCTTCTTTAAGTCCTTAACAGAGTATTGATCATTATAAAACTTCTGAAGTTGAGGAAATTCAGATATAAAGTCCTGATCTTCAATAATGAAGAAAGGATTAAATACAAAAGAAGTCTTAGTACGAACAGCAGCTACTAAATCACGATATTCAACCTCAGTCTCATCACCATATTCGCTCCAATCATACATCATCTTAGTCTTAAGCCCTTCCATATGTAATCCACCCTGGGTTACAGAACGACACATAATACCGTCAGATTGATCAAAAGTCTTCTTTACTGGAGTTTCTTTAACTTGTTCTTTTTTATCATTATCTTCTTCAATATCTGTAACTTCTACATCAACTTCTTCTATCTCAACAGCTTTTGAAGCATTAGTCTTAACAGACTTGCTATTTGTCATTTTTCTAGCCATTTATTTTTCTCCTTATAATCCTTAAAAAATAGGAGAGGGTATATCCCACCTCCTATTTAATAAATTAATTTTATTGTATTAATTACGGAAGAGTCCACTTACCGAACTGACGACCAATGATAGTACCGATACCATAGCGTCTCTGTACCTCATAAGTCATAAGATCAGACAGATAATCTCCACGCTCATCCTTCTCGATGATTTGAGTATCACCTTCGTCAATAAACTTAACGAACTTACCAGCATCACCTATAGCAGGCATAAACATAAGAGTCTTCTCACTGAATACCTTAGTTGTGAATGTCTTGTCCTTGAAGCGGTTAGGAATCTCAACCAGACGAGTTCCTTCATAAATACCAATATTACCAGTATTCATTACAGAATCTTTCTGTGCTGTTGCCCCCCAATCAACATCTGCAAGAGCATTAATCTTAGACAGAGCAGACTTTGTACCCATAATAACAACTTCAGCACCGTTGTTAGCAGCGGAAACATTAGCAATTATAGCATCAAAGTTATCCTTTGTAGCAGCACTAAGCGCACCAGTATCAACGAATCCAGCAGTAACAGGAAGCTTAGAAGCAGCAGCATCAACCTCTGCATAAACCTCTTCCTGAATCTGTACAAGGAAGGACTTAGCAATAGTAGCTACGAGAGTAGCCCAATCCTCCTGACCAAGGATGTAACGATTAATATCAGCACCAACCTTAACAACATACAGTTGGGTAGAGATAGTCTTCCTCTCACCCTTAGTTATACGCTGAAGGATATGGTCATGATGACTCGTCCCTGCCTTAGCAATAGAAAGTAGAGCATTCTCATCTTCAATTATGAAATCCTGTCTATCACCATAGGCAATATTACGAGAATCAACAAGTTCATTAAACCAATCATTCTCCTGAAGACCAGTTGTAACAGCAACATCAATAGTATCTTCAATTATATCAAACCATTCACGACCATTATCACGAAATGCTCTACGAATAGCTTTCTTATCATTTACATCAGTAATTCCAAGAATCTGACGAGAGAAATCAAGGACAACCTTGTTTGCCTCAGACTTAGAAATTACACGCTCAGACTCAGCATCATAAATCTCACGACCAAGAGCTAAATCCTGCATAAGATTATTCATTGCTTCATAATCTGTACCCATTGCGGAGAATACAGATGTAGCATGATCACTAAACACTAAATTCTTTCCCATGATTATCTATTCTCCTTTCAATTAAGCACCAACAACATACTTACCATTAGCAAAAGTTACACTCTTGCCAGCTTTGGGAGTACCATTAAATCCCTCAACAGACATTGTGAATACATCATTCACCATAAGTTGCATAGCCTGAACAACATCACCTTTCTCATTATAGAAAAGTTTCTCATCTTGAAGTTCGTACTCAGAATAGGAACTAGCAGGACTGTTATACAGATAGCAAACAGTGCCAGTAGCAGGAAGTTCAGTAACTTCAATCTCCCATGTACCATCTGCATGCTGACCACGAATTACACCAGCAAACCCATTAAGAGTTGCTGCAAGATCATCTATCTCATACTGATCATAATCTACATAATCGCCCTTCAAACCGATAATACCATTATCTGACTGACTCTGAAGTACGCCGTTAAAGATATGACCGTATTGTCCCATTGCTGATGCAATTTTCGAAGGGAATGACCTATTATGAGTAGCGTTTTTACTTATATCAATCGCCATAATAATTCTCCTTTTTAATAATAAAAAAAGACGTATAAACGTCTTCTAGTTACACAATTTAATCTTTAGAAATTTATCATCTCTTAGAAAAAACCCCACCATATCTACCAGTGTTACCAACACTGCCACCAAACAGCGGTTTAATAGATATTTTAGGTTTTCCTTCATTTTTATTAGTTTTAGATGAAAAATCTAACTTTTGAGATTTAGCATATGAAAGAGTAATTTCATCCAACTTCTTACTCAATTCATCCTTACTAAGTTCAAAATAATTCTCTCGTTTAGAAATTTCTGTATATTCTTTAGTATTCTTAATTCCTGCATAGTCATCACTATTAAGGATTTCAAGCTTCTCAGGCTCAGATTCATACTTAGCAAGTTTATCTTCAATAGAAGAGTAGTTCGCTTTCATATTATCAAGTGCCTTTTTCTCATCTTCGGAAAGCCATTCAGAGTAAACTCTGACTCTTTCTCCTTCAAGAGAGAAGTTATCCTTCTTACGCTTATAACTTTGTCTATAAGCATTTTCTGAGAACCAACCATAGAATACTACTTTAGCATCATCAGGATAAACAGATACGCTATAACAATCATTATCAAGTTCGCTATAGGTATCATTTACCAATTGATAAAGCGCATGACTTATGTCATCTAAACTAAGTGAGAAATTCTTAGTTACACCATTAGGTGTAGTTACAGAAAAATCCTGTGAAATAGAATTATCATCTTCATTCTCATTACTAGAATCATCATTTGATTCGCTTTCTTCAGAATTATCTTTAGAATTATCAGAAGCTTCAACATCATTCGAAGTTTCCCCATCAGATTCATTCTCTAATGTCACAGCTTCAGCAGATGCTCCATCATCAGAACCTTCGTTAGATTCTTCTTTGAAAGCCTCTTCAAACTTCTTTTCAAGCTCTTCGTCAGAAAGTCCATCATATTCAAATTCTATATCTTCGGCAACCTTATTATATTTTGCCAAAAGTTCTTCGAATTTATTCACGATATTCTTTCCTCCTAGTTCATTATTTATTTTCAAAGCTTCAAAGTTTTCATTAAACTTACGAAGCTCAGTTACCAAATCTTTTGAAAAGACAGAATTGTTATCTTCATTGAATGATTCAATAGATAACTTACTACCTCTCATACCTTCCCCAATCTCTTTACCAGTATTAGGATCAACACCTAGTAAAGTCAGACCAGTTAGTTCAGCATCTTCTAGTACAAGTACATTATCTTTAGCAGAGAATGACATCTCATATATACATAACTCAGCAGATACCTTGGTTTCACCTTTTCTTTCAATTATTTCAGCAGCTTTGGTATATTCACGAGGGATAGCAACACGACCATATATAAAATCTCTATCATATTCTTTATTGTATTCTATATAAGGTTTATCAGAGGTGAAACAACCTACTTGTTTCTCTTGATACTCAATGACTTCATTACCATTTTCATCTTTAGAAACAGTAAAATCATGAGAAGTAAAATCCCATTCACCATTTACATCTGTGAAATTAGCAAGAACAGGTTTATATGCTAAAGTACGCATACAATGTTTAGCACCATTTTCAGTTAATGAAGAGCCATTTACATTTTTACCAATATGCATTATCCGCACATCTGCATATAATGTATTATCATCAGATTCTTTCTTTTCAAAATAAGCAGGAACTTGAACGTGAAGTTTATAATTGGATTCCTCTGAACTAAATTTAGCTAATCCATTTTCTTGACAGAACTTTACTAAATCGTCCAAAGTAAGAATCTTTTTATTCTTACCGTTCATATCTCTTTTCCTTTCATTCTTTAATAATTAGAAAAACCTCCGCAAAAATATAAGTTTTACGGAGGTTTATAAAAATATTGTAAAGATAATAACCACTTTTCTAAATTTTATAGAACTCTCTATTTTCAAGTAATCTGACAAATTTAGACAACTCAAAATAGGGATTTTTATACTCATTTAATTATTCATCCTTATTATCCTTCGGAGGTTCGTCAGGCAATTGGCACACTTTATTATATATTTTTTCAGCAACACCATCTCCTCCAAGTGCTTTATAAGGATCAAACAGATATTTAGTTAAAGAATCTAATTCTTCAACTGTTATATATCCTCTATCTAAATACTTATTACACTCTTGAAGTAATTGAGAGAAACCAAGACCCAATACCATAGCAGTAAGACCTGATTTCTTTTCTCTTCGTGTCTGTAAAAATGTCCAAAAACCTCCACTCCCTATTATAGCAACAACTATAGTTACTATAAGTTCTGAAGGTACATACATTTTCTTTCTCCAATCTTTATTAAATACCTATAAGTAACGATTGAATCTCATTCTTTTATCCTTTTACGCCTTACCCATTATATACTATCTCGAAAATCTTGTGTATTATCCTCGCCATAATTTTGCTCCTTGCTTATTTTGTCCAAACGGTATTCCAGGTAGTTTCGTTATCCTTTGATTGTATATAACTGATTGAAGTTGAGTTTATATTTAATCCTACTAATACAGTATCAGTGAGTCTGCATATTATTTGCAATCCAGTACCATCCCAACTGAATTTTACTCGTTGTACACCTTTTGTAACATAGAAAATACCAGCATCCATTTTAGTAGATAAATCACTATTCAACTCATCAATCGCTCCCGTTAAAGTTCCATCACCTACAGCACTTATATCTGTAGTACCCAGCATCTTTATAAGATATCTAATATTTTTAAACATATTAGAAACTTTAGTCCATAATGATTCTTGAGATTCATTAGAAGTCATAAGTGGTACATTAACACTTGAAGTAGGAGCTAAGTCTGTATCTCCAGAAGTATAACTAGGAATAGGATAAGCGGTTCTTTCTTTTACATAAATAGTAGCATCATTTTCCACATCACCATCATTTATAGCTTCATTCATTTCTTGTATAGTATTAAAGCTATAATCTGGAACTAAATCTTCTCTAATTCCATATATTTTCCCATCAGGAAGAGCAATGTTTTTTATATTACTCATCTTCCCCTCCTATCTCTCCTATTAAGGAGTAACAGGAGCAGAAGCAGTACCAGTAACAGCAGAAGTTGCATTTGTACCAGCAGGAGTATAAGTTGCAGTTGCACCAGTAGGGATAGTAATATCTCCGGTTACAGCAGTACCCTGAGCAGTAACAACAGATGTTTCCTTAGATGTAGGAAGTGTTACAGCAGTAGGAGTATTGGCAGTAAAATCATCAGTACCCTGAGTAAACCCAAGAGTAAGAGTTTCAGTACCAGTTGCTACCTCAGCAGTAAATACATCTGCTCCCTGTGTAAATGTAGCAGCACTACCAGCAGTTACAGAACCTGCATTATCAAATTCCTTAATTGTTGCTGTAGTTGCATCTCCAATACCAGTTACAACACTTTGAGCTTCGCCACCAGTAAGAGTAGAAGTAATAGTAGCTTCTGTACCAGTAAATACCTGTGCAGCAGCAGTACCAGCTACATCAGCAGTATCTTCATATGCGAGCGCACCGAGAGCAGAAAGATCACCAAATTCCTGCCAGACAGATCCATTCCAAATAAACTCTTTAGCTCCGTAATTAACAATATTACCCTTTTTTGCTACTACAGATTCTTCATTAATTATAATCGGGTTTGTTGTCGCACCATCCGTCAGCGCAGTAGAAGTAACACCAAGATAATCACTATAAGATTCAAGATCTTCAATAAGCTCTCTTGCACCAAGATCCTTTACTTCATATTCTTCTCCGCTAGGAAGTACAACTTTACTAATATACTTTACATCAGGCATTTTATTTTTCTCCTTATTAATTAAATAAACAATAGTTTCTCGTCTTCAATATCAACAGATACTTTCCGCTCAAGTTCTGTTGTTATTACTTTATTTTGAACAGGATTTCCTGAAGTAGTTGATAGCTCTTCATCTATCTCTACATCTATTCCTGTCGCAGATAATGTTCCATCAGATGTAATGGCTAAACCCTTTCCTACCTTAATTCCTCCTAATCTTGATTTAGAGGCTATAGGTACTTCGGCATGGATAATTCCTGCATCATAAGTAGTTCCATCTTCATAGGTAAATATAAGATGATTATTAATAATATTTATAGCTATAATCTCTTTCCCTTTACCATCATAAACAGTCATAGTAGTAGTTTCTTCTCTACCACTATTAGTTGTCCAAGAAAAAGTCACAATATGAGATCCATCGTCTTTATCTTCAATTTTTTTTATTTCACAATTTTTACCTTTTATAGCACCTACACCATCAAGAGTTTCATCTACATAATTTTTTGTGTAATTTTTCCCTAATACATATGCTTTTTTGTCTAAACCCATATAATCCTCCTTTACATCTTAATCCATTCATCTTCTGAATTAAGCATATATAAAGAAGAATCGGCTATGCATAAACAAGAAGAACCCTTATCTACTTTTTTGTGAGTTATAGTGTCTCCTTGAGGTACACCTTCATGAGAATGAGTAGGTAAATTTGGAATATCTTCAGTTGTGTCACAATAAAAATCAATTTGTCTAGAACTACCATAGACATTAGATAGACTTGATTCGTCAATCCAATAACTCATAATACTTTCCCTCCATAAAAAATAGGAGAGTAGTATATCTCTCCAAAATTAAAGTAAATGTAGGCTAAAATCATATTTTTACCTATATTTACTCAAGACAATATTAAAACATTATTTTATTCGTATAACTTAATTTCTTTTCATCTATACCATTAGTACTAAATGAAAAACTATGAGGATTAATAAACATATATACACCATTAATCCCACTGGGTATTTCTTTTAAACCTTCTTTCAATAACTTTTGATATGTTTCAAAATCAGTAGTACGAATAAAGTTTGAACTATTATTCATAACCTACCTCCATATTATTTATCAAAAGAAAAACCAAAAAAGTATTCTACATCAGAATCATTGTCTTCTTCATAATATTGGCAATTTTCACAATCACCATTACAGTCATCATCATTATCCGACATTTCATCTATATCATTATCTATAGCTGTGATATCTATATCTTCTTCATTAATTTCTATAAATACAACAAACATCAAATCTCTTGATTCACCATTATAAAAAGATAAAATAACTGTTTCTTTTTCATTTTCGCCAAGTCTATAATTCTCAGCAAAGAAATCAAGAATCATTGAACCAACCAAATCACAGAACCAATAATGATTATCATAATTCATAAACTCTTCAGCATTCTTTAAATAGAATGCATGGTCAAACGATTCTGTATACTCGTATTGATTTGAGAGAATAGAATCAATAGCAGGTGTTATCAATTCTTCACCATCAAAATCAACAGCAGGTTTATCATTAATATATAACTGTGCTGTAAAATAGTTCTTTATATTATTAGTTGAAATACTCATTTCATTTTTCTCCTTTTATTCCTATTCATTCCTACTCTTTTCACCAGTAGGAGATAATTCATCATCATCTATAGTAGGTCTACCACCAGTTACAGGATCAGTACCTTCTTCAATTCCAGTTGATGTATAACTACTTTGTAGAGGATGTATCATCAAATTCTGTAATCCAAGTAATTCTTGTTCAAAATGTAAGGATGCTAATGTATCTAATTCAGACATACCATATAAAGTTCCTAGTGCAAGTCTATAACTATAACTATATTGATTAGCTTCAAGCATAGAAGCTCTGAAATCATCTTTTGTATAAACAGTTAATTCAAAATGATTTACTTTACACGGTTTTGAAACATCATAAGACAACATCCGATTCGTAAATCCATCTACTTGACCTATTAAAGATGAAATAGCAAATTCAGACTCAGCCGACAGCCAGGTTTTAAACATCAAAGTATTATTTATTAAACCTGAGTTTAATATAGCTCCGCCTCCAGAAGTATTTAATATATTAGTTTGTGCAGTTGCCACTCTATCAGATTCGGCATCAGTAGTAGTAGATGAAAAATCTACAACATCAAAACCCTCCCCTAATAGAGGAGCTACAGTAACATAAGGAGGCAATGCATCTTGTATTACTCTATCTAAATACTGTAATGCTAATTCAGGATCGACCTTAAAATCATTAATCTGTTTACTAGAATCAATGGTTTTAATCTTATATACAAGCATTTTAAATACATCTAATTTATCCTTAATTCCAGCTAAATCTTCAGTATCTAATAGACCTGATAAATTTTGAAATATGGGTGAAAATGGAGGTATTACATTAAATAAATCCTCTACATTGAACTTAAAGCACCCACTATATTCATCTGGTACTTGAATCCACTTAACTTTAGTTCGCTCATATTCATTCCACATTTCTTTTAATGGACTACCAAGCCATTCTATAAGTTGTTGTCTCTGTGGCTTTTTCCATTTACTCATATCTATACAGAATGCAAGATCTCCAGTTATATATCTACCTATAATTTTACATTCATCAGGATTTAATATATAAGGTATTGCACCAGTATCATCTCTGAACCATAAGAAATAACAAACATCATATAAATAACAATTCACAAATACTTCATACAGATTTTCTTGAAGATTATAAATATCAAGTTGTTTAAGTGTATCATTATAATTTTTTAACACATTCTTATCCAATCCATTAATAATATCGAATGTAGGCTGTACATTTCTGCACCTTAAATCCCACATTCCTGCATACCAATGAACTAATCTATATAGTATTTGTGATCTATAAAATAAATATCTAGCGACTGCTCTTAAAGAACTCTCGTTTTTAGCAGGATTCTGTAAATATCCTCTAATCATTTCTCTAGTATATGAATTCTGGCTGCCGCTAGAGTTTTTATTCGGGTCAATATATTTTTTTAAAGCTTCTTCAGCTTTTTTGAAATTTTGTTTTGCAAGTTCATCTTGCCTTGCAAACTCTTCTTTCATTGCAGCTATAGATTGATTAGGTCTACCAACAGGTTGACTTACTTTAGCCACATTATCTTTAGATGCGCTATTTGCGCTTGATTTAGTTCGTGGCACTTAACGCACCTCCTTTACTTTTATATATTATTAATGATATTTTGCTGGACGAATACGAGATGAAAGTTTATCTATAAGAGATTGAGTATTTATAGGTTTATTTTGAATAATATTTTTTCTTCGCTCATTCATTAAAGCCCAACAAGCAAGAGCACATGTATAAGCTCTATCATCATGCATTTTGTTTTGTTTTTCAGGAATTAAATCAAAAGAATCTTTCCCCGATTCGCGTTTTTTTCGAGCCATATTAACAAGCTCTTCTTTCATAATGTCCATATTAACTAAAGCTAATTCTTCCTGCCAATCTAATTTTATTGTTTTAGTTTTAACACTTTGAATTTGATTTAATTCTTCTTCTAATCTAAATGGAATTTCACTATCAGATACTTTTTCTTTTTTTAGCCTTTGAATTATTTTTTGTTTTTCTGATTCATATTTTTTCTGGTCTACATCTAATATTGTAATATAACCCTTATTATCATACGGAGCAGTAAAGCTAACTTTATCTTGATTCATTAATTCTATCAATGCTTCGTACATATCAGATTTATATTTAGTAGGGGATATAAGCCTTACTTTGTCAACCGCATTAGGGAATTTCCCAATATAATCAGCAGAATATTCTTTATCAATTAATCCTCTATGTGTTGTACCTGCTTCATCAGTCCAATCATCCATAAGAAAGTCTCCTATATTTACTCCACCACCACCTGAACCGGCATCAATATAAATACCAATAATATTGTCATAATTATCAGTACCGCCATCATAAGCAACAATTAGCTTTTTAAGATAGTCAATTTGATCAGGAGTTTGCATAGGGGTTTTTAATTTTTTCCCTACATCAACCAAGCTAATAGAATTAACTAATTTCATTCTTGTATCAATTAATCCGTCCTCAGTTTCTACATTATATATTTCTCCAACCAAAATAGCAGAGTTATCTCTAGAACGCGCGGGGTCATATGTAATTACATATTTTTTCTTACCATCTGGATTGCATAATTCTGGTACACGAACTTCTTCATTTCTAGTTATTACCGAACGCTTAACAACTGCATCTGCTCCAGCATCTCTTGTAAAGATACAATAATACTCTCGTCTTGCTTTTTCAGGGTTGGTACGCATTTCAGCTTCTACAGTTGAACGAGAGAGTAATGGAGCTATAACTTCTCCATGTAAAGTAGGAGCAAAAGCTAATTCGCAATCTAAATGCAGCACACAAAAATCAGGATCTCCCATTATTTGTTTTTTTGAGAAATCTCTGTACAAGGCATAGAATTTTGTAGAAATATCTGAAGCCGAACTTATATACATTTTATAATAAGGTATCTCTTCAGGGAAACATCTTTGACGTATAGGATCAATTGAATTTCCACTCGAATCTTTTCCAGTCTTAAGACTTCTGTTTACAATTGCAAACGCTCCATAAACATTCATCATTTCATCAGATAAAAACCCGCTCTCATCAAATACTACACTTCCTCGGTATCCTCTTTTTCTATCAATATTTGAATTTAAGGTTTGTGTAAACGAACCATTATAAAGACTATAATTAAAACCGTTTGAACTATGACTAAATCCATCTCCGGCAGCATTTTTTATTTCAATTTCATTTTTAAAAACTCTACCAGTAGAACCATAAAATGTATCAATATTATCATTCGCTAGTTTTTCAAGAGTGGTGAACGTTTGTTCCGCCTGAGATCCTGAACCACTAGCGATATATGTCCATTGATTACAAAAAGCCATACCTTTTGCCATAAGTTCAAGATCTATTACTGTACTTTTCCCAAAACCACGCGTGGCAGTAATAAGGCTATTAGGACATACCCAAGTTCTTTGAACTGCCAAAGCTTGCATGTCCAATAGTTCAATATTAAACATAATGTCTATCATTCTGACGGGATTACATTGAAAATATTTTTGCATTTCAGCTATAGCTAATAACGCATCAATTTTTCTAGATGACAAAGGATAATTTATAGGCTTTACAAATATTCCATAATCTTTATAAAAGTCTTTATCATATATTAATATTTCATTCTGGGGTAGTAGAATCTGTTTCTGTTTCATCATTGATAATACCTCCAGAATTATTATTTTCTTCTATAGTAGAAAATGGAGAATATATTTCTTTAAGATCTATAAGATTATTCTCTAATTCTATATTTTGTTCTCTTAAATAATCTTTTATATCCATATTTTCTTGAAGAAGAATTCTATTTATTTCTTTATATGTATCTCGTTCTCTTCGAAGATTAGTATTATCAACACGCATTTCTGCAACCATATCCGACCATTCAGAATCATCTAATTCCAATTGCTTAAATATTGAAGCATCTGATATCTCTTGAACTTGTTGCATTGCTTTACAAGTTTGTATATCAAAACCATTTACCAACCCCGCACGGAGATTCATATCTTTAATCTTTTTAATCTTACCAGTCCAAGTATTTTCACCTTTTTTAGAGTTTTTATTATTTTTTAATGAAATACAACTCTCAGCAGCAAGATTAGTAATCATACTTGTTATTTTTTGTTTACTATCTTGTAATGATTTAATAGTAGGAGAATTTCGTTCGACATTTGCAGAATCTCTCATTAAAGCAACAATAGCATTATCAATTTTAGCAGATTGTAAAAATCCTCTTACAATTGTAATACACGAAGAATTACGCATCATATCGTCATTCTCGTCTCCACCCATATCCATCAATCCAATTAATTGAGAATATAAAAAGGGTTGATCAGATAAAGCTTCAGATTCAAAAGGATCATAACCTAATAATCGAATAACATCTTTTTTATTTTTTAAATAATCATCATCTGAAGATAATGCCTTTTTATCTATTTCTTCTTGTTCATCTTCATAAATTATTTTTTCTTTAAAAATATCTGAGTCTCTCCAAGTCATACCATAATAGTTTTGCATTGCAACATTTTTTATATAGGCAGTCCAAACATTATTCTTTGTTTGTCCTGCAGCCATATTTTCACTTTCTTGGATACTACTATCAAATAAACTTGATATATAAGGTTTATTTAAATAAAAAAGTGCCTCTTGGACACTCTCTTTGGTTGGCTCATGATATTCACCATTTTTATCTTGTCTCATTGCAATATTATATGCGCATCGTTTACATATGCGACTAACCCCACTATGATTTTTTGGGTCAGTATCTTGGTAAAATTGACCTTTTTGCTTAAATGTACCACACATATTACACCAAGCAAGATCCTTAAAATGTTCAAGCTCATCTTGGACTTTCTTTAATTCAGCCCTAGTTTCGGCAATACTCATTTTGGGCTGTTCTTTTCCTTTTTTCGTAGCCAAAATGACTACACCTCCTTTTTATCCTTATTTTTCATTAATTAAGCAATTTAAATTATAAACTACTTAATTAGATAATTTTTATATTCTTCATAACCCATAATCTTAATCCTTCCTAGCCCTTTTAAAATATAAAAAAAGCAGTGGAAGAGTAAGGTTGAAAACTCTATAACAAGGCTCAAGACTTCCTTGTGTCCACTGTTCAGAATACAAAAGTCACTATGAGAATTGCACTCATATCTTAATCATTGATGTAATCACCGATTATATTCTACTGATTGAACTAAGTGATCATATTGGAGCAGAATGCTCCAAGAAACGGGTTTGTCACCCAAGAATTACTTAATTATAAACTCTTCACTTATATAATTATCTTTTTTTATCTTGACCTTGATAGAAGTAGAAGAGTTGTATTTTACAACTTCATTCGCGTCTAATGCTCGGCTTAATCCTTTATTTATAACTTCAAACTCATTATCATCATAAGTCATGATCCAAGTGTAATCTTCATTAGAAAACAAATTACTACCAGACATTCTATATATTATACCAGCACCAGTAGCATCAACTATAATTCTATTAACATATACTTCATTAACATCTATAATAGCATCAATTTCATAATTTACAGGTGAAACTATGGTAAGTTCATTCTTATTGTAAGTTTCTAGCAATTCTTCAACTTTATTATCTAAATCTGTAGCATTCTCAGTTTCATATATTTTATTATCTTCTTGATAATACCCATATAGGTTATCATTATTCTTACGAATAGCTTTAGTAAGTAATATTCTATATTTCATTCGATCCTCCAAAAGTGGGTAGGGTGGATTTGAACCACCGACTTCAACTTGCAGTATAGTGTTACAAGCTTGCTCTGCCAGCCTGAGCTACTATCCACAGATACATCTAATATATTCTATAAGTGTCGTCTGACATAGTTATACCCGTTATACCCAATCCAGGATCAGAGGTAACAATAACATCTCCGATTCCAATATTGTCAATATGATTATTCCAATAATTTAATTGTATACGAATCGTATTTGTGCCGTTTCCGTCTATAAGAGTTCCGTTTGCTCCGACAAAATCAACAGCCTGATTAAAGGACATTGTAAGGATCTGACCATTGCAGTTATGATCCGCGTCATGACGGGCATTAACCTGAATACGATAATCTCCGCGACCTGTCTGAGGTGTCTGATGAATATAAGCTGTTGTAGTATAGCAGCCATCTCCGCTGGCTGCATATACACCCTCTGCCAAGCCTTCATTTATTATAATCATAGGTTTTTCATATATCATAATAAAAACCTCCAATTTTAAATATAATACCACCCTCATCTACTAAGACCTATCACTTGTAAGTCCCAATAGATTACACACTCAATTCCCAATCCATAACATTTCTGTTATAATTATTTTGTAACTCGTTAACTGAGAATAAGAAAGGAGGACATATATGAACATTTTATATGCCCTTATTCTAGTTCTTTGTTTTGCAATCTATATGATTAGCAAGGTATTAGTAGTTTGGTTGATCTGCCATAACCCCAAACTTTCCGATACTAAAGCATCTTATATCACCAAGATGTTTTACAAAGACTGGAATATCTTCAACTGTCTAAAGACAGTTTAAGTCATTTTTATTCTCCTTATTTTCCTAGTCGGTATGGATAATATCTATACCGACTTTTTAATTTAATTTATAAGTATATTCACATACTTTACCATTACCTGTTTCAAATACAAAAAGATTTGCACCAGCATTAGCAGTTTTATTCAAAGATAATCCATATGGGTCAACACCTATAATACTCTTAATAGACATCACCTCAGAATCAATTCCAACTTCTTTAGATTCAGAATGATGGATATGACCACCCAACATATAATCTATGGGGAAACCATAAGATCTTGAATATTCATTTATTGCTTTACTAAGGTTCTTTACTTCACCATGTATTCCAACTACTGAATAACCAGACATCATAGAATAGTTCATTCCAGTTGGATTATCATAAATAGTAATATTCGGGTTATCTTTTAATCGCTCTTTAAGAAAAACATTAATTACATAACTCATATTTTCATCTGGGAAAGCATTTTTAGGTGCATTACATATCCTAATCTGATTATGATTACTATCCATAACCATTTGATATTTTATACGAACATGTTTACTTAATTCTGTTAACCATGTAGCCATATATTCAGCATATAATATAGCTGATTCAACAATTCCATATCTTAGCTGAAGTAACTGACTATTTAATCGCAAAATACCTTGAAGTTCATCTCCAAGGTTCCAAATCTCTAATTGCTTAATATCTTCTTTTTTTACTGTATCGACTACTTTTGAAAATAATAAAGACATTCTTTCTTTAAAAATTTCAGGAGAATACTCATTAATTATATTCCCAAAGAAATCTTTACATTGAAATTCTATTGCAAAATGACAATCTGCGATAGTTAATAAATATGATCGTTTATCAGAATGAGGTTTTAAATAAATAGGTTTAGATAATTTAGGCAATGAACCAATAGCAGTTTCTATTTTAGAAATTAATAGTTCATCTCTAGCTTTTTCTCTGATAAGTTTATTGTATTCTACTTTTTCTGCTTGTAACTTAGCTCGTTCTTCTCTTATCTTATAAAAAGCATTATCTAAATCATTTTCAGCCTGTTCTATTTCGTCAACATCAATATCTTCTAAATCACCAAAAGAAGCTTTATACTTCTTATAACGCTTCCTATACATACTTTCTGTATGGTATTCATTTAATTCTTCGTTAAGAATTTGAGCGATCTTTTCCCAAGAATATCCAAGCTTGTCCTTCATTTGACAAACTCTAATTATATATTCCTCATCACTCTCATTTTCTAATCTTTGAAAATTCAAAGGCTTCACCCCTCTTAATTATTAGATTCTCCTCGTATTCCTCTTAGTAACTCAAAGTTCTCATCACATTCTCTCATATAGTAATGAGGATTATGATTATATGTCTTAAGTATATCTCTATGATATTTAAGACCTTTCTTCATTAGTTTATTTTTTTCATCTTTGGTAACTCTTACCATTTTATTTCTCACATCCTTTTATTCAATATTCCCAATAGGGTAGTGGAAGAGTGAAGTGCTGCCCTTCATTCGGAATTAACTCATTCCATCACAATCTTATTTGCTCTTCCAGGGGGTAGGTAGAAGTTAGGGACACTGCCTACACTGTCCTTTCGAATAGGTTTAACGTCTCTATTCCGACTAATATGATTAAAACATTTCACACATTTTTATAATTCTTTTAACGCTTTATTTCCAAATCGTCTACTAAGGCAAGACTTCTCCATCTATATTTTAACAGCATCTTTTACTCTTCGAATTTTTGATGTATCTTGTTTTATATAAAATTTTTGAGTAACATCAGTTCCTGAATGATTTAACATTAAAGAAATATCTTCTAAATTTACTCCTTCATTTTTCAATAATGTTGCATAACTATGCCTAAAATCATGAGGATGAAGAGTAGGTTGACCAATTAATACTCCAATCTTTTTACACCATTCATTTAATGTACCATTATTAATTGGTTTATTAACTGTAACCTTATCAGTTAAAAATACCCATCCATAATCATTTATGTTATTTTATTTTCTATACTCAACTAATTGCTTCAAATAACCTCTTGTTTCTTCGCTAAAAGATAATTCAACAATCTTTCCTTCTTTTTCTAAAACATCAGTAAAAATTCTTTCTTCCCAATCAAGGGTCTCCCATCTTAAATGAGAGATTGCATTAACTCTACCCATGGTTGTTAACGATAGAAATGCATATACTTGAAGTTGAATATCTCCCAATTCTCTTAACTTATCTCTCATTAACTGAACTTCTTCTTTAGTAAGATAAGTTTGTTTAATAATAGGTTGACCTTGTTTAGGTCTTTCAAGAAATTCTACTGGAGATTCTTTTATAAATTTTTTCTTTCTAAGAAATTTATAAAAAGCTGAGATAGAAGACATGATACGTTTTTGCCGATTTACATTATTTCCTTGTTGCTTACGCCAATAAAAATACTCTTCAATATCTTCATCTGTCGCATCTTTAACACAAAGATTAAACTGATTATCATGCATATAAATAAACCATTGCATAAGATCAGCATTATATTGATTTATTGTATTCTGAGATAAGTCTCTAACAGACATATCCATTTGATATTTTTGAAACAGTTGCAGTGTTTCGGGGTTTATATCTTTAGCTTTTTCAACATCATACAATAAAACTCGTTTACTGCGATCTGCCATTCTTCACTCTCCTAAATAATAATAAAAACTCTCTACCACATTACAACCTAAATGTAGTAGAGAGTGGTTGTTTTATTTGTTAGATACAGCGTTTTTTAATTCGGATCCAGCTCTAAACTTGGGAATCCTATTTTCTTTAACATCAATTCGCTCACCAGTAATAGGGTTATATCCTTTATGAGCAAGTCTTACCTGATTAGTAAAAGTGCCAAAATGATTTATTTTGACATCTTGACCTTCGGACATAAATCCCTTTATAACATCAAAAGTTGTCTCAATTACTTCTTTAACATCTCTTTGTGTATAATCAAGTCTAGTAGCGACTTCTTTAGTTAAATCTTTTGTTGTCATTTGATCAAATTCTCCTTTTATTCATATTAAGGGCATATCCCTTTCACAGATACGAAAAACGAATCGACTTTTTTAATACTAATTAGTATTAAAAAAGTCGATAAAAAATTGTTCAGTGTACCATTTTTATATATAATTTTACTTCTTTTTAACAAAACATTTTAAAAATGCATCCTTGTTTACTAGATATAAAGTCTTCATTAACAATGATTTGTTTTTATTTAATTTTGACATATTATACTTTGCATTATTTTTAGCTTGAGGTGTTATAATAAATGTTCTATTTATCAACCATGACATTAAACCAAGATAATTACCTGATATATATGTATTTCTGATATCTTTAATAAGTTGATCAAAATCAGCTTGAAGTAATAACATATCTTCATCACGGTCATTTTTATCATATGTGGAATATTCAGTAATTCTAGATATGTATAACTTAAGAGAATACTTTTCAATTAACTCTTCAACCTTTTTGCTCTTTCTACGTCCTTCAATCATAGGATGATGTACATAAAAATTCGCATCAGGAATAGTAGAAGTAGTATCCTTTCTATCAATCTCTAATCCATAAAGATAGTTCATAGGACACATAAGTTCTTTGTCAAATCTTTGATTATAAGCTCGTTTTTTATCTCCTATACGAACAACAGGTTTACCATAATTATGTCGTTTATCATTTCTATCTTTAACTTGTTTCCAGAAAATAGGATATTTACAATTTGACAAATATGATTTTATGGTTGCTATTTCATTTGGAAGATCTATATCAAAAGATCTCTTTGCGTTATCAATTGCGACCTGCGCCAATACACTTAAGATACAGACATAATCACTATATATCTGATCATCATAATTATATGTTTGAGTAAGACATAATTGAGCAAGATTACTTGATTCGCCTATAGCCATCTGAGCAGCAGCAAGCTTATTATCAATTATTGCATAATTCCGAAGATTATAATTATAATGATTGGCTTCTTTCGGAATATTATTAACTATTGTTGGATAATCTCTATAACAGTTCTTTGCACAAGCTACAATAGCTGATTGATTAGTTGTGTACAATATGTCTGAATCCTGATCTGCATCTGTTATATCCAAGGCTCTTTATCCTTGGCTTCTCCGATTTTCATCGGAGTATCGGACTATATCTTCACCTACAGCTTTACCTGTTTAGGTGTTCGGCACTCGTGGATGGATTATTGTTTTACCTAACTCACCATCTAGTCTCTAAACGTCCCCAATACTATTAGGTATTTTTGGGTTTCGTAATTGATTAGCATATGTGTAAAAATATAATATATAATTTTATTTTTATATAAATAAAAAGTAATGATTTAAATATGGAGTGCTATTCTTAGCTGCTTTTGATATATGAGGTCGCATACTATCAATACTAGTACTTCTCCCTGTAATTTCCTTTAATCGTGAGGCACAATCACCAAGAGTATCAAAAGTACCAATATATCTATTATTATTATCATACATTTGTACACCTCTTGCTCTACCATTTTGTGAGCCGGGTCTAGAATAATACTCTTTTCTCAAATCTGGTCTATTTAGTAATTTATTATGTAATGTATGATTACCATAATTCGGATTATTTTCACCTTTTGAATTTAAAGATTTTTTATCAAGCCATTCTTTATATTTTTCTTCTGACATTCTTTCTTTAGGGGAAATGCCATACATAGGATTATTTTCGCCAGAAAAACGCTTGCTGATTTTCTTTTTTACTTCCTCTCGTTTTTCTTCTGAATAATTAGCCCATATATTTATGCCATACATAGGATTATTCTTACCAGACATATCAATAGAATGTTGTTTCTTCCATTCTTCGGTATGGACATTGCCATAATTTCCACCATCTCCTCCAAGAGAATGATTTGTTAGTTGATGAGGATTTGTAGGTTCATATAAACCGCTAATCGCTATAGAATATCCTTTATTATAAACTAAGTCTTCTATAATTTTATTTTCTAACTGATAAGCCTCAGTTTCATTTAAATCTTGTTTAATAATTTTTACATACATTCCATATTTTTCTGCTATCCTATTATGATATTTATTTCTAATTTTACTATTGGCTCTTTTTAATGTTCCTTTACCAACATAAAATACATCATTATTATCTTTTCGACAATGCATATATACGCAAAATTTATTATTATTCATATACTACTATTCACCTCCTTTCTTTTTATTATTATAATTATTATTTTTACACACTTAGCTTTCCAATTTTCACCGAATATTTTTTACGCACATTTCTGTACGCTGACCCATTGTGTTAAGCCATTATTTTTATCTTGGAAACAGGTATGAATCATATTTACTGCAATAACATTTCTTCCTAAATTAAAATATCTAAAAAGTTTATCATCATATATATTATGCAAATAATTCATATTGTTCTTTGAATTGAAAGGACTTCTAAAAGCAGCGAGATATTCATTATTCTTAAATTGTTCAGTAAAACATTGAATACAATCATCTTCAATCTCAAAAGTATCATCTTGCTCTACATTTTCCCCAACTGTATGAAGAAGCATTGCATATGGTGAACCTACAATAGTCAGATTATCCCCACGTTGTATTAATTTACCAAACTGAATATTATATATATATTCTCTAACAATAACTCTCCGGCGTTCCTTAAAATAAGCACTATTGATATAATCAGGATTCCATTTAACGAGATCTATAAGCACATCAAAATCATTTATAAAATTTACATTGTCTTCAAGGTACTTTAGAAATGCACTATCATTATTCTTCAATTTATCTATATAATTTCTTGTAGTCTCTGTTACAAGATCCATAGTATCTATATCAAGAGCATTGACCATTTGATAACTCATTTGTTGTACATCACCTAATTTACTAGGATGAGCAGTCTTAACAATACCAAACATATTACCATTTTGATTTACTCGGTTACACCAATAATCATAATCAATGCCGAACTTAACCCATTTTATAGCATTCTCTGTAGTAATAACCTTTATATCCTTAGCAAAATGCTTATTCCCCCACATATCTTCAATCTCATATGTTTCATAATCAATATTATTCTCAATACAATAATCTCTAAAAAATAATTGAATATTACTATGAAAAGCAGCCATCTTTGTCATATGATGTCTAAGTAGTATAAATCCATCAGCCCATTTAGGGAATATAGATGTATCAATTAATGCTTGCCCATCAAATAAAGTATTTTTAACTTGGTAATTCTCTAATTGTTTGGCTATACAATGTTTATTTTCATCAGTCTCAATGCTGATAACATTTGTAATCATATATGAATCAACATCCTTAAGAATTAATATATCTTTTGGATTAATCTCAATTTTTCCAACAATACCTGAAGTTATAAGAGAAGCATAAGCTCCAATTTCAACAATAGGAGCATTTTTCTTTGGTAAGGTTATACCCATATATAAAAAGTCTTTAGCTTTTTTATAAAGCCTATCACAGATAAACATACATGTTCCTTTTTTCGCTTTACCTGGAGTCCTATATAACATTTTATAATGAACTTTTTCTTTCTTAATTATCTCATTATTCTTGTTTCTTATGTCATAAGTTATTTCAACTCCATGCTCATAATATTCAATTCTTAAAGCATCCTTGCTTATTTTAATGAATTTGTCTGGATTATCTTTTATGAACTCTAACCTTTCGTTATACTGATTTATTAAATATTCTCTCTTTTCTTGGGTATATTCTTTTTCATCAATCTTATCTATAAGCTTCTTATAAAATTTTTCTTCTTCCTCAGCAGATCTACTACCATAATCAAATTTCATACAAATAATATCTTTTGTTGCACCTCTCTTATTAACCTTTAAACCATTGTCAACAAGGAAGTCTTTAAACAAACTATTTACCAACATAGCAGGAGTAGTATCTAAATATTCTCTAACACCAGCATTGTATTCATATACAGATCCTGCTTGAATATTGGTAATCTTAATACCATATTCGCTTATCATTTATTTTCCACCTCAATACTATTATTTTAATTGTAACCTATTTTAGTTTACTAAAAAAATTGTTATTAACTTCGTAAAGCTAATAAACATTTTTTTAATATTTGACCAAATCTTTTAATCTCTTTTTCGGTATTCATCCAATCAAAACTTATCCTTATTGTAGATAAAGCTTCTTCATCAGTAAGTCCAATATTTTTTAATATTCTACTAGGCATAGGGTTACCTGCACTGCAAGCAGAACCTAATGATACTTCAACCCCATATATATCTAACATTGTGAGTAAATCAGACCCTTTAATTCCTTTAAATCTTACAGATATTATATTTTCAATAGTTAATGAATGAGGTAAGGTATAAGTATATTCTTGATTAAGTTCTGTACATACCTTGTCAATTTCTTTTTCTATCGCTTCTCTTAATTTAGCTTCATAAAACATAACATCACTTATACGATCTTTCAAACCATAAAGATGACTAACAATAGCACATATCATTGCTGGATTTTCTGTACCAGACCTTAAACCATATTCTTGACCACCACCATACACAATAGGATTTAATTTTATTTTATCTCGAATATATAAACATCCACATCCTCTAGGGAGATTCATTTTTTCTGAAGTAAAAGTCAACATATCAATACCAAGATTTTTGACATTAATGTATATATGGTTTATTGCTTGACAAGCGTCAACTAATAACAGCCCGTTATATTTATGGACTAGTTCGGCAATGCTCTTAATATCATTAATACTTCCAATTTCACTATTAACATAATTTACAGCTACCAAAGGTTTCTTATTAAGTATATTTATTTCATTTTCTAATAATTCTAAATCTATCTGTCCTTTATTATTAGTTATCATACAATGACTTTTTCTTGGATTATTAAATAAAGAAGGATGTGATAAATTGTCAATTATAATACAATAATCATTATTTATATTCATACCAAGATTATTAGCTTCTGATCCGCTTGCGCAGAATATGAGCATATCTTTCTTATCATCTCCTCCTAAATATTTAATAATATCAGATCTATTCTTTTCTATAATTTTTCTTATCATTCTCCCGGATGTATAGACAGAAGATGGATTATTCCACAATTCTTTTTGATATTCCCTAATAAAATCTAAATGAATATCATAAGGTTCAGTAGAAGCAGCTTTGTCGAAATGTATTATTTTTTTCAAAATATATACCTCCTATATTCTATATTGATATTAATGTATCTGATATCATATGTTGTTTTTTTACATATTCAGAATCTTCGTAAATATGTTTACTTCTGGTATCTTTAAATGGTTTAACACCAACAGTTAAACTATGCCTATCATTATTAATTATTTTATATATATTTTCTGCTTGGACATCTATTGTAGTTTTGAATTCTTTATTTGAGTCTTTTAGGAGTTCAGTTAATTCATTATCAATTTGTTTAATTCTTTTATCTAATAGTTGCCTTGTAACATATATTTGCCATTCTTTAAGAACATAGTCATATCCATATAATTCTTTTTCATATCTATTAATTGTATTATAAAATTTATCTAGATCTTTTTTACTTAATAGCTTTGATAATTTATAATGACTTAGTTTGAAATCATCCATAGCTTTACCTATGCAATGTTTGATATTTTCTGTTTCTGTAGGAGTAGCAGTCCTATAATCCAAATCTTTCTTATTCTTTATTAAATATACTTCTTGATAATCTAAAACCATTCTATCTTTAAGATCTTCAAGTATATGAAAAAATATCTCAGAAAATCGCTTGTTAGTTCTCCCATAAAATTCTGTTATATCCCATTCAGTTATTTGATCTTTATGAGGGAATAGATTCAATAATTCTTTTAGGTCTTCATCATTCAATAGAGCATTATAATATTCAGGATATGTTGAATTAATCATTCCTAATAATTCCCACCATTCGAATTTAGTCTTCGCTATACTTCCTGATTGCGATTCTTTAAATAAGAGCATTAATATCTTTTCTATATATATAAGGCGTTTAGCATCTGCTCTTACTTCAAATGTATATAGAGGTTCATCATATATTTCATAAATAATATATTTCTTATCTTCTGGGATATATTCATACTTAATATATCTTGCTAATGCTTTTAATTGAGTTTTTTTCTGAGTGCCAGTATATTTAGGTTGACTGATAGTATCCATTAATTCAGCATATGATAAATACTGTTTACCTTTTAGCTTGGTTTTTAAATCATTTGAATCAAATGTATATTTATTATTCTTAGAACCTTTAGGTTTATTTGATAAATTCTGTTTTTGTATTTCTTTCTTTTTATTCATATATACACCTCATAAGTGACTATTATATTTCAAAATTTCCATTTTTTATACTAATTACTTAAAAAACGATTTGTCTCTTAAACCTCATATTATATATATAATAATTATATATAATTAATATTCCCTTATGAGGTTTATGAGACAAATCAAAACTTAAGTAATTAGTAGTAATTCTGGAAATTTTGAAACGCGATTTTTTAAGTTTTTAAGTTTGCTTATCTGAGTTCGAAGTGCACTCGGGAAACGGATACTTCGTATCCTTATTCCCTCGTGCCTTAAATTTTTGACATCAGTTTCGGATTGCAAGCAATCCTCAACTTCGTCAAAAGATTTTATATTCATTGAGATTTATTAAGATTCGTTGTTATCTATCATATTTAGTTGTCAAGGTACTATAAGTATTGATTTATTGTTAATTTGAATAGGAGTGTTATATGTAATTGAAACAAATATAAACAAGTAAAATTAAACAATAAACTCAATGTTTATTATATATGAAATGCTGAAAAAGTCAATGGGATTAGAGGTTATCGAAGTTTTTATTGGAAATTTGGGAATTAAATAGGAAATGGAATAAGACTAAGAGATTAATAATTGATTTAAATCTTTATATATAAGGAATGGTAAATGGTGTAGGGAATAGGAAATAGACGATAAAAAAGGCGATAGGGGTTAAATGAGGAAATATAGGGGATAGATGAGGATTGAGGTGGATTTTTAGGTGGTTAAGGAGAATTTTTGAAGTGGATTTTTTTGAAGTGGTGTGTGGATGGATTAGCTATGGAGCTGATTGTTAAAAATACCGTAAAAACAACGAAAAGTATCCCGGGTATTATTAAAAAAAATATATTATTTTTCTTAAAAATAGCGTAAAATAGGGCTTTTATAAAAAAAGATAAAAAAAATAGGATAAAATTAAAAAATCTTTTTTTTTCGTGGTATCATTGAAATAAAAAACGGTTTTTTTAGGAAGGTTTTTTACCGTGACATTATCGACAATAACAAACAAGAAATTAAAG
>ODAI012923228.1_pt1 | contig 29005 bp, 46 predicted proteins | sample 1539321 | NCBI WGS metagenome assembly ODAI01 (sample SAMN02144231, study PRJEB22623) | gut metagenome | biome: sheep rumen | host: Ovis aries | place: New Zealand
GTCCAGAAAAGCACCCGAGAGGGGTCTCTCCCCCCATCACTTTCCGACCTCGAACCAGTTCAAAGTCCAAGGAAGATTTTGATTGCTCACGACCTTCTCTTCTTTCTGGCCAAGGAAAAGTTTGTCTCCTTTCGCTTTGTTGCAACAAGCATGAACGAGACACAGGTTCTCGATGTCAGAGGGGTGGCCACCTTTTGAGATGGGGATCTTGTGATCGACCTGGGCACTCATGGGATCATTCGGCGGAAGTGTCTTGTCCACGAGCTTGCCACAGTAAGCGCACACGTTCTGTGTCGCAAGGATCCGTTTTCTGTTCTTCTCGAATGCCGACCTATGAGGTCCGTCATGATCGGCACGTCTGTTCGCCTTTGCCATAAGACCTCCGGGGTATTAAAAGAGGCATCGGCTCGGCAACCGATGCCCCCTTCAGTGGAAAAGCATTGTTTGGATTTCTCCTGCTATCATATTAGCACATGCCTTTGTGCTATTGTGTGCTAACTTTTTTATCAAGCACTTCCCTCTGAAAACTTTTGAGAGCTTCACCATGAAGGTGCCTGATCCTGTCGAACGAGAAGCACATGTCGACAGCAATCTGTTCAAAGCGTTCAAGGTCACAGTAGCGGAGTGTGAGCAGTTCCACGTATATCTGTTTCGGGAGTGTTGAGATCTCTGCCATAATCTCGGCTCTTGTCTTTTCGAGCTGGAGCATCTTCTTCGAGATATCCTGTTCCAGCTCCAGGATTTCCAAAGACTTGTTTATCGTCTCGTCGCCGTGGGGGGATGTTTGAACCTTTATTCCCGAATAATCGAACCCCCTCACCTGTCCACGCATGTCTTCAAGTCTCGCAAGCTGCTCCTTTTTCTTCAGAATCTGAAAGTCCATTGCTCTGATCCTGTTTAAGTATTCTTTCGCCGTCATTCTTTCCACCTTCTCCCCGACTTGTTGAAGTATCTTATCCCAAGATCCTTCCCGCATATGCTGCATTCTTCTGAGTAGACGTTTGTTTTTTTCGGATCATCCTTGACTCTTCTCAGGATTGTTGTCTCGTGTTTGCATTTCCGCTGGAGGTCTTCCCTTTCCTTCTCCATCCGCCTCTTCATGCTTTTATACATTCTCCTGCCGCCCCTCCTCTTTGGCGTGCCTGATAGCTCTGCTTCTCTCCATTTCCTCATGCTGCTTTCGGATCAGCTCCTGTGAAGTGTACTCGCCGTATGTCATGCCGGCGGCTCTCGCCTTTGCATTAACCTCTTCAACTGTTTCAATGTCCGGCTTCTCGGCCGCTTCCTTTTCCGCCGCTTTCTTTGCTTTGTTCATGACGTATCTGTTGTGAACTCGCACCTGTTCCGCCGACCTCAATTCCTTTGGTGTAACCATTCCCTGTTCCTCTCCCTTTTCTTTCTTTTTCCTTCCGGGCTTTTTCCTTTCCTTCGGAGCTTCCTGCATATCCAGGATCGCATATTCTGCTTCAAGCTCCTGATTCAATCTTTCGACCTCGGCCTTAAGCTTTTCGATCTTGGCGGTCGTTTCTGCTATTGCCTCGGCTGTATCTCTGATCGTGTCTTCAATTACTTTCTTGATTTTCTCGGGGATTATCATTTTTCCGCCTCGCTTTCTCCTGTTCGTTTAGTCTCGTGATGGGTTTTCTCCTGGAACATGAACAGCATTGCAAAAAGGACTATCCACCAGTGCTTGAATATGATTGCTAAGGCCGTGAAGCAGATGATGCTCACGCAGTTCAATATTACAACTTTCATAAGTCCTCGCTTTCTCATCTTGCGTTAATCCTGCAAGAGAATCCTCTGAACCTAAGCCCTTCCCAATGTGCATCACTGTGTATGCAGTCGGCACAGTAATATTCATTCTTGCATTTTGGCCTCTTGAGATATGCTATCAGTCTTTTAAATATCTTCTTCTTTTCCCTCTCTTGTTCGCTTTCGATCTGCAGGATACGTTCTTCCAAACTGCGGATGTGGCAGCGAAGGGTCTCGCGTTCTTGCGAGTGAGTTTTCTCAAGTCGTCTCATCACTTCTACGCAGAACATTGTTGATATGGCCGTTTCATTTGTGATTTCCATTCCGACAGACCGTGCGATTTTAACAATGTCATGATATGCTTCTTCATTCTTTTTGTCATAATCAAGAACCTTGTCCTCGCAAGGCATTTTTCCGAGGATTTTAAGAATCTCCTCTGCTTTCTCGATTGCTTTCTCTTTTATCTCTTCTTCCTTCATTCTTCTTCCTCGCTTTCCTTGCTGGCCTTCACCCGTTCGTATTCTTCCCATTTTGCTTCAAGTAGCTCTCTATGACCGAGTGTTATGAGTGCAAAGGTTTTTCTGTCTGTTTCCCAAAGCCAGTCCCAGAACTCTTTTGACAATTCTATGGTTTTGGCGGTGTTATTGTTCTCCATGCGTCCGTTCCTCTCTGCTGATTATAAAAAATTGTACTGCATTAGATATTGTTACCCCTAAACTCATACTTGCTATAACTATAGCAATTGCGTTTGGAATCGATATTGTTATCATTACTCATCCTCCCTCAGCTCCAGCTCTCTCAAATAGTCGTTCAGGAGTTCTACGTCATGAGCTGCCTCTTCGATTCCGCGGGCATTTGATACAAAGCTCGTGACCCAGTCCTTTCTTGTGGCGGGAACATTTCCGCTGAACATGATGCTCTCAGAAGGGTGGAATCCGAAGAAGTCCTTAATGCATGAAGCACTGACTTCCATGTGTCTGAGGCGGAGTCTTATTGCAAGGTCAACCTGCTGGATCTGTGTCTTGATGTCAGCCGATGCATCGATCTTGAATTTTTTGAGGTCTATCTCTTCCCTGACCTCAATGATCCTATCCTGTTGCACCGGTGCAACTTCTTCTTTTTCGACTTCAAGGTGTCCGAGAGTTCCGGGTTCGGGTGCCGGCATGAAGTCGGCCACGGGTTCCGCTGCCTGTTCTTCTTTTGTGTCTGTCACTCTTGTGGGCTCAATGACTTCTCCCTCGGAAGGTTCGGTCTTAACTTCTTCCTTCGGAGCAGGCTCCTCGGTCTTCTCTTCAACCTTCTCAGGCTTGTGGACTCTCTTCTTTTCGGCGGGTTTTGATTCGTTTTTGTTCGGTTTATTGCTGTTTTCCTCCGTTTTCTGCGGTTTTTCGTCGGTTTTTGCCGTTTTTTGCTCGTTTTCGATGGTTTTGTTATCAATAACGGGCTTTTTGTTATCAATAACAGGCTTTTTGTTATCAGCCGGCGCTTTATCGTCAGAATCGAGCTTCGTTCCGAAGAAACTCTCCCAGGAAGCAGCTGCTCCCATTCCAACATTGAACCATTTCTGCATCTCGTCCGACGTTTCTTTCCAACAAAGGGCTGTTTTCTCCAAAGAGCGCATGTTCACGATGGAAAGGCCGGCGGTCTTGTCAGCCGTTACCGTGAATTTGCCTACCCCCGCCACTCTGACAACGTAAAGGTCCTTTCCGTTGGGTGCAAGCTCGTCGGGAAGCTTGACCTTGTTGTCAGATGCGAAGATTCCATGAAGACTTTTATAGAGCTTCGGATAACTCTTTACCAGTTCTCTGATGACAAGTCCCGTTTCCGTGATCTCGTTCACCACATCTTCTTTTTCTTCGAGTGCGACTTCTATGTCCGTGATCTGAAGCTCGGCATCAACCTCTTTCTTCAGGTCTGTGATCTCTGCCTTGGTCATCTCCGGAGCGAGGTCTTCAGTGATCTGCTCCGGGAGTGTCAGCATCACAGAAAGCTTCGCATATCCAAAACCTGCGTATTTGTCTTCCAAAGTGTCTCCGTAGCCGCCTTTTGAGAAGCGGTCATTGATCGCTATGAAGCGGGAAACCTGTGTCTTATCAAGACCATATTCAGCCTTTGCAAAGTCCACAAGAGAATCGTGACCGGATTCTGCCAAAATGTCCGTGTCTCTTGCGTATTTGAGCAGATAGCCGATGCGGACGAAGTTGTTCGCTGTATTCAGCAGGACCGTGTCAAAGGCCTTCTTGTACTCCGAGAAATCGTTGTAGGTTTCCCCTGATGTACCTGCTGCCGTGATGGGTTGCAGATTTTCAAATTCCTGTTCATTCATGATGCTTTTGCTCTCTTTCCGGGCTTCTTCGTGCCCTTTTTCAAATGTTCAACATACTTGTCAATGATCGGTTGAAGTATCTGTTCGTCGGGTTTCTTGTCGTATGCTTCATACCACTGAAGGATTCTCGGTTCTTTTTCCTTTACTCCCGAGATCTCAATCGTTGTGAACGGAACGTCCGGAGTCTCTTTCTTTCTCAGAAACAGGATGTAGCTCGTTCCTGTCGCATGTTTCCGCATGTAGGTGTCAGATGACCCAACGCAATGATGAAGGGCCTGGCTCTCTCTGATGAGCTCTGTCGGGCATTTTGCAGGGCGGATGATGAATCCCGCTGCCTCGTAACAGTATTTCTTGCAAAGCATCTCGTAGGCTTTGACCATGCCGTCATATTGTTTTTCCATCTGTGCCGCTCTCTCTGAGTCTCTGCGCATCTGCTGTTCCTTGATCAGATCCTGATGCTTCTTGTGGAGATCCTTCGGGTGGATGAAGACCTCGTTCGTCATGTCATAGCCGAGTTGTCTGCGAAGCTTCAGATAGTCACTGTACTCTGTCAAGATAGTCGTTTCGGCATATATTCTCTTTTCAGCCTTCTCTTTCTGTGCCTTGTACTCTTTCAGCCTGTTCACCAGCTGAGTCAGTGTCATATATTTGAGAGGTTCGTCGGCGTCTTTGATCTGATAGAGGCTCATGAGTAAGTCGAACTCTTCCTGTGAGAAGCTTCTCTTTCTTCTCTCGGAGAGCTGAAGGATCTCAAGTACCCGATACCATTTTTCAGGCTTGATCTTCATGTAATCTTGGAATTTGCGAACGTTCTCGCCCTTCTTAAGTCGGAGCTGGCTTTTGAGAGTCTTTCCTCTCTTGTTGAGCAGGGCCGTGCTTCCGTCCTTCCACATGACGTTCTTGATCACGTTCGTCCAGCCCATCTTTGCAAATGACTCGCTCCAGGGGGCATTCGCATAGATGGCGAGACTTTTAAGAACTTGGTAAGCATATTCCGACTCGTAGCCCCATTCGTTGAAGATGTCAAAGTACAGGTTCGGTTCGTAGTAGGGAAGGTTGCTCGTCTTGATCTCTTCCTTGAAGTCGTAGCCCGGGCCTTCCTCGTACAGAGTCGCCCTTTGACTGAAGGACATGTGTCCGTTCTTCAGCTCGTTCCAATACGTCTCCCCTGAGTACCAATTCCGCTCATGTCTGAGCTTTATGAGCTTTCCGGGGCTCTGAACGTATCTCTCAAGCTCTATCACTTCATGATTTGCTTCAAGGCCTTTCTTCCAGGCCTGCAACACTTCGAAGCACCTTGAAACGAGGTTCCCGTCCGTGTCCTGCTGAACGAGGACGAAGTATTCATAGTTTCTGTGTTCCGCCGTGACCTGTCCGATCTCATAGTAGCCTTCATAGTTGCAGAGCGGACACACCGCTGACTTGTTTCTCTCGGGCTTCTCCCACGGAATGTCGAAGATGTCTTCCATTCCGTCCTCAAGATAGATTGTGGACCGTTCTCCGCAGTGTCCGCAGAGAAGATCCGAGTAGCCTTTGTGGTTCTTAAAGAAGATCGGCTCCGGCGGAAGCTGGGACTCGATCCAGTTCTTAAAGTCTTCGGGGAGGGGCTTAATCTTGTTAAGGTCGTACATGACACCGCCCCCTTATCCAAGATAGTATTTGCGAATGAGTTCCTTCGCTGTCCGCATTCCGGGAACGCCCATTGTCACTCTGCCGGCATTGACGCCCGCTGCCTTAAGAAGCTCACTGTCAAGCTGCACCTGATGTCCAAAGGACCACTCAAGGATCTCCGCTATGCATTCCTTAAGTCTCTTTCCTTTCTTCCTTACCGCACGAGCGAACTCTTCAGACTCGGAAGCTTCAAGCTTGATGTAGCCTATCCAGTCACGAATAAGTTCCTGATCTTCATAGAGCTCCTTCTTCTCCTGTTCTTCGAGCTGGATCTTCGCCACTGCTCCGAAGCAGGGAGTCGGTATCAGTTCGTTGACATAGTCCTCAAGATAGTCTTCTGTGTCATCGTCCTCAATGCCGTTCTCTCTTGCAAGTGCCTTAAGGCTCTCGATGTCTCCCTCTGCTTTGAGGCCTGCCGCTGCCAAGTTGATCTCTTCGATGGAGTCCATTTCTCCAAACTTTTCAAATAATGCCATGCTTTTCCTTTCTCCGGTCTTTTTTATCGTTGCACCGGTGCAACTCAATCAAATTCAAACGGGTTTCGTTCTTTCCGAGGCCGTTCCGGTCGTCCTCTCTTCGGAGGATCCAGTCGGCACTCTGTGTAGTAGAGATAGCTCATGCCCGTGTAGACGTTCACTCCCTGCTTGATGGAGTCATAGTCGATGTAGAAGCCGGGGCTTGCCGTAGGCCCTTCTTCTATGAGCCGTCTCATGGTGTTGTGGGTGTATTCCTTCCGCTCGGGTTCAGGTCTGATGAGGTTCCTTGATGATGAGTACTTTATGACCTCTTTTCGTTCTTCGGGCGGGAGCTCATCGATGTGACGTTGAGCTTCAACAGAGGGGGGCTTTACCAAGTACGCCGCAAGGTCGGCATAGCCCCCTGTCTCATGCAGGTGTTGGAAGTTCACGTGTCCATAGATCCATGCTTGCGTCACGGCGAGGTCGGTCGCCAAGCCTTGGGCTCTGTTCAGGATGATGTGAACATGTGCTCCTCCTCGGGATCCGATCTCAAGGCGGTAGATGAACTTGACCTCTTCTCCAACCTTCTTGTACATCCTTCGGAGTCTCGCAAGGAACCTCGTCATGTCCTTCTTCACCGTCTCGATGGAAGGTCTCTCTCCCTTCGGATACTTCAGAGTGATCCAGTAGTCTCGCTCGGTGAAGTTTGCCTTGATCAGTCTCCTGACCTTCTTCTCCCTGTTCAGCTGGTTCTGTCTTGCCACCTGTTCAGGGGTCGCCTTTTCTTTGGCTGCCCTCTTCTCTCCCTTGCCTCCGTATCTCCCGAGGAACTTGTACTCATACTCGATGGAGTCACGGAAGCGCCATATGTCTCTCACGTATGCCATGATGTCGTCTCCTCTCCCTTCCAAGGATCTCCGGAAGGGACTAACAAGAATTTTGTATTTCAAAAAACTTTACAAAAGATCTGTTAAAAAATCGGGGGGTTGTTTCTAACTTTAATATGTTAAGAATGTTCCCAAAGCCACATCCCAGTGGCCTTTTCTTTGAGTTCATTTTGGGACGTTTCTCCTGTAGGGAGCTGCCCAAATAGATGTTGCTTTTTTCAACTTACAGATTTATAATTGAAATACCTCAATAATTCATAACCCTCGGACTGCCAACCCCCTCAGGCGGTCCTTTTTTTCATGAAATTTAGTTGGAGCTTGGACATTTTCTTCTTAAAGGCATATCCCGAAGCAGTCTCATAATAAAGCTCGCCATCCTCGGCCATATAATAGAAGTAAAGATCCGTTTCCCTTCGGATCATGCCGATCCGTTCCGCGTTTCCCGGAGGGAACATTCCTCCGAAGGAATAGATCTCGGACCGCCGTTCATTGATCCAGGCCTCAAAGTCCTCTTCGTTCATTCCTTTTATCTTGTTGACATCCATTCTTCTTCCTTTCCCCTGTCCATCCGTGGGACAACGTCTGCACATTGCCCCACGGCTTCCAGGGTCTTCAAGGGGGACAAAACATGTTCCTTATAACCTCTTTAATGGTAAGCGCCACTCACCAGTTCATAGATTTTGTTCTCGATGTTGAACCTCTCCACCAGCCGGCCGGCTCTGAAGAGATCGCAGGGTTTAAAAAAATCCGTGCTGTAGTGGCTCTGAACGTATAGCGCCCATTCAAGCGTGTCTTTTTCAGGGATCTTGTCTGTGAGGGGAGGCTCCAAATCCTCTTCCATGTAGTCAGCCACGTCGGCGTCCCTTATGATTGTAAAGTTCCCCACAGAGTTCCCTTTTGCTTCTCTCATAACGTAGCCTTCTCCTGTGATATAGGAATTCTTTTTTGCGAAGGTCTTCGCAGCGACAGCATCTTTTATAGTTTCGAAGAGAAAACAGTCAAAGACGCTATCGCCTCGGATAACGAGAGCAAACCCTTTTCTTTTTGACATCTGATCTACTGCATTCAGTCCCGTCCCTGTAAATCCGTATAATCTCATTGCTATAAGCCTCCCCGCTTTAGCCTTCTTAACGTCTTCCTCTTCTCTCTATGTCTGCCTGTCTCTTTCTCCACTCTTCGAAGCCTTCCGTCATGAATATGATCTTCGAATGCTTCTTCATAGGATTCAGCTTCTGAGCAAATGTCTGCTTCGGGTCCGCATATGCTCTCTCCAGGAGCGTCCTCGGAATCCCCAATGCCTCCAGCTCCGTTCGGCTCATTATTGCCTTTGGATAATCCATAACCTTTTCCTTTCCCCGGTCTTTTTTACTGTTGCTCCGGTGCAACTTCACTGATTTCTTTCTCGCTGACCGTTCTCACAAAGTCGATGGTGTTCTTTTCGGTTACAACAAACTCGCCGATCTTCTCATCTGTCTTGATCTGAACAGCTGTCATGTTCTCACGAGCTTTCAAAGCATTCTTTAGGCTGTCAAAGAACCAAAGAGTCCCTCTTTTGTCTCCGGCTCTCGTACACAAGCCCCGCTGCCTTCTGATGTATCTTGCAGCCCTTCTCGAAGAGCTCCTGTCCTTGTTGATGGCTCCGGTGGTTACTGAATAGATCTTTTGTCCTTCTTCCCCGTGCCACTGTTTCAATTCATCATTGACTCTATATGCCATATATCCTCCCAGTGTTAGAACGTTTCCTCGTTTGTGTCCGTGAACTTCGTTCTGATCCTGATGCATTCATCACTGTCAAGATCAACCGTGTAGTTCCTCTTGCCCTCCTTGACGGAGATCCTGCCGAAGACTCCACGGCAGATAGCATCGACGATCCTCTTCATTGTGTCCGATGCATCGGGGCGATCTTGGAAGTAGTTCTCAATCCATGCTCCCGCTGCCTCGACTTTTGTCTTTCTGCGTCTCTCACTTTCAGCCTGAACACATTTGCACTTTCTTGTTGCAATGTAGTCGGCCTTGTCCTCGGGAGTCATATCCTCGTCAAAGGCGTGAGCATATTCCCTAAACTCCATTTCGTTGACCATGCCGATCTGTCCACAGTACTTACATACTCCTGTCATGCTTTTCCTTTCTCCGGTTCTTCTTTATTGTTGCACCGGTGCAACTTTCTCTTTTTCATTCCTGCGGGTGAGCGATCTCGAATGTTCCCAGCTCTTCCACATCTTTGATGTTCTCAGCGAACAGCGCCCAGTCTCTTGCCCGTTCCGCTGCCTCTTTAGATTCGAACAGCCAAAGCGACTTGACATAGCCGCCGTTCATAATCGGCTGCTGGTATCTCTGAACGAATCCGGGCCTCGATGCAAGGCGAAGATCAAATTCAGCGGTCAGAGCAGGGAAGCCGTAAAGCGTAGTGTTAAGCATGTCTCCTTCTCCTTTTTCTTAATTTGTCAAAGAGTTTCATACAGATACGGAATGTCAAGTCCGTATCTGTTCTGCTATGTAACATAGCAGCGAAAAACTTATGGTTTTGTCGCATTACTGCGACAACTGAGGCATAAAAATAGCTAAGGCTTCAGACGAAGACAGATGCAGAACGGAGACAATGCGATTTGCTTCTCCAATTCTAAAATCTTCTCCTGTCTTGAGTCTACGATTCAGTGTGCTTCTATCCATGTCTATAGCGGAAGCCATCGCTTCCTGAGTCATTCCACTTTCTGCCATTTTTCCTTTCAATCTCATTGTGTCACACATTTTCTTTCTCCTTTCCGTCGCATTCTTGCGACTTTGTATTTTTAAAATATCACTTACTTTGAAATTCGTCAACTATTATTTTCTCATTTTTGAGATTTTTTTATTATTCATCCTTCTTTTTGTTGCATTTTTGATACATTGCATATATAATACTCTTTCGAAAGGAGGTTGTTTATATGGAAGTATATGAACGAATAAAGCTTAGAAGGAAGGAGCTTGGGCTCTCTGCTGATGATGTAGCGGACGCTCTTGGTGTTTCCCGCGCTACTGTTTATCGCTATGAGTCCGCGTCTATTGAGAAGCTTCCGACATCGATTATACAGCCATTGGCTCAGGTGTTGCGTTGTTCTTCTTCTTACCTTATGGGTTGGGAAGAAAACACACCCGCTGCTGTTCCCGTTCTCGAAGACAGGGAGAAGAAGCTTCTCTCTTCCTTCGCTCTTCTGAATGACTCAGGTCAGGAAGAAGCTTTGAAGCGGGTGGAGGAACTGACGGAGCTGCCGAAATATAAAAAATGATCGGGGGTGGGTTAGATGGCTGTAGCGAAGTATAAGAAGGGAACAGACGGAAGATATCAAGCCCGTGTATGGGACGGTACTTTCTTTCCGGACGGAAGAAAGCGGAGAAAAGCGATCTATTCGACCAAGTCCTCGAAGGATCTTGAAGATAAGGTCATTGAGTTCCAGCTTGCCGTTAAAAACAAGAAGAACGTCAAACAGATCGATGATTCTTTTCTCGAATATGCCCGCCGCTGGGTGAGGCTCTATAAGTCTTCCCTGGAGACAGGCACTCAGAAGATGTATCTTTCACTTGTGGAGCGTCACATGGACGTTCTGCAATATGTTCGGGTGTCCGATCTTGATAAAGTTCACATCCTTGAAGCTCTGAAGGCCTGCGAGGACCGTCCCCGGACTCAGGAGCAGCTTCTCATGATGCTGAAGCAGATCGCGAAAGCTGCAGTTTCCGAGAACATTCTCCCGGCGGGATGTGATACCTCTCTTTTCTCCGGAATACGCCTCAAAAAGCATCAGGCAAAAGAGAAACGCGCTCTCACTCCCGAAGAAAAGGAAGCGGTCTTCTCCGCAAATTTTACCGACCGAGAAAAAGCTTTCGTTTATGTGATATATTCCTTCGGGCTCCGAAGAGGCGAAGCCCTTGCCCTCACGGTAAATGATTTCGACTTCGACAGGAACGTCCTCACGGTCAATAAAGCCCTCGCCTATGACAAAGACGATAAACCGTACATTAAAGGAACCAAGTCGTCGAATGGAGTCCGCAAGATCCCGCTTCTTGATAAAACCAAAGGATATCTTCAGGAATATTGCGGAAGCATCGGGGACGGATATCTGTTCACCAGCAAGGGCTCCGATCTCATGACAAAGGATGCCTACAGACGTATGTGGGAATACATTCAAACTAAAATGGGATCCCCGGAGCTGACCGCTCACATCTTCCGCCATAATTTTTGTGCTAACCTCTGCTATCAGGTGCCAAGGATCTCGCTCAAGAAGGTTGCGGAGCTCCTGGGAGACACCGACAAGATGGTCATTGAAGTCTATAACCACGTTATCTCAGAAAAAGACGACGCTTCCGGAGCTATGGCAGCTGCTCTCACGTGATCTTTCTCGACTCATCAAATCTGATGAGTCGTTTTTATATACTTGACTTTATGGGGGATATTTTTGAAGACAAATTGAAGACATCTTGGTCTTCAAAAATGACTTTGAAGACAAAAAGAAGACTTTTAGCTCGTTTAGTTTGTTTAAAAATCCATAGAAATGAAACAGGCGGAAACCGTTATTTTCAACGGAATCCGCCTATTTTAATGTTGTGAGCCACGCGGGACTCGAACCCGCGACACCTTGATTAAAAGGCAAGGTTTAAGATGCTTTCAATCCTTTATTTTAGGCTATATTTTGACCTTTTGAAGACACCTTTTGAAGACATTTGTTTTCCCGCAAATAAAAAAATCCCCACCTCCGATCAAGGAAGTGGGGTGCAAATAAATATATCAGGAGAGGTTGTCAGCAAATTTTTTGAATGTATCGGACTTGACAGCCCATGCGAAGGAAAAGGCCCACAGCATGATCGTCTCGTTGACGATCGTCATCCATCCGATTCCAACAACCGAGGTTATAACCTGAAGAACCATTCCGCCGATTATAATCCGTGAGCAGATCTTATATATCGTGTTTCTGATCTGCTTCCATTCTGTCGTTAATTTAGTGGCGCTCTTGGTAAATCTCCAGCCGATGTTATAGGCAAAGGATCCGAACAATGCTGCCGCACATATGCAGTGCACAACGTGGCTGACAGGTGTGGGCAGGTTCAAGAGGCCTGTTGTCGGACCCGCTGCCGATGTACTACATGGGAAAAGGATGATTCCGAATGCCATCAGTGCGGAGAATGTGTTCGTGATCTTGTCGCCGAGGTCATAGCCCAAATATGTGATCAGGAAACATCCGAACATATAAAGGGTGCCGACCATGAAGTCTCTGTTGGTGGCGTAGTACTGAGCAGAGATGCTATGCCAAAAATCTTCTGCGTTCCTGTCGCCGCCGATAAATCCGAGAATTGTTGTCAGCGGGAGCAGGAAGCCCATGAACGCAAGCATCCGTCTCTGAAAGATCATTGTGGCTTTATCGTGTCTCATAATCCTCCTTTCAGATCTTTCCGATCAGATAGTCGTTGAGAGCGTTCTTGGCGACCTTCAGCGGCTCGATGTTCGTGCTGTCCAAGGCGTGAGTGGTTAACGCCTGGAGCGATTCAATGATGATCTTGTTTGTTGCTTTCATGGTCGTTTCAAGTTTTTCCATTTTTTCACCATCATCGTCAAAGCGCTTGTCGCCTTTTTCCAGCCTTAAGTTTATCTTTTCAATTTCCTTTTCCAAGTTCTCGATACGTTTGTTCTGAGCAACCTCGGGCTGTTTTGCTTTATGGACAATCTTAACGATCACTGCAACTGCACCTGATATGGTTATGATCCCGGCACACATTGCCAGGAGATAACCCCATAACTGTGCGAGAGTAATAGGTTCGTTCATGCCGTCTCTTCCTCGCTTCTTTCTTCCGGCGGAATATACTCCGGATGATGTTCGTATATAAGGTTCTGATTGACGGCAGGCTTGTGCTTGTCAAACGGATATTTTGTAAGCCTTCTGTATTCCGTCCATGCGTTTTCTATACCACTCCGTCCTGCTCTTATTACCATTGTTGTTATAAATCCCGGCATATATGCTCCTTTCTATCCCATCATCCCTGTGAGGATTTCCATGATCTCGGCTACGCTGTCCTGCAAGTTCTGAATAGCCTGCGCTGCAAGGTCCTTTTGTGACAAGATCAGTTCCCAGCCATCGCTTGTGATGTTTCCGCTGATCTGCGAAAAGTCATAACCTTTGTAGATCATCATCACGACACCGTCCTCTTTGTAGGTAATGTCTCCGGAAACAGAAGAAAGTTTCTCAATGTCTGAGTAGTTGTGATCTGTCTTTAAAATCTTGATGTGCAGGAATGTGCCGTTAACGTTAAACTGTGCTTTGGGATATTCCTGAACGTTCTGGACAGTGAGGGTGACTTCCTCGCCGCCAGATGTAAAAGTGATCGTTTTTGCCATATTTTAATTTGCTCCTCTCTTTATACATTATCACCAATATAATATGCTACGGCTGTACTAAAATATTTTCTTTCGTCAGACCCCGAACTTCTATCTGACATCTCTAATATCCAATAGTAGTTTACGTTTGTTCCTACCAAAGCCATATACTGCAAATATACTCCATTGTACCAATAAAAGCTCTGTGTAGTCATGTGAGTTTCTACTGGCACTACAGCGTAATTGTTCATATCGGTATCGTTAAAACGAGTCGTGTCTATCGACCCGCCAACACTATTGCCAATTAGTCTCTCAGTAGGATTTGGAACATACCATAAGTCAAATTTCATCGGTAGCATCAACTGATTGGTGTTTCCATTGTAAACACCACCTATAATCGTCAGAGTATTGCCACTGATGGATTTTGAAAATTTAACATAGGGAGATGTGCTGATAGACACATTATATGACCATCCGGTTGATGTTTGACTGCGCCTACTGTACGGAAATGCGTTAATAACAAAGTTGTCAACTGTACTGTTGGGAAAAGCCGATATGTCAAATGTTGTCTGATTAGTCCATTCTGCTATTTTCTGCTTTGGAATACTTGACGTATAAACGAGTCTTGCCACCCCATTAGCATCACCGACATATGCTTTGAGAACCTTTTTTGCAATTCCCGAAACGCCCACATATAGCTTATTTACGGGCTTCGCCACCCCCCCTCACCTATATAGATCTTGCCCATGGCAGCTCCTCCTTTATGTAAATCTTACGTTACTAATTCCAAACGTAGCACTATTGCCGTTCGAGGCCCACCCTGTCAGATAGAAGTAAACATTCGTTGTAATATCGTTAAGCGGTATACTATATGATCCGCTTGAACTGCTACTTCCGGCTGACGGATACCCCGGTCCATGGTTTTGGTACCACTGATACCATTCGAGACTTCCCTGATTGTTTATCTTGGAGGCTCCGTAGTCAAGCTTACAGTTTCCATACCCTCCGGGTGAAGAAATACTATATGATGAGGACCAGTTATAGGTCAGATTTGAATATCCATTAGCTTTAGCTTCAGCTATTTTGGAATATGGAACCGTTAAAAGCGTGGCCGTATTAAACGTTCCATATACAAGCGATATTGTTCGAGATGTTGCCCCCGGCAAGATTGAGGGATTGAACGCACTATAGAACTTCCTTGCGACTCCGTTAGCGTCTCCTATATATCCGCTCTTGAGCTTCTTCGCAACGCCGCCTACTCCGACATATCCTTTAGCTTTCTTCGCTATGTTTGTAACTCCTGTGTATATGCTCATAAGCTATGCCTCGTAAACCAAATAGATGGCTCCTGTTGCAAGCGGTGATGTCCCGGGAGTAAGGTCTACCGTTGAAATGGTAACGTCTCTCATCTGAGCAGTCCCGAGATTTGCCGCCGCCGCGGCATTAGCATTGACCTGACCTGCAAAAGTACCGCCTGAAAAGTCACTGACAGAATCAGGCTTGTTCTTGATGAAATCCTTTTTGGTATTGTCTGCCTGATTCCAGTCCGATTGTATCTGTCCCGCTGCCGCCTGCTCCGCCCAATGCTTGGCACTGTTCTCATATGTCGGATCCGACGGAGCAACGGGTTCTCCCCCGCGTTCGCCCACCGCCCAGGCTTCGGCATCGAGAGCTTTTTGAGAAGCCGTGTTAGCAGATCCGCTTGCGGCATTTGCCGAACCACTTGCGGCTGTGGCAGAGTTTCCTGCATTTGTTTCCGAAGTTGCTGCATCGGAAGCGGAGCTTGCCGCTTGCTCTGCTTTATACCTCGCATCTTTATGGTATGCCGGATCAGAAGGGCCGATGGCTTCTCCGCCACGAGTTCCATTCGCCCACGCTTCTGCGTTTTCCGCCTGTTCTTCACAGTCTCCCTGGAGTTCAATGACGCGGTCGTCCAGCTGATCCAGTTCGTCTTCTATTTCGTTCAGGTGCACATCGTTTATAGCAGGATCTGTGTCATTGACCCAGTTATGCTTTGTGACTATCTTGTTGTACATCTTTCTGCTGCTCCTTTCCGGTTTCCTGTGGAATCTCCGCAAGCTTTTTGTTGATCAAGTTATCAGAGATGGTCCGCCACTTCCGGGCAAGCATCTCTGCAAGTAGTGCTTTGTATTCTGTCGAGCAGTCTGCTCTGTCGAACAGATCTTCGACGGAATTCTTAAAGCCTTTCATTTTTATGTCTTCCATTACTGCGGACCTCCTGCTTCACAAAGTACATAATCATCATTTGTAACAGCTGCGGAAGCGAGCCGCCAAATAACATCCTTGCCCGCGATATTGATATTTCGATCAGATGAAAGAGTTAACCCGTCCAAGTCCATCTCTATCCGGGCGAAGCCAGAAGCTAAAGTTATCGGTCTTCCTACAATATGGACCTCTCCGGCCGTGTATCCGATATCTATCTCATCGGATGACACCGTCAGAATAGGCATCGTGCTTACGTAAAAGCCATCTGTTCCAATGTTTAGGCTTCCTATTGATCCCGAAGTAGCGTTGATCTCACCTGTCACAGTTACGTTTCCGGAAGAATCGATTTTGAAGTTTCCTGCATCGACCTGAAGTGTACCCGTGCTTTTTATGTGAACCTTGTTTCTGCTGATATTGATTCCACTGTAATCAGCTCCCAGTCGGACGTAGAGTGATAACGACTTGCTAACTCCGTCAATTCGGATTCCCAAAGCACTGTCCGCATTCGCTCTGTTTGTAACTTCAGCACTTATGCTCTGTGCATTCTGTGTGATCCTCGAAACGCCCTGTTCGTTGTAGATTTCCGAAATCGTCTGATCAACGTCTCTTCTTAAGATGTTGGCTCTAAAGCTAAGTCTTTCAACGCTTGATCTTATGCTTCCGAGGTCCTTTGTGTAAACTGCTTCCCCCAGCGCGGAATATTCATCAAGAAGCGACTGAACGCCTGAAAGAGTCCTTCGGAGGATGTAACTCTTCAAGATCCCATTGTAGGTCTGGCATATGACACCGTCTCCTACCTCATAGCAGGGACTGCCAAGACATTCCATTGAAAAAGGTGTATAGGTTGTGTTTTTGATCGCATCAAGAAGTATCGCTCCGTATGTGCTCAAGTCTGCTGCGGTCATGCCGTAGAATAAAGCATTATCGACAGTATAAATATTATCTCCGCTGCCGATGCTCTGTCCTATGTCCCCCGCTTCGGAAAGAATTTCAAGCTGTGTGATCTTTTGGACATCGTAATTTTCAAATTCGCCGGAGTAGTAACCGCCGTCTCCGGAAGCCGCCGACATTACCCTGTTGAATCCGTCTGAAGGATAAAGATGATTTGATGGATAAAGGTCGTCAGACGGATATAACGGCGTTGTCTGGCTTGCCACATTGATGTATTTAAAAATCCCGGTTCTGCTGATGTGTCCGAATACTCCGTTTGCTTCGCAGACGTCACGGATCACCTGCCCTCCGGAAAGAGGAAGACCGTATGTCTTCTTCACAACCATCGAGTCATTCGGAAGTATGATCTCCTGTTCTGTGATTCCAAAATAGGCAAAGAAGGACGTCCTTATCTGTTTGATCGTCTTCGTGCTGTCGTCATCCGGGAAAAGTGTTTCATACCATGCAGAAACATCAGCTTCATTTATGGTCTTGAGCGCATCGTAACATGTCAAAACTCTTTCGTCTGTGTCTGCATTCTTTTCATCCGAATCGACTGTGTACGTTCCGATGTCCAGAAGGTTTGAACTATGGCCTGCAAGATACATCCTCACGTATATGGTCATGCCCTTAAGTGAATAGTTCACGGCGGTGGCAGATATTTTTATCTTGATTGAGTTTGCTTCGCAGCTTCCGAAGCGAAGTTGATTATCCGAGCACAAGCTCTCTTCCAGGATGATCCCGTCATCATAAAGCAGGTCGTTTGTTATCAGATCAGCTTTGTCTTTGATCGATATCACGACCTGCTTGTCTGTTTTCTCATCCATGAAAAGAGCGGCATCGGAATATTCATGATTTGTGATCATGCCGCCTCCTTAATGCTCCGTAAGAACGATAGGTGTTTCTGAGTAGTAAAACGTCGCTCCGTCACATTGGTGCCCCCAAGCAGGAGCATCCATTTCGAATGTGCCCGTCAGGTAGTCATCATCATCTTCAGACCAGAACTTGACCGTTACTCCGTTCCTGAATGCAAAAGCTGCTTTGATGCTGTCATGTTCTGCTTTTGTTCTTTTCTTTAACGTGAAGGTAATCTTGTGTCTTAAAGAATTATGATACTTGAAATGATGGATGCCGTTGGCATCGGTCCTTTCGGAGCGGATCCTTTTCTCAGGTGTCTGAATGTAGCTCCCGGGCACTATGGCCGCATTAGGAACTGTCACACCATCAATCTTTAAGTTGTAACCCAAATAAGTTCCCATCAGACAAATGCCTCCTGTCCAGTACGGTTCTTGTAAAGCTTTGCTTCGATCCTCATTTCATCAAAGAACTTCTTCATTGTGGGGTTGCCCTCGATGCTGGCGGCAAGTGTCATATTACTGAGTGCCTCATACACTGCACCGGCGATCGTCCGAGCTGTGTCGTTTCCTCCAGGAGCCGGTGTTCTAAGAGAGCCGGCCTGTCCAATGTTCCTTTGGATGTTCAGCGCTGCGTTCATGGAGAAACTGTCGTTCATCTCATCGGCAAGCAGCTTCTTTGTGTCTGCCACTGTTTCCTCGATGCCGCTTAAACCATTATCAAGTCCCGCGTGGCACATCTCTCCGATCTCTGCGAACTCCGTTGAAGGGGAATGGATCCCAAAAACATCCTTTATGCCTGACAGAAGCTTTGAACCCAGCCCTTTGACATTTGACACAAGGCTGTCCCAAGCTCCTTTGATCCCATTCCAAAGCCCGGCAACAAGATCAGGACCTATCTCCTTGATCTTATCAATGCCTCCACGTAATCCGTCCACAATCGCCTTAAGGATCTTCGGTATAGCTTCGATCAGTTTTGGAATAGCACTTACAAGCCCCGTTACAAGACCGATGATGATCTGAACAGAAGCTTCCATGAGTTTCGCTATATTGTCAGGGTCCAAAAGCGCATCTACGAGTCCGATGATAATATCAGGTATCTTTTCAATAAGTTTGGGAATGGCATCCACAAGTCCCAATGCCAGCGCAGTCATCAGGTCTATTGCAAGCCCGATGATCATGTCCAGGTTTTCGAGAATGCCGTCGATGAGTCCGAAAAGCATATCCACCGCTGCCGGTATTAAAATCGGGATCGACTCTATAAGGCCCTGCCCCAGTGCCATCATAATTTCAAGAGCAGCCTCCAGCAACATCGGCATCATGGTCATTATCGCATTGATCAGGTCCGGTATCACCGCCGAAAGGCTCGCCAGTATGTCAGGTAGAATGCTCACTAACTGCTGCATGAGAGAAGAAGCTCCTTCTATCAGAGCAGGGAGCAATGTGTTGATTATCGCAGGGATCTGAGGCATAAGGCTTTGAACAAGTGTCCCGATGCCGTTGATCACGTTCGGTATGATTGATGTAAGCTTCGGTATGATATTATTTGCAGCTGTGACTACCGAATTCACAAGTGCATCAGTTGACTTCTGTATCTGATCGGGACTTCCGTTCATTGACGTGAGAAAATTCGTCCAAGCAGACTTCATCGAAGCCACAGACCCGCTGATCGTTGTTGAAGCTTCCTTTGCTGTCGTACCCATCGCTTCAAAGGCTTCTTCTTCGGTCATCGTTCCGTTTGCTACTGCCTCGGCAGCTTCCTCAGCTGTTATTCCTGAGATTCTTAACTCTTTCTGGACAACATGTATTGCTGCCACAATATCCGCATAGGAGCTGATGTCGTATTCCACGCCGGAGATTTCCATTGCATCTTCCAGCAGTCTTTCCATCTCTGCCTTCGTGCCACCATAGCCAAGCTTAAGGTTGTCCAGCATCGTGAAGTTCTGCTTTGCGAACCCCTGGTATGCGTTCTGTATGCTTTCCATGGACGTTCCCATTTTGTTGGCGTTGTCCGACATGTCCACAATGGCAGTCTGGGCATATTGCGCCGCTGCTTCCGTGTCACCGTCCAGAGACTGCAAAAGAGAGGCTGAGAAGCTTGTCACAGTCTCCATGTATGCATTTGCAGAAAGGCCAGATGTCTTATAAGCGCCTTCTGCATATTTCATGACTATATCGGACGAGTCTTTAAAAAGAGTTTCCACACCGCCGGTCAGCTGTTCGTAATCGGCAAATGCGGAAAGGGCGCTTTTTGAAAGGCTGCCTATGGCTCCCACTGCCGCCGTCATTCCTGCGCCGATAACAGCTGCGCCGCCGGCAAGACCAGACAAGATCCCCGAAGTTAGCCTACTTCCTGCGCTTTTTCCCGCTTTATCAGCTTCTCCGTTCATTATGTTTTCAAGGTTGCCCTTTATCCCTTCCGCTGACGGAAGGATCTGGACGTATGCCTTTGCCAGTTCTATAGCCATAATTATTCTCCGTTTATGATTTTCTTCCTTGCCGCCTCGAATTCCTCTCCCGAAGAATAGCCTGTCACATCTTCCTTTTCGCTTTTCGTTTGCCCGAGCAGGATCGGAAGGATCAATTGAGGACGGTTAACATTTTTTCTTCCATCCTCCGAATTCATCCATACAAGATTTCTCATGCTGTCGAGGATGCCTGCAAGCAAAAAGGTGTTTGTCGGGAGTTTATTATCAGTGAGCTCAGATACGACACGAGAGCCGTCCCTCAATCCGCAAACCAGCGTTGCGATAAAGAGAGGCGGCTTTTCCGTGTAGTCGTATATGTGGTAGTATTCCGCGAGATCACATATCACTGCTTCCTCGTGGTTTTCGATCAATTCGGCAAGGACGAGGATTTTTTTGTGTCTGCGTCCTCCTTTGCGGCATCGAAGATTTCCTTCATGGCACGGATCACATCATCAAATCCGGGATCGCCTCCCAATGCCTCGATAAGCTTCTCTTCCTGCTCGTCTCCGAGGATCCTCGGAACAACGTCAAGGATAGTGAACGGTTCCTTGTCCGCTGCCTTCAGCATCTTAAGTGTTTTGTAGTTCTGGAACCGCTCCTTCGGTATGTCAAATTCAAAGCCGCAGGAGATCTTCCCTTTGATCGATCCGTTTTCCATAAATTATCCCTTCCTTACGATGTTTTCTTGTAGTAGTTGTGAGCGCAATCTCCGTTTGCATCCGGATAGCTGGTAAACGTTACCTCGTATGCCAGTGCATCGTCACTCTTATAGACGATGTCTCCGAGCTCCGTGATCTTTGCCCTGGCAACAACGATACGCTCCAGAGTGCCATCCTTAAGGATCATATCAACAACAACGCTCATCTCATCGAGTTCTTTGTTGTTGATCTTTACGTCAAGGCCTGCGGAAAGAGAGCCGCTTACATTGGCCTCGCCATAGATAGCCTTAAGCACGTTCAGATCTATGCTGTCGAGGAACACTGTCTTGTACTTGTTGTCAAACTCAGTCTGTACACTGAGTACAGTGTCTCCGCCCCATGCCTTGATGTCAGTTGACTTTCTTGTGATGGCATTTGTAAATCCATCCTCGGAAATGTAGCCGACCGCATTGAAGCCTTCCGCAAGAGCAGTTGTCGCATCGGTGGGAAGAGTTGTCCCGACAGGTGCAACGGATATTGCTCCGCCTACTTTGGGTTTTGCATATGTAACCATATGTTTTTCTCCCTTCTTTCTTGTGGTTAATAGTGATAGATTTCATATACCGCCTGATAGCGGTAGCGTTTACGGGTTACGTCGTTATACTCGTAGTCGGTGTTCAGCTTCACCTTGCTAATCTCGTCGAGGCAGACAGCCTCTTCCATGATCGTCTTGACTTCTTCGTTGAGCATGGCCGCATTGTAAAGACTGGTTCCGTAGCTTTGTATTGCGAGCGTTGCATCCGAAAGCATATTGGTTTTACCGGACCCCGTCTTGACGATGACGACGCAGGGAATAGGATCTTCTCCTTCAGGCAATTCCATGACTGCCTTTACATTGTTCGACAGATTCCTATTCAGATGATCGAGGATAATCTTTTCAATCATTGCTCTCTACCTCAGCGATTTTAGTATCGTGTTGTTTTCGTTGTTGTCGATGATTGCTTTACGAGTGGTTGCTACCACCGATGCATTTGCTCTTTTTTGTCCCACGAAGTTCGACACTTCATAGCCGTCGCCACCGGCACGTTGTTTTATGCCTTCAGCGATCTCCGAAAGAGCGTTCTGCATGTCCTGTCCTTTCAGAAGCTCACCGACGCCTTTGGTGTTCAGTTTGATCCTGACCTTACTCATACTGTTCGACCTTTATTTTCTTGTTCCAGTCGAGAGGCACCATGCTTTCGATCAGCTCGATAGGCTTCCCGACCGTTCTGAAATCCTGGTCATAGAACGACACCTTTCTATTGATCCAGTCGTCCTGATTGCCTTTAGGAATGCAAAGCTCATACACAATCTTTTTTCCGGTCAGATTAAAGTCCTGTGCTGCGTCTTCTTCGGAAACAGGTTTTATGAGAACGTTCTCAACGTCCTTTGCAGTTTCCGTACAGATAGGAGCTCCGAAAGGATCTTTTCCTGTCTCTGTCTTTTCGTAAAGCTTGATCGTAATTCCTTTAATCAACGCCATAGATATCAAGTCCTCCGTAGCTCTGGGAACCGAGTCCGAGTTCCGCCCAGTCCTTTTTGCTGATGGCCAGACCGCCTCCGGGCGCATAATATGTTCCGGAGATCGAATAGCCGCCGGCAGACTCCGAAAACTGAGTTGCAGGTACAGCATCCACAACCTTCATTGCGTTGATCACGCACTTGACCACTACAGTCTTAGCCACATCCTGAAGATCAGTATTTGCAAGGATCATCTCGTCAAAGTTCTTTCCTCTCGCCGACGCTCTGAGTCTGATCTTGGCGGAAGCATCCGCTATCATCTGTGTGGCCTTGTTCTGTTCCGATTCCGTCAGATTTCTCCAGTAGAGTTCCACATCTGAGATTGTTGCATAGCTTGTTCCCATGTTTCATTCCTCCGCTTTCTTCTTGCGGGTCGTTTTCTTCTGTTGCACCGGTGCAACTTCGATCTTTTCTTCGATGGATTCAGTTACGGAAAAAGAGGGAACCCGTTCAACAACGGGCTCCCATTCTTCCGAGTAGATTCTCGAAGAAAATTCGATTGTCTGACCGGTCTTTTTATTCCGGTACTTCATAGGCATCAGCTCGCCCACTGAGCATACAGAGTTACGTCAGCTGCTCCGAGAGTAAGGGACGCACCTGCTGCATAATCTGTTCCGGAACCGTCAGCCTTAGTGTTCCACTTGCTGAAGGTCTTTCCGGTCTTTGTGTAGGTATTTGCAGCAACTTCAACAGCTTCGCCTGCCATGCCAACAGTGTTAGCAACAGCTGTGCCGCCGTCTGCTCCGTTGCCGTTATACTTAACAGCGTAAGGAGTTTCAATGCGGGCGAATGCGTTCTTATCAAGAACTGCAAAGCCGATGAAAGCTTCTGCTCTTAAGTAAACCTGGTTATGACCTGCAAGGTCGGAGCCGGTGTTGTCGGGATCGCCGTAAGGGATAACCCTAACTTCAATGTCACGAGCATAGCCCCACTTGAAAGCGTCGAAGTCGCCCACAATGCCGAGAGCTGTGCCGTACTTGTTGACCGTTCCGTTAACGTCGCAAGCGATGCCGCGAAGTGTCTCAGGTGATGCGCCCCATGCAAGTTCAGGGAACTTCTTAACGCCGAGGCTGTTAACTTCAGCGCTCATTCCTGCTGCGAGGGTCTTGGAAAGAGCAAGACCTGTTACGTCGTAGTCGCCGATCAGAACAGCTGCATCGTCGATGTTGCCTTCTGCATTGCCGGGTGTGTAAAGAACACGGTTGGTGACTGCTGTGAAGTCGTTTGTGATGAGAGCAGAGGTCACACCGTCTTTAGGGTTAACCTTTGCGATTGCCATCATGTCAAGCGCACGAGCGAGCTTCTTTGCGAATCCTTCTGTGAAAGGACGAAGGATCTCGATCTGTCTCTCTTCCGATGCGATCATGAACTCATCAGAAACGCGAACTCCGTACTCAACCTTTAAAGGTCTAACCTGCACGGGTGTCATTGCTGCGCCGCCGTTAACCTTTGCGCCATTCTCACCAACGAGAGAAGCTTCGCCGTCCATTGTGAATGTGAACATGTCTGTGCCTGTGAAAGCAACAGGGATCTGCTTTGAAAGTCTTGCAAGAGAGGACTTTCCTTTTACGAGATCAAATACTTCCTGGCTGAGTTCAGCAGGAAAATTGGTGCTTTTGGAAATTGTGTCGCCCATCTTATTTCTCCTTTAATCTTTGAATGTTAAACCACGCGCAAGCTCTGCATAAGCGTCCGAGTTCCCATTTTTGGAACCCGCCGCATCAGACGCACTTGTGCTTTTTAAGGGTGCATGTGTTTTAGGGAAAGCGTTTTTGAGGCTTTCGGCGTCCTTCTTGAGCTCATCTTCCGTGGCGCCTCTGAGTCTGTCTGCCAAACTGTCGGGGATGCCGTACTCTTTCGCAATTCTCGCCTTTACCGCGGCGGTCTCGTAAGTTTTGACCTTGGTCTCTGCTTCCGCATTCTTTTTCTCAAGGTCTGCGATCTTCGCTGCATCCGTCTCTTTTCCCTGTTTCAGCGCTTCAATCTCCTTCCGGAGACCGGCCGTCTCTTCGGAGTGTTTCTTTTCAGCGCGTTCAAGTCTCTCGCCGATAACGGCGTTGAGCTGTTCCTGTGTTTCAATTACTTTGAATTCTTCTGCCATTTCTTTTCTCCTTCCGCAATTAACCGCTGCGTATGCGTTAGTAGTCGATTCTTTGCACTTTGTGTTCCTTCAACTTCGAGCAGGACCAGAAAGCATAAATAATAGCATCAAGGATCGCAATTTCGAGGTCGTCCATAAGGCTTTCGTAGCCAAAGCCACCGTTTGAGCCTATGTTCCTCTTTTTGCAATTTGATGCTACCTGTTCCACTGAAAGCTGTCCGGAGTGGCAGAGTGTCTGTTGGAAGACCGCCTGTTCAAATTCCGCGTTTGCGTTTATCACGTCGGCAACGGCCGGGAATTTGATGTTCTTAAGCTTGCATTCCTTGGCGGCGTCTTCGAGCATTCTCTGACCGTTCGCTCCGTCGGCCACAACCTCGGCATATTTTATCTTTGAGAGCACGTCCAGGATCCAGCCGATACCCTGCGTCATAGGTCGGCAATACAGACACTCAACAAAAATGCGACCATCTTTTAACTTGGTCGCACATGCCAAAGCTGCATTCTTTCCGTCCCTTCCAAACTTGATCCCGATGCAGGGCTTTGATATCGGCTCCGGCTTGTAGTCGAGTTTCAACGCCTGCCATTCCTTCTCGGAGATCGCTGATGCCTGGTTATAGGACAGCCACAGTCCCAGACGCTGGATATTAAAGTCAACATTGTCATTTCCGATCTCATCTTCAATAACACGCTCAGTAAGGATAGTGCCAAGTGACGGGTTAGTCCTTTTCCATGCCGCCCGATCGTTCGGATCGGTCATTGTTTCAACAGACCATTCAGCCCACATAGCGTTTTTGACTTTCTTGTCCAAAGCATCTGTTCTGAACTTTACAAAAACGGTTCCAGAGGATACCGCCGTCGGCGGAGTGCCGCACATTATCGTTTGAGGGTTCTTTGAGTCGGATACAACGTACTTTAGAGCGCTCTCCTGATCGTCCTGGTACTCCTGAGCCTCGTCTATGATTAAAACATCGTAACCTTCACCAAGTCCGCCCTTGGATGTTCTCGTTCGGAAGTTGACTCTTCCTCCCGTCTTTCTTAAGGTAACAGATTCGAGACCGTTCGCTTTGTATGAATCATAGAGTTTCTCGTCGGGAACGTCATCCTTTCGCCGGCTCTCCGAAGCATTTATGTAGCCCAGTTTGTTCAACGCCTTACACAGTCTTTCCCAGGATGAATGGGAAGTGGTCGTTCTGTGTGCGGTGTGAAGTACCTGCTCGCCTTCCTCCAAAGCATACAGCTCACGCTGGACAAGGATCTCCGACTTACCGTTTCGGCGGGGAATGGAGTAGCCCACCTTGGTATGTGTCCAGAGGCCTTTATTGTTCTTTGCGAGAATATGCTTCAAGAGGTTTATCTGCCACTTGAGAACCTTCTTTCCGGTCCGTTCATAAAGTTCAACAGCTTTCTGGTATTCAGTTTTGTTCCGTTCCGCACGGGTCAAAAAAACACAACGGGAAGGAGTTTGACTGCCCTTTAATTTAGCTGCCATACTCTATCTCCTTGTGCGTTTATATGATTAAGCCCGAAGGCTGTAATCCGAAATTATAAAATCTTTTCTATAAGGCCGGCAACGATTCCTCCGCCGCTCATGATCAGTTTCCTGATCGGGTCGTTTTCGTTCAGATATCTGATTCCTTTCGCCGTTATCTCAAGCTCAGAGATGTCTGAGGATAAAACATAAGCTCCGCCCCAGGCTTTTATAATAACAACACCCGAGATAAGCTCTTCGTCCTTCATGAGTTTCAGGATCTTCGTGAGATAGTCGTCGCTGATCTCAGCCCTTATTGCCTTGTGAAAGACCTCTTTGTTAAAAACTGCCTTGCCCTTCATACAGGCATACAGATAAACGAGAATCTTATATGCAATTACATCATAATCATCTTTAGCCATATCAAACTTTTACCCAAGCAAACTGATCCTCAATAATTTCTTTTATCTGTTCATCATCTCCGGTATATTTTTCTATTCCCAATACGTCAAGTGCAGCTATCGCTAACCAAGAAACTCTGACGCAGAATTCAAATGATCCGTCGTTTCTGTGTTTCTCAAGAGCTCTTCTGATCTGTGGAGTATCTATTTTGTATTTAATTACTCCGCATAAAGCATAAACTACCGAGAGGCGATTTTCGCAATCGATACAATCGGATATTGCCTGTCTATCTCCCGACAGCAGCTTCTCTCTTAAACTTTTTTCAGTTTTGATCGATTTCTCTGAGTTCACGTTCAAGGTTCCTCCTTAACCTTTCTACGATATCCGGTCTATTAGCCTTTTCAGCAAGAGCGATTTCTACACCATAAGCCTTAATCTCTCTTCTTTTTCTTTCTTCTTTCTCATACAATAACACTTTAACAGCATCCCATCCGTTATCTTTTGCGTCTAATACATGTTGGAATTCATGCATCCAAGCGCTATAGCTCATTCCTTTTTGATAGCTGATGGTTCCCGGACTTCCAGAACGTATCGCTCCATATCCAATGTTTTTACTGGCATTCGTTTTTACTCCCCATTCCTTCAATGAGTTCATAATTGTCCGCATTTCTTCAGGATTTGAAACGAATGCATCTCCGGTAACCTCTTCCATTGGGTCTTCCTGTGAGCTAAATCTCTTTTCCAGTTTTATTATATCATCTTTCCTTGCTTTTTCAAGATTAGCCTCAACGTTCTCCGCGTTTCCCTGGAGCTTCGTTGTCTTTTTCTTCTTTCCGGTATAGAAGTTCTGCACGTCATTCGACTTTGTTCCGGTTTTTTGGTTCTCATAATCGATGGTGCAACCGCATCCCTCATGACGGGCAAATATTCCGGAGGAATTAACCGCCTGGGAGTTTTTAAACGTCCTCGATCCGGCGCGTTCCAGGCAATATGAACAGCGTTCTGCATGTTTCGTCTTCCTGCGGAGGCCGACGCCGTCATATGTCCTTTTAACTTTGATCTCGTAGCCTGTCCCCATGGCGAAATCCATATTGGCGCGTTCCGTGGAATCCACGGTCTTGCAGGCATGTGTTGCCAGTTCGCCGTCAAGTGCCGACATCTTTTTCCCGTCAAGTCCTTCTGCTATTCTGTTAAGATCATATGGGTCGGCTACTTCGGTCTGAGGTTTTATCCTCATGCCCGCTGCCGCGTTTTTATTATCCTGAATCTGCTCACAGGCCTTCAGGATGTCTTCGTTCATATCCGGAACAACGCCTTTAAGCAACTGCTTGGCGGTTGATGCAAAGACTTCGGAGTCCTGCATCAATGCCTCCCAGTTTTCAATAATAGCATCTTCGAGGTCGTGTCCGGCACGCTTGGCAAATTCGTAAGCCTCGGTGTAGTCCGATGATTCCTTCGCAGCTGCAAAGAGCCTTTTGAAAACAAGGTCCGCTGCCTTCTTATCCTTGTAGGTCTTTCTGACCTCTTCAATCAATTTTAAAAGCAGCTCTTCCATGTTCTGTCCTTAAATTCCGAATATGTCATGTACCTTTTCTTCTGTCATGTAACCGGGGAAGCTGGCCTCGATCTTCTGGACCGAGTCTCCGATCGCTCCGAGAGAAGATGCATCAATTCCGAAGATGGGCTCCCAGGCAATCTTTGTTCTGTATATTTCTTTACGTGCGTAATCCTTTTTATCTCTTACGCATGCGGCCAGATAGCCGGCATTTATAAAACCGACTGCAAAGCATTTCTGTGCTTTCCTCGTGCTGAGCCTCAAGCTTTCATGTGATGCTCTGATAGCCTCGGAGCTTGAAGGATTGGAACTTGCAAAGCCGAGATCATCCAGTGTGAGACCGCTCTCTCCTGCGAAGAGAGAAGCGAACATCTTAAGCTCATCAAGAAAAGGTGACATGCTCTGCTGCGTAAAGCTTCCAAGGGTCGGCTTTTCACCGTTTTCATTGTTCCCAAACCTTAAGAAACTGGAGTATGTCGCAGCTGTCTTATTGAATTCTGCTTCATCATCCAACCCGAGGACGTACTTCTGCGGGAAGCTATAAAATTCCGAACAGATCTCCGATCTCTTAAGAGTGCGAAGTGCTCCCTGCTGATAGCTCATGCAGGCTCTTGTTATCCTCGAACGTCCAAAAGGTCGTGTCGCTTCAGGCCTGTGGATGATCGGAACAAGAAGCGGATAAAGAGCTGTGTTTTCGATCACATCTGTCGGGGTCTTGTTTTCATAGATTGTTGTCTTTCCGGGTTCAAGGTAAGCCTCAAGGGTGACGTTTCCATTTTTGTCCCGTTCAAGAACTGCGTAACCTTCCTTCAGGAGTCCCGTTGTATCATCAACGATGCCCGTCGCATTGTACCCATCAATCACCTGGAGCGAAGGATAACCTTCCTGCTCTGCGATGTATATGAACGAGCAGGATCCGATTAGTGCCGACAGGATAGCTGAGTCAAACAGTATGTCGCTGTTGTTAAGCTCGTAGATCTCCTGCATGAAGAAATTATCATCCCGGAACTCATTGAAGTTCAAACGGTCGGCGATGCTGTCAACAGCCTTCGTGCTCCAGCCGAGAGCATGGCTCATCCATCTGTACTCAGAAGGAAGGAGCTTCGAGAAATACTCCACCTGCTTCTTCATGTCGTAGTACTCGTAACGGTGTTTAACGCGTGGCTGCTTCTTCTTGAGCTGGGCTCTTAAGTATTCCACTCCCTTGAGTTCCATTTTTACATCTCCTTTTCAAAAATTACAAAAAAGGTCAATTTTACATACACTTTTTTCAGAACATTTTTCAGTTCCGTAAAATCATATAGTAAATTTAAAATTTTATTTCTTTGATATAATACAACGCATTGATTTGCGTGTGTTTTTTTGTGCA